>VFSW01014933.1_pt1 | contig 10703 bp, 21 predicted proteins | sample 5358111 | NCBI WGS metagenome assembly VFSW01 (sample SAMN11554181, study PRJNA540505) | mine drainage metagenome | isolation source: sediment from site ElyBrook_90M | place: USA: Ely Copper Mine, Vershire, VT | collected 2017
AAGCACATTCACAATAGACGCATTCGTATAGCCAACAGACCCAACCCAACACAGAAAAGCAAGGTGAAGAGCAACCGACGCGCAAACCAGGTACCCCTTCCAAATCGAAAAAGAAAGTTGATCTTGATGCAATCCCTGAAAAAGTAGTTATGCCTAAGCCTGATGAGTCAACGGCCTGGACCCCGCGTAAGGTGTTGCAGTGGGGAGATTACTTTAGAGGCATCGGGTTGCCAGAAAGCTCACATCCCAATTCACGCTATGTGAAAGCAGAAAAAGCGGCTATCCGTATCATACAGCGCGGTATTTCAGAGAAAAACTATGTTGCAGTACAACGCTTTATGTTAGGCGTTAAGGCATCTCTTGAGGATGATCTTGAGTTTCGTGATGAATGGTGGGCCGATAATCAAAAGGCCGATGTGTGGAATGTGGAAGAGCACTTTGATGCAATGGCAAAGAAAATCAAGGACCGCAAACGTACCGACTCAGGGTTACGGGTTGTTGGTGCTCCCGATGAAAAACCACAGTCAGTACTTCTCTCTGAAGACAAGAACCAACGCAATATTGACCGTCTAAAAGCTCGCATAGCTGAACAGCAAGCCCAACAAGCAGCAAAAGTCGCAGTAGTCCTCTAGCACGAAAGGAAAACCATCATGGACATTCGTTTACCTGCGCAATTAGAACAATCCTTCCTAGCCAACAATCCAAGTGAGCCTGATAGAAAACGGTGGACGTGTTCGACATGCGGCGTCATGGAACCGATAGCTATCACGTATGGAAGCAAGATGCGCTATGTACGCCGTTCATGTGAGTGCGAGAAATTAGTGCGTGAAGAGAAAGAGCGTGAAGAGCAGCGCCTAGCGTGGTTCAACTGGCAACGTACACGCACGTACTCATGGTTAGGTGAGCGCGGGTCTGATACGGCCCTACTCGAAAAGACGTTTGCCAACTTTGATGCATCTCGCCAACAACGCGCTTATGAGATGTGTCGTCTCTTTGCCGATCAACCATCAGGGTCGCTGGTACTGCATGGTACGTTTGGCACTGGCAAAACGCACTTGCTTGCGGCGGTCTGCAACGCATTGCTGATTGACAAACGCTTTACGAGCGTGTTTACCACATCCCCCAAACTCTTTGCAGCAATTCAAGCTCGTATCGCCGCGCACGAGGGATACACCAACATCATTGACAATGCGATTAAAGCGCCATTGCTCGTGCTTGACGATATCGACAAAGCCAAGCATACAGAGTTTCGGGAAGAAATTTACTTTGAGATTATTGATGAGCGCGTGAAAGCAGGACGTACCACGGCGATATCAACTAATAGGCTTGATGCACTGGCTGAGTATGTCGGCGGCGCGGTCTGTTCAAGGTTGAAAGTCGGACAAATCGCTGTCGAGATGAGCGGTGATGATTACAGAGAGCAATTGTAGAGGATTAATATTCCGCGTTCTGAACTGTTCGAACTCTTGCCAGGAGAGTGCAACTGCAATGCACGATGGTTGTACGGCATTCTCGCCGAAGAGTGCCAACACAGCAAAGACGGCGTGTATGTCTTCACGTCGCAAGAATTACACCACGATCATGTGCTCGACGGCTTTTGTGTGCCAAAGCTGCTTACATGCTTGTCTGATGTTGGTTTTATCGTGCATTATGTCAAGTGCCACAAACAATCAGGACATCACAAATACTATCATTTTGTCGCAACGGACATCACGATAGACGTTGAGGAGGTAGCTAAGCGGTTCACGCCTGCACGTGTAGAGCCACAAGAACAGGCACATCCAGAGATACCAGAGGAATTGATGAGCATGATACCCGACGGGTGGAAGGTGATGTTCTCGCGTCTCACACCTGTCCAGTACTATGCGTATAAAGCTGACGACCATAAGAAAAAGGATAGGCGCTACCTCGGGAATGAAAATACTATATGGAAACTGACACAGGAGCAAGTAGCGGCCAAGTTGAAAGTCGAGGTAGCAGTATGACTGATGATATCCTGTTTTATTGCGGTCTCAATGAGCGCGATTGGAATCACCATCCTATCACTCCTGGCTCGCTCGCATGTATCGCGCCTGTGTATGGTAAAACACAAGAGACAAAAGCCGTAAACCGCGTATACATCCCTGATGAAGTACAGTCAATCATCGTGGATAGCGGCGCATTCAGTGACACAACTGATATCCGCTTATCGTTTGAAGAGTCACTCCATAGGCAGATAGCACACGCCGCGCAATGGGGCTATACACGCAAGATAGGCCACATTGCAAGCTACGACTTGCTCATTGACGAAAAATGGATAAATGGAGAGCGGAGCAAGATACGTTGGTCAAAAGACGATGCTGAGTTTGCGGTACGGCAAACGGTCTTAGCCGCTCGCTATCTGGCAGACAAGCGCACAGCATTGCAAGGCTTGTATGAGCAACGTGTAGGGCTGGTACTTTCGGCACAAGGCGTTGAGGTTGAGCAGTATCTACGCTGTACTCAGCAGATAGTACCGCTCATGGCAGACAATGACATCTTCGGGCTTGGCGGTTGGTGTATCACTGGTTTGTTGCCAGATGTGATTATGCCGTCCTTCAAAGAGATTATGCCAGAGGTTATCAGTTTTCTCGGAAGTCAAGGGGTAAAGCGGGTGCACATTTGGGGCGTGATCTTCCCTCGTGCACTAGGGCACTTGCTTTACCTCTGCAATCAGCACGGCATACAGCTTTCCACGGATAGTAGCGGTCCGTGTCGCTACCCGATCATGGGCAATTGGGGTTATGGGAGTTGGCGTGATAATGCGTACAAAACACCGCCTATCCTAAGCAGCTGCAAGGCTCGCAATGCTGATGAGCAGAAAGCACCATTATGCGAACATGGCACATTTTGCAGAGGCTTGGAACGTGGGAGACACGTCACGCTCACAAGAGAGTGGCTAGCTAATTTCCGTAGTCGAGAACCACGCTTGTACCAACCTATCGTCAAACCAGCGTACAAACAGATTGATATGTGGGACTTGGAGGAAAGCGCGTAATGTTGAAGACGATGCCACATGCCGTAAATAGCAACGTAGTGACCGTAGTGAGCCATATACTAGCGATACCGCCTTGCTGTCCTGTTTCGCACAATCCGCGTCCTGGTAGCTCTCTCACCATTACCTACGAGCCATATGACAAAGTACTCGAAGTGGCTAGCTTGTACGCCTACATCCATAGCTTTGTTGATGGACTGAAAGATGAGGACGGCGTGATTGTGGTACGCAACATGGAAGAGATGATAGAGCGGATAGCGGTGGATTGTTCGCAGATGGTCGGTGTTCGTGTGAGCGTTGAGGCTGAATTAGTGCTCTTGCCTCAACAAAGAATGCATGTGGAGGTGAGCGCTTGATGTATGGCCAATGTCACGGGTGTGTCTCGCAATGCGCACGCTACTACGACTACTCACACGGTTATTGGTGTGGTATTGCACCGTGCTACTTGAAGTGTTTGCTCCTGCGATGTGGACAGGTTCTGCACTTTCCCCCACTCAGCACAAACGGTGCTGTACTTGTCGAGAGCAGCATGCGAGCATGGTACGCGTTCGTAGCGCGTGCAACGTTGGAGCAGGTGCTAGCAGCGTGGTACTGCGTGCCTTGTGCGATACGGAAGGAAGTGGATGATATTGACAGGTCATTGTTAGGAGAGAAAGTCGAGGCGCAACCACGATAGTGCTGTTTGCACGTAGGATTGCCAACAGGCGGCTTTGTAGAGGTGAGAGCAGTGTTTGTATGTTATTGTGCTGAGGGCTATTCTAGCGCGATACGGGACGTTCGGAAACGGATGTCTCTTTTTGTTGGCAGTGAGCAGGCAATGAGTTTTTAGCGACATTCTGAAAATTGGTGCCTAAATTGATAAAAATAGCTTGACAAACTATTGGAAGCGTGGCATAATAAAGATATCGAAGGGCACTTGAGCCTCTCACCAAAAACCTAAACAACCAAATACAACAAAGGAGTTCAACATGAACACCAACACTTACGCGGTCTACAGCGTCACCCGGAGCGGGTCTTTCACTCAGAAGTATGAGGGTACGGATGAGGTGAAGGCACTAGAGGCTTACAACAAGCTGGTAGATGCCAACAAGCCCCGCAACCTCACCAAGCGTGAGGCGGGCTTATCACAAACAGTGATGAGCGGCGGCGGGTTCCCCAAGGATTAGGGAGGCTTTCGCCTCCCTTCTCTTTTGTCAAAAATATCATTCAGAAAGACTACAGACGTGGATTTATCACATGTGCGTGCAATAGACCTGACCGATAGTAAAGGTGCTGCTAAGAGGCTCTCAGCGCGATTTGGAAGCATTAGCGATGAGCGAGTACGTCAATACGTCAAGTCAAACCGACTTCGCTCGTTCCTGTTCATCAATGGAGAGTTGCAAGAGAGGCAGCATGGGGCCGATACACGTGGTAGAGATTTGCTGTTTCTCAAAAGTGACCTGGACGCTATGCCCATACCCGTTCAAGGCCGTCCACCAAAGAGCAAGTGAGTGACACACACCAACAACACAACCAGCCAGATCGATTGCGATCTGGCTGGTTGTGTTGTTGGTGTGTGTCACTCACTGGCACTTCTCGCATCGCCCACTCTTGCCGACGATATCCTGACATTTTGCGGCCCATTCCTCTGCTGTGTGCCCTGGTGGAATGCTCCACTCAATGTCATGATGGCACTCCATACGGAGCCAGACATGCCCATCCATTGCTTCTAGCGCGATGATACGGCGCATCTTGTACCCTCGGTGGCCTGTATTGCCTCTATTCTTTGGCATGTTGCACCTCGTTAAGCCAGAATATCCGCGAGCATTGCATCAATGCCGTACGGCATTGGCGCTCGCTGCAATGCTTGTGTGTACGTGATGATGTTGGCTTTCTGAAAGTGGTAAGCAACTGCTACACGCGGTCTCGCTGCATTGATCGTCTCGACAAGCAGTATTCCCCATAAGGCACACCCGACCATCAAGCAATACCCAAGTGCTTGATGGTTTGCCAAGATGGTTTGAATAGCGAACAAAACCGCGTGTAGCATATATCACCTTTATTTCTTCAAAATTTGCGGTAAATCATTTACCACTTCGGCCAGTGCATTGCTCAACAGTGAGATCGTGTCGAGTACCAAGTCCACTTGTATCGGCAACACTTGGTACTCATCTTCAATCGTCGCCTTGATGCTTTGCAGGTTCATGTCTATCGCGTGTGATAGGCCGCTTATGGAATGTTGCCATTTGGTGAGCTTGGTTATCAACTCATCTTGTTGGTTATTCTGGTTATTTTGCATGGCTCACCTCTTGCCAACACTGGCAACGAAAGTCACTGCATACAGGGTTGTGTTCGCTGTGTACCGGCGCGTTGTCATCTAGCACGTCGGGCGGTGCAAAATCAACCCGATCATCTGCGAACCGCTCGCAAAATGACGGTCTGCTCTCGACGGCGGTTCTCATGGCCTCTACATCTTCTTTGGTCCATTCATCTTCCTGCATGGTTGTTTCCTTTCTGCTTTACTGATATCTGTACATCCTTATGTTCTGATGAGAGTATACCAGACAAAGTAAACGGTTGTCAAGAGACGGTAAAGACTTGACAAAACTTAAAATATCATGTAGTATATGTAAAACCATAGAATGAAAGCGAGGAAACATGCCGATAACGATAGATGGTGAGACGTACTACACAGCTAAGGAAGCTGCAAAGTACCTGGGGATATCCCGTCCAACGTTTTACACGAACGTAGCTTCTGAACTAATAGAGTACAAGTATGGAGCATTAAAACGCGTGTACTATCGACAGTCAGACTTAGATAAATACAAGGGTATACGTGTAGCTGAACAGCAGAAAGACGATGAGGATAAGTAGCATGATCGTGAATAACCGTACCTACGACAATTCACTCACCCTCTTCTGTTCGCTCATCCATGCTCACAACATGGATATGTGCTTGCACTGCGTTGCTTGCACGGTGGTGATGCTCACACGTATGGAGCAACATCACACGGCGAAGCGGCGCTGGGTACTGAGGGAGACGCAGATAGAGATAGTTGTAAAGTAAAGAGCCGCCTATGCAGTGACACAGGCGGCAACGAGCGCAAATGAGGGTAAGTCATATGCGGGTCACTACACATTTTACAAGCATCGTAGCGCGGGGAATAGTCAACAGGACCCTACGATGAAATTTCAAGATAAGGCGCTGGTCTGCTTTACGGCATTTTCAGTCTTTGCCGTGGGTATGGCTTTGTTCATCTGGACGGATAGCAAGGATTATCACGCGCTCATACAGCAGTTAGGTGTGATAGGCCGTGACGCGCTCATAGGTGCTGCAATTCTTGTTGGTATTGGTGCTGTGCTCGCTGTGAGCTATGCCATTGTGCATATCAGCCGTGAAGCGAAGTTGGTACGTCCAGGCAAACATGGCGCAGTACAGGCCATTCATACACGCCGTGAAACCATTGTGCTGAGTGCGCAACCTGCTACACAGCCGATGGACGAGTACGCACAAATGGAAAAGCTCTTTCATCTCATGAATACCATGCAGAAGATGCACCCTGCTACACGCGTGGTAGAGGCACGTGAAGAGCCAAGAGCATTACCCCCTGTCTTTGTTCCCACGATGGAAGATTTACCATCCAAACCTGAATTGCCTGGACCGTGTGATCTTGTGGATATTCTAGAGGTGTGGCGTCCATCGGTCAATGAAATTTTGTTGGCTCTTGCCCCTGGTGGACAAAGAAGTGTGATACCAGTAAAAGCCTCTTGTCATATCGCGCTAGCTGGTGCAACTGGACTAGGCAAGAGCGTGCTCATGAGGTTGCTTCTGGCACAATTCCTCTATGTCGGTGCTCATGTAATCTTGGTGGACCCGCATTATGCGCCCGTTGACCCCGAAAGCGGAGAGGATTGGAGACCGATTGCAGACCGCTTATATATGCCGCCTGTTGTGGACTATGCAGCAATCCATGACATTTTGACATGGTTTGCCATGAAGGAATTGCCCAACCGATTAGAGAAAAGGCGTAACGGTCAACATCCTGGACCCGCGTTTTTCATGGCAATAGATGAGCTACCTGTCATTGCGGATAACGTGCCCGATGCTCCAGAGATGCTCGCTAAAATCTTACGAGAAGGTCGCAAAGTCGGTTTGTTTCTCATCACAGCAGCACAAGATTTCCTGGTCAAAACCATCGGTGGAAGCGGCGGAGTGCGTGACTGTTTCCGCACAGCGTTCTACGTCGGTGGAGATGCAACGACGGCGCGGGTACTGCTTGATGTGAAGGGCACGGTAGATGATGGTGGACTTGGCAAGGGTATTGTGATGCTGAGAAGCTATGCCACGCCACAAGCGGCTAAGATGCGCGTGCCCTATGTGAGCAATGATGCGCTTTATGAATTGCTTGCCCTGCCCACGGTCAACACCACGGATTTACCACGGACGGATTTAGACCATTTGAGCGTAAATGGAAGTCTATCCGTGGCTCCGTCCGTGGCAAATCAAGAGAAAAGTCTAGATGCTCGTGCCATTCGTGTTCGTGAATTGGTACGAGAGGGTACAGCCTCTTCCAAGATCATTGAAGAGGTTTGGGGTATTACTGCGAAACAGGGCGGCAATACCTATAAGAATGCAGCACAAGAGTTTACGGCAATATTGCAGAAGTTAGTGTAGAGAGTGAGATATAGCATGGATGTGTTCATACTGGCAAGTGTGGTCATTGGCGTCGTGTACGTGCTCTGTGATGTGCTCATAGTGCGTACGAAGCGCTATTATTGTGAGTGCGGTTTCTCGACGTGTGACCCCGACGCCGCGCTAAGGCACATTCAGAGTAAGCATTACATGCAGTAGAGAGGATTGTAGGATATGAAAAAGTTTTTCTCGCAATTGTGTTCCTGGCGCGGGTTCTTCTGGCTAGCGAACCTCATTTGTATGGCCTTCTCAGCACAGAACGCGGGTTTCTTTTTGGGGCTGTATGAGCCGCTAGGGTTAGCGGTTGCGTTCGTGATAGACCTTGCTATCATTGTGTTTATGCAAGCGATGTTATCAGCTAAGGCACGAGGTGAGAGTAGTCGCGCCTATTGGATTGTTGGGGCCATTGTGCTGTGTGCGTTGCTCTCAACCGTTGGCAACATCGTACATAACTTACAGGTGCAAGATGTGACAAAAATCAGTCACCTTGCGCCGTGGTTTCAAATGTCCTTACCGTTCATCTCATCTAGTACGCCTATGCTCTTAGTGATTTTTGCATTGGTAGCAGACCTCGTAACCAAGTCTAATCCATTGGATAGCACGAACTTGGAAGAATACAAAGCGCACGAGGAAAAGCGTCTTTTGTTGTTGGAAATACAGATAGCAAACCGACAAAAACAAGTGGCAATGAAGCAACAATTACATGCTATTATCCAGATGGAAAAACAGATAAAGCGCACGAAAAAAGTACCCGAAATCGAACATCCGAAACAGGTATCAGAAGTCCCACAAATCGAAGCACTAGAAGCGCACAAAAATGACACTGAAAACGCTACTGAGATCGACACTCCAGACGATGAAGAAAGCGCACAGGAAGAGCAGGATTGTAGCGACGAACCGTTAGAAAGTAACGCAAATAACATCACGCTTTTGCGCACTGAAAAGCGCACAACTCTGCGCACTGATACACGCTCTGAAAAGGCTCTAAAAGCCATACGGATTATCAAGCGCAATCCAGAAATAACAGCAGCAGAATTAGCAAAAAAAGCGCAGATATCACCATCATATGCAAGGCAGCTTTTAGCCAAGCAGATGGCATAACAACAACAGGCGCAAGCCTAGAAAGTAAAGTGACTCATGGGGCATGATCTCTATGCCAACAATAAAGAGTTATCGCCTCTTCACATGGCAGGGGCTTGGTTACATCTCTTGGAGCAGTGCGGCTCATACTTCACATATGTCTCTCATGGTGCGCGTTGGTACATGGTCTTTGATGAGCGCATGACGACACATTATCATAGCAACGAAGACGATGAAAGAGAGACGGTAACAGACACGAACTATCCCGCGATTATCTGCAATTGCGGGTTTGAAATCACAGAGGAAGAGGCGAAGGTAGTAGCTCGTATAGCACGTAATTATGCATCGATGCAACGTACGCTCAAAGAGCCAACGGAAGAGGAACTCGACCAACCTTTTGATACGCCTGATTACCTCAAGCCGTTTCCGAGATACATACATCGAGACTGGGTAGACCTCTACGAAGAGTTTGCATCTTGGGCAGAGAAGAGCCAAGGATTTAAGATACATTAAAGCGCAAACTGAGAAACAATCAGCGTAGAAAGTGAGCAACCATGAGCGAACAATGGGCAACTGTCTATGACATTATCGAGTACGGTCTAGTAGGCGACAAAGACAAAGTACGCGCCTACACAGAGTTACTTGTACAGCGTTTACGCAATGACAGCAATGAGCATATAGCCGCAAGCATAGAGCGTATTTTGAGCGGGCACAAAGGACAAATGATCGGATTAGCAGAAGCAGAAAGCGAGAACCATCATGCAATCTAACCAGCCCCAGCAGCAACCGACGATCAAACATCCAACACAGCAGTTAATCGACTTGTTTGCCACCTTTGTGAAGTGTCAAGATGCAGGCATGACATTTGAAGAGGTGACGCGAGCGTGGGAAGTGGCAACGCATTTGCGCAAACGCCGTGATGCGGAACAAGAACAAAAAGAGGGGAAATCATGACCCCCTATATCGCTCTCGGACTTTTCGTTATGGTCGGAATATCCGTCATTATTAGCACGATCTGTCGTCTCAAAAGTGGGAAATGGCGCGAGCGTGATGATGAAAATTACCGCGATTTGATTCGATAGTACACAATAGCTAGGTTGTTCACCCTGGCTATTGTTGCCAAAATGCGCGAATGCTTGACAACATCCCCACTGCGACATATCCCCACATCATTCGTTGTCAAGCATCTGTTCTCAGTGTACAGCAAGCAAGCAGTGTTTGTCAAGCTTGCTTCCAGTTGTCAAGCATATCCTGCATGCGCTTGTTCGCCTCTCTCCATAGTTCTTTTTCTTTGTCCAGTTCTGCTAGTTCCTGACGCAAGAGTTCCACCTGCATTTGTTGCCGCCAAAGGAATGCACGCGCTTCCTCGGTGTCCGGTTGTTGGTGCTGGGTGCGATTGGAGTAGAGCAGCTGCAAAATGATGCTGCTAATGAGTAGCCCAAGGATGATGAGTAGCATAGAGTGATGTTCCTTTGGTGAAGCATCGTGCTGATGTTGTCCTGTTATGGAGTATCGGCAATCTTGTATGTAAGAATAGGGGGTGTATGAGTTTTTGCGCATGTCGGAAAGTGGTGTCTTCTGCTCTTGACAAATGGATATCCATTCTGTATAATAAAGACAGTCAAGAAACAGTAACGAAAGGAAATACGGAAATGACAAAGCTAATCGACAATGCAATTGAGTTCTTGGCACAGTATCAAGAAGATGCAGATGGATACATCCGCTACTTTCACGGCGCGAGCCGTGAAGCTCATGGGCACATCCAGGCCAACGGTTTTGTTGGCAGCGTCGAAGAGAGCGACCTCAAGTACAGCAAAGGCAATGCTGATTGTGTGTATGTTGCGCCATTCAGCACGCTTGACCAGTGCTTCGAGTACTCGCAAGAACGTGGAGTAATCTACGTGTTTGAGTATTCTCAGATGGGTAGCAACGATGTGT
>VFSW01014934.1_pt1 | contig 10702 bp, 8 predicted proteins | sample 5358111 | NCBI WGS metagenome assembly VFSW01 (sample SAMN11554181, study PRJNA540505) | mine drainage metagenome | isolation source: sediment from site ElyBrook_90M | place: USA: Ely Copper Mine, Vershire, VT | collected 2017
ACATATACCCGCAATCGTCGACGCCTGGATACCCGGGGAACACTGATGAGAGGCAGTGGCGGATGTACTGTTCGGTGACTTCAATCCATCGGGGCGGCTGGCCATTACGATTCCGCGCAGTTCCGGTCAGCTCCCCGCTTACTACAACTACAAGCCTTCCAAGCAATATTGGATTGAAGATGGCGATCATAACGGCGGTTATGCCGATATGCCCGGCGCCCCTCTCTACCCGTTCGGAGCCGGCTTGAGCTACACCCAATTCAAGTACAGCAATCTTCATCTCGGTTCCGAGAAGATTTACCAGGGCGGCAATGTCGAGGTGAAAGTAGATGTCACCAACACAGGGCAGCGCAGCGGCGTCGAGACAGTTCAGATGTACGTGCACGAGCGCTATACGCCGGTTGCGGTACCGGTGAAGCAGTTGCGGGGATTCGAACGCGTGGAACTCGCTCCCGGCGAGACTAAAACAGTCACCATGAAGCTCACGCCCGATGATCTGATGTTGCTTGATCGCGACATGCACTGGACGGTGGTTCCCGGCACCTTCGACATCATGGTTGGCAAATCTTCCGCAGATATTCTCTTCACTGCGCCACTCCAGGTGCTGGGGGCGGATCCTCTCATTGGCCAGGGTCTCAACCGCTGACGGTAGACATGAAGTGAGTAAGACGACCCCACGTCTGGCTGCGATAAGGAGATCAGGGACCTAACGCCGGGAACGGTATAATCACGGGGCGATCAGTATGGAGGCGTATTGAAACCGGAACAATCTCCGCTCAATTGTCCAGTGAGTCCCGAACCGGACGGTGCCTCAAAATGACCTGACAGCGCGGCGGTCCGGATCCCGACAAAAGTTTCCAGTACTTTGTCTGTTACAACCCAGAAGGTCCAAGGTAATGCCAGCAAAGACCCTGCAATCGAGTACGTCGCACCCTTTCGTTAAACCGGAACAACGGGAACTCGGCGTTCTACGTCTGATCCATGAGGGAGCGAATTACTCCCGGCTTGACATTGCCAAGAAGACCGGATTCAGTCCTTCGCTGATTACTTCACTGGTGCGCGGACTCGTAGCAGGCGGCCTGGTCACCGAGGCGGCACCGCACTCTTCCTTGGTGGGACGAAAGCCGATTCCGCTGGAGATCCGCGGCGATGCCGGATATCTTGTGGGTGTAGATAGCGTCTCCTATTACCCCCACGTTGGCATTACAGACCTGAACGGAAAAATCATTCACAAGTCCAGGATTGATACGGCAATTCCCGATGGCCGGATTGGGGTATTGCGCAGAGTATTCAAGTGCGTGCATAGCTCAATCGAGGCGTCGGGCGTCCCGAAGCGTTCCATCCTGGGGGCGGGGATTGCCCATTCCGGAGTGATCGATACGGAGAACGGCGTCGTTCTTTCTTTTCCACGGCCGGGACAAATGGCCGAATGGAAGAACGTGCCATTGCAGTCGATCTTTGAAAAAGAGTTCAAGATTCCATGCCGCCTGGAAGACAGCGTCCGGACCATGGCAATCGCAGAACGAGTCTTCGGGCTGGGCAAGAATGTAAGCGATTTCCTTTTCATCCAGGTGGGGATGGGGATTGGTGCAGCTTTCTACTTCAATGGTGAACTGTATCGGGGCGGGGGTGGGAAAGCAGGCGAATTCGGCCATATCACCGTGGATGAGAATGGGCCGCTGTGTTCGTGCGGGAACAACGGATGTCTTGAAAGCGTCGCATCGTGTGCGGCCATCATTGAAGCCGGCAGGACAGCCATCGAGCGCGGAGTGGATTCGAAGATACGCGATTTGGCGGGAGGCGATCTTAGTCAAATCAGCGTAGAACTCATCGCGCAGGCGGTCAGTGAAAACGACAGCCTTGCCTTCCGGGTGTTACAGGAAGCGGCATCGTATATCGCCGTGGGTCTAGCTGACCTTGTCAATCTGCTCAATCCGCGCCTGATTATATTTGGCGGGGCATTATTTCGGGCTGCGCCTCAGCTGCTCTCGGATCCGCTTAAGCGTGTCATCCGGCAGAGATCACTCGAAAAGTCCGCAAACGATGCGGTGTTGAAAGTCTCCTCGCTCGGAAGCGAGGCGAGTGCACTGGGAGCATCCCGCGTGGTTTCAGGAAGAGCGCTCGAAGACTTGTATCGTTCGCGGCACAAGGCCTGAATTTCGATTCAAGAATGATCGGAAATGGAGACGACGTCGAAGATGGATGCAGCGCCCGAGGCCCTTGTCTTCGATTTCGATGGCGTTATTGCCGATACCGAGCCATTGTATTGGAGAGCATGGTGCGAAATTCTGAGATCCGTCGATGTTTCCTTTGAATGGGCGGACTATTGCAGAATCGGGCGGGGGATTCGCGACGATAAGATGCTCGAGTCGCTTTCTGTACTGGTGTCCGATCCGGAACTGGTGTCGCGCATCAAGCCGAGACTTCCGGAACGCATGGAAATGATTCGACGATGGAACACGGAACAACCTCCCATCCCGAAAGCCACAGTTCAGTTAATGAAATCGCTGCAGGGCCACAAGGTCGGATTGGTGACGAGTTCGGACCGGAGCGATGTTGAGTCGATGCTTGACGCGGCAGGCATCGCAGGCTGCTTTGGCGCATGTGTCTTTGGAGAAGAAATCAAGGCTCACAAGCCGGATCCCGCACCGTATCTCCTGATTCGTCGCAAGCTCGCCATCAGCGGAGGAGTTGCGTTCGAAGACTCGGAGGCGGGTTTGCAAAGCGCAACAAGCGCAGGCTTCGACGCGATCCGTGTTGCCTCTCCGGACGATCTTCCGGCGTTGGTGGGGAACATACTCCATTGGGACTGACCTTATGAATGAGGACAGCATTGTGCGGCGCATCCTTGCTGCGGCGGACATAGCGAAGATCATCGTTGAGCCGCGCCGGTGGGCTAGCTAAATTGCCTGAACCACCACGTTTTTCAGGCTTCGGAGATTCTGCTTGAACTGGATGGACGCATCGTTGGTTGACTTAATACTCTAATAAAATAAATCGACCTTTTTGTTCTGGAGGTCTTCGCTCCGGTCCGGAGACGCATTAACGCTTCCCTATCATGTCAATGATGTTATTTATACCGTGTAGTTCTCGTCCGATATACGGGATAGAGCGTCAGCGCAAACCGACAATGGGCGTCCTTCCTAAATACTTCTTGACATAGATAAAAATAAACAGCTAATAATGTCCTTAGTTAACCAATAGTTAATTCACATATGAACTAACTATTCATGTTCCACTTCGATACATCTCGCACAAGCTGACGCCCCCAGAAGGAGACCTGATGAAGACACGTTGCCGGATTTCTCTGCCGTCGCTGGCAGGTTGTTTAGTCGCTGGATTGATGTGGATTCTCGCGATCTCCCAAGCCCAAGCGCAAAATCAGTTTGGACAGATCACCGGTCTGGTGGTCGATTCGAGCAAGAGCAGCATTGCTGGTGCGATAGTCACCGTGACGAACGGGGAAACCGGTGTTGCCAGCCAGACTGTCACTAACGCGGATGGGAATTACACGGTCTCATCGCTTTCGCCGGGAAGCTACCGTGCGGCGGCGTCCAAGAACGGATTTCAAACGATCACTCAGACGGAGATTGTTCTCCAGGTTGGCCAGACGTCGCGTATCGATTTCAGCCTTCCGGTGGGGTCAGTCAGCCAGCAAGTCGAGGTGAGAGCTTCGGGCACGGCTTTGCAGACCGAAAGCGCCGAGATTGGCAACGTGGTGCCTGAGAGTGGGGTTGTGAATCTGCCGCTCAACGGACGCGATTATCTTCAACTGGCGACACTTATTCCTGGCACGAATTCGGCGGGATTGGGGAAGTCGGACGAAGGGATGCCCTGGAACAATCTGAACATCAATGGCATGCGTCAATCCGCGACGGCTTACGTGATCGATGGCGCGGACGTGATGGAACAGTTCGACAGCGGCACGGCGTACACTCCGGCGCCCGATGCGATCCAGGAGTTCAAGGTCGAGACCAACAACATGACAGCACAGTACGGCGGGGGTGGCGGAATCGTCAACGTAGCACTGAAATCGGGGACCAATGAGTTACACGGAAATGTCTATGAGTTCTGGCGCAACAACATCCTTGATGCCCGCAACTACTTCGCGCAGACGAATCCGGAACTACGATTTAATCAGTTCGGTGCAACCATCGGAGGCCCGATCAAGCGCGATAAGCTTTTCTTCTTTGGGGACTATGAGGGTTCCCGGTTTGTTAATGGAGCAACGTACAACACGTTTGTACCGACGGCAGCAGAGCGGCAGGGAAATTTTACCGGGGTAGCGCAGATCCATGATCCCTACAGTGGCCAGCCGCTGGCGAACGATGCCGTCGCGCAGATTTCTCCGCAGGCCACCTACTTTCTGCAGTTCATTCCTGCGGCGAACGCGTCGGGAGGAACCTATGTAAGAACGGTGAGCGGAGACACAAATCTCGATCAGTATGACGTTCGCGTTGACGGACACTTGAGGGAAGCTGACCTGATCTCATTCACATGGAGTCAGCAATACGGGTCGACAAACACCCCGGGACCTCTTCCATTGAACGGGGGGACGCACGGACCCAACAAAGGCGAATTTGCGGTCGCGAACTGGACGCACACGCTGGGTGCGAATCGTGTCAATCAAGCGACCTTCTCGTACGCGCGAAGTACAGCCACGCTGACCGGCCAAGGCATCGGAACAAACTATACGGTGCAGTCGGGGATCGGCGGTTTCGGGGATACGACTCTGGACTATCCTGGTCCTCCCACCATGAACATCGATGGTTATAGCTCTATCAATGGATATCCATTTCTTCCTTTGGGGCAGATTTACAACCATTACAATGTCACGGACGCATTTACCGTGGTTGCCGGCCGACATACGATCCAGTTTGGCGGCGGGGCGAGATGGTACGACCAGTTCAACTACAACGGCGCGTGGAGTCGCGGTTCCTTCGACTTTACAGGAACCTATACCGGCGACCCCTTCGCGGACTTTCTCTATGGCGTGCCGCTTGACGGAACTCGAGGGTTTCCCCGCAATCCATTCGGCAGCTATCAGCGCAATCAAAATCTGTTCGTTCAGGATACGTGGAAGGCCAACCCCCACCTCTCGATCAACGCGGGCCTCCGTTGGGATGTTATCCATCCCGCCACGGCGCTGCACAATACGTTCGCGTCTACCGACCCTGTAACCAACACGATCATCGTTGCGACTAACTCTGACGGAAAGATCGACACCAAGGGGCAGCAAGTTACGCCGATTGTTTTGCCGATCTTTCAGTCGCGCATCGTGTCCTCCGCTTCGGTGGGACTTCCCAAATCGCTCATCTTCACTAACTGGGGTAATGTCGCGCCCCGAATTGGTGTCGCCTATCAATTTCCCGCTGACTTGGTTGTTCGCGGAGGGTATGGCATCTTCTTTCCTCTCGAGCAAGGCAACCAGGCGGTCAGTTCGCCGATTGTGAATCCTCCCTTCATCGTGGATCAGAGGAATTACAACTCCACTCCGTCTCCCAACGAGACCTTGGCGGACATGTTCCCCCCCACAACGGCAGGGAACTATGCGCTTGGTCCGGTGGCCTTCAACCAGATCAACCCACATGCACCCAGTCAATATGTCCAGGAGTGGAACGTTGCGGTCCAGAAGGGTTTTGGACGAACCTTTTCTGGTCAGCTGGCTTATGTCGGCAGCAAAGGGGCGCACCTACCCTTTCTGAATCCGTCGAATGTTCCAACGCCGGCACCGGGAGACATCCAGGAGAGGCGAGTGAACACGTTCTTCGGCGAGGGATTCAACCTGAGCAACATCGGATACTCGAATTACAATTCGCTTCAGGCGACTGTTCAAACAACGGGTTGGAAAGGCCTCTATCTGCTCGGCGCTTACACGTGGGGGAAATCGCTGGATGACATGAGCGCCGACAATAACAACGGCTCGAATGTGCAGGATCCGCAGAACCTGCGCGCAGAGTACGGGATCTCTGACTTCAATCTGGCCAGTCGCTTCACTGCGGCGGTGACCTATCAGTTACCACGACTCGGTGTCAGGAACGGCCTGTTCAGGAGCGTGCTGGGTGGCTGGTCGTTGTCCAGTATCGTGACACTGCAGACGGGGCCGGTCTTTACCCCCGGGCTGTCGACCGACCCTGCGAACACCGGAACTGTCATGCGCCCGAACCGAATCGGAAAGAGAGGAAGTCTCTCGCACCCGACGATTCAGCAGTGGTTCGACGTCTCGGCGTTTCCTGTTCCGCTTGCCTACACATACGGAAATGCGGGCCGGAACATTCTGACAGGTCCGGGCATGAAGGATTGGGATGCCGGACTGTTCAAGAGCTTTTCGTTTTCTCGACTGTCGCGAGAAGCGAAGGTCGAATTTCGCGGCGAATTCTTCAATGCGACCAACACGCCGGCATTCGGACTGCCCGATGGCGACGTGCAGGATGCAACAGCAGGGCGGGTGTTGAGTGCGGGGTCTCCGAGGGAGGCGCAGTTATCGGTCAAGCTGGCGTTCTGATGGCCAACCACATGCGAGTCTCGCGCCGCAAGCCGGAGCGAGACTCGCAAGGGTCGTAAGACCAGACGTATCGAACCAGGTGCAATTCCGCACGTAGAAGGAGGAACGATGAGGCTTCGCAATTTATTCATTCTGCTGCTGGTTGTAGGAGTTGCAGCACCAGTTTTCAGAGCACAAACACCGACAACCCCTGCAGATGGCATGACTTCGAGCAAGTTCCAGTGGCCGAACGGTAAACGGGCGGCGGTAAGTCTCAGTTTCGATGATTCACGGCTGAGCCAGATCGACACAGGCCTTGCGGTGCTGCAGAAGGAGGGGGTGAAGGCAACCTTCTATGTACAGGCGCCGCGTGTCGAGGAACGTCTCGAGGGCTGGAAAAAGGCCGTCTCGGAAGGCCACGAGATCGGGAATCATACCGTCACGCATCCGTGTACCGGCAATTATCCGTTTTCTCGGAGCAACGCTCTTGAAGACTATGACCTGCAGAGAATGGTCAAGCAGATGGAGGACAACAATCAGGAGATTCACAGGCTGCTGGGCGTTACTCCAAAGGATTTCGCATTTCCGTGCGGCCTGAAATTCGTCGGTCGCGGCCGCGAAACAAAGAGTTATGTTCCCCTGGTGGCTGAACGTTTTCTTTCGGGCCGGGGATACCTGGATGAGGCTCCCAACGATCCTTCGTTTGTCGACCTTGCGCAGGCAATGGGAACTCCATTCGACGATCTGGACTTTGATCAGATGAAGAAGCTGGTCGATGACGCTGCGAAGACTGGCAGCTGGGTGATCTTTGTCGGCCACGAGATGGGCTCGCGTGCTTATCAGACCACCGATGTCCAGGCTCTCGCGCGGTTGTGCGAGTATTTGAAGGACCCAGCCAATGGGATCTGGCTCGGCACGGTCGAACAAATCGGTACGTATGTGCACGACCACCGGTAGTCTAATGTTGCTTCGGTAGCGGCGTGGACGATGAGGTTCTGTGGATGCGTATCGCGGATAGGTCGGACCGGATCACGTGCTTAAGAGCGACGGTCTTCTGCCTAGCGTTATCTCATCAAGAAAAAGCAGGACAAGGTGATCATTCATGAAAATCACGCACATCTGGAGTGCCGGATTGCGTGGCCGCACACCGGCCGGGGGATGGGCAAATGAGCTCAAGCCCACCGACTGCGTGCACACGCTGATCGCGGTGAAAACGGACGACGGCGTCATCGGGTGGGGTTCTGTCTATACCAATGATGTTTTGGTCCAGGGTGCGCTTCTAATTCTGACCCCTTTGTGCGTCGGCGAGAACCCACTTGACGTGGAACGAGTGACTGAGAAGCTGCACGCGCACACATTCTGGACCGGTCGCGGTGGATCCGTCACGCACACGATCAGCGGCATCAACATTGCCTTATGGGACATCTTGGGCAAGGCCACCGGGCAGCCGGTGGGCCGACTTCTTGGCGGCCGCTATCGTGATCGAGTGCGCCCCTATGCATCGTTGCTGATGGATGACCCGGATCGGCTGCGCGACACTCTCATCTCGCTTCGCGAAAAGGGCTTTCGTGCTTTCAAGATTGGGTGGGGACGATTCGGTCGCGTGGATGACAGACTAGACGAACTCATTGTGAAGACGGCGCGCGAGGCGGTAGGTCAGGATGCGATGCTGATGGTCGATGCAGGCGCGAGTGACGCCTTTTGGCCGAATGGCTACAAGTGGGCACTTCGTGCCGCGCGGATGCTCGAACAGTTTGAAGTGAGCTGGTTTGAGGAACCGCTGCCACCGGACAGTCTTGAAGACTTCGTGTTGCTACGACAAGGAGCCGCGATTCCGATTTCAGGTGGCGAGGTGTTGACGCGACGCCAAGCGTTTGAGCCTTGGATTCGCAGCGGAGCGCTGGACATCATCCAGCCGGACGCGACGAAGGTGGGAGGTCTTAGCGAATTTCGCCGCATCGCCTGGATGGTAGAGGACAGAGGGATGAGAGTGATTCCACATGGGTGGAACACCGCGATCGGACTGGCAGCCGATCTTCAACTGGCCTCGGCTAACCGAACAACCGACCTGGTCGAGTATCTGGCCGGCTCTTCCTTCATCGACGAATTGAGCAGCAAGCCATGGTCCCTGGATTCGGAGGGTATGCTTTCGATCCCGGAGAGCCCCGGTCTAGGGATCACTCTCGACTTCGATGCGGTGGAGCGATACTCCGGGGTTCGGTACGAGGCCTGTTCAAGCTTGTGACTTTTGTCACATTAGAACTTATCTTTCGCTCTGTCCCAAAGCTGGTACGCCGAAGTGGAAGGCAGAGCAGAGTATTCAGATCGAATACGTGGAGGTTTTGCCATTTGATAAGAGTCTACCCCCAAAATGGGTCTACTTAGCGCGGTCTTAGGCCTATGCGAAGCTGTTCACCTAGGTTGCTCCACAACGGCGTTTCAGGACACGATGATCTAAGCCGACTTTTGTTGGTCGGACAGGCCGTGCTGCAAGAAGTCGATTTCCCGATGGTCCGACACCAGGATTGCTGCTGGTAATCTCTTGCCCTTCTAACCTGCATTATTCGTGAACGTCCCGCGAGCGACGAGTTTGCGCGGCATAAGATCGCCGAGGAGGATGATGGCAGTGTGAAGTTGCTGTGTCCGACATTGCGGCAGGCTTTGCAGGTATACGCCATCGAGGCTGCGACGATTTTCGGGCGTGGCTCTCCATTGTGGTCGGCTGGGTCAGACGAAAATGAGAACTCTTCATGGGCGCGAAGCTCGTTCTACCCTGGCGAAGCTCCCAGTCCCATCGCCATGTGCCGAAAGGTTGTCAGAAACGGGAACGATTGGGGCAAGTGTATGACCATGCGCCGCGCTGAGGCAACGACCCTCGCACCCAGTTTCAGGGAGCGTTCCCGCAGTGTCCAGACCTGCGCTCTTGCGCAATTGGTGCCCGCCGCAGACAGGCGCAGTTCCTGCATCAGCACATAGGCCGCGGCGGTCAGCAGCACGCGGAACTGGTTAGCCCAGAAGCGGCTGCAACTGGTGCGGTCGATCTCCATGGCGTGCAGTTCCTTGATCCGGTTTTCGATTTCGCCGCGCTGGCAGTAGACCTCTTCGTAAAGCCACTGCGGAGTCTGCTTCATATTCGTGATCACGAAACGCGGGTTATCCTTGGGCGCTTTATCTTCGGCGCGAACGACTTCGGCTTTGATAATGACGCGGCTCATGCTTCCAACTGCCCGCCGCATAGCGGGCTTCGCTGTAAACGTGCTCGGTCTGATCGGTGAGCCCTGCAAGCACGCGGGCTTACTGCATGGCATCTTCCGCCTTGCGCGTCAACACCGCATTGCTGGCCATCGCCACCACGTATTCGACCCCGGCCTCGGCATCCAGGAACGCCAGCAGTTCAGGATTTGCAAAGCCGCCGTCGAGACGAACGCGGATCCGCGCCTTCGGAAACGATTTACGAACCAGCGCCATCAACCGACGAACAATACCCACCGCTCCCGCCGCCGCAGTCACGTTGCCGGGACGCAACACGGCGGCGCACAGATACTGCTCCGCCTCGTGGTTGAAAGTAACAAAGCCCATCATTGGCAGATAACACGCGTTGTCGTAGTGGCTATTGAAAAACGATAACTGCTGCGCCCCATGCGTTGGATCGTCGGCCGGATCAAGATCGATGGTGACCAGCCGGGCGCGATGCGGCAACCGCGGGGCATGGCGCGCGATCACACTCTCGGCCTTTAGCAGTACGGCGCCACCATCGGAACTGCCTTGCCGCTGGTCGAACTCCAGCATCACCGGCCTGGCGAAAATCTCTGAGAACAATAAACGCTCTGTCGCGATAGGATCGGTCAAGCGAAAGCCTCTCAATGTGCCTTAAACACCGTCTTGTCAACATGTTTGTAGCACAAAAAGGCTTTCGCTTCCTCAGGCTTCACAAATAATGCAGGCTAGGAGCTCCTCTGCCCGATCTCGCCCAATCTCAAGTGTCCGCTTGCAAAATAGGTGGACACTTGAGGTGCAAACGCGAAGCCCCCTAACTGTCCAACTCAAGTCAACACGGCCTTCACCTGACGCTTACCATAAAAGTGCTTTGACCTTGCCCGCGTAAAACGTATCCCTTATCTGAGCTGCTGTAATAGCGAAAGGGATGGCAGATGAGGAACGGGAAACGGGGCAGGTACACGCTGGAGTTTAAGCAGGAAGCAGTGCGGCTGGTGGAGT
>VFSW01014935.1_pt1 | contig 10702 bp, 9 predicted proteins | sample 5358111 | NCBI WGS metagenome assembly VFSW01 (sample SAMN11554181, study PRJNA540505) | mine drainage metagenome | isolation source: sediment from site ElyBrook_90M | place: USA: Ely Copper Mine, Vershire, VT | collected 2017
TCGGCAGTCCGTCGATCACATAGTAGCCGTGCAGTAAACGGCTGTTGATCAACTCGATCTGCGTCCGATGACCGACGGTGATGAGATTGAAGATCGCTGGGGCATCGCCATCGGCGAGCGTTTTGGACATCTGCAGGTAGGTGTGTCCGGAACCGGCGAACACGCGTACCGGTAACCATCGCTTTGCGGCCCGGGTTTTCGGCCTTGCAGGTGAAGTCAAAATCAAGTGTCGCCGGATCCACGGGGGCCCTCACTTGAAGCGTATGTGGTTCTCGTGATCAGACGGAGACCGCACCGGCATCATCTCGAACCTGCCAAAGTGGACCGCGAGTGCCGGCAACACGAGCAGATTCAGGGCCGTCGAAGTGATCAAGCCGCCGAGAATGACGATCGCCATCGGTCCCTCGATTGCCTTTCCCGCCTCTCCCGAATGCAGTGCGATCGGCAGTAGACCAAGGGCCACCACGAGCGCAGTCATGAGGATCGGCACCAAGCGCTCGCTCGCGCCGCGAATAGCTGTCTCGAGCCCCCAAGCCAAGCCCTCTTCGGATACGAGGTCCTCGTAATGTGCGATCAACAGGATCGAATTGCGTGCGCTGATCCCGAACAATGAGATGAAGCCGACGAGCGAGCCGATCGAAAGCGACCCACCGTTCAAGAGGACCGCAAGCACCCCGCCGGCGAGTGCGAAGGGAAGGTTTGCGAGCACGAGGAGGATGCTGCGCCCGTTCTGGAAGACCAGCGAGAGCAGTACGACGATGATGACTGCGGCGATGAGGGATTGCAGGATCAGCTGATGCTGTGTGGCAGCTTGGGCTCTCGCCTCTCCGCCGAAGGCGAGAGTCACGCCAGCGGGTAGTCTCGGATGTGTGCCGAGCCTGCGTTTGAGGTCGGAGACGAACGCCGAAAGAGCGCGTCCCTCGACATCGCAGGTCACCTCCCGCAGACGCAGCGTCGCCTCATGCTCGATCACGTATCGCCCGGAGGTGAGTTTTACGGTCGCAAGCTCTCGCAAAGGCAAACGCAGGCCGCCGTCGTTCTCAACGAGGAGCGCTCCGACGGCCGCCGGATTCTCGCGATCGGCGAGATCGAGCAGCACCGTGACGTCAAGGGCGCGGTTATTCTGGTACACCTGCCCGACGGTGGTCCCCTGATAGGCCGTCTCGACGGCATCGAGTACGTCGAGGGGTTGAAAGCCAAACTGCTCGAGCCGATGTTTGCGCAGGGTCACTGCAACTTCCGGTGCTCCGGTCTGCACCGCCAAATAGACGTCCGACGCCCCGGGGGTATGTGCCACGATTCGCCGCACCTGCTCCGCCGCACGATCGAGCTTGTCGAGATCGTTGCCGAACAGTTTCACGACGACCTCGCCGCTGGCGCCCGAGAGGATCTCGTCGATCCGCATCCTGAGGAACGAGGTCACCGAAAAGGTCACACCTGGAAAGGACGCAACGACCTGGCGAATGTGCTCCCTCACCTCTTGCTCGGAGGTGCTAAGGTTGGGTCGCAACTCGACGTGAAGCTCACTGTATTCAGGGCCTTGGGTGTCTTCGCCCTGCTCAGCGCGGCCCGCTTCCTGAGAGACCGACTGGATGTCGGGGTCCTTGAGCAGCTGCTCGCTGATCGCCCTCCCGACCCGCAGCGATGCGGCAAGGGATGAGCCGGGGGCGAGCGTCATGCTGATGATGTAATGCCCCTCGTGAAACTCCGGCAGGAACTCTCCCCCGAGAAACGGCAGTATGGCCACCGCGGCGGCGCACACCAGGGCGGTTCCCCCGATGACCCATCGGGAGTGCCTGGCAATTGCTTCCAATGCGCGGCGGTGCTGTTGCTTAAGCGCGGTGATATATCTCGGCTCGAGCATGCGGGCGCGCGGCAGCAGCAGATAGCAGAGGACGGGCGTCAGAGTCACCGCGATGACGAGCGAGGCAAGGATGGCGAGCAGAAAGGCCACCCCCAGGGGCGCAAAGAGCCGACCGTTGATCCCGGACATCAGGAGCACCGGGATGAATACAGCAGCGACGATGAACGTCGCATAGACGACCGGACTTCGCACTTCGAGCGTCGCGGCAAGGACAATCGAGACAATGGATCGGCCGTCTGCGCGTTCGCGGCTCTCCCGCAGCCGCCGCCAGACGTTTTCGAGCCCGATGATCGCATCGTCCACGACGACACCGATCGCGATCGCAAAACCGCCGAGCGTGATGGTGTTGATCGATGCGCCCATGGCGTTCAGCACGATGATCGCCGCAACGAGCGAGAGGGGTATCGTGATGAAGGCGATGAAGGCGCTGCGCAGATTTGCGAGGAACCCGAACAGCACGACAATGACGAGCACGGTGCCGATGAGGAGCGAGCGGTCGATGTTCCGCAGCGACGCTTCGATGAAGTTCGCGGGCCGGAAGAGTCCCGGCACCAGCGTGATGTGCTGCTCGGCGAAAAGCGGCGCCATCTCCTTCAGCGCGGCGTCCAGCCCGCGGGTGACCGCCAGGGTGTTCGCGCCGTACTGGCTGTACACCATCACCACGACGCCAGGTCTGCCGTTCACCAGTCCGTCACCGATCTTTGGCTCCGGGCCTGCCATGACGGAGGCGACGTCCTTGAGGCGCACGCTGAAGCCGTGGCGATGAATCAGAACGACCTGCCCCAGCTCCTCGGGCGTTAGACTCTGCCCGTGCGTCCGCAGGATGATCCGCTGATTGCTGTTGTCGATGAATCCCCCGCCGCGGATACCGGTCGCGTTGCGGGCGGCGCCGAGCACGTCTTGCACGGACAGGTGATAGGCCACGAGCCGCTCGGGGTGATACTGGATCTGAAGCTGGCGCACCTCGCCGCCGAATAGCTCCAGGCGCGCGACGCCCGGTACACCCAGCAACCGCTGGCGCACGACCCAGTCTGCGAACGTGCGCAGCTGCATCGGGGTTCGCTCGCTCGAGACGAGGCCCAGCACCATCGTAAGGCTCGTCGAGGACGTCAAGGCGCCCATCAATGGCGCGTGTACGCCCTGTGGCAGAGTGCCCGCGAGCTCCGCCAGCCGCTCGCTCGTCAACTGACGGGCGCGGTAGACGTTGGCGGACTCGTGAAAGACCAGGCTGACGACCGACAGGCCCTGGATGGACTGCGAATACATCGTGTCGAGTCCGGGCGTGCCGTTCAACGCGTACTCGACGGGCCGCGTGACCAGTGCTTCGACCTCCTCGGGCGAAAGGCCGGGCGCCTCGGTCTGAATGACGATCCGCGGAGGCGAGAATTCCGGGAATACTCCGAGCGGAGTCTGCTGGGCGGTGAAGGCGCCATAGCCTGCGAGGAGCAAGCCGAGCGCGACGATCACGCCGGGGGTGCTCAGAGAGAATTCGACGATTCGTTTGAGCATCTCGACGCTCGCTTTGTGCCTCGGGTGGACAGCCGGTCAGTCGGCGAGGCGCGTTTCTGGTTTCAGCTCCTCCGAGAGCAGCACCTGAGCGCCTTGAGCGACGATCCGATCATTCGGGTGCAATCCGTCTGTGATCAACCAGCCCCCAGGCAAAGCTGCGCCCAGTGAGACGGGCACTGGCACGAAGCTCGCGGGGCTGCGTTGCCGGTAAACCCAGGTCTGTGTCTCGTAGCGCACGATGGCCGAATTTGGCAGGAAGACCCCGTGAATTGTGCCGCCCACCAGCTCAAGTGAGGCGCTCACCGCAGAGCCGGCAGTGAGCTGCAGAGGGTTGTTCGAAGTCAGGAAAAGGAAGCCGCGCCCTTGCAGCTGCGGGTCCGTGGTCGGCGCCGGGCCCAGGTACTCGGCCTCGACGGTCCGTCCGGGATCTGCGAGCGAAGCGAGCCGAGCCCGCCGCGGCTCCACCGATGCCCCCGCTCCAGCCGGCAGGTCCACGCGAATGACCAAGCGGTCTTGCGTGACGAGCGCGTGCACAAGGGTTGCAAGATCCGCTCGGCGTACGAGCGTGCTGCCCCACGAGAGCTCGAGAGAATCTCGGAGGGACTCAGCGAGCGTCCGATTCCGTACGGCTGTCGCGTCGGCCGCCTGCACCGCTCGCATTGAAGCGGTGTTTTGCCTCTCGAGGCTCTCCACGCGGTACAACTCCTCGTCGGAAGCCGCCGCGCTCGCTCGGGCCGCATCCAATTCGTTCACCAATGCGGCGAGCGGCTGTGGATTGAGCACACGGCCATAGCCAGAGATTTGCCGTGGTGCGGTTACGGACCTCAAGGTCTCGATCTTGAATTGCAGCGCGCGCTGCATCTCGGGCGTTATCTCCACGATGCCCACAGGTGGTGCCGCTGATGTCTTCGCTTGCTCGTTGGCACCACCCTCATCCCTTTGCGGTGGATGTGCCGTCCCCGAACATGCGGTGAGCACAACGAGGGCCAGCGACGCAATCCATGACCGATGACCTACGGCCAGACGCGCTCTCTGTGTCATAAAGTAATTGGCCTGCATGGGTTTCCCGTTCAAGTCGGCCTCATCGGGGTGAGCGCTGAGTCGATTCGATTGCCAACACCGTGGCTCTCTCGTCGCCCTCGGAGCCGAGCGACCGCCGCAAGGCATCCTCGAGCGCTCGCAGCGCCTGTTGGCGGCGCACGCTGGCTTCGAAGGCTAGGGTCCGCGCATCGACTACATCGATCCGAGCGGCCAGCACCTCGAGCTCGCCCACCGCACCTGCCCGGCGCTGCCTCTCCATGGCCTCGAGACCCTGCCGCTGCGCCCGAAGGAGTCTCCCGGCGCTCCCCGAAGCCTCGGCGGCGGCTTTGAACAGCGCGGTCGGGGTGTCGTCTTGGTGAATCTCGTGCGCTTGCAGGGCGATGAAATGGGCAGCCGCCTCGCGGCGGTGCGCCGCCGCTTCGGCGATTGGTCCCTGGTTCCGGTTGAACACTGGGAGTACCAGGGTGAGGCCAAGGGACCACATGTTCTCACCCTCGCTCCAGCCGTATCCCGGTCCCAAATCGATGTCCGGATACTGCTTCGCGATTTCGAGCTGTAACGCCGACTGGGTGGCCTCGTACTCGGCGAGTGCGGCGAGGATGTCGGAGCGCCCCTGAAGCGCACGTCGGCGCGCTTCCTTCGACGTGAGCGCAGACACATCCGCCGGATCAAACTGATATCGAAGTACTGCACCATCCAATGCATGGAGCGGGACGCCGAGCGCGTCCGCGCAGCTCGCGCGCGCTTCGATCACCTCTGCACGCGCACTTTGCAGATTAAGGCGAGTTTTCGCCACCTGGATGCGGGCCACGGTGAGATCGCTGCCCGCCACTGCGCCCGCGGCGAGCTCGCCTGCCGAGAGCCGAAGGGCCTGCTGCTGCAGTTGGAGCTCCTGCTCGAGCAGCCTCGTGTGATGACGCGCCGCGGCATATTCGAGCAGCGCGCCCGTCAGTCTGCGCCGGACCTGCCAGGCCGTGCTCATGACATTCCAGCGTGCGGCGTCGGCGGCCTGTCGCGCCTCGGCAATGCGGTAGCCTCGCTTCCCAGCCGTCTCGATCGGAATGCCGAGCCCGATCGAGGGCATCTGGTGCCCAACTCCGAGCGGCGGGTTCGTACTGTAGGCGGGGATCAGATCCAAGCTGGGATTGGGCCGCGCTCCGGCAGTGATGATCGCCGCGTTGGCGGCGCTCCAGCGGGCACGGGCCACATCAAGCGTCGGGCTGTAGTAGAAGGCGGCGAGAGTAAGGAGCTGGATATCCCAGGTTTTGAGAGGCCATGACGGCAGCTTGTGGCCGAGATTTGTCTCGATGAAGGCACGCAGCGCGGGGTCGGTCAGCGTACGTGAATCGAGGCGGCTCGCGGTCTGTGCCGGGACCAGCCGAAGGGCGGTGTAGTGGGCGCATCCACTATTGGCCGCGAGGAGCGCACTCAGTGCGAGTGCCGAAGTCCCGTGCCTTGGGCACTTAACGCCGGTCCACATCATTTCTTAAATTTCCCGGAAATGCTATAGGGATACCGCCGTCCGCGCTCGGACGTGTTCAAAACCTCGCCGATCCCGCAGCCTGTCATCCATTCATCGGGGCAGAAAGCGATTACCAGCGTGCAATGCCGTGGTGGCTTGAGAATCTGTGAATTATGCGTCCGACTCGATGGTAGTCGCCAGTTAGGGAGGCCATTTGAAATCGATCCAAGGGCGCGGCACGTTGCGGACCGTTCCGGGTTCTCTTCGCACACATGGTTCTCCGGCGGTTCGGCTTCGGCACTCATTGCTCGATGGGGGGAGATAGACTTGGTCGCTAACGTGCATTATGCGCGAAGCGCATTGAGATACTGAAAAACAAAAGCCCCAAGCGTGGTAAAAAGGCTTTGCGACAATGCTTTCCACCACTCAAGAGGCTTTTGCGTGACAGACGATAAGCCTTGGTTGGTTCCGCCGAAGGAATGCAGTACGCCAATCGTTACCGGACCCCAGGTATTGCGATATTGAATCGCGTTTGAGAAGAAGATTCCGACGTCGTTGTTCGAATTGACGTTTTGCGGCACGATCGATGCGTTGTTCGTGGCCAGCGCGTCGTAGGCCCACGCGTACAGATTCGAGAAATTCTCCTTGAAAGCCCGCGGTTCGGTATCGACGTCGGCCAGCAGTGCGGGTCCATACTGGCGTCCGACGATGAGCGTGCCCCAGGTGCCGCTCAAACCGACATTCGCCTGACGACGGAACAGCGGTGTTGGCGAACCCGCAACGTCTCCCGTGCCGTGCAACTGACCGGTGGTCGTGTCGAAATGCGATTCAAGATTGAAGAACGCGGTGGTATTCCCGCCGATACCAAGGTCGCCACTCGCGCCCTTGATTCCCCATTCGCTCTCCCGCAACCCATTTTCGGCGAGGCGAACGATGCTCCCTTGGGTTGAGCCGTTGGCGGTGGTCGAATTGGACTGGTACAGCACCCAGGCGTCAATGATGCCAAATAGACTTATCGAGTCGCCCGCGCTGTCGCTGACCTTGACGCCGTTCCCCGCCAACACCGGTTGTGCAGCGACGGACAGGGCGGCCGCCGCACAAACGGCTAGCAATGGTGTCCGCCAGTTTATGTTCGCTCCCGTAGCACATAGAGAATGCTTTCCGCCGCGCCGATCGGCGACACATAAACTCATTGTCGTCCCTTCCCATCGGTACCGTGTGCCGTGATTGTCAATTCGTGGCTACTGCCGCGACCGCTGCGGATCCCCCTCCGAGATTCCTGTTTCGCTCACAACACACGCGTGGTTCGGCAGACCCACAACTTCGATGCATCTTGCATGCCAACTCTTAGATGTAGTCGAGGTTTCTTGATGGGAGGCAAAATTCCCGGTGTTTTCGAAGTCAACCGGCGAAACTCACAGGTTCGGCATGCACGACTGCGACGGATGTCGTGGCAGAGAGATCATCGAATGCGACAGGTGTCAAATTGTCGCGACGAATTCAGAAGTCCAAAGTGGCAACTGTGCCGTCTCAATCTCGGTTGGTGCTCGGATGCGCGGTAAACCGCAACACGGCATATCGCAAGAGGCGAGAGCGAGGTTACCCGCGATGCTTGGCCTCGCTGAGGTGATACCGCGGCTCGTTGACAATGCACGCTCTCGCTCCGACCCGCGCTATTCTTTCGCGCGTGACGCCGACGGCGACGCGACGGGCAGCGATACGATCGCCCTGGCTTCGCGGCCACCGTGCGCGCATCAGCATGGTTCAGCTCGAAATGAGCCTACCGACCCTTTTCGCAACAGAATCGACCTTGTCTTTCAATCGACCGGAGGCATCCGAGCAGTAGTCGATCTTGACATCCGTCACGATCCGGTCGCTGTCTACGCGCATCGCGAGAAAGCACTGCTTCATCACGACCATCACCGCATCCCACTCGCCTTCGATGGTGGTACCCATCGCGCTGACCTGATACGGAAGCTCACTTCGATCGATGATATCGACGGCACGGGCAACATGAGCGCCGACACTCTCGCCGCGATCGACCGGGAACATCGAAAACTCCATTAAAACCACGGCCTGTCTCCCACGATCAGCAATTTTCACATGCCCAGGCGCCGTCGCTCATTGACTGATTAACGTAACGATGGCGCGATTGACGTCCACGGCTCTTTCCATCCGCACCATATGCCCTGCATCGTCCAAAATCAGCTTGCGCGCCCCTGGCACAGGCGCCTCGGCATGGCTCGCCGGTACGATCCGATCACCTTGTCCCCAGATGATTTGCACGGGATTCGGAAAGCCGGAGGAAGCCAGGGCCAGTCCCGGCCGGAACGGTTGCCGGCCGTGCGGAAATATCGATCCCGCGAGCGCCTGCAGGAGCGCCTTGACGCCGTCGAGTCGCTTGTACTTGAGTACGTCGTCGACCATTTTTCGGGTAACCATACTGTTATCGGCAAAGAGCATTTTCAGAACTGTTTCAAATCCCGACGCGATTCCGCGCTCGCGAATCCATCCACATAATCCGCATTGATCTCTTCGCCCAGCCCCGCACTTGCGATCAGAGTCAAAGTGGATACGCGATCGGGACAATCGAGTGCTATCTGCGCGGCAATTTCGCCACCCAATGAATGACCTACGAGGTACGCTCGCTCGATGCCGAGAGAGTCCAAGAGTTCAACGCCGAACCGCGCGAGCGATTCGATTGAGTTTCCTGGCAGCCGTATCGATGACGCACCATGTCCAGGGAGATCCCAGGCGAAGACTGGTACGATTTCGGATATTGCATCGATATTGAACATCCAGTTGCCCGCGTCGCCTCCGAATCCGTGTATGAGCACAACAGGCGTCCCCTCGCTCGGTCCACGGCGCGTATATCGAACACGGATATCACCGACGTCAACGTATTGATAGACCGGTCCTTCCGCTTCATCTGCCGCTTCGGGCGCGGGTACGACCCAGGCGCCGATATAGGCGTCGAGGTCCGTTCACTGACGTCATCCTCGGCCATCACTCCCAACAGCGCTTTGACCGGGAGGCGCTCACCCTCGCCGGCGAGTTTGCGGCGAAGGGCCCCCGCGTCCGCGGCTTCGACCTGATTCGCGATCTTGTCGGTCTCCACCTCCAGTATCGGCATACCGACGGCGATCTTGTCACCGAGTTCGACCAGCAGCTCGTCAACGTTCCTTCTCTCATCGACAGGACCCACTTGGGCATGACGATCGGTGCAATTCTTGGCATCAGCGCCTCCCCCGGGTTGACTGCTTTTCGTACCGCTCCTGAGATCGCCTCGGCCCCAGGTATGTACAAATCCTCGAGTGAGGGCGAAAACGGCACGGGCGTGTGCGGCGGCGATACTATGTCGATCGGGGCTTTAAGCGCATCAAACGCATTCATTGCATGAACGCCGAGATGTCGGTGACAATGTTGCACGTTGGAGACGCCTCATCGACACAGACCAGGCGGCCCTTTTTTTTTGACACTTTCAGGCACGGTATCGGTGTCGAGAGGCGAAAGCGTGCGCAGATCGATCACTTCGACGTCGATACCCTCTTTCGCCAGCGCGTTGGCGGCGTCCATCGATCGGTGCGCCGAGAGCTTCCGGCAAGCATGCATGACTGAAGTGTGGTCTGGTTGATAGTGTGGCGTCCACACTGATTCACGGTGATGGGAGCAAGCGATGGCGAGACGAGCGAGCGACGCGGTGGGGCAACCGCGAGATTTGGTGCGGATTCGTGAGCGACTCGAGGAATGGCGCGGTATCCAAGCGCGCGGGGTGGCGTTTCCGGAGGCGCTGTGTTCGGCGGCGGGGCGAGTCGCGCAACGACGCGGGGTATATCTGACGGCGCGCACGCTCGGCTTGGAATACAACAAGCTCAAGGCGGCGAGTGGCGGCCTGATCGCCCGGGCGACCCGCAAGAGGACGGCGCGATCGGCGCCGAAGTCGATGAAGTTGGTGGAGCTGACGGGCATGTCGCCGGCGAGTCCTGGTGGATGCCGTGTGTCGCTGCAAGGCCTCGAGGGCTAGCGGCTGCAACTGGAGATGGCGTCGAGCGCGGCCACAGAGATGCTGTTGCAGTTGTGCCGGTCGGGCTGGACGGCACACCCGTGATCCAGCTGACGGCGCAGTTGCGCATTTTGGTGGCGGTGCCGAGCATCGACTTTCGCGCCGGCATCGATGGCCTGGCTCGGATCTGCAAGGCGCAGCTCGGGGTCGATCCGTTTTGCGGGTGGCTCGTAGTCTTCTGTAATCGCCGGCGCACGGCGATCAAGATTTTGACCTATGACGGCCAGGGCTTCTGGGTTTGCCACAAACGATTATCGAGCGGGAAATTTCCGTTCTGGCCGACGGACGACTCCGATCCAGGAGCTCGCAGCGCATCAGCTCCAGGTGCTGTTGATGGGGGCGGATCCTAGCCGAGCCCGCGGGGTGTCGGCATGGCGACCTTTACCGCGGGTGGCCTGATCGGCTGATCGGACCCAGGGCTTACGTTCCATCATCGAGGGTGATACGTTGCTCACCCATGGAACCGCTGCTGCGCTATCGCGGTCGTGCCGTGACCCGGGACGACGTGCATCAGATCCGTGCCCTGGTGGCGGCTCACCCCAAGCAGAGCCGGCGGGCGCTCTCCGAGACGACGCTGTGTAGCGCCCGCCTGGGACTGGCGCCAGGCGAACGGTGCGTCGCGCGCCATGGTGTGCCGCGGCTTGATGCTGGCGCTGTGGCGCGCCGGGCATATCGAGTTGCCGGCGGCGCGCCCCCCGCCCCCCCAAGGTTTTAGAGGGCGGGCGCGCCCGGCGCCGGGGGCGGGGGGCACCCCCGGGGGGGG
>VFSW01014936.1_pt1 | contig 10702 bp, 19 predicted proteins | sample 5358111 | NCBI WGS metagenome assembly VFSW01 (sample SAMN11554181, study PRJNA540505) | mine drainage metagenome | isolation source: sediment from site ElyBrook_90M | place: USA: Ely Copper Mine, Vershire, VT | collected 2017
CTGGGGAAAGAATGCAGTGGGATCGAGTGTGGATACGTCAACGGATGATCTTCCCTTCTGATATGGACAAAGTAGCACTCATAAAGCAAGCCGTCGCAAGGGCCGACCGCCAGCAGTCGAAACTCACTGAAGGGCCGTTGGCGATCGGTGGATATACGGGGAAGCGGATACGGCATTTGCTGAATAACCTGGGGGAGTTCAGTACAAATTACCTGGAGGTGGGATGCCACAGGGGCAGTACGTTTATAGCCGCCAGTTACGGGAATAAAATGGTATCAATCGGAGTGGATAACCTTGCTGAATTTGATGATGGGACCGTCAAGGAAGAATTGATGGAGAACTGTCGAAAGTATGTTCCTATGCCGATTCTTCACTTCGTTGATTGTTGGACCTTGCATCTACCCCCATCTACAATCGATCTCTACCTCTACGACGGTCCCCATGGCCTTGAAGAACAACGCCGAGCCGTCACCCACTTCCTGCCGGCTATGGCAGAGGAGTTTATCATGTGTGTAGATGATGCTATGTGGGATGATGTGAAGAACGGCACGAACCTGGGGCTGGAGGATGCCAAGGTGCAGATCGTATTCAACCAGTTGCTTTACACCGGGCAGATGAGTGACGGTGAAGGGTACTGGAATGGGTTCAGAGTTATGCTTCTCAGGAAGCAGGCTTGAAGCGGGGATTCGTCTTCCAGAACTTTCTTAATGCATTCTTTTTGTTGATGGCCATGGCGTAGAAGAAGCCGGGCTTGATGATAACTTGATTGTGTACAATGCCCTTGTCAATGGTAGTTTTCTTGTAGACCACCGGCTTGACATCACTCAGGTCTGCAAGATTGATCTCAAACAGAGTACAGCCAGGCTTGAGTCGTTCCCATCCTAGCATCTTCCTTTCCTTCAGGACAGGGATCTCCGCTACTACCCCGTCCTTGCTGGTATCGTCGATTTTCTCAAACATTGCCGTCCGACATGAAGACATCGGCCTCCCTGAGAATCAGTAACTCTTCCCCTTCATTCAGTGGAATGGGTGTGCCGGCATACTTTCCGAAGTAGACGGTCTCGCCTACTTTGGCTTCGGTGCACTTAGCTCCAACAGCCTTAATGATTCCCCTGGCTGGCTTGTTCTTGGAAGTCTCGGGCACGATGATGCCTTTGATGGCGTCCGGGGCCTTCTCTTGTTCGATCAGAACCCGATCGCCCCACAGACGAAGGTTAGCAATGGTACGTTTCTTCTTAGGCTTCTCAACGGGCAATGGCACCACTACCACTGGAGCCGGTGTTGCACTTGCAAGACGTTTCTTTTTTTCTGCCGCCGTCTCGGGAGGGGCCATACTGAATATTTTTTTTGCCATCGGTTATTTGGTTATAATTCAAATATCAATTTTACAACATTGGTGTTAATAGACAAGATTATCGGTTGATCTTGCACTTGCCCACAGATATTAATTACTTCATCCCATCGACGATCAGATTGTTGGATTGAATGGTCGGGACCACGCTCCAATACTTCACATACAATTCCCACCCACTGGTCTCTCCCAATAAATGAAAGATTGTTCTTATCCAATTTTACCAACCTAATAGTATCGTTTTCAAAATCAAATCTGGATAGGCAAGTGAAAAGATATCGACTTGATATAAGTATTCTCATGGATTCCGTAATTTACTCCCAATATCATTCCAAAATCCATCCCACGTCTTGACGATCACGTACTTCGCCCGCATGGCTTCGATACGTCGCTGGAAATCCTTCTGATCATCTGACTGCACATCACGTCCGTACTTAATTTCTATCTCTAGTCGCCGGCCGTTCGGCGGTAAGATACAGGAAATGTCACCAGAACCTTTCGTCTTTTTGCTCCTGGGAATGAACCTACCTTTCTCCACCGTGATAGATTGCCCCAACACGTTCTTGATCTTTTTCTCCTGCAGGTATCGGCCCTCACTCGCCTGGCGCCATGCTTCAATGCCGACCATCTTAAAGTACGCCAGAATCGTTTTTGTCAACTCATTGGCCGAACTCTCCTTAAACACCTTCCTGGGTTGAGCATGCACAGGGACCGTGGAGTCCTTGTACAGGTGATCGTAGTATAGTTGGGAGAATTCCTTGAGTGTCATTTCACCACCCTCCTCCAGAGCCCGTAACAGAATGCATCAAATCGATGGCTATACATGCGGAAGCAGTAGATAGCTACTGCAAAGCCCAAGATAGCAACAACGATGGCCACCAAGATAACGTGCGTGTACATGAAGATGCTGATAACGTCCCAGTACAGGAAGGTACAGACGATAGCGACTGCAATCGAGTAGCCTATAATGATGGTAAGGAATACGTGTCTCATATCATTTCAACATCTGATGGTGAAAATTCTTTCAGTTGGTGGAGAATGCCTATTAACTTATGCTCTCCCCCGAGATAAAAATCATCGTGACGTTTGACAATTCGCTTGAACATCACATCCTTCTTTTTGCTGATGCCGGGTAATAGGCACAGGTCACATTTCGCGGTGAGCATGTAATGTACGGCCGCCTGGTCATAATCAAAGTTAAGCAACGCTGCCTGAAATGCCTTATCGGTATCTACGTTCAATCCTTTAAGTTCCATGAAATATCCCAACTTCTGCCGGTATCCGTCTGCCTTGCACCGTGCCTGAATTCGCATGCCACCAACTTCCAAAGTATCGTAGAATTCATGCTCCCGATGAAAGTCCGATGCCATCACGAATGCCCTACACAAGTCATCCCGCCAGAACGTCTTCTGCATTCGTTCCGCCAGCGAGAAGTCTGGATGGGCACGGTCCTCAGCGGTAATCAAATGCGGTTCCAAAATGATACGGTGGAAGAGTGTACCGAATGCGAAGATCGCTTCCAGATTCGGTGGCGCCTCACGGGATCCGCCAAGGTTCTGTTTGAAGCGCTTCAAATCTGAATTCGAGATGGAGTCGTGGTCAAAGTAGCTCACTTACCCAAAAACTTCAAGTCCTCGTCATCCGCCGTATCCGCTTCCAGGCGCAGTTGATTGTCTTCCGGCGTCAACTTCACGGTATCCACCACCTTACCATCGAATAGGTACTGCTTGGTGCCTTTCTTGAAGTCTTTCTTCACGATGCAGGGATGAGTCTGGAATTCATATCCCTGTGAGATACGGGTGCTCAACAGACTGATGTGAGACTCCTGGGAGTCGAGTCGGTTTTTGAAACTCGACATTGCCTCTTTCTTTTCGTTCTCCGTATGCCGTTTCTTGTTGCAGGATTCCGCTAGTTCAGTGGAAAAATGCCTGATCTCATCTTCAGTGAACTCATACCTGATCTGGTGATGTTCGGTTTCGTCGGTTGTTTTTGCCATAGGTTAACAGTATTTATTGGTGAGTTGATATTTTTTTAAGGCATTCTTATAGGCTATTGATGCCTGTTTTTCTGTAGTGAATCTTCCTAAATAATTTATTTTTTTATTAAACCAAATCGACGCTTCCCATTTACCCAACTTCTCTCTGACCCCAATGTATTTTGATGATTTTTTTACTCTGTTGAAACCGTGTGAAACATTCTCTCTGCGGTTACACCATTCAAGATTTTCCATTCGATTGTCATGACGAATTCCGTTCTTATGATTGACGTCCGAGTATCTGTTTGGATTTGGTATAAATGCCACCGCAACAAGTCTATGAACTGACTGATTAAATGCAAGTGCATTTCTCCCACCCTTACTAAAAAGAGTAACTAGATAACCAGAAGCCGACAAAGACGGCCTCATAATTTTCTCATATATATTAGTTACCCCATTTCTAAATGGGACAGTGCGGGCCAATGATTTGATTCTACCAAATGAACTTATTTGATAACTACCCTTCCAATTTTTAATATCTCGCCAGATTTCTGTCATATCCTAAAAATCCTCTTTGGAACGTCTCACAATTGTTTTAGCCACCTCTTTCATTTTTATACCAGCGGGAGCTTCTGTAAAATTCTTACCATAAAATGACAACCACCACTCAACCGGCGTTACATACTCTGCCTTCTTATCCTTCACCAGCTTGAACTTCGGATGGGTCCCGCACTTGGCCACCACTTCCAGGAAGGGCTTAAGCCAACGGTTCTCGTTTATGTCGGCGAACTCCGCAATGTATTCCACCGGGCCGGTCTCCATCCCTTCGAGCACTCCCTGGCGGACGAATTCACCCTCCATCACTTCCTTGTCCTTGGTGTGGGTGACTTCTTCGACCTTGGCAGCGGTCTCTGCGGAATTAGCCGTTAATTTAGCCCATGCCTCTTCTTCGATATCCTTCTTGCGCTTGGCTTCCAGTTCTGCCGCGGTAGGTCCGGCCTTGATGGCAGCGAGTTGCTTTTTGATGTCTGGGAGTTTGGCGCGATACTCATTTATAATCGGACTTACTCCCTGCAGGAATATCTCGTTTTGCTTCTCATAAGAATACTCAACCTTGAGCGATTCCATGAACGCCGCGAACTCTTCATCGGTCAACAGGTCCTTGCGCTTGCCGGGAAAGTCCAACAGGAAGCACTTGTCATATTCATCGCGCTTGAGTTGCAGTTGCCGTGTGGCCAGATCAGCACCCTTCTTGTCAATGTTCTCTACCGTCAACGCCGCCTCCCACTTGGCCATACCGTCGATGATGTTACGCACCTGACCACCGAGCATACCTACCACCTGCTTGCCTACCGACTCTTTGATCGTAGCCTTGTAGGTAGTGATCTCCAGTTCCCTTGCCGCCTTCGCCTGAGCCTTCCGTGTAATCTCCAGTTCAATCTGGTCGAAGGCTTCCACTAGTCCACGAACGCGGTCGTGCTCCGCCATAGACGCCTTCTCATACTGCATGATACTGGCCTTCAACTCATCGAGCCGCTTGGTGATCGGCATACGGATGCCGTTAATCTTCTCGCTCACCTTCTTGTTCTCGGAGAGCGCATCGACTACCGTCTGCCGTGATTCCTTGGTTACCTTGGTGATGCCTTTGAGTAGATCGATGCCGATATCCCGGCCTTTGATCAACCTGGGTAGTGCGGTGTTGAGGTCTACCAGCGCCTCATTTATGACTGCGGGGAGTTGGTCCATTAGAAGTCGTCAGCGGTTGGTTTGGCGGTAACGGTGACCGGAGCGGCCTCTACTGCCGCGGCTGTCGTTGCGGGCTCCTGAACCACCTGATGAGGCACATCGGTCGTTTCAGGTGTCGTATCGTCATCTTCGTCCGTGGCGTCAAACTCTTTCAAGTCGTCAACATTGGTTTGTGGCTGGCGATAGTACAGTTTGTAGGCGCGATTGTATGCGAGTTTCTTGCACATCTCTCCAGGCCATTGCTCCCATACGCTACTGTCCCCTTGTTGCTTGCTCTTGGACTTGGCCTTCACCAGATCCTCATGGGTGACTACCACATCGACAAAGGTGTTGTCCTTGAAGATGATGCGCACATAGGCATACAGCACGGTATCAATTGTGGTCGCCGGAGCCTTCTCCGATGTAACGTGCTCGATAACGTGGTTGTTGATTTTGTCGTGCTTGAACTGATCGCCCTTCAGTACCAGTTGAGCCTCCCCCACGAACTTGATGTCCGGCATCCGGCGTAGCAATTCCCGCTTGCCATGGGCGCCAATCTGAACCTTGGCAGTATCTCCGTAGGGGATGACATATAACTGACCTTCCTTACCAAAGGATAAGCCGGTCGTTCCCGCTTTCACCAGACAAGCCATGTGGGAGAACTTGGAACATGCCTTGAGTTTGGCATTGTCCTGGATGAGATCAAGGTAATGGAACACCTCACCGGCGAAGCGATTCTTGCCGTCTTGACGACCTGTTATTCCTTCGTAGTTCTTGATAAACAGTTCTTGTACGAAGCCCATTGAAAGTGCTTCTTTAACCGACTTGGCTTTTTCTAAAGCCTGATTCATGTTCTTCAGGTTGCTCATTTTTCTGTAATTATTTCTTCAAACCTAAACAGCCCACAATTAAAGAGCAAGAAAAATGTTACTTATTTTTGTTTTTGTAATACTGCCTATATACATTTGGCCCATGGCAAAGAAAACCCTCAATGGAACGATCGTGGTCAAACTCCTGGACCCGAAGTTTGAAAAACACTTGATTAAGAAGGCGGAGGATGAAAGCATGGAGATAAGCGAATACGTCCGCCATGCCCTCAAATTGTTCACAGAATATAAAGGGAAGTGATTATGACTTCTTCACCCGGATGCTCACTTCGTATCCAAGGCTGGCAAGGAATGGTTTTACACCATCTACTACCGCGTTGGCAAGCTGGGTTTTCATCTGACGATTCGGGCTCTTCATGTAGCGACCTACGGCCCAGGAGTATACCTTGTGATGTGGCACATTTGCCAATTCACATACTTTTTTGAGATTGATTGCTTCGATCATGTAACAAATATAGTTAGTAATTTTAATATGGCAAACACAGACGGACCACCAGACCAATTCGTTCCATCCCGGCCGCGTAACGGACACAAAGCCCCAGTAGCTATTCTCATCCTAAAGCCATACCCCAGATGCGTATGTTTGTACTGCGGTGATGAACTTACCAGGCCTACCTTCAACAGCGCCAACTACCTCAATGCGATATGTGGGAAGTGCCACGACAAGTTGGGGAGTACGCACAAGGGCAATTATCTGACGAAGTAATGGAGCGCAAATACTTCTCCATGGCCTATGTCTGCCGGCGCTTTGGTGTCAACGCATCGGCCATACGTTTTTGGATTGATGAGTTTGACCTGAAGGTGAAACAGGGGGACCGCAACTTCCGCTATTTCACCTGGGAGAACGTGGAGGAGATCGCCGATATCTATTACTTGCTGAAGGTTAGGAAGTACACAACGGAAGGTGCCAGGCAGGAGTTGGAACCGATACGTTTGCGTCAGGAGATGAACAACATGCTACGCGTATTCTAAATATAACAACCATGAGCGACAAAAGATCAGTAAGTACCGATGCCCTACAAACACTGGGGACAATCATCACCGAAGGCGGAAGGGATGCTATTCACTTGGCTGTTGAGCCGTGTGTTGCGGGAGAGAAGTTATATCCTGGTCAGGACATAGGAATATTGGATGGAGTTGCAACAACTAAGGCGGCCAAGATGCTGGGTATTGTTGACCCGTTTATAAAAGGATTTGTGCCACAAGGAGCAATGTTCTGGCTGGTGGTTTATCCCCGGCAGATAACCTCCCTTCGTCACGTTTGGAGCCATCCGGATTTTGAGGAGAAGAAAATAGAAGCAGAACCAACAGACCCAGTAGAAAAATCAAAACTTTGGATTAGGAACTTTGCTGATCTAATACGCCAACATCCAGATTCTTTGATGGTAGCTGCCAATAATTGGGTTGAGGGGGAAGATTATACTTATGACAATTCCGAGTCCTACAAAGACCACTGGGATATGTTTCCTGAATTCTGGCACCAATATAAAATTGTTACAGGAAGTGAACCCAAAGACAAAAGTTCATTTTTTACCTGCAGTTGCTAATGGACCTCGCCTACGCCAGATCCCTTGCCGAAACCGTTGTCGCCAGACTGGCGCCAGTGTGTGAGAAGGTGGCTATCTGCGGCGGGATCAGGAGACATAAGCCCGACCCTCACGATATCGACATCGTGGTTCTCCCCAGACGCGACCAGGAGAAAGATATGTTTGGCACGGTAACGGGGCATGTAGTCATTCCGGAGTTCATCACCTGCGTGAACCAATGGACCAAGATAAAAGGTGAAGCTACCGGCAAGTACACCCAGCGACTCCTGAAGGACGGTAGGCATCTGGAGATAAGTATAGCGCAAGAAAACAACTTTGGCTGCCTTCAGTTGATCCGCACTGGCGATTCCGACTTCTCACAGTTGATAATGAAGCGGGTACTTCAATGTGGGCTGCAGCAGCGCGACGGGTATCTATGGAATGACAAGGAAATTATCCCCATCCGTGAAGAGGAAGATTACTTCCGCGTTCTTAACCTGCCTTTTGTAGAGCCGAGTAAGAGAGATATAAATGCGTTTAGATGAAGTATAAAGTTACCATTTACTGGAAAGATAGGACGGCCTCATCATTTCTAATTGTACCGAAAGAACACACCATTGATATGTTGCGCAACATTGATTCGTGTATTCTGAGTAATTATCCTGGACAGACTGCTATGCGGGCTATTAGTGTTGTAAAATGACCTACGAACTATTTGCGGCCAAGTCGGAAGTTAAGTTGAAGGATTTTCCTGATAATAAATTTGACTCATGTGTCTGTGATGGACCGTATGGAATTCGCTTCATTGGTAAGGCATGGGACAAGTTTGATATTGAGAAGATGACATTGAGTAAAGCAAAAGAAGGAACTGCCTTCCATGGAGAGAACCGTTCCTTTGCCGCTGGCCTATACAACCAAAGCAACCAAAGCAACCAAAGCAACCAAAGCAACCAACTATTCCAACAGTGGACCACTGAGTTATCGAGAGAAGTTTACAGGGTACTAAAGCCTGGTGGATACTTCATTTCATTTTGTTCACCGAGGACGTACCACCGTTTAGTATGTGGTATTGAAGATGCCGGGTTTGAGATCAGAGATACCATCATGTGGACCTTTGGCTCTGGATTCCCGAAATCTCTCGACGTTGGTAAGGCGATCGATAAGGCCACGAACTCCAAACCTACCGTAAAGGGCAAAAAAAAACTTTGGGGAAACAATGTCAAGGGACATGGTGGATTTTCAAAGAATGAGTTTGAAGGTTCGTCAGGCGAAGTAGCATACACCCCACTTACCGAGTCGTCCTATGATGGCGGCAAATACAATGGTTGGGGGACCGCGCTGAAACCCGCCTACGAACCAATCTTTTTGGCGCGTAAACCAATTGAAGGCACCGTAGCCCAGAATGTATTGAAGTATGGCGTGGGTGGAATAAATATCGGAGGGTGCCGAATCAGTGTTGACCCCAATGTAGATGATATGTTGAGAGAGGTTACAAGAGGTAAGCGGCAGACCGAAACATGGGAATCTGGAAGCGGCTTCAAAAATGAGAATAATAAATTAACAGGTGTTCCTGAGTCAGGTCGCTGGCCGGCGAATTTTATCCATGATGGTAGTGAGGAGGTTGTGAAGTTATTCCCTGACAGCAAGGGCCAGCAGGGTGATGTCAAAGGCACAGAACAGTCTCGCACGGGAGTCAATGCATATAGTGAGTATGGGCGAATCGCTACTCCAAAACGTGATGAGGCAATGGGCTCCGCCGCGCGCTTCTTCTACTGCCCCAAGACTTCCCGGGCCGACCGCAATGAAGGATGTGAGCACCTGAAACGAAAGCCTTTGCTATGGTCATCAGGTACTTTAAATCCAGGTACTTTCCAATCAGAAGGTACTGATAAGTCAAGCCCAAATAACCACCCGACTGTCAAACCAACGGAGTTGATGCAATATCTCGTTCGACTGGTGACGCCAAAAGGCGGTCTTGTGCTCGATCATTTTTGTGGATCCGGCTCAACAGGGAAAGCCTGCATGATTGAGGGGATGAACTTCGTGGGTATTGATGAAGACCCCTACAATATCGAGATCAGTAAATGCCGTATCCAATTTATACTTGATCACTTGGACTTGTTTGGCAACTTTAAGCGTCCTGTTAAATGACCCGCTCCGCTGCCTTCTCCGACTGTGGCAAGTACCGCTATCTCCTGTCACGAATCTGGAGCGACGATAAGATAGCCATGTGCATTGGCCTCAACCCGAGCAATGCCGGTTCGACAAAAGATGATCCGACGATCACACGCCTGATCAAAACGCTCACGCATTTAGGCTATGGTGGACTGAAGATGGTCAATCTATATGCGTACATAAGCAGCAACCCCAAAGTACTACATGAGGTACCGGATCCGTTGAAAGACAACGACAAGTGGATTATTACCACGGCATTCGGATGTCAGGAGATAATATTTTGCTGGGGTGGATTTAAGAACATCGACTACCGCGCCAAGCAGATGATCAATCTCTTCCCAAACGGCAAATGTTTCGGTAAGACAAAAGAAGGCCGGCCATGGCATCCGTTGGCGATGATGTATGCTGGGATGAAGATTACGGATGCAACCTTAACCCCATATCAATGAGTATCATCAAAGACCTAATCGACTGGTTACAAAAATTATTCCAATGGTGGGTGATTGTCATGCCTTGGGAGAAGGGTATTCGTATCCGACTCGGTAAGCATGTTAAACTTCTGGAATCTGGCATATACTTAAAATTTCCCATTATAGATAGAGTTTACGTGCAGAACATGGCCAAGCGCGTAATGGCTGGACCGGTACAAACGCTCACTACGCTTGATGGTAAAACGCTCACAATCGCCATGACAGTCGGTTATTGTATCAGTGACATCCAAAAACTCTACATGAAACTGTACCATACCGAGATGACCATTGTAAATATGATTCTTGGGGAGGTGTCAGATTTTGTGGCCAATAACAAATCAGAAAATTGTCGCCCAAAGGAGATCGAAAGCTATATCGCGGATGAACTCAAAATAGATGACTTGGGCATTGGCGAAGTTAAGGTGGCAGTAACCGGATACGCAGTAGTTAAAACCTATCGACTTATCCAGGATGGGCATTACATATCCGAAGGTTTCAACATGGACAACCAGCGCTAATGTGCCTCTGTAGCCCCGCTTCCTTCAAAGTAGAGCGCACGGCCAAGGGCCTCACGCGCATCTGCCAGCATTGCG
>VFSW01014937.1_pt1 | contig 10702 bp, 6 predicted proteins | sample 5358111 | NCBI WGS metagenome assembly VFSW01 (sample SAMN11554181, study PRJNA540505) | mine drainage metagenome | isolation source: sediment from site ElyBrook_90M | place: USA: Ely Copper Mine, Vershire, VT | collected 2017
CCACGAAAAAGCCTGCCAGCGGCATCACAATCTCACTGGGCAGTGGGATACAGGCGCTTTCGATTGCCATCGCCAGAATGATGCCCAGATAGCCTGTAGATGTGTACCAGTGGCTGATAAGATTGAATAGGGTCTGCTCGAGCGACGCGATTACCACCTGCTACTCCCTTTCACGCGGTCGTTCCGCCGGTCGCACGCCAGTAATCAGGAAGGCGGAGCGAAGCCGGGTGACGCCATTCACCTTCTCACCCGTGTGGGGAGACACAGCGCCGTCGTGAGCGTAGCATAGCGCAACACGCATCGCAAGGAATACGCCGTATTGTCACATGTCGTCGTGTGCGGCAAAAAAATTGGGGAACCTGCGCGCTAGCAGCGGCGATAGACCGCTGTCACCTTGCCCTGCACCTGCCATTCACGGTTCCACTCATCTGCATCAATGATGATCGGGGCAATCAGCGCATTGGCTGGCTGCAAACGCACCTGGCCATGCTCACGATAAATGCGCTTCAATGTCGCGGCGCCAGCGTCAGTCATCGCATTGATATGGGTAGCGACGACGATATCGCCATTATCTATAGACGCATCCGGGTCAACCAGCACATAATCGCCGCTCGTGATGTGATCGTCAATCATCGAGTCACCCTTGACCAGCAATACATAGGCGCGACCAGTGATATGCGTATTGAGATCCAGCGACTCCTGCTCAGTATCCGGGAAGAGATCGAGCGGCGCGCCAGCGGCGATTGAGCCAACCACGCGCAACCCGCCACTCTGGCTATGATTGATACGAATACCTCGGCTCTTGCCACGCACCCGGGTAATCACACCTTTTTTCTCGAGCGCGGTCAGGTGATGATCAACGTGGCCGGTCGAATGGATATTGACAGCCTCGCCAATTTCACGGTTTGTCGGCGAACATCCTTCGAGGTGTGTGTATTTGAGAATGAAGTCATATATACGCTGCTGAGGATCCGTCAACTTGTTGTTCATCGGCTCGCTCCCCGCAATTCCAGACTATGTTTCCCGTTGGCATATCGGCTCTCATCGTCACATGATGCATCTGACGGCGCACATGGAACTGTCGTTCTATAGTGTAACGCATGCCAGAAGTCCTGTCAATAGATAGATAGCACGAATGTTCTTGCCGCTTGACACCGGCGTTATCTGAGGCAACGCGCACGAAACCGCAAGAGCGTATCCGCTACACGCCAGCGTTCTGGGTTCGCCTCACATGTAGGATGCGGCGCTGGTATCGCATGCTTGCGACACGCATGCCACCTCGGTATACTGCAACTGGTGGCCTGCGGGAGGCCAGCCCGCGCGAGTGGCCGCAGTAGTGGCGGTGGGCGTGAGTTTGCGAGCGAGCGAAAGGAGATAGCCACACAGCCCTCAGCGATGTGGCTGGGACGTGGCTAGCAAGCGTATGGACTATGGGCTTCGCGGCAAAACAGCGATCGTTACAGGCGCCAGTCAAGGCATAGGCCGTGAGATCGCCCGCTCGCTGCACAATGAAGGCGTCATTGTCACGCTGGTCGGGCAGACACGCGCGCGTCTCGAACAGACCGCGCGCGACCTGCGCAGCGCGAATGATGCCCTCCCGCTCTACTCAATCATCGCTGATCTCAGCTTGCTGGGTGAGGTCGAGCGCGTCGTCGTTGAGGCGCTACACTACATGGGACACATTGACATCCTCATCAACAGCGCCGCCCGCGCCAAGCCAGACTCATTCTTCAGCATGTCCGATGCGGATATTCTGGACGCCTGGCAGGTGAAAGGCATGGGCTATGTACGTCTTGTGCGCGCCGTAGCGCCACACATGATCGCACAAGGGGATGGGCGTATCATCAATATTGTCGGCACCGCCGCCCGCACTCCCAGCGCCGACTTCATCGCCGGGAGCATGGTCAATGCAGCGCTGGTCAATTTCACCCGTGGCATCTCGCGTGAGTTGGCCCACCACAATGTTCGCATCAATTCGATCAGCCCCGGCTGGACGCTGACCGAGCGTTTGCAGCGCAGTGTCGAGATGCGCGCCAGCGCCCAGAATATCCCCGTTAATGAAGCGCTGCAGCGCGAGGCGCGCAGTATCCCTACTGGTCGGCATGTCAGCATGGTCGAGGTCGCCAATATGACACTACTTGCAGTTTCGGATCTCTGCCCCAGCCTGACGGGGGAGGACATCATCATAGATGGTGGCGCTACGCCGTCTGTGTGAGCCTGCCTTCAGGCTTGCGCAGTGACAGCGCTACCCGTATAATGGCCGCGGTGACAGGCATGCTGCTACACCAATGTATTGGCTCGGGGCTGTTCCGCCGCGATACTGTTCGCTGGCGCTGTACACGCCCATTGTCAATTTGCAGGAAGGGAAGATTCTTCTCCAATGGAACTGAGTGGTAGCCAGAACTTCTCCGCGAGTCCACAGGCTGTCTGGGATGCGTTGCATAACCCATCAGTCTTGCAAAACGCTGCGGGACTTCAGAACGTACTATGGACAGATAACTCGGTGACAGCGACCGTCACGTTGCCAAATCTTGGCCCGATTAGTGGCACGCGGGTCGTCACTGTGTCAGTGGATGAGAGCAGCGCGCCAAGCCATCTGAAGTTCTCTCTGAGCCGCAGCGTTCTCACCGCCAATGGCACAGTCGAGATCGCGCCGAACGGCTCTGGTTCCACGCTGACCTACAACGCGGCGGCTTCGGTGAGCGGCCCGCTCGCGGCGTTCGAGGGCATGGCAAAGCCGATGGTGCAGAACCAGCTCAGCCAGTTCTTCACAAAGTTCGCTCAGCTCGTCTAAACCGGCAGGACGTGTAGACATTTCGAGGACGGTTCATCTGTGAGCCGTCCTCGCGTTTTCTCGCGCTGCATGCTCACCTGCGCCGCTGCGCTATGCTGACGCGCTCACCGTACCAGCCTATCGCTCAGCCTGTTACTGCTGTTCATTCGCATTCCCGCACTGCTACGGCGTCACTCAACGAGGAGGCCTCCCTGCATGAACCCCCAACCTGCCACCCGTGTAAAAGTTGACTACAATGTCCCTGCGACCATGCGTGATGGTGTGACACTGCTCGCCAACGTTTATCGCCCTGACGACGACGGCGCAGGTAGCTACCCTGTCTTGTTGACGCGGCTCCCCTATGGCAAAGACCTGCCGATAGGTTCCAGCCTGCTCGACCCTGCACAGGCGGCGCGGCGCGGCTACATCGTCGTTGTGCAGGATGTCCGTGGAACCTTCTCCTCTGAGGGCGCCTGGTACCCCTTCAAGCACGAGCATGAGGATGGCCTGGATACCGTCGCGTGGGCCGCGACTCTGCCGGGCGCGAATGGGCAGGTGGGGATGTTCGGCGCCTCCTACTTCGGGCAGACGCAGTGGATGGCGGCGACTGCGCCCCAGCTTGGCGCGATGATTCCCACCGTTACCTGGGCCGATGGCGAGGAAACAACGATTCGCGACGGTGTCCTGGAGTGGGGAGTGCAGGCGAGCTGGTTGCTGCGCCAGGGGTTGGGTCAGGTCTTCCGTCGCTATGCCAATGATCCAGAGCAACTGGGCAAGGCCGTCTACAGCGTCGTCCATGCCTACGACACCCTCCCTACCCACGGCTATGGCTCACTGCCTCTCGACCGCTTCCCGCCACTGCACGCGCTCGATTTGCATCACCCGCTGACCGACTCCATCAAAGCGCGTGATACTGGTGACTTCGCCGACCTGCCTCACGGCCCCCAGGACTATGACAACATTTCCCTGCCCGCGCTCCACATCGGTGGCTGGTATGATATCTTCCTCAAAGGCACCATCCGCAACTTCAACGAGATGCGCCAGCGAAACCGACCCGGCCAGTATCTTGTGATTGGCCCCTGGTCACATGGCGATTTCAACTCGATCATCGGCGATGTCTATTTCGGCGTCGCATCCTCTGGCGCGCTGATAGACTACCAGGTAGATCTGATGAGCCTGCAAACGATGTTCTTTGATCGCTGGCTCAAGGGACAGCCCGGCCTGTTCGACCGCCAGCCGCCCGTGAAATACTTCGTCATGGGCGCGAACATCTGGAAGTCGAGCGAGGTCTGGCCACCAGCCAACGCCACAGAACAGCGCTGGTATCTCCACAGCGACGGCCACGCGAACACCGCGTCTGGCGATGGCGCGCTGAGTGAAGCGCAGCCCACGAGCGAGTCAGCCGACCACTACACCTACGATCCACTGAACCCGGCGCCCACCGTTGGCGGCCCTACCCTGCTGCACAGTGTCTATCGCGCCGGCCCACTCGACCAGGCCTGGCTGGAGCGCCGCGACGACATGCTGGTCTTCTCCTCCACGCCACTGGAGCGTCCGCTGGAAGTTACCGGCGCCATCTCTGCCACACTGCACGTGGCGACCGACGCGCCCGACACGGATTTTATCGCCCGCCTCGTAGATGTCTATCCCGACGGGCGCGCCATTCCGCTCACCGATGGGATCGTGCGCATGCGCTACCGTAACGGTGTGGATACGGCCAGCGAGCCTTTGGCCGCAGACCGCTCGTATGCGGTCACCATTGACATGTGGGCTACCAGCGCGATGTTCTTGCCGGGCCATCGCATCCGCCTGGATATCACCAGCAGCAGCTTTCCCCGCTGGGAGCGCAACCTGAACACATGCGAATCCAGCGCGACAACCGCCGAGGTGCGTCCTGCGCGCCAGACCATTTTGCACGAGAGCGAGCATCCGTCTTTCGTTTCGCTCTCTGTCGTCCCGCAGGAGTTGTAGGCAGGTCGGGGCAGATGTTCGATGCACTCTGATATAAGCCGCATTCGTCGCGGTCTCGATGATCTCAGCCAGGCGCAGTATCGTGAGCGTCTACCGCTGCGTAACCTGAGCCTGTTACCGCTGGGGGTGGCACTCGCGCCACAAGAGCAGCCTCCCCCCAGTCGGGATCACCCCGATTGGAGACCTATCGCGCCAGGCGCAGAATGGGGTGGGCAAGATGAAAACGCCTGGTTTCACGGCGAAGCCAGCGTTCCAGCATTATTGGCGGCCGCCTGCGCCAGCGGAACGTCTGCGGTGCCATTGCGCCTCCTGCTGGGCGCAAGCTCAGACTTTGGCTGGCCTGAGGGACTGCTCTACCTCAACGGTGAGCTGCTCCAGGGCATCAACCAGCATCATGAGGATATCCTGTTGCCCGCGAGCGTGTCCGAAGTGGAGCGGCTCGACATCGCTGTGCGCGCCTGGAGCGGGATGCAGCCACGCAAGCATCATCTGGAATATGCGGAACTCGCGCTGCTGAATCGGTCGCTCGAAGCGCTTTACCATCTACTGCTCGCAGGCTGCGATCTCGTTGATGCGCTCAATGAGAAAAATGCTCTATGCGATCCACTCGCGTTGGCGCTCACCGCAGCCTATGACCAGCTAGACCTGAGTCAGCCTGCTAGCCCAGCGCTCGAAGCCTCCGCAACGCGCGCGCTCGCAGCTCTGCGAACAGAGCTGGCCGGGTTGCGCGCGCGTTTCTCCCCGTACAATCACCCCACCGTCACTGCCATCGGTCATGGGCATCTCGATGTCGCCTGGCTCTGGCAGACACGCCACACCCGCGAGAAAGCCGCACGCACCTTTAGCATTGCGACAGCGCTGATGTCTCACTACCCTGAGTATCACTTCCTGCACACCACCCCACAGGTCTTTGCCTGGCTCGAACGCGATTATCCAGCGCTCTTCGATCGTGTTCGCGCGCGTGTCGCAGAAGGACGCTTTGAGGCTGCAGGCGCGATGTGGCTGGAATCCGACACCAACCTCGTGTCTGGTGAATCGCTGGTGCGACAGATCGTCTATGGCCAGCGCTACCTGCGCGAGACGTTCGGCGCGACGTACGATACGCTCTGGCTGCCCGATACATTCGGCTACACCTATGCCTTGCCGCAGATCATGCTACGCGCTGGCCTGCGCGCATTCATGACCACCAAGATGAGCTGGAGCGACACCAATCGCATTCCTTACGATACCTTTCGCTGGCGCGGACTGGATGGTAGTGAGACACTGGCGCATTTCGTCACCACACCCTGGCTGCCAATCAATCCTGCATTCGATACCGACACCTATAATGGTCGGCTCGATGTCGCCGCCGTTCGCAAGCTCGGGGAGCGCTATCGTGGCAAGGCGCTCAATCACGACCTCCTGTTGATTTACGGCCACGGCGATGGTGGCGCTGGGCCTACTCGTCAGCATATCGAGAGTTACCGCGCGCTGCGCGAGCTACCTGGACTACCTGACATCCGGCTGGGACGCGCTGATGACTACTTCAGCGCGCTGCGTCAGCGGCTCTGGGAACAGCCCGACCTGCCTACATGGGATGGCGAGCTGTATCTGGAATATCATCGCGGCGTCTACACTACGCAGGCCTGGCTCAAGCGGCTGCATCGGCGTCTCGAGGAAAGCTTGCTGCTCGCCGAATCGCTCGACGCCACGCGCTGGGCGTATCGTTCGTATGCCAATGCTGACGCCCCCGATGAGCGCGCGACGCTCGACGAGGCCTGGAGAACGCTGCTGTTGCATGAGTTCCATGACATTCTGCCCGGCTCATCCATCGGCCCGGTCTATGCCGACGCCCGCGCCACCCTGACAACGCTGGCTGAGCGGCTCGACGACTTCATCTCCCAGGCTGAGCGCGACCTCATAGACCAACGCGCCACCACTGGAGAGTGGCTCATCCATAATCCCAGCCCGACTGTGACACCCGGCGAATCGGCGCTCGCCACACTTGAGCTAGCGGAGAATCAGGCGCCTCCGGTGTTCCTCACCCCAGGGAGCAGCACCGCATTGCTTCCCATGCAGGTCGTATTTGGGTGGGGCAGGAGCGTATTTGCGCTCTACAAGACGCCGCCCATCGCCGGGCGAGGCTGGCTGGCGCTGCGAAGCGCTCGCGATCGCCCACCTCCCGCCGAGCCGCATGACCTGCTGCGTCCGCGCGCCAGCAGCACAGAGACTGGCGGCGTTATCCTCGAAAACGCGCTGTATCGCTGCGAGATTGATTCCTTAGGCCAGATCACCTCGCTGCTCGACAAGCGTGTCGCGGATGGCCGTGAACTGCTCCCTGTTGGCCAGGTCGGCAATCAGTTCATCGCGTTCGAGGATCATCCACGCAAGTTCGACGCCTGGGATATTGACGCTGACTACTCGCGCTTACGCTACCCAATCACAGCGTTTCGCCTTTCCGTGACAGCGAACGGCCCGTTACGCGCATCCATTCGTGTCATCCGCTCCTTTCGGGGAAGCAGCATCATGCAAGATATCTCACTCTATCGTGACCTGCCGCGCATAGATTTCGTCACTCGCATTGAGTGGCATGAGCATCATATCCTGCTGAAGGTGGCGTTCCCGCTCGACCTGCGTGCGACAGAGGCGCGCTCCGAAATACAGTATGGCAGCCTCACCCGTCCCACGCATACCAACACTTCCTGGGACCAGGCGCGATTCGAGACGGTCGCTCACCGTTGGGTAGATCTCTCCGAAGGCGACTATGGCGTGGCGCTGCTCAACGATGGGCGCTACGGACACGACATCCATGCGAATGTCATCCGCCTCACCATCCTGCGCTCACCCACGTCACCTGACCCCAACGCCGATCAGGGCATCCACGATGTGACATTCAGCCTGCTCCCACACCTGGGCGCCTGGCCTAGTGGTGATGTCGTGGCGCATGGCTACGCGCTGAATCGTCCGCTCCGCATTGTCCGGCCCGCGCAGCCACTGGCAGATGGTGACGCGACCCTTCCAGTGGCCGCTCCGCCTGCGCCGCTCGTTCAGGTGGAGGGAACAGCGGTCATCATCGAGGCGGTCAAGCGCGCGGCGGAAAGTGATGACCTGATCGTGCGGCTCTACGAGTCAACGGGAAGCCGCTAACTGGCTGTCATCACATCCGCCATTCCCGTGAGCCGTGTCATCGAGACAGACTTGCTCGAGCGACCGCTACAGCCAGACGCGAGTCCGGCGTATGACATGTGGCGCGAATCCACAGCCGCGTCGCACGATCAACCCGTCGTTCAGACGAATGGGTGGACCTGCCAGATGCGCCCATTCGAGATCAGAACCTTCGCGATTCAATTCGCATCACACATACCCTAACTGGCGCAAGCGATAGCGCTCGGCAGGGAGTAGCAGTCGGTCGCGCATGGCGCTGGCGGCTGCTGCGCGTCATGCGCGACAGCCACCCAACGGCGAGATTTCGCTATAGTTGAACCGAACCCTTGACAAGAGTTCCTGACTTCGTGTAGTGTCTTAGTCAACAACCGCATAACGACACGACACCTACTCTCATCACGAATGGCAGAGGGAAACGGCCCGAAGAAGCCAGGCAACCCACCAGCAGCGACGCTGGCAGGGTGCAAAGTCCGGCGAGGCGCATACGCGCCACGCAAGATGAGGGAGGAGCGTCATCTGCGCATGATGCGCACCGACGATCCGCCCTCGCCAGCTATCTTCTGGTCGGGGGCGTTGTTGTTTTATGCTCCATAGCGTTTGAGCATGGCGAGAACGAGGACGAGTACGCGAGCGTCACGTGGCCAAAGAGAGCCGTAGCAGGTGAAAATCCGGCGCCACCTTCCTTGCGGAAAATGACCTCCGAGCCGCGCGCGGAAATCGTGTGGGCGACCCCACATCGAGAGTAGGCTGCGCCGGGTAGGCCCCGTTACCAGGCCTTGACGTTCCAGCTGTGACGCCTATCACCGCGCGTGGATGCGTGTGGCTGGCTCCGCACATCGGGACGTCTTAGAGGCTGGCGCTGTACGGCGCCAGCGAATCAGGGTGGTACAGCGTGACCTCTCGCCCCTGCGTGGGTGAGAGGTTTTTTTGCGCCCAATTCAGGCAGACGAGCGGTAATCGAAGGGAGGAGTAGAGCGTATGACAGCAACAAAGTCCTCGTCGCAGGTCATCCTGGCGCCTATCGCCACTGATGGATGGTCTGGGCCATGCCGCCTGACGGTTCCCTCCCTCGCGCTAGAGAGTGGCGCGACACTGGCGCCCGTGACGGTGGCCTACGAGACCTGGGGCCGCCTCGCGCCCAGCCGCGACAATGTCGTGCTGCTCTGCCATGCGCTAACCGGCGACGCGCATGCGGCTGACCTCGACCAGCCCGACGACCCGCGCGCGGGGTGGTGGAATCCGCTGGTGGGGCCAGGGCGTGTCTTCGACACCGACCGCTCGTTCGTTATCTGCTCGAATGTGCTGGGCGGCTGCTATGGCACGAGCGGGCCGACCAGCACACGCGCCGATAGCGCTGATAGCGCTGATAGCGCTGATAGCGCTGATGGCGCAGTAGCCCGCGAGCGGACGCGCTGGGGCCTCGAGTTCCCGCATGTCACGATTGGCGACATGGTTCGCGCGCAGCGGGCGCTGCTACTGGCGCTGGGCATCGAGCGCGTAGCCACTGTGGCGGGTGGCTCGCTTGGCGGCTTGCAGTCGCTGGAATGGGCTATCGCCTACCCGGAGCAGGTGGAGCGCGCCGTCATCGTCGGCGCCGCCCAACGGCTCCCGGCGCAGGGGCTAGCGATAGACGACATCGCACGGCAGGCTATCATGAGCGACCCGCGCTGGCAGGGTGGAAACTATGCGCCGGAGGAGGGGCCTGAGACCGGGCGGGCGCTGGCTCGCATGCTGGCGATGCTCACCTACACCAGCGCCGCAGGACTTGATGCCCGCTTCGGGCGCGGGCTGGCGACGCGCGAGAGCGGCTGGCCAGGCTGGGGGCCACGCCTCGATGTGGAGACCTACCTGCATCACCAGGCCGAGAAGCTGGCGCAGCGCTTCGACGCCAACAGCTACCTCTACCTGACGAGCGCAATGGATCGCTATGACGCGGCGGCGGCGTGGGGATCTGATGCGGTGGCGCTGGGACGCATTCGCGCGGAGACGCTCGTGGTGGGCATGTCCACCGACTGGCTCTACCCGCCGGAGCTGACACGCGACCTGGCTGCGGGCATCGTCGCGGCGGGCGGCTCAGCGCGCTACGCCCAGGTTGATTCCCTGAATGGACACGATGCGTTCCTCAAAGACTGGGATCAAATGGACGCGCTGCTGCGTCCGTTCCTGAATGGGCAGGGCTAAGACAGGGCGAATCTGAGCATGAAACTCTTTGGATGGCGCCGTGAGCGCGACGCGACAGTAGCGACACTGGAGAGCGCGGAAGCGGCAGAGACGACGGAGACGGCAGATCAGATCAGGGCGAGTGAGCGCCCAGAGGAGACACGCGACATGGCAGACCTGGATGTGAAGGCGCCCGACACGACTCTGGCGGAATCGGATGGGCAGGCGACTGCGGCGACTGAAGTGGCCCCAGCGTATCACTTCGAGACCCTGACCCTGCATGCCGGGCAGGAAAGCCCCGACCCCGCGACACGCTCGCGCGCAGTGCCGATCTATCAGACCTCCTCCTATGTCTTCGAGGACGCCGACGACGCCGCCGACCTCTTCGCGTTGAAGAAGTTTGGCAACATCTACTCGCGCATCATGAATCCCACACAGGATGTCTTCGAGCGACGCATCGCGGCGCTGGAGGGCGGCGTTGGCGCGCTGGCCACGGCTTCCGGCCAGGCGGCGGAGTTCGTCGCCATCGCCAATATCGCGAGCGCGGGCGATGAGATCGTCAGCAGCACGAGCCTCTACGGCGGCACGTACAATCTCTTCGCGCAGACCCTGCCACGCATGGGCATCACCACGCACTTCGTGGATTCGACCGAC
>VFSW01014938.1_pt1 | contig 10701 bp, 12 predicted proteins | sample 5358111 | NCBI WGS metagenome assembly VFSW01 (sample SAMN11554181, study PRJNA540505) | mine drainage metagenome | isolation source: sediment from site ElyBrook_90M | place: USA: Ely Copper Mine, Vershire, VT | collected 2017
CCGCTCCAGATCCAGCAGCGGGCCGTTGAGTGCAGTCGTCAGATGAGGAACCATGGATTTCCAGCCGAAAATGAATTGCCCGTATTCTAGCCTATCGCCCGCTGCAATGCTGCTTTCCGGCGGGCGCGCCGGATGAATCGAGAATTCCTGGTTGAGACATGCGGCTCGGTGTTAAAATCGCGATCCGGAAATTTTCAAGAACGAGTCCTCCATGCTTTCCACCGCCAACATCACCATGCAATTCGGCTCCAAGCCGCTGTTCGAGAACGTGTCCGTGAAATTCGGCAACGGCAACCGCTATGGCCTGATCGGCGCAAATGGCTGCGGCAAATCCACCTTCATGAAGATACTGGGCGGAGACCTTGCGCAGACCTCGGGCGAGGTGATGCTGGACAAGGGCGAGCGCCTGGGCAAACTGCGCCAGGACCAGTTCGCCTATGAAGAGAGCCGGGTTCTGGATGTGGTAATGATGGGCCACAAGGAAATGTGGGAGGTGATGTCGGAGCGCGATGCGATCTATGCCAATCCCGATGCGACCGAGGAGGATTACATGCGCGCGGCGGATCTGGAAGCCGCCTTCGCCGAATACGACGGCTACACGGCCGAGGCCAGAGCCGGAGAACTTCTGCTCGGGCTTGGCATCGCGATCGAACTGCATCAGGGAGCCATGAGCGCGGTCGCACCCGGCTTCAAGCTGCGCGTGCTCTTGGCGCAGGCGCTGTTTTCAAACCCGGACATCCTGCTGCTGGACGAACCGACCAACAACCTCGACATCAACACCATACGCTGGCTGGAGAACATCCTCAACGCGCGCACCTCGACCATGGTGATCATCTCGCACGACCGCCATTTCTTAAACAGCGTGTGCACGCACATGTCCGATTTGGACTACGGCAAGATCACCACCTACCCCGGCACCTACGACGATTACATGCTGGCCTCCACCCAGGCGCGCGAGCAGCAGGCCGCGGACAACGCGCGCGCAAAGGAGAAGGTCGCGGAGCTCAAGGCGTTCGTTGCGCGCTTCTCTGCCAACGCATCCAAAGCTAGGCAGGCCACCTCCCGTGCGCGTCAGATCGACAAGATCAAGATCGAGGACATCAAACCCTCCAGCCGCCAGTATCCCTTCATCCGCTTCGAATACGATGAACGCGAAAAGCTGCACCGCACCGCCGTCGAGGTGGAGAAGCTCTCCAAGGGTTTCGACCGCATGCTGTTCTCCAATGTGAATTTCCGCATCGACGCGGGCGAGAAGATCGCGATCATCGGGCCCAACGGCATCGGCAAGACCACGCTGCTGCGCTGTCTGGCAGGCGACTTGCAACCCGACGCAGGCAACATCAAATGGACGGACAAGGCAAAGGCAGGCTATTACGCTCAGGATCATACGGCCGATTTCGCCCGCAATGAGAGCATGACGGACTGGATGACCCAATGGCGAAGCACCTCTGACGACGACCAGGCGGTGCGCGCAACGCTCGGCCGGCTGCTTTTTTCCGGAGATGAAGCCAAGAAGCAGGTGAAGGTGCTGTCTGGCGGAGAGAAGGGGCGCATGCTGTTTGGCAAGCTGATGCTGCAACGGCCCAACGTGCTGCTGATGGACGAGCCGACCAATCACATGGACATGGAGTCGATCGAGTCGCTCAACACAGCACTCCTCGAATACAAGGGCACCGTGGTCTTCGTGAGCCACGACCGCGAATTCGTCTCGTCGCTTGCCACGCGCATCATAGAAATTTCCGAAAAGGGCGTGACCGACTATCACGGCACTTATGAAGAATATCTGCGCGACCAAGGCATGGCGCTTTGACGGCATGAGATGACGACAATAGGCGTGTTCGATTCCGGAGTCGGCGGGCTTTCCGTGCTGCGCCACATCCGGTCCACGCTTCCCGATGCGCGCCTGATCTATGTCGCCGATTCCGCGCATGTCCCTTATGGCGACAAGGCCGCTCACTACATCGAACAGCGCGCCGCAACACTTGCACGATTTCTGGCGGAACAGGGTGCTGAGGCCATCGTGATTGCCTGCAACACCGCGACTGCGGCCGCGGCCACGAGTCTGCGCCGCGAATTCGCTCTGCCAATCATCGGCATGGAGCCTGCCGTCAAGCCTGCGGTTACCGCCACGAAAAGCGGCGTGGTGGGCGTGCTGGCAACTGTGGGCACACTCAAGAGTGCGCGCTTTGCCGCACTGCTCGAACGCCACGGGAAAGACATCGAGTTCATCACGCAAGGCTGCCCGGGCCTTGTCGAACAGGTGGAGCTCGGCGAGCTTGCAGCCAGCAAGACGAGGGAACTCGTCGAGCGCTACACAAAACCATTGATCTTGCGCGGTGCAGACACGCTGATCCTGGGCTGTACCCACTACCCGTTTCTTGCGCCGCTGATACGCGAAGTTGCAGGCCCGGACATTTCGCTGATCGACACCGGAGCAGCGGTCGCGCGCCAGCTTGAGCGCAGGCTGCTCGCAGAACTGCCGGAAAGCAAACCCGGCGACGGCACCGCGCATTTTTTCACCAGCGGCGATGCCGTCTCTGTCAGCCGCATCATGTCGAAACTGTGGGAAAGCAAAGTCGAGGCGCACCTCATGGAATTCACATAGTTTAATTTTTTGTTCACATACGCTTAACCCGCCTGCAACATGCAGGACATAGGCTGATCGCACTACCCAAAAGGAGGCGATTATGCTTGATCTGTTACACCCGTCCGCCGCAACACCCGCCCGCAATCTGAGCTGCGATCTGGCCAGGACACCTGCCGAACTCATGGAGGCGCAGCGCATACGCTATCAGGTATTCGGCCTGGAAATGGGCGCAAATCTGCCCAGCGCCGACAAGGGCCTCGACATCGACCGATTTGATGAATTCTGCGATCATCTGCTGGTGCGCGACCAAAACAACAACAAGGTGGTCGGCACCTATCGTATCCTCTCTCCCGAACAGGCCTGCAAGGCGGGCGGATATTACTCGGAAACCGAATTCGACATGACCAGGCTGCAGCATCTGCGCGGCCGCATGGCCGAAGTCGGCCGTTCCTGCGTCGATTTTCAATACCGCGATGGCGCAACGATCTCCCAGCTCTGGTCGGGGCTTGCTGAATACATCACGAAGAACAATCACGAATACGTGATCGGCTGTGCCAGCATCGGCATGAATGATGGCGGACATTACGCCGCAAGCGTGTTCAACAAGGTCTACAAGCTGCATGCCGCACCTGAAGAACTCCGCGTCACGCCGCGTCAACGTTTGCCTGTCGAGTCGCTCGAACAGAATCTCGACGTGATCATCCCGCCGTTGATCAAGGGCTATCTGCGCCTGGGCGCCTATATCGCGGGCGAACCCGCCTGGGATCCGGAATTCAACTGTGCCGATCTCTTCATCCTGCTTCCCGTGTCGCGCATCAGCGCGCGCGCCACCAAACATTTCCTGCGCAAGGCCTCATGATATCGACTCTCCCCCTTTGACGCGCATTGCGCGTTTTTTTTTATACATGGTATCTTCGATCCTGACCCTACAAAAACCATAACGGATACACTGCAATGGAAAGTCCATACAAAGGCAAGACAGGCCTAAAACGCCTGGTGAACGCGTTCGGCTATTCGCTGGCAGGTTTTCGCGCAGCCTACAAACATGAAGACGCGTTTCGCCAGGAGGTGTTGCTCGCCGTCATACTGATACCGCTCGCCTTCTTCCTGCCGGGAAGTCTTATCGGCAAGGCGCTGATGATAGGCAGCGTGCTTTTGGTGATCATCGTGGAACTGATCAATTCCGGCATAGAGGCCACGGTGGACCGCATCTCGCTGGACAGCCACGATCTTGCCAAGCGCGCGAAGGACATCGGCAGCGCCGCTGTGCTGGTCAGCCTCATCAATGTCGTGGTCGTCTGGGCGCTGGTTCTGATGGCTTCATGAAATCTTCAACAAAGCTTCATGAAAGCGTCATGCAGTCTCTGCACGATGCACTTCATGAATACGCCGAATGAAATAGCAGGATTGCCCAGGCCGTTGCGCATTGCGCTGGTCACCGAAACCTACACTCCCGAGATCAACGGTGTCGCCATTACCCTGGGGCGCATGGTGCACGGGCTGTGCGAACGCGGTCATGACATCCACCTGATCAGACCGCGCCAGCATCGCAACGACTGCGCCGCAGCCACCTCCAATTATCGCGAGACCCTCTCCAGAGGCATGCCCATTCCTGGATATCCCGAACTCAAGTCCGGTCTGCCCGCAAAAGGAATGCTGCTGCGTTTGTGGACGAAAGATCGGCCCGACATCGTGCATATCGCAACCGAAGGCCCGCTGGGCTGGTCGGCGCTGTCGGCTGCGCGGAAGCTGAAGCTCCCAATCAGCACCGACTTCCACACCAATTTTCACAGCTATACCCGGCACTACGGGATAGGCTTGTTAAGGCGGCCGATCGCAGCCTATCTCAGGCACTTCCACAACAAGGCCGATTGCACCCTGGTGCCCACACACGAGTTGCAGAAGGAACTTGCTCAAGATGGCTACCGCAACGTTGAGGTCGTATCGCGCGGCGTGGACAATAAACTTTTCAACCCGGTAAAACGCAGCGCAGAACTTCGCGCATCCTGGGGAGCCGATGACAAGACCATAGTCGTGATGCTGGTGAGCCGCCTTGCGGCAGAGAAGAATCTGGGTCTTGCGATCGACGCCTACTATCAGATGCGCAGCGCAAATCCGGATGTCAGGATGGTTCTGGTAGGCGACGGCCCTGCGCGAGCGGGCCTCCAGAAACAGCATCCGGACATCCTCTTTGCCGGCATGCAAAAGGGCGAGCAACTTGCGCAGCACTATGCCTCGGGAGACCTCTTCATCTATCCCAGTCAGACCGAGACCTATGGCAACGTCACCATCGAGGCGATGGCAAGCGGGCTTGCGACGATCGCTTACGATTATGCCGCCGCGCGCCAGCATATGGTTCACGACGTCAGCGGCGTGCTGGTGCCGATGGGCGATGCGCAGGCATTCATTCTGGAGGCCGCCTTGCTGATCGCCGATGCCGAGCGCATCGCGCGCCTGCGCCGCGCTGCGCACGAAGCGGTCAGGCTGCAAAGCTGGGACCACATCATGTACCAGATGGAGATGATGTTGTTCAAAACCTTGCACACAGAGGGAGACAGACATGCCCAACCCGAGCTCGCCACTGCAACGGATTAACGACTTTGACGCAGCGCTCTGCCAGCTGTGCAACCGGCAGAGCCGCAATTTCTTTGTGCGCCACCTGTTCCGCCTGATCAGCCGCCTGGGTGACGGAATATTCTGGTATGCGCTGATGGCTATACTGCTGATCCGATACCCGCAACTGGCGTTGCCCGCGGTGCTGCACATGCTGGCAGCCGCACTTTTCGGAACCGCGATCTACAAGCTCATCAAGGCCAAGACACTGCGTCCCCGCCCGTTCAATGTATATCCGTCCATCGTCTGCGCGGGCAAGACGCTGGACCAGTTCAGCTTCCCCTCAGGCCACACCATGCACGCGGTATCGTTCAGCCTGATCTCGGTCTACTATTTCCCTGATCTAGCCTGGCTGGTGTTCCCGTTTACCGCGCTGGTCGCCCTGTCCCGCCCGGTGCTGGGCCTGCACTACCCGACCGATGTGGCGGCCGGAATCGCGCTTGGTGCTGCCATCGCATCGGCCTCCTTCCTATGCCTTTGATGAGCACTCAGGGAAACAACATCAGCGGGCATGACGCCTTCTTCGCAAGCGTGGTTGCAAGCGATTTCAGGCTCGGCCTTTCGCTGACCTGGAATACGCGTTTGCTGGCGATCAAAACGCCCGCGCTGCCTGACTGCGCGACCAGCACTTCGGCCGGGTCGCCCGCATGAATCGCAAACACCGCTCCATCCATTCCCTGCGTGGCAAGCAAAAATTGCGCGCGCGCAAGTTGAGCCTGTTCTTCCTGTTCTCTTCGTATGTAGTCGAGAAACCCCTGCCTTGCGCCCCTCGCCGATTGCCAGTCGTTGCCAATGAAATCGGCCCACTTCCCGTCGACCGCGAAAATGCCCGTCAGGGGCAAGCTGCTCTGACGGGCCAGATAGGCCGCATGGTCTAGCGCATCCTTGGATATTTCAGCGCCATCGACCGCAACGACGATGCCGTCAAACCCCATGCTATTTCTTCAAGAACATGATGGCCACCACGATGATCACGGTGATGATGATCGCGCCGATATCCTCGGCTCGGTCATCCTTGAATAGCGATGCCTTGTTTCCCATGCCGGCATCTGCCGCCTCTTCGCGGCCAAATTTTTCTTCGTTAGCCATTATTTTTCCCGGTCAATAGAAACTACATAAAGTACTGCTTCAACAGCAGGACGACCAAAAGCGCGACGACGTATTTGGTTACGCCTACGATGATGCCCAGCTTGAATGGCGCACCACCCGCTTGGCGCAATTCGTCAAAGTCGATGAAACCGCCCAGACTCGTGAGCACCACCGTCGCCATGAATCCGATCACGAACACCGGGAATTTTTCCACCAGCTATGAACGACTGCGACAGCTTTGGAAACTGCTCTGGGTTTTATGTGTTCATTTTCAAGGCCGCATTTTTGCAGATATTACCCGGCGTCAAGCCGGTATCCTTGCGGCAGACCCTATCCTCAAACATCCCATTGAAAGAATCAACCATTTCAGACAGATTGCCGGGACGAAAACTCCGCCAGCACACAACCGCACCCATGCATCCCGCTATGTTTTATAATCCAGAAAGACTCCGGACGGAAACGAATGACGAGGTACAAATTGCGCTACTGGCTGATGAAATCCGAACCCGCCGACGTCAGCATAGACGATCTGGCAACTTTTCCCAATCAAAGCGTGGCATGGTACGGCGTGCGCAATTATCAGGCGCGCAACTTCATGCGCGACCAGATGAAGGTGGGGGACGGCGTGCTGTTTTACCATTCCAACTGCAAGGTGCCCGGCATCGCAGGCATCGCCAGGGTTGCAAGCACAGCCTATCCTGACGCCACGCAATTTGACAAAAGCAACAAGTATTTCGATGAAAAGGCCACGCCCGAAGAGCCGCGCTGGTTCAACGTGGATGTGCAACTGGTCAGAAAGATAGCACTGATTTCGCTTTCTGAGCTGCGCCTTCATCCCGAGCTTTCCCGCATGCGCACGCTGCAACCCGGCAACCGCCTGTCGATCACGCCGCTCGATCCTGCCGAGTGGGAATACATCACAAAGAGACTGGTGCAGGGCTGATGCCTCATTCCCGACATTCAGGCTGATGCCATGGTTTCCACCCATGCCGCACAGCACGACCTCGAATCCTGGCTTGCCCGCTCAGGCTACACGGCCGCCGAAACCGGCGTAGTGCAGCGCGCATACAGCCTCGCCGAGTCGCTGTATGGGGATGAATTGCTGCAGCATGCGTTGGGCACGGCCGGCATCCTGCTCAGCATGAACATGGATCATGAAACGATCGCGGCAGCCCTCCTGCAGGCTATGCCCGAATTTCTTGACAACTGGCAGGATAAAATCCGCGACGATTTCGGTGCGAACATCGCCGGACTGGTCGATGGCATCTCGCGTCTCGAGCGGATCAGGGATCTGGGTCAGGAGCATCTGGAAAAGAACCAGCAGGCCTTGCAGATCGAAAGCCTGCGCAAGATGCTGCTTGCGATGGTGGAAGACATACGTGTGGTCCTGATCAAGCTTGCAGAACGCACCCAGGCGCTGCGTGAACTCTCAGGTGCAAGCAGCAAACAGCAGCAACTGGTCGCGCAGGAGACGCACAATCTCTTCGCGCCGCTTGCGAACCGTCTTGGCGTGTGGCAGATCAAATGGGAACTCGAGGATCTGTCCGTGCGTTATATCGAGCCCCAGCTCTACAAGAAGATTGCGGGACTGCTCGATGAAAAGCGCATCGACCGGGAACGCTATATCAGCGACATCATCCTTGAGCTCGAACAGGCGCTTAAGCATGCCGAGATCAGCGCAGAGGTGACCGGGCGTCCCAAGCACATCTACAGCATCATCAACAAGATGAAGCGCAAGCACCTCGCGTTTGACGAACTGTATGACGTGCGCGCGGTGCGCATACTGGTCGACGACGTGGAGAGCTGCTATGCCGCGCTCTCCCTGGTGCAGTCGATGTGGCAGCCGATCGCCAGCGAATTCGACGACTATATCGCGCATCCCAAGAGCAACAATTACCGCTCCCTGCACACCGCAGTCAGGGATCGCCGCGGGCAGGCTTTCGAGATACAGATCCGCACCCATGAAATGCACCGGCATTCGGAACTCGGCGTCGCCGCGCACTGGCGTTACAAGGAAGGCGGAAAGCGTGAGTCCGGGCTCGACGAGAAGATCATCTGGCTGCGCCAGATACTGGAATGGAAACAGGATATCGCAGACACCGGCGATCTGCAGGAACAATTCAAGAACAACCTGTTCAGGGATCAGGTCTATGTGTTCACGCCGCAGGGAAAAGTCATCGCGTTGCCGAATGGCGCAACCCCGGTAGACTTTGCCTACAGCCTGCACACCGATCTCGGGCATCGCACGCGGGGTGCGAAGGTAAACGGCCATATCGTTCCGTTAAGCTATCCGCTGCAAAACGGGGAGCGCGTGGAAATCCTGACTGCCAAGATAGGCGCACCCAGCCGTGACTGGCTCAACCCGTCTCTTGGATTTTTGCACAGCTCCCGGGCACGCGCCAAGGTTCGCGCCTGGTTCAAGAGCCAGACCCTGGATGAAAGCATCGCCCAGGGCCGCGCACAACTGGATCGTGAACTGCACAGGCTGGGCGTAACCTCGATCAATCAGGAACGGCTCGCGCAACGGCTCAACTTCAACAAGCCTGAAGAATTTCTGGCCGCGATCGGGCGCAACGAGATCACTCAGCGGCGCATCGCCAAAGCCTTGCACGAGGAACTGCCGCACAAGATCGCTGCCGCCACAAAGCCGGCATTCAGACCCCGGGCAGAGCGCAAGAGTGCGACAGGCATCCTGATCGAAGGGGTGGGGAATCTGGTGTGCCGCATGGCAAGATGCTGCAATCCGGAACCGCCCGACAACATCACCGCCTATGTCACGCGCGACCGCGGCATCGCGATACACCGAAAGGATTGCGCGCATATATTGCGCATGAAGCATGCCGAGCGCCTGCTGGATGCAAAATGGAGCGAACCTGAAAAAGGCGCCTGATTCACGCCCACATGACTGGGGCTTTGAGTTAAACTGTTGAAAAACCGAGAAACTCAAGCACAAATGGAACACATCCGAGAACAACTGCTGATCAGCAAGGCGCTGCTGGCTGCGACCGCAAGCCTCGCACAGGGCAGTACGCCGGAAGAGGTGCTGAAGGCTGCCTGCAATGCGCTTGTTTCTTCCTCGCAACACATCTGCCTTGCCTGGATGTACCTCGGCAATCCGGACAGCGAAGTCATTTCGCCTTGCTACGCCGTCGGGCGCTCCGCAGACTATGCCGAAGATCTGCAGATCGACCTGTCGCCCGAAGCCATGCAAGGCCCTGGCAGGCGCTCGCTTGCGATGAACAAACCCGTTCTGGTCGATATCCAGTCCGATCCCACTTACGGCCCGTGGCGTAAACGCGCCCTCCAGTTTGGCATGCAGGCGGCGCTGACCTTGCCTATCGGCAGGGCAAGTGAAGCCTATCGCGGACTGATCGTGATCTTCGCTGATTTCCCCGCGTATTTCGAGCAGGTTGGCATTGAGGCGTTTAGCGCATTTTCGCAGCTTGCCACCGTCGCGCTGGAACAGGCCCGTCTCAAGATGATGCTGGAAAAAATGGCAAGCTTCGATCATACGACCGGCCTTTTGAACCGGCGCGCATTCACCGAAGTCATCCAGCGCGAATATGCGCAATCAAAAAGAGCAGGGAAACCTTTCAGCATGCTGCTGATGGATCTCGACCGCTTCAAGCTACTCAATGACAATTACGGCCATGAAACCGGCGACAGGATACTGCGCGGTGTGAGCGAAACTTCGAGAAGCGCATTGCGCTCGTGCGACTGGATGGGAAGGTGGGGCGGCGAGGAGTTTCTCGCCATCCTGCCTGACGCCGATGAAAAAGCAGCTCAGGCGATCGCCGAAAGATTAAGGGAGAGCATCGACCAGTTTTCGATCGAATTCAACGGGCAGAACATCAAGACGACGATGAGCATCGGCATCGCAAGCTACCCGCAGGACGGCGAGACGCCCGACTTTCTGATCAGAGCCGCAGATGCGGCGCTGTATGAGGCGAAAAAGACCGGTCGCAACCGCGTCGTGTCCGCCAAGGAGAAACAGGAAATCTATTCGATCGCGGCAAAGATCAACAGCGCGATTGCGAACAACCGCATGGTGCCGGCCTACCAGGTCATCGTCGACTTGAAGACCCGCGAGACCGTTGCGGAAGAAGCGCTGGCGAGACTGATAGATGAGAACGGAAAACCCATCGAAGCGATGCAGTTCATCTCTGCCGCGACAGAGCTGCAGTTGACGCACCTGATAGATGCCGAGATCATCAAGAGAACCATGAACCGCTGCGCCGGCAATATCGCAGCAGGCGGGGAACGCATCGCGCATTTCGTGAATCTCTCGGGCGATCTTCTGCTCCACCAGGAAATCATCCAGGACCTTTTCCTGGAAGCACAGGCTGCCTGCCTGACCTGCGGCATCGATCTGGGTCCGACCAAGCCTCTGGTGCTCGAGATCACCGAAAGAC
>VFSW01014939.1_pt1 | contig 10700 bp, 10 predicted proteins | sample 5358111 | NCBI WGS metagenome assembly VFSW01 (sample SAMN11554181, study PRJNA540505) | mine drainage metagenome | isolation source: sediment from site ElyBrook_90M | place: USA: Ely Copper Mine, Vershire, VT | collected 2017
TTCAGGAGATCTTTCCCTGCTCCTTCGTGTACAGCAGTATGTCGTGGAACTTCCTTGTCAGGGGGTTGGCCTTTATGCCGTATATGGCCTTTATGTTCTTCTGAAGCGCCAGTTCCACCAGCCTCTGCGTTATCACTCCGTCAAGCACCACAGCGTACGCCCCATTGGAGTAGTCTATCTCGGACAGCAGCTCGCGTATAGGCATCTCCTTTGTGACATTGCCTGCGCTGTCGTAAAGCCTGGATCTGAGCGTGCCTGACAGCTCCTCAAGGCCCGCTGATATCTGCGACAGCACCTGCGCTCCAAGGACAGGATTTGGATTCTCGCCCTTGTCTGCGCCTGCCTTAAGCTTTGATGCAGGCTCAGAGTTTATCTTGGGTATTATCGCCGGCTCATCGTCTATTATTGAACTTAGATCCTGCCTCTCCGGCTGCGGCTGGACTTCAGGCGCGCTTGGCTGCGCTGGCCTTTCTATCCTGCGCTCAGTAGGAGGCTGCGGCCTCTGCGGCGCTGCTTGCGGCTGTGCCTGAGGCTGTTCCTTCCTTGAGCTCTGGAACCTGTTCACCTGCTGCTGCGACGCATTCCCGCCTATGACACGGTACTGGTCCGTAGGTATCCTGGTCCTCATGGCTTTTATTATCTCCTTTCTAGTGAGATCCTCCACCTCCTTTCCGTCAGGAGCCTTTGCTATGAAGTCAATCTCCGCAACGTTGAGCATGGACCTGGCAATCATGTCTCCGCCGCGGTCCCCGTCGACGAACAGGGTGGTATCCTTCTTGCCTGCAAGCTCTATTATCGTCTTTGGTATGTTTCCCTGGGCGCCGCCCACTGCTATTGCGTTCGGAATGCCGTTTCTCAGGAGGTTAAGCACGTCTGCCCTTCCCTCCACTATTATCATCTCCTCGTTCGACGCCAGCTCAGGCCCTGCAGCAAGCTTCTCCGGCCCGTATTCCGTTATCTCGCTTGCCCTTACGTCAGACTGCACCATCTCGGAGATCTCCTTGCTGTCCGGTATCTCAGTGTCAAGAAGCAGCTTTAGCAGCTCCTTTGCCCTTAGCAGTATCTTTCTCCTCTTGTCTGATCTTGTATCCTCTACCTTCTCGACGCCGAACTGCGCCTCGTATGGCCCCACCCTGTCAACAGACTCCACAGCAGCCGCGAGTATGCATGTCTCTATCCTGTCAAGCGACGCGGGCAGGTGCAGCTTGCCAAATGTCTTGTTCGATGACTGCGTTACGCTTATCTCTATCCTGCCTATCTTCCCGTTCTTCTGCAGCTCCCTCAGGTCGAGCTCATTTCCGAGAAGCCCCTCTGTCTGGCCGAATACTGCGCCTATTATGTCAGGCTTGTCAACAAGCCCGTCTATGTTGAATTTAGCCTCGACCATGTACTTTACTATCTCTAGATATGTTTTAGCCATATTTTTCACCTTTTGAGCATGATTGTAAATAAGCCAAGCTGATGTTTAATCTGGAATACGGCTTGGCTATGGTTTGTACGCGCAAAATAACACTCTTCAGAATAAGCTTATTTAGAGGCGCGGAGGAAACCATGTAGTCCGTAACTGACACATGAATTAGTATGACATTCCATATTGTTTACCCTAGTTCTATGACTTATTTCTAGTATATTATTGGAAGGGCAAGGTTAATAATTGTTGGGGTCACGGCATGAATGTGCGCATTTTTGCCTTGATTTGCGGGCTTGGCATGCGTTTTTATATGTTGATTGAGAGGTAGTATCGTGCTATTATGGCAGACCCGCTTAGCCTGGATACGTATGTCATAGGGAGGCCTGACAAGTTCTCCTTGACCATATCCTACGGATGCTATGACAAGGATGGGACAAAGCTGTTTGACGTGAAACATAAGCTGCTTAGCGGCAATTATGAGCTGCTGGATTCTGCAAATAAGGTTGCAGGGGTCATGAAAAGGAAGGTGATGGCAATAACGCCTGTTTACGAGCTGTACGACGGCGGCAACCAGCTTATCGGGAAGGTGGTGCAGGAGATGAATATAGCCGGATCGCTGACAGGCGCAGAGAAGGTGTTCTCATTGCAGGATGCGAAGGGAAACAAGGTGGCGACGCTTAAGATAAGTTCGCCTCTGGCAATGCTTACTGCCGTACTGCAGTCGCACAGCACGGCCCCGCTCATGGCTTATGACGTAATGAGCACTGATGGCAGCGCCACAATAGCGAAGATAAGCAGGCAGATACCGCAGGCAATGGTACAGAACGGCCAGGCCAATTTTGTGCTCCAGATAATCGCTGCGGGAAGCATTCCGGCGCTTGCGCTGGTGGAATTTACAATAGCGGTAGACCATTTATACGGCTCGTCGAATTCCCAGATGGGAGGCATGAACATTGGCCAGGGCGTAGGGTTTGGAGGAGGCGGAGGGACAGGATTCGGAGGATCAGGATTCGGCATAAAGCTCTGATAGGAACAACATTTATAGCGACAACGAGACACCAGAATTCTGCTTTATTCCTAGATTGATAGTCTGCCTTATGACATGCAAGTTTATTAATTATTTTAGCGATAATATTACGGGTGCGAACTTGCAAAGGTATGTCAAGGGTGCGAGAAGCGAGCGTGAACTGCTCAACAGGTTCTACGAGATTGGATACTCAGTTATAAGATCTGCTGGAAGCGGAGTCAGTGCCCTTTGTCCTGACATAATAGCAATGAAAAAGGGAGCATGTTTTTCCATAGAGTGCAAGGCCTGGGACAGGGGAAGCCTGTCGCTTGATCCTGAGCAGTATGATAAGCTCATAGAGTGGGAGAGGAATACCGACGGCAAAACGTACGTTGCCTGGAAGATAAAGAACAGAGGCTGGTACTTCATAAGGCTGGACGAGTTCAGCAAGGGTGAAAGGAACTACAACGTGACCATGAAGAAGGTATTCGGGATAAACAGGGTTCTTGAGTCAATACTGCCCAGCGTTGTGGGCGCTGCAACTGAAGTGATGGCAGTTAAATCTGAAGAAATCCAAGAAAGCCGGTTGATTTAACCCCATTATTGCGTATCTGTAATCAAAAATAATAGGGTTATTATGTAACCTCCGAGGTCATGCACTAATTCCCTTCAATAGTTTCTCAGAGCAAGATAAGGCTTGATTAACGCTATAGTTAGTAACTAACGGGTGCATTAGTGCTAGGCTTCAGCTCAGCTCTATCGCTATTGGGCATGAGGCCATGTACGCCGAATTGCCGTATGCGTAGAGGTGGGTCTGCATTATGTGCGTGCCGTTCACGCTGCTGTAATTGAGGAAGATGCCTGGCTCAGAGTCGGCAATGCCGAGGCAGTATGAGGAGTTTATCTGCTGCGGAACGACTGAGCCGCCAAGCCCTGTCTTAGAGTAGGTACACGTGGCGTTTGCCCGGTTTACTAGGAAGAAGTCTATTGTCGATGCCTTCCGGGTATGCGCTATTATCTGTATTATCGAGGAGAAGCACGGGCTCTCGTTGGTATACTGCGTCTCGTTGCCATAAGAGGCTGTGACGCTTACGCGCTGCGCTGACTGGAAAGTTGACTTGAATGACGAGAACTGCACAGAGCCTGTAAGAAGCTGCGGAACCACGAATATGTATCCTATTGCTGCAGCTGCGATGATTATGACGACTATTGCCAGTATTGCAGGAAGCGCTGACTTCTTTTTTGCTTCCTTTGCCGGTCTGCCTGCCTTTTCGGCCTTGTGATGCGCAGCAGCCGGTTTCTGGTTCCTCTCTGCCATGGGTATCAGCTTGCGAACAGCGATGCAAGGCACTGGGCAGTGAACTGCGGAGTGCCTGTCTGCCTCAGCACAGTGCCGTAGAACGAATATGCTGTAAGCGAATTCTTAGTGCCGTTGGCTATTATTATCACAGGGAGGCCCTTTGAGGCGTAATACGAGAGGCACTGGTCAGTGGTCTTTGCGGTTGCAGGGCCGCCTGTGCATGCATTGCCGTTTATCTGTATACTGCCCACTGTCTTGTTATCGGTCCTGAAGCCTGCGGTTATTAGGTTTGAGCAGAGGGTTATCGAAGGATTTGACGTGCCGTTTACCGCTATCACTGCGCCCGGAGCTGCCTCGATTGCAGCTGCTGCTACGCCAAGCGGTGCGCTTGAATTGGCCAGCGAGGCTACGTTGTACGTGAGCACTATGTACGCTATGGCTATCAATGCGGCAACCAGGAAGAGCAGCCTCCAGCTTCTCCTTGTCCTTGAATTTACCCTTATCCTGCCGCCTTTGGCAAGCCTTCTCTGCAGCATTGCAAGCAGGGTTATGAGTATTGCGCTGACTATTATCGGCACTACGATGGACAGCGCAGGCGCCTCTGATATCGCCGCAGTATACGGAGTCTGGCCGAAGCCGAGTATCGCGGTTGCTACAGGCGCGTCAATAGAGCGCACAAGGAACAAGGATATGCTTGGTATGGACTGAGTGGACACTATCTGCTTCTGCAGCGAGAGCAGCTTTGCCTTTGTCGCAGAGGCATTTGTAAGCGTAGAGAAGAGCTGCGCATTTACCTGCGCCTGCTGGAAGCTGAGCGAGATTATCTCCTCCTGCGGAGAGTACGTTGACGTCGAAGACTGCAGCTCCAGAAGGAGCACTGTGTTGTTGTTTGCTGTGCCGAGCACTGAGTAATATGTGGAGTTGAGGGACTGGTATGTGGACTTGAGCGCGCCGTACTGCTTCTTGAGCGTTATGTTAAACGCGACCAGGTTTGCAGTGAGGTAGCTGCTGTTGAGTATGGTGTAGTTCGCGTTAACCCTTGCAATCTCGGTAACCATGGTGGCATTGGGCATATGCACAAGCAGCGACCTTGCGTTGGAGACCTGCACTGCGTATCCCTTGAGCGTGGTGTTCAGCAGGCCATTGAACTGCGCAAGCTTTACCCTGTCCTGCACAGGCACCACGTATGTGTCAGCATTGTTTGTCATGTTCTGCGATATGCGCGTTATCTGCGCCGAGGTTATAGTGAGCGTTGAGAGATGGTTCATGTAGTCCTGCAGGCTGCCGAGTATTGTGTAGTTGTACGTGAGGAACTCGCAGATGCCTACTGCTGAGCAGTACCATGGTCCTGAAGGTGATATTGCATTGGATGTGCTGGCCCCGTAGTTTCCGCATAGCGTGTAGTCTGCGCTCGCAGGCGGCGGGAACACAGGATTAAGGCCAAGCGACTTTGTTATGCTTGATATGCTTGAGAATGACGTCTGTATCTTCTGCATTGAGGTCTGCGCGTTTGAGAGGTTGATGATCGCAACGTTGGTCAGGTATATGGAGATGTTGGACTGCAGTGCCCCGTAGTTTGCCTCAAACTGCACTATTCCAGTGCCTACAGGCCCATAGAATCCACCTGTCTGGTAGTATGGGCTCTGCCTGAGCGCGCCGCCGATGTACCTTGCAGTGCCTCCGCATGCTGGTATCTGCGTGCAGGATTGGCAGTTGTTCTGGTATGTGCACGTTGCGCCTGACGAAAGCCCTGTCTCGAGCAGGCAGTCGTTGAGCGAGCCTGCAGTTGACCGCTCATATGCGAGCATCGATGATGCAAGATAGGTAGTGTTTACTGACTTCAGGCTCTTGCCTATTATCGTGGGAGAGATTATTGATCCTGCCTCGCTCGCGTTTGTGACGAAAGAGTAGCCATTGGATGCGCTTATGAGGAAGACGGGCGTGCCGTCGCTTGATGCGAGCAGGTAGAGGGATCCTCCGTATGTTATGTTTGAGTACGTAAGCGAGTTTGTGACAGAGCTGGACACGTTATACGATGAGTAGAGCGCAGACAGAGTTGCCGACGCAGAGGCAGTGCCTGCAAGTGCGAATGCAGCGACCAGAATAAGGGACAGATATGACCTATACTGCATGACTCAGACCCGCTTATAACATGCCTGTGCAGGTTTATAAATATTTCCCTGGTAACCGAGAAAATGCAGAGATAAAACTGGGCAAACAAGGGTATTACTGAAGAGAGTATAATCAGGATGAAGAAATTAAAAAGAAAAAGAACTGCGGGGCCAAGCGGCCCCGCAATTTAAACTAAATTCAGTCTCGCGCTTACGGTGTGCTTGCAGCCTGCAGCAGGTCGTTTATGAACTGGTTTCCTGCCTGCACTGTCTGGTTTGCAGTGTATCCAGCCACTAGCACTCTGTTCGAGCCGTACGCCTGCACCACTACAGAGCTTGGGCCGAACGTTGAGTTCAGGCTTGGGTTCTGCGCGAATACCTGCGCTGCTACGGAGTTTACGTACTTGCTTCCTACGACTACAAGTGTTGCAGCACTGTTTGCGTTGCTGTCCAGCACTGCCAGAGGCGTTGTTGCAGTGTTCAATGACACTGGAACGACTGCGTGCGACACTGACGGAGTTGCAGTCACATTTGCAAGACCTGTTACGGTGCATGCGCTTGTTGCTGAAGTTCCTCCGCTGCACGATGCAGTGACGTTCGACACTGTCAGGTTAGAGAAGCCCGGCACTGCCTGGCCTACGCCCACCGGTCCAACCTTTGTAGTTGTCGATGAGTTTCCGGCATTTGCCGCGGGCTCTACCACGAACTGCAGCGTGTCTACGGTCTTTGCCAGATCCAACGTCAACTGTGACGTAGATATGGATGCAACCTTGCTGCCTCTTTCAGTAATGAAACCAACAGGCGCAGCCACTGCAGCACCACTAGATCCTGAGACTGCCAGCTGTGAAGGATAGTATGTCAGATTGTTTCTGCTCTGACCTACTGTCCTGTTCAAGGCAAATCCGAATACGCTTCCAGCACCATTCGTGTTGTTGTACACCCCAAACTGCAGTATGTCGTTTGAGCTAGTTGAACCTGGTACGTTATATTCAACAACGTTGAATGCGAAGTACGGGTTCATCTGCGCTGCAGGAGAGGTTCCAGGACCTACTGCGGCTATGTTGAATCCGCCAGTAGGGAACGGCTGCCCATTCTGCTGGTTGTATGTGACCTGTGCGCTCGCCAACTGGTCATATGAAGTACCAGCGGTTTTGTACATTAGCTCTGGAGACGCTGTGCTAAGTGTTGCAAGCGTGTTTGCAACAGCAGATACAACACCGCCTGACGCAGTTATAGGACCTTGTACCACATTGTTGGACGCAACTACATACACACTCACACCAGGCAAAGCAGTGCTTAGAGTAACGTTTGTTATGTTATAGAACGATGTTACTCCAGACCATATTGCACTTCCAGATGGAGTGCTGGGCGTTATTACATTGTACCCAAGATACGGAGCAGCCATGGACTTCACATACACTGTAGCCGTTGAAGGCGATGTGGCAGTGTTGGATGTGTAACCCTGCATTGTCACTGTTAGATAGTTGTTGGTAGTTATCAAGTTTGCATCCGCATATGTTGATGCTACAACCACATTAACAGGCATTCCAGATCCAGCGGTAGGAGTTCCAACAAGCGGGAACAGCCCAACAGCATTTCCTGATGGTGCGCTCAATGTATACGGCGTTAGGTCGTATGTAAATGAGCTGCCAGTCTGTCCGCTGTAACTGAATGCGCTAGGTATCCCACTTGTTGCAGTTAGGGTCTGATAAGGCTCTGATATGTATGTCAGAGCACCCTCGCCTGTAGGAGGTTGCGTTCCATAGTTCTTGAATGTAGTGCCACCGCCAACAGCCTGTGTGTTGAACACTACAGGATCAATGTTAGACCCAAGAGTGTCCCCGACAAAGTTCAGCTTCCATGCAGTCATGTTCGGGCTCACAAATTGGAATGAGTCTCCGGGCAGCAACACTGATGGCGTGACATTGTATATTGTAATGCCCTGCAACGCATCGGCATTTCCAGCACCGCTGGAATTTGTCCAGAAGAGCAATGCTGTCCATCCATTTGCATTTGTCTGGTTAAACCTAGATCCAGAAGTAACGTTGAGCACGTTCGAGTACAGCTTCATCTTTGCCCACTTCTGGTATGCGTACAAACCTGCGAAGGTCTGGTTCACATCCACGTACACACTTTGCGCGCCAACCTTGAACTTGGTTATTGAGGCCTGAGATAGCTGAGTCACGTTTGTCAATGTACCATTGTAGTAGACCTGCACTGCAGCCTGTGAGACGCCTGAGCTGTTAGGCTGTCCCAAGTCTGTCAGCTGCACTGCCCAAGGGCCGTTTGTTATGTTGTGACCGACATATACGGTCTGCAATTGGGTCAGAGACGCCGCAAGTGAGAGTTTTCCACCTACAATTGCGTTGTTTGCAGCTACTGCGCTAGAAGACTTTTGAGGCACGCTACCACCAGGCAGAGTATAATTCAATATTGTCCAGTTCTTTCCAAGCAACTGTACTGATGCTGCATTTACAGTGTTGCTGCTTGTTAAAACTATTGGCTCACGTATTGGATTGCTGAATGTTGCCTGATATGCACCACCAACATCAAAGACTGCCAAGCTTGGCGTTGTAGGATTTGTCCCAACCTTCTGGTCATATACAGGGAATCCTGACAGCCATAGGGTTTCGCTTTCTCCTGCTGTGCCATAATTGCTCTTCAGTGCTGGAAGCTGGCTTGATGTTACCTGCAACAGGTTGTCGTAGCCAGTATTTCTTACTGTGCTGAATGATTCGCCCCCACCATTAGATGCAGACACTGTCTGCTGCGGTGAAGGAGGTGAGCTGAGCGTAGAGAACGGGCTCACTGCAGGAGATGACTGTGTAGGCACCTGAGATCCGGAATATTCAGGAAATGCGTATCCTGAAGTGCTAACAGTGTTCTTCGTGTTTGAAGGGGATCCGAGTGCCACTCCCTGGTTCAGCACTGATCCTATCAATGCTGTGAATGCATATGATCCGCTTGGACCTGAGAATCCCTTCTCACCGAACCAGACCTGCTGGTTTGTCAACGTGCATGTAGGCGTTGTTACTACGCAGTTCACATTGCTCAAACCTGTTGGTGTTGCAGTCACGTTCTGTGATGTGAATGCAAGGTTTCCGAGCACTGCTGCGATGTTTGCCGCAACTACCCCGTCGCTTGGAGCTGCAGTAGACCCAACTACCACCTGTACAACAGGCTGTCCCTGGTTGTTTATCACAGGTATGTTGCTCCATGTTACTCCGCCTGAGCCTGCAAACGCAAGGCCCATCAACAAACTTGCTGCGACAGCAGCAATCCTCTTTGTGTTTATGGATTTCATTTCGATCCCTTAATATTTTCTGATAATAGTCTCCAAAACAAAGTATTTAAATACACGCTATTTGTTTATCTTTTAATTTGCATATTAAACTGAAATATACGTCTTCTATCAAATATGGCTTCTCTTTAAGACGAATGGCTTCGACGTAAGCCATATTTCCAGGAAATTCGGCAATCGTAGATGTTTTAGCCATTGCGCGCATTGTTAGGCCATGCATCAGGCCATCCACGCCATACATCTGATCATCTATTTGCCTCTGATCAGAATATCCTTATAAACCCGCTTGTCCGTTCTTTTTATGTGCTAGGGACTATATAGAAAGCCTTAAATCTTTAGACTTCCTATATAAGAGTGGTGCAAAAGTGGAAATGGAGATATATGGATTCAAGGCTAATGTTACGGTTAGTGACAGAACATATTCCGGTGAAATACTAGAATTGCATATAATAACACAGGCAAAGACGCTTAAGCAGCTCAAGGAAAGGCTGGAGGAGGCAGTGGAACTCACTATAGACAGTATAATGAAGGATCCGAATGAAGCGCGTAACTATTCCCTATCCCTTACCAAAAAACTTGGGCTGAAGGTCTATGCCTAGAAGGCCGAGATATATTAGGATCATCCAGGTTTTGGTCAAGTATTACGGATATGGCATCAAAAGCAGGAAGGGCAGCCATGTATGGCTTGGGGATTCTTCCGGTCACAGGGTGACCGTTCTTGCGAGTAATGAAGAGGCAAATAGGCACAATTACAAGTCTATTCTTGCCCAAACAGGTTTGTCAGAAGAGGACATTGAAAGATATTTGTAATTAGCAAAATTTTGAGGCAGGAGGAATACAGGGCAAGATGCTATAGCTTTTTGCATACATATATATTCATTGTAGTTGCATATTTGCCTATCGTTCAATTCTGAGACCCTATTGGTTTCATTCGAGATGATATTATGATGCCGAACATAGACCCAAGGCAGCTGAAGAGGATGATGGAGAGCATGGGCATAAAGTCATCTGAAGTAAGGGCTGGGAGGGTAGTCATAGAGTGCGCTGACAGGGACATAATAATAGACAATCCGCAGGTAACTGCGATAGACGCCCAGGGAAACAGGTCGTTCCAGGTAAGCGGAGATGTGCGTGAGGCCGAAAAGGCAGCCGAGAAGGCAGAGATAAGCGAGGAGGACGTAAAGCTGGTCATGGAAAGGTCTGGAGTAAGCAGCGAGGCAGAAGCAAGGAGCGCGCTTGAGGCAACGAACGGGGACATAGCTGAAGCAATAATGAAGCTTAAGCAGTAGTAAAGGCATGAAGGACACGCATAGGGCATAGGTATGTTTAATTGTAAAGCGCTTCTTAAGCGGCTGACATTGAAAAGGTTGCTGGAGCTGAACAGGAAGGAGAGCGGGACTACAGCAGAAGAGCTGCTTAAGGACAGGAAGGCATACGGAAAGCCTAGAGAGTTGCTTTAGGCGCACAGAGGCATACTAAAATACAGCCTTGGTGCAGGTATTTTTGGTAGTTGTGGGAAGCTACTCATATTTTACTACTGCTAGTAGTAACTATTTGGGGTAGCAGTGACC
>VFSW01014940.1_pt1 | contig 10700 bp, 5 predicted proteins | sample 5358111 | NCBI WGS metagenome assembly VFSW01 (sample SAMN11554181, study PRJNA540505) | mine drainage metagenome | isolation source: sediment from site ElyBrook_90M | place: USA: Ely Copper Mine, Vershire, VT | collected 2017
AGACACGAAGACGCCTGGCGAGTTGTCCGGCAGCGCGAGCTTGTTCCAAGGACTCAATCAAGCTGACACGTTCCCGGCACAATCGACACCGCGGCCGCACCCCGGCTGCGGTGTCTGGTAGTGTCGACGATCAGCGGCTTTGATTGGGCGGCGGCAGGAATATCAAAAGGCAACCTCACCGACGCCAACGGCCCCACCGCGACGAGGAGGTTCGACGCCGTGAGCGTCGAGTGTTAGCGCCTTAGACTTCAATCTGCCTCGGGTGCAGTCGCCGCAATTACGAGGAATGCGCCGAGAAGCAGGAAAAAGGCGATGCAGTACATGCCAGCGTCCGTGGACATGGTCAAATCCTTCAGAATGCCGACGATGTACGGACTGCCAAAGCCAGCCAGACAGCCGAAGGAATTGATAATCGCAATTCCGGCGGCCGCCGCCGGCCCCCGCAACTTCGCTGTCGGTAGGCTCCAGAATAGCGGTGCCGTGGTGAGAATGCCAAAGGCCGCCACGGTCAGCGCTGCCATCGCCACCACCCTGTTGGGCGAGAAGATCACACTCAAAACCAATCCGACCGCACCGACGGCCGCGGGGATGGCCACATGCCAGCGTCGCTCGTTGTGTCTGTCGGCACTGCGCCCCACGAGCACCATACCAACTGCGGCGACACTGTATGGGATCGCCGTCATCAGGCCCACATCCAGCGGCCGTTTGATTCCCATTTCGACGACGATCGTGGGCAGCCAGAAGCTGATTCCGTACAGGCCCATCATCGCGCAGAAGTATATTAGACAGGCGAGCCACACCCGCGGGTCGCGGAACGCATCGACAAAAGAGAACTGCCGCGCCGGTCCTACGTCGTGCGCCAGATCGGCTGCGAGAAGAGCCTTCTCGTCTGCGTCGAGCCACGCGGAACTCTCGACTGTGTCGCTCGCGAAGAACACAATGCAAACGCCGACGACCACCGCCGGTGCCGCTTCGAGCACGAACAACCATTGCCAGCCGGCCAACTGGTGGACGCCGTTAAACGCCTGCATGACCCAGCCGGACAATACGCTCCCGATCACGCTGCAAATTGCAATGGCCGACATGAATACCGCAGTGACTTTGCCTCGACGTGCGGTCGGATACCATTCGGTGAAGTAGTAGATGACCCCCGGGAAGAAACCCGCCTCAGCCACGCCGAGCAAGAACCGCATCGCGTAGAACTCGGCAGGAGTGCTGACCCACATCGTCGCGGCCGAAACGAGGCCCCACGACATCATCAGCACAGCGATCCAAATGCGCGCACCCACGCGGTGCAACACGATATTGCTCGGCAGGCCAAACAAAAAGTACCCAAAAAAGAATATCCCCGCGCCGAGCCCGTAGACGGTTTCGCTGAACCCCAGGTCCTTGAGCATCTGCAACTTTGCGAATCCGATGTTGACACGATCGAGATACGCGATGATGTAGGCGAACAACATCAGCGGAATGATGCGGCGCGAAATCTTCGCGTAGGCATCGTCGAGCCTTTGCCTGTGCCGCTCGCGCTCGGACACGTTGGAGTTACCGCGGTCCATCACGGTGTATACACCTCATTGATCACCGGCTCCCCGTCCGCCTTGGGGGGCGTGCCACCTTTCGCGCCTCCAGCCGCAGCGTTCCCCGATGCGCCAAGCGGCAAAAGGCGATACAGACCAAGGCGCTGGAGAACGGCAATCCGAATAGCTTGAGGTACTTTGGATTGCGCTTGTCCGCGCCGCTGCTCATGACACGCTTGCTGATTCCGTAGGTGACGAGCAGACCGCTTAAAAGAAGCCCAGTGGCGGTCCTCGTCGAGTTCATCGTCTTCATCAAGTGGGGCGTCGAAAGTGTGAAATTGGCGTGCACGAAATAAAATGCGGCGTAGCCGATGAAAACAACCTCCAACGCGCGGCCGATAGCGGTGATGGGCGGCCGTCGTGCTGGGGCCCCAGGTCCCGGCGCGACGGTCCGGCGTTGCGCCAGTTCGCTCAAAATTTGTAATTGAAACCAACGAGGTATGTGCGCCCATAGAACTCGCGCTGAATCGGCCGGTTAGCGCTGGGGCCCTCGGTCAACTTCAACGGCGTGTTCAGCCAGTTCTTCACGTCGAGGTGTACGCTCAGGTGCTCCGTTGCCTTATATCGACCTCCGGCGTCGAGCGACAGGCGGTTCTGGTTCCAAATGTCGGTGGCCGCCGAGCCGCCGACGGTGAACAGGTTGCGGCTCACGTAGTAGGCGCCGACAGTGATGTTCAGCTTTTCGTCCGCGGTTTCATACATTAGATCCACATTGGCGGTGCTTCGGGATGACGACGGCAGTGGCGAAGCATCGCCGGGTCGAATGTCGAAGCGCGAGTCGACCCAGGTGTAGTTCACGATGATGCCGAGACCGTCAAACGGCGCCGGAAGCAGGTCGCGCATCCGCTGGATGTAGTTCTCCTCGAGACCCCAGGCGCGCGCCGTCGGTACGTTGCCATATGTGAACACGTGGGCCGGGCCGACGAAGCCGGCAAACAGCCCGTTGTTCGGGTATATCTGCGTCGTCTGGATCGCGACGATGTAATTGCTGATCTCCTTATCGAAGATGCCGAGCGACAAGACACCTGCATGGGGCAGCGTCTTGTCGATCGCGAAGTCCAGGGAGGTTGCCGTGGTCGGCTTCAACTGAGGGTTGCCGGTCTGCACCGTACCGGCCCCTGGATTGACCGTAGTCGACGCATTGACCTGATTGAATCCGGGGCGGGCGATCGTGCTCGACAGGGCCGCACGAACGATCAGATCGGGTCTGATCTGGTATCGCGCCTGCAACGACGGAAAGAGGTTCGTATACGCGTGTCCGTCGGACACCGGGGACACGTATTGTGCACCGCTCACGGGAGTGACGAGTGCGTTGGATGCGTAATTGGCATCGGTGCGTTCGATTCTCAGGCCGCCGATCAGGCCGAGCGAGCCGAATCCGAACTGGTATTGCCCGTAGGCCGCAAGCACGTTCTCCTTGGCATTGGCGTACTGCAACGCCGATCCGACCGCGTCGCTCGCCGTGTTGCGGACGAATGCGGGGTTCGTACCCCCGGCATACAGCGCCCGCAGTGTCCCGGCATCGATTTGCGGCCCGTTTTGATAGAGGCCGTTGTAGTACGCGAGATTCCCACCCGCAATCGCCTGCGCGAGACTGAGCGGCGGCACGGCGGAATACGAGTAGGTCTCCCCCTCCGCGGTCCGACGCCGCAGGCGTGCGTTGAGTCCTACTTTGACGTTCTCATTCGGCGCATTAGTGAAATGCGTGGGCACGACGAGATTGACCCCAATACCCCACTCGTGGTCGTTTGAGTCGGCGGTGGCGTTGTTGAAATTGGCAAGATGATATCCCGATGGATCGGTGTAGTTCACGCCGCTGACGGTGTAGCTGGGGAAATTTGGATTCGTCGTATTGTCGTAATGGATGACGCCCGGAGTCGGATTCGCGAAGTCCGGATTGTAGTCGTAGGGCTTGTGGTATGTGCCTTTGGTGTACCCGACGTGATAATCGAGCCTCATGCCGTCAAGGTCGTTATTGCCGCCGAGTTCGAATACGGTGGAATCGATGACCTCCTTCAGATCGCGCAATGTCTTGTCGAACACCACATTATCGATGAAGCCGTTGGGATTATTTGGATCGATTCCAACGTTGTTGCCGCCGGAATAGTTGACCCCCATGGTCATCAGCAGGCGCTGACGGAGTGCGGTTTGCGTGTATCCCGCGTCGTAGTAGCGCAGGTAATAGGAACTGCTGTCGTCCGGATCGTAGCCAAGATCAACGCCATAGCCGTGACGCTGACGATGATATTGGTACCACCGCTGCTCCAGCGCGTTGAAGGCTTTGTCCGGTACCACCGGCTGCGCATCCTGATAGGCTTCCTCGAGGTCGTCTACGCCGCGTTTGTCTTCGTAGTATGCGCCGGTGACTATGATGCTGAACGGGTGCGAATCACCGGATCCGCCGAATCGCCCGCCCGCCGTCCCCGAGATGTTGTCGACCCAGGTCTGTCGCAACGGTTCGCGACCGGTGCCGAGACTGATGTCTGCGAACGGTTGGCCGTTCCTAGGGGCGGTCTTCGGCGTGATGTCGATCGTGCCACCGAGCGCCTCCGCGTCCTGCTCCGGCAAGTTCGATTTCGTCACCTTGATGGCACCGATGAAGCCCACGGGGATCGAGTCGAATGCAACCGCTCGGCCGCCGCCGGACGGCGAAGCATCGTTGGTCGGCGGAAGCCTCAATCCGCCAAACGTCGTGCTATTGAGATCGGCGTCGAGGCCCCGGATATTAATGAAGCGGGCCTCGCCGGTGTCCGTCTCGATGGAGATGCCGGGAACCCGGGCGATCGCTTCGCCGGTGTTGACGTCGGGCAACCGCCGGATCTCGTCCGTGGTCATCATATTGACCAGGTTCGGCGCCTCGAATTCCGCCCTGCGCGCGAGCACATCCGTGGCGCGCTGCGCGGTGACCGTGATCTCTTGGAGTGCGCCAAGCCCCCGGTCATCCGGCCTGGACACGCCGTCGCCGCTCGATGTGGCGACCGTCGTTTTTCCGGAAGCCGGGGCCTGGGAACCGGCGGATTCCGCCGTGTCGCTCACCAGCGCCACGGCGCGATTGCCGATGTAGCGATGATTCAATCCGGTGCCGGCCAGAAGGTGATCGAGTCCCTGCTCGGTCGAGATCTCGCAGCTGACCGCATGCAGCTTTTTGCCCTTAAGATCGTCAGCCGACGCCAGAATTTGCAATCCCGCCTGAGCGCCGAAAGCGCGCAGCGCGCTCGCGGGGTCGGACGCGGACACGTTGAACACATGGATCTGCTGCGCCGCCGCCGGCAGTGGCGGGCAGATCGCCAAAGTGCACGTAAGCAGAAATGCGGTCATCGGCCCATGAACGAATAATCCCCCGGTTCGCATGATACCAACCCCCATGTACGCATGCGCTCCGGCATGCTTAATTCATATTGGCGGCGATTCGCATAGATATGGCGCCGCTCTGGGAACTAGGATGAATGCGTGACCCTTCTCCCCCAATCGCAAGGCGATTTATTGCGTACCGGTTTTGCGCGGGGGGTGGGGGTCAGCACGGCCCGTGGGCGTTTTGCACGTGCCGATCGAATCCGATCGGCGTGCGTAGGCTCGCTCAAACGATCGATTTAGGCGACGAGGAACCTACCGGCGCCCCGGTTCCAATCTGATGACGTCGTCGCCGTCACGAACGGCTCTCGCCTTGAGAGCGATTGCTGCCGCCTCGGCGAAGCCGTCGAGGTCGGTCGCGCGGAAGATCCCGACGACCGGCTTTGCCGCAAGCGAGGGATCGGTGACGACGATTTGGCGCCGATTGTGCCGGTTAATCTCATTCACCGCAGTCTGCAGCGATTCGCCGTTGAATGAAACCATCCCGTCGCGCCACGCGAGTTGCCGGTCGACATCGGCTGGCGCGATATCCTGGATGACCGCGGAATGCGACCGTGTGGCGACGAATCGCTCGTTCGCCGCCAACCGGATCGGTTGAAGCGGCAACGCTGACGCCGTATTTCGACCTGTCGCGGGCGCCGCCGTCGGATCCGCCACTTCGACAACACCTTCGGTTACCGTAACCTCGACGGCCTTGCCTTCGAGCTTTACAGCAAAAGCCGTGCCTACCGCGCGCACCGCCGCTTGATCTGCATGCACGACAAATGGCCACGATTTGTCGTGCGCGACCTCGAACAGCGCTTCGCCCCGGATCAGACGAAGGCGCCTCTGGCGCTCGGTGAAGTCCACGGCCACTTCGGTGGCCGTGTTGAGCAACATCGTCGAGCTGTCCGCGAGGACAATACGCCTGACTTCTCCGATTCCACTCGCATATAACGTGCCATCTTTATGCCGGTCGATCCAAGCCAAGCCGCCACCCACCGCGGCCGCAGCCGCGATGCCGGCGGCGATCAGCTCGCGACGAGTCATGCCCTCACGCGCCCCGCTTGCGATAGCCGTTTGAGCCGTCGGTCCGTTGAGCGCGCAAAGCCGGTCGAGATCGATCCACTGCGCCCGCGCCCGGACGTAGGCGCCCAGATGCCTCGAATCCTGGCGCAACCACGCGTCCAATTCCCACTGTTCGTCGAGCCGCAACGCTCCAGCGTCTTCGCGTATCACCCAACGGGCGGCCTGTTCACTTATCGATTCCACGATCTCTTTCATCGGCAATGTGTGCCGGCGACTCCGAATTATGCCTGCCCTTGGACGCTGCGCCGATCGCCAGCGCGTCGGCGATTCGGGCGAGGGCACGCGTCAGGTGATTCTCGACCGTTTTTGCACGTAAACCCATACGCTGCGCCACATCTCGGTGCGACAGATCCTCGAATTTGCGCATTTCAAAAACCCGCCTGCACTGGACGGGAAGTCCCGCGACGATCGCGCGCAGCCGGTCGAGTTCTTGACGGGCACTCACCCGCCGCTCAGGGCCGGGCTCGTCACTGATGATGTTCAAAGAGTCGATTTCCCCCAACAGCTCGATTGGCACGATGCGCCGGCGACGGGCATATTCAGCCAACAGATGGCGGACTGTAGCGTAAAGATATGAGCGCCCGTCGCGTATCGACGACAGATCGGCGGTCCATATTCGCGCATACGCTTCCTGGACCACATCGTCGGCATCGTTGCTGTCGAACGCACCGAGGCGCCGCCTCAGCCAACGGCGCAGCTCCGCCTCGTGCGGCAGAATGTGCACGGCTACCCATCGATGGCGGGCAAGGTCTTCCATCTCTTCTTAGCATAATGCAGAATCGATCGCCCGTATAAGGCCTTGCGGGCTCGTCGTCAGGGAGGTTCCGGATGTTCGGGAACGCACGCGGCACTACGGCACGTGATTTGTTGCGTCGCATGTTCGAGGCCGCGATCGCTTCGGCACAACCCGCACTTTGCGTTCCGCCGCACTTGCCCGAGCCCCCGGCTGGCCGGCTCGTCGTGATCGGCGCCGGCAAGGCATCGGCCGCCATGGCGCACGCAGCCGAGCAACATCTCGATGCGGCGCTCACGGGTCTGGTCGTCACCGCCCACGGCTACGCGGTACCGTGCACGCACATCGAGGTCGTCGAGGCGGCGCACCCCGTGCCGGACGCGGCCGGCCTCTCAGCAGCGCGGCGCATGCTCGAACGGGTGCGGAACCTGAACGCCGAGGACCTAGTCTTGTGCCTGATCTCAGGCGGCGGGTCCTCGCTGCTTCCATTGCCCGCCGAGGGTCTCGATCTCGCTATCAAGCAGGACGTCAATCGTGCTTTGCTGGCTTCCGGTGCCACCATTGCCGAAATTAATTGCGTGCGGCGACACCTGTCGATGATCAAAGGTGGACGGCTTGCCGCGGCCTGCCATCCGGCGCGAGTGCTGACCCTCGTCATCTCCGACGTACCCGGCGACGACCTCGCCGATATCGCCTCTGGACCCACGGTGGGGGACTCGACAACATGCGCCGACGCGCTCGCGATCCTGCGCCGCTACGACATCGCGGTGGCGGCGCCGGTACGGGAACTGCTGGAGAGCGGCCGCGGCGAGTCGATAAAGCCCGGCGATCCGCGCCTCGCGCGCGCGGACACACGCATCATCGCGACACCGCAGATGGCACTCGAGGCCGCGGCCGCGGTTGCGTGCGCGGCGGGCGTTGCCGCGCACGTGCTGAGCGACGCCGTCGAGGGCGAGTCGCGCGACGTCGGCAAGGTCTTCGCTGCGATTGCCCGGCAGGTGGCCGACCGCGATCAACCGTTCGATGCGCCGTGCGCCTTGTTGTCGGGCGGCGAGACCACGGTGACCGTGCGCGGAACGGGACGCGGCGGCCGCAACGTTGAATTCTTACTCGCGCTCGCGATTGCGTTGAACGGGCACCCGCGCATTCATGCGCTCGCCGGAGATACCGACGGTGTCGACGGACAGCAAAGAATCGCGGGCGGCATTGCTGCGCCCGAGTCGCTAGCACGCGCCAGGTCGCTGGGCTTGCGCCCGCAGGACATGTTGCTGAATAACGACGGCCACAGCTTTTTCGGCGCGCTCGGAGACTCGGTCGTCACCGGTCCGACCCTGACCAACGTCAACGATTTTCGCGCGATCCTCATAGAGTGACGACCGCCCGATCCACGGCCGCATGGCCCGTCGCTGCCCCCGGCACGCCGCCGGCGCGGATACCAGCATCCCACGTTCATCTGGAATTCGAACGATCGTCACCGGGCACTCGAAAACTTCCGGTCCTGTTACAACGGCGTTGGCGCTGGCGCACTGTGTCTGGAAGGGTCGTTCCAATTGACTATTCGCAACTCCCGCCGCCGCCCATTTGGCAATTCGCCTCCCACAGGTTTGCGTACGGGAGCGGGCACCATCAATTATCGATTTGAATGGTCGCACCACACTCTTCGCTGTCTCTCGGTCACCGCAGCGAAATTTCGAAGCGCTTCCTCCACACAATTTCGATCAAGTCGCTCACACTCAGTCTCGATATCGCCAGTTACACGCCAGATCGCACTCGCGTGGGGATATTTGACCAAATCGCGCCGACCGCGACGCACGATGCGCGCGACTCCAGCCAGTCCGATGGTGGTGAATGCCACTTCCGCTGATAATAAGCGCCCCGTGGGCGAAAAGGCGATGTGGCTCATCAGCGCGCGCCGCGTCGCCGCCTCCCAAAACTCCGACGCGGTGCAAAGCACTCCTGTAGACCACAATAAAGCAGCGCCACTGACACCGACGTCCGATGCCGACCTTGTCAGTGGCAGGCGTTTCGATCCTTCGATCTCCCCGCAGCGAGTCATCATGCCCTCATGGATCGCACTGACCATCCGATCACTACCGGCATCACGATGAGAACCAAGGGCAGTTGCACGACAATTCCCGCGATGATTGCTATCGCAAGCGGCTGAAGCATCTGATCCCCCGAGCCGCTGATTGCCGCGCCGAGCGGAATCAGTGCGAGGATCATCGCGAGCGTGGACATCACGATAGGACGCAGGCGGTTGCGTGCCGCCCGGGTTAGCGCCTCGCGGACCGGAAGAGTCTTCTCAAGCTCCTGGTACTCAGACGCGTAGAAGATCGCCATCTCGGTGGCGATCCCGACGATCATCACCATGCCCATCATCGCCGTTATATTGAACTCCGTGCCGGTGGCCCAGAGACCGATGAACACCGCGCCGCTGGAGAGCACTGCACTCGCGAGGATGATCAGCGGCAGCCATATTCGTCCATACAGAAACAGCATTAGAATGAACTCAGCGACCGCCGCGGACGCGAACACTTTGATCATGCCGTGCACGGCCAGTTGCTGCTGTTTGTAGGCGCCGCCGATCGTGTAGTACACACCCGGTGGCAGGACGCTCGGATCCCGAAGCACCTTTTGCACCGCGAGAATGGTCGAGCCAAGGTCGTGCCCGCCGCCAATCTCCGCCGTGACTGCAACAACCTCGGCGAGATTGTCGCGGGTGATTTGGGGCTGGCCACTGACAAAGCGCGTCGTGGCGATCATGCCAAGTGGCACCAAGTGACCGTTCGGCGAGCGGATTGGCAAATCGGTTAGCTGGTCGCGAAAGATCCTACCGCGCGGCGAGCCGAGCCAGACTCGCACACCGACGTCCTGGACGTGACCCAGGTAACGGGTGACAACCGTTCCTTGTAGATAGCGGGCCACCTGGTCCTGAACGTCGCCGGGTGTCATACCCTGACTGGCGGCCGCCGCCTCATTCACATGAATTTCGAGCGCATCACCCGCAGGAATTACGCCATTATTCACTGAAGCCGGCTGCACACCCGGCACTTTCGAGATTGCGTCGGCGACTTTCTGCGCCACACCACCGAGCACATCCGGGTTCGCGGCGGTCAACTGGATCACGACCGGCTGTCGTCGACCGACCATGTCGCCGATCATGTCGTCGAGCAGTTCGTGGGTGTCGAAGTTAATGCCGGGCACCTGGCTCGTGACCTTCGCGTTTAGTTCGTCCATCACCGACCAGATCGGCGGGCGCTTCGACGCGTCGATAAGGCGCACGAAAAAATCTCCCTGATAGGATTCGGTCAGGTCACCGCCAAGTCCCGCGCCGGTGCGCCGGGAATAGGTATAGACGCTCTTGTCGTTCTTCAGGATCTGTTCGACCTCGCCGATCTCGCGGTCCGTTTCGGCGAGCGACGTGCCCGGGGCCGTCTGGTAGTCGAGCACGAAGCCGCCTTCGTCCATCCGCGGCAGGAAGCCGGTGCCGACATTGCGGTATGCGAGATAGCCGCCGCCGATCAGCGCCGCAAGCGCGACACCGATCCACGCCGGTTTCGCGAACAAGATGTCGAGCGCCGCCCGCTGACCGCGCGTCATCCAGCCGTCTCGCCCGTGCGCGGGGTCCTGCCAGGACCTGAAGTCGATCAGGCCGCGCGCGAGCAGCGGCACCACCAGCGCCGTGAGTGCGTACGAGATGATGAGCGCCGACGCCATCGTCAGCGACAGGAACTTGAAAAATGCCCCGGTGACGCCGGATAGGAACGCGAGCGGGATGAAGATGATGATCGTAGCGAGACTCGAGCCGAACAGCGGAGCGAGGAACTCGCGCGCAGCGGGCAACACCGCGGTATTTGCATCTTGGAGGCCGGGGGCCCCCGCGCGCCGCGCTATGTGCTCGATCATGACGATCGCATCGTCGATCAGGAGCCCGATTGCCGCGGCGACGCCCCCCAAGGTCATGATGTTGA
>VFSW01014941.1_pt1 | contig 10700 bp, 2 predicted proteins | sample 5358111 | NCBI WGS metagenome assembly VFSW01 (sample SAMN11554181, study PRJNA540505) | mine drainage metagenome | isolation source: sediment from site ElyBrook_90M | place: USA: Ely Copper Mine, Vershire, VT | collected 2017
TGCAGCACCCACACCGCCAGGGCCGCCGCCGCATGGTCATTGAGCACGACATGCCTTTTGATGACCGCCTCAATTTCCGTCAGCAACACCGCCAAATCGACTGTCCCCGTATACGGTGGAACCGCGTCAAAGAGAAAAGAATCCTTTTTCATAATTGTCTTTTTTCCTTTTGATCTTGCCACCGCCACTTGGACAAAGGCTGTCTAGGTGGATCGAATTTTTCAGGCGGCGCAAACGCGCGTTGATCCAACAATCTAATGAAAACGCCGTCTTGAGGATGGAAAGATTCTCACGGGATTTACGAACAGCATTCCATTGCCATGTGATGGAGTTCGAGGTCTGGACAGCTTTTGCGCGGGTGAGAACTGACGCGGTGTGCGCGTGCGGAAAATTCTGTCAGTGTTTGAAGTGGCAACGAGAGGCGGTTGCGCAGGTTGTTGAAGAAGTCGTCAGTTGTGCCTGTGAGCAGGTAGGCAATTTGCGCGCCGATTCCTGAAAGCGGAGCGGCGATACCGTCGGTAAATTTTTTAACGTCACCGAGATAGCCCGCAAGTGTGCCAGGAGTTGGAACAACCTTGGCCTCAATCGGCAATGCGATGCGCGGATTGGCATTCCAGACGAAGGCGATGTCATAGGCGGGCGGCTTTGCGGGCGCGGGCGAGCGAGTTTCGAGTTCGGGATATTCGTGGTGTGGCGTAAAGGCACATTCCCCGCCGGTTTCCTTCGCCCATAAAATATTTATCTCCCGGAAATGATGCCGGGCAAGGTCGCGCTCCAATTGTTCGGGTGGTTGAATAAGAGCAACGCCGCCAAGGGCACCAGCCCGAACCATGTCAAAGGCGCGCCATGTCCAGTCGAGCACCTGGGAGGCAACCCCATTTGCCCATTCCTGAGCTTGCAGCCGAGACTCATCATCCATCGGCCATACAAGTTCACTCAAAGTTGGGCGGCGGCTCATTATTTTGTTTGTTGCCCGGCCGCCTTCTGAATGGCGTTGGCAAGTTGGTCGGCATCGCGCATGGCTGTTGAGCGCGTCCAGTAACGGCATTCGTCGGGCTTGACGATTGTTAGGTTCATTACCCGCCGTCCATCTTCGCGACTCGGATGGAAAAAATAGGCGACGCGTTGGAAGCCGAGACCGCTTCCGGTGGCGTCACGGGATTTTTGTTTGAGCAGGTCGGCGTGAAACTCCGCGAGATTGTCGAGCAATCTGTCTGCTTCGATGGGCTCGATTAGCACACCGTCTCGTGCCGGTGCGTCGAGGTGGATGGTGAGCATCCGCACGGGCAATTTGCGGCCATCGGGTTCGGTAAAAACGGTGGATGCCACCGATTTATTTTTCCCGAAAGTGCCTTTGACAACGCGGGTAAACGCCTTAGCGTATTCCGTAAGCTCCGGTTCCTTCACGTCATCCTTATCCTGTCGCTGTGTGGAAAACCGCGCCGGGCCAGGCGTCGTTCGCAGGACATCAGGCAAAGTGTATTTAAGGAGATCTTCAATAAGCGTCCAATCTGCAGTTGTAAATTCGAAAGCTCTTCGGACGGCTTCATCAATTTCTTCAAAAGAACCGCATGTTGAGATTTCCAGCGCTTTGTCCGGAATCGGCAATTTAAGGAGCTCTCCCACAGATATTTGGCTAATATAGAGAGGGAAACTGCTGCTAGTAAGCGCAAAGAAGCATACGGCAAATTTGCTGTTATATGCAATGCAGGCTGCACGAATGATCGCACTATTTGCGCTGAGGTCGTGAACAGAAACGTAAGTTTCCTTACAAATAACGCCAGATTCAGAACCGTCAGACTTAATTAGCACCGCACGGAACCGTCCTAATCCGGTAGGAAAGCCCTGTTTAATGAGTAGTTGGGGTGATGTAAATGCTCGAAAATCGATAGAGCCACGAGCGTCTATTCTTGGGGTTTCCCAGAATGGAACACTAGCTGCATCCATTTCCAAGAACAGCTCCCTAGGGAATTGTTCGTTGGCGAAAAATCGTCGTTTCTTGTATTCGACCGGCAAAACCTTCTTTTGATCTCCCAAGATGACTCCTTTGCGCGTTTCAACCTCATTTGCAGATTCAAATTTTTCAATTGTTGGATATTTGGACAGTTTCTGCACGAGTGAGAGATGTCGGTTTCCACCAATTGCGAGCGCCGACCATACCCATGGAACTTCAGAGGCTTGGAAATGAGATAACACCCCAATGTCGTGAGGTTCAATTGTGAATCCTTTAGCGGCAGCGACTTTGCCCCGTTGTGACGTCGATGAGCGTGCAGACTTTGGGGAGTAATAGTAAATTAGCTCCTGCTCATCAGGCTTGGATACACCAAAAACAACTACGCAAGATGGTCCAATTGCTTGCGTGAAAAGCTCACGACGGACGGCAGCAAGGTTTGTGACCTCTTCGAAGGTGAATGACGTAAACATTTTTTTCCGGAGCTCAGTGGCTTGCCCATCCCGCCAGTATAACAGCGAGGCGGTATTTACCATGGCCACAGACCCACCCGTCTTAACAAGCGCAGCAGCTTTTGCGAGAAACAGCGGGCCGATGTCGTTGTTTGCGACTGGCCAGCCCTTTGCTTTCGCCCAAATCTGCGCGCGGGTCTTGGTAGCTTTCGATGCGCTGAATCTGAATACCCTCTTCGAATAGTTCTTTCGCTCAACTTCAGGAAGCGGGTCAACTTCGATCGAGCCGTCGCCCCACGGTGCGTTCCCCAGCACACAGTCGAAACTCTGTTTGTCCTGCTCGCTGCGGATTCCGTTGGTTTCTTCATCGAAGAAATCCTGACGAATCAGTCGCGTGCCGCGGAGGCGCGGGAAGACTTTTATGTTATCGCGCATGACGTAGTGCCTTGGCTCGATAGCATCGGCCATGGCGAGGTAGAGGCTGAAGCAGGCAACGCGGACGGCTTCAGGATTTTTGTCCACGCCAACAAGGTTGTTTTCGAGGATTGGACGTAGATCGGTAACGAATGGATCACGTTTGTTCTTTAGCCGCCAACGGTGAATCAGGCGCTGGAAGGCTTTCACCAAAAAAATCCCAGAGCCGCAGCAGGGGTCAAGAATACGGACATTCCAATCTTCGCTATTCCAAGGGAGCACGGCATCAAGGACGTAATCCACGAGGTGCGAAGGAGTATAATAGGCTTTGTCGTTGCCGCGTTCCTCGGCAGTGAGAAATTCTTCGTAAACGCTGCTGATAAATTCCAATGGGATCGTATCAAAGGAATAGTACTTCCAAAGCAGTGGCTGGCTGTCGGATGCAGCAAGATCTCCGCTCACCAAATTTGCCAGCAGATTCAAGTGTACTTCCTCAACCGCGTCTCTTTCGGCTTTCCAAGCCGCGTTGCGCGTGTCGTCGTCCTCGTCATCTTTACCTGGAAAAAGGTCGCCGTTGAACCGCTCGTCCATCCACTGAAAGAGCGCATAAGTGTCGGTCTTGTGTGAAAGAAGTGACGCAAGATCGGCATGGACTTTGGAAAGTGTTCCGTCCTCTTGTAGCCGCTGCATCTTCGCCGGGCTAAAAAACGCATTGCCATCGCTGTCTTTCCGATGAAAAAGGAACTGCGTGAAAATGACTCGGGCGAGCAAGTCGTGACAGTGGTCTTGTGCCAAGTTGAGGCGCCGCAACTCGCTGCGAACATAACGAAGATTTTTCAGCAAGAGCGCATCGGCGCGACCATCTGCGGGAAATTGCTTTGGTCGTTCCTGCTGTGCGCGATGGGTGATGAGGTTCACCCAATGGAGCAGATCCCGCACCACCCGCTGTTGTTGCGTGCCGCTGGGCTGGAAGCCGCCCGGAGTAGGCAGTTCGCAGACACGGCGATGTTGTTGCTGAGTCGGATCCTGATAGCAACTCCAGGCGATGAACTGGTGTGGTTCCAGCGTGATGAGCAGCGCCGTGCGAGAAAAATTCCACGCAAGTTTGTGCGTCAAATCCAGCACGGCATCACTGGCTGCCCGTGGGAATTCACAAACCAGCGCCAACGGAGCCTCAGAACTATTTGAGTTTGGGTCCGCAGCAATGACTCCGACCCGTATTTCCACTCCGGGATGCGCTTGGCGCAAGGCACCCGCCAGCTTCTTGCGGGCAAATTCGGCATAGACCTTCGCCCCCGCCCCGGAAGGCTCGAAAGCCTGTTCCGGGTCCGGCCATCCCAACCAGTTGTAAATGTCCGCGTAAAGCATTTCTACATTTTGCGCTTGCTGCACTCACTTTAATCACCAAACAGCTTGGCACGCAAGAACTGCGCGTGACGGTTCCCGCTGACCAAACGCGAATTGGGTGGTGGCAATATTGATTTGCTCCAAGCCTTAAAGGGGTCGCCCACATAATCCCAAATTTGAGACATGGACGTCAAATTGAGACGCGAAACAGATGCGGTGGAACCTCGTCAAAGAGAAAAAATTTCTTTTTCATAACTGCCTTTTTACCGTTTGATACTGCGCTAGCCACTTAGGAGCCGCGCAACAATAACTGTCGCATTATGGCGCGGGATTTTTGCCCGCTGGCGAGACGCGAGCGAGGCGCATATCCGCATGGATCTGTAACGAGCGAGCAACGAAGCCAGCGGGCAAAAAGACAAGCCAGAACGCGACAGTTATTGTTGCGCGGCTCCTTAGACAAAGGCTGCCCATGTGGACCACATTTTGCGCAGCGCCAGCGAGGGTCAAAAGGGGGTCCAACATAATCACATATTTGACACGTCGAAATCTCGGGGCTGCTTTGGGCGGATGACCAAAATGGGATGGCCCGGAATTTCCGCAGCTTCCAGATGATAATCATCCAAGAGAGCCTGCGACGCGGATTGGGCCGATGAAACGCTTCCGGGTGCGAGACAGAATTCTTCTGCCGGTCTTTTCATTAACACCCCGCTTCAGCGGGGTGTTAATAAAAGGAACGGTGAGCGCAATATATGCGCCCGTATATAATTCATCCGGCTGACTGTGGGCGGAAATCAATGCTTAGAAGAAATTTGTCTCACTCCCGGAACAACCTCGGTCAACGCTCCAGCCTTGTGGATGCTCCCCTAATATAGTGAAGCGCGCATCCCCTAATTAGGTGAAGCGAAAGGCGGTTAAAAGGAGTTGTGGCGCTGGTTCGAAAGGGCGAAAATAGGTGAATGCTCAAGAGGTTTAACTGCCAGGAAGTGATTTCCCGCAATCCCGCCGCCGTCTCGTTGTTCACTTGGTTTCGAGGGAGCTTGGCGAATTCGGCAATAATGTTGGCGCTGCTGTTTTTCTTTTTCTCCCCGCGCGTCAAGGCCCAGCAGAGATGGGCTTTGCAACACCAGAATTACTTGCCCTCGATTGTCTCGCATCTGAAACCAGTAAGCCGCCTGGATCCTACCAACCAATTGCGTCTCGCCATTGGCCTGCCGTACCGCAACCAGGATCAGCTTGAGGCCATGATTAAGGAGCTTGCCGACCCGGCCAGCCCTCGATACCATCAATGGCTCACGCCGGAACAATTCACGGAATCTTTCGGCCCGACGCAACAGCAATACGATTCCGTCGTTCGACACATGGAGGCGCACGGGTTGAAGGTGTCGGCCAGATATTCGAATCGCGCGCTGGTGAGTGTGACCGGAGCGGTCTCGGACATTGAGAAAACCTTTGGCGTCGCCATGCGAGTTTATCAGCATCCAACGAAGAACCGCACGTTTTATTCGGCAGATGCGGCGCCGTCGCTCGATGAGAGCATTCCCGTGCTGGGGATCAGCGGCCTCGACAATTACGAGCCGCTGCATCCCATTTCCTTGAGGCCGGTTAGTCAAGCATTCACCAATAGTCAAACATACACGAATTATGCCGTAAATGGCTCAGGCCCCGGCGGTCTTTTGATGGGGAGCGATTTCCGGCGAGCCTACGCGCCCGGAGTTTCCCTCGACGGCGCGGGCCAAACGGTTGCGCTCATCGACGGCCAGACTGACCCGGTGGATTTCACCGTTTACGCGCAGGACGCAGGGTTGCATGTTCCGAACATATCCTACGTCTATTTGGACGGCACGGGCCCTGTCGCGCAGCCCGCGAATTACTCGGGAGAGGCGGACCTCGACATTGAGATGATCATGTCCCTGGCGCCGGGCGCTTCCATCTTGGTTTATTGCGGCGAGGCGGACGATTGCTTTATTCAAATGGCCATCGACAACAAGGCCAGGCAAATAAGCTGTTCCCTCGGCTGGGGTCCCGCATCTCCCATGTTAGGGCAGGAATTTCAGGAGTTCGTCGCGCAAGGACAGGGCTTTTTCTGCGCCAGCGGCGACGGCGGTTCAGGCGGCGATGACGCCAATTCCGCCGGCGGCGGACCGGGCGATGCCGCGAATGTCACAGTTGTCGGAGGCACCTCGCTTTCATTTAAGAGTGTGGGCGGAGCTTGGGCGTCGGAAAGCACTTGGGCGGGCAGCGGCGGCGCCACCTGCGTCAACATCCCCATTCCCGATTACCAGCAGGGCGTCAGCATGGCGAGCAACCAAGGCTCAACAACCTATCGAAACTTTCCAGATGTGGCGGCGCAGGCCGATACCGACATCTTTTTTATTTACGGCGGCGGCCAATCCGGCTCTGTCGGCGGGACGAGCGCGGCGGCGCCGTTGTGGGCGGCTTTTATGGCGCTGGTCAATCAGCAGGCGGCGCTGAAAGGAAATCCGCCGGTGGGATTCATCAATCCGCTCATCTACAATATCGGCAAGGGGCCACATTATACTACCGATTTTCACGACATCACGACGGGCAATAATGAAAACGGCTCTTACCCAACCTTGTTTTCTGCCGTCGCAGGTTTCGATCTTTGCACCGGATGGGGCAGTCCCACCGGACAACCGCTGATCAACGCTCTGGCCGGCACAAACACGGCCGCGAATTTCTCGCTTTCAGTGCTGTCAAGCGATGTCACAAATGATCAATACTCGTATATTGCGCCGCCGGGCGTGCTGATCGTTACGCAAGGCTCCAGCGCTGCAGCATCCATTACGATTACGCCCGGCAACGGCTTCGACAGCAGCGTCAGCCTCTCTGTGGCGGGCTTGCCCAACGGTGTGACTGCGTCATTTAGCCCCGCCACTGCAACTGCCGCGAGCACGCTGACATTGATCGCGAACACCACGGCGCCAATGACCGGCGCGGGGGAAATCACCATCATCGGAACAGGCGGCGGGCTGACCCGCACCACGACTCTGGGGGTTATTGTCGTCAGCGCGCCTTCGCCCAATTTCGGTTTTGAATCTCCCGCTCTTGGCTCCGGCAATTATGCGTATAATCCGGCTGGCGCCTCCTGGACCTTTAGCGGTTCCGGCGCGAGCGGCGGAGGAATCGTCGCCAACGGCAGCGGCTTCGGGAATCCGAACGCACCCCAAGGCGTGCAAGCCGGTTTTGTCCAGGCATACGGCGCCATGTCACAGACGCTGGCGGGATTCTCTCCGGGCACCAACTACACGATTACGTATTCTGCCGCTCAACGCCCCGGCAACTTCCAGTCGTGGAATGTGATGATCGATGACAATGTCATTCGCGCCAACACGCCGGGTTCGAGCAGTTATGCGCCATACACAGCGAACTTTACCGCTTCGTCGCTATCCCATACGTTGTCGTTTGTTGGGACGGATTTGGCGGGTGGCGACAACACCGTCTTCATTGATAACATTGTCTTTTCGCCAGCGCTCAATCCGAATCAAGCAGCCTACACGCTGTCCGCCGCGCTTCCAGCCGCCTGGATCATACAAGGCAACAGCGCATCCGACACCATTGCGGTGAATCCGCTCAATGGCTTTTCCAATAGCGTCAACTTGTCCATCGCTGGATTGCCCAGCGGGGTGACGGCTTCATTCAATCCCTCCACAACAACCAACGCGAGCACACTGACATTTGCGGCCACTGCCAACGCTGTCACTGGAACAAATTTGGTGACGATCTCAGGCATCTCCGGCGGATTGACCCTGACAACAACGCTTACGCTCGTCGTCGTCAATCCGAATCAACTTGCGGCCCCTGGGATTGCCAATCCGGGTTTTGAAACTCCCAGCATCAGCGGTTCCAAATTTGATCCCACCAACGCTTCATGGACGTTTGACGGGGCGGCTCCAGATGGTTCCGGCATCGTTGCCAACGCCAGCAGTTTTTCCAATCCCGCCGCCCCGCAGGGAACGCAGGCTGCTTTTATCGAGGAATATGGCTCTATCTCGCAGCTCATTTCCGGTTTCATTCCAGGTGCAAACTACACCGTCACCTACTCTGCCGCCGAGCGCAGCGGAAGCGGCCAGCACGGCGGAGAATCATGGAATGTGATGATCGATAACTCCGTAATTGGGAGCTTCAATCCGGGGCCCGCCGCGACCTCTTACGCGCCCTACCGGGCCAGCTTTACCGCCTCGGCGACATCTCACACTTTGACCTTTGTGGGAACTGATTTGACCAACGGTGATAACACCGTATTCCTGGATAATGTCTCTATCGACATATCCACAAATCAACTCGCCGCCCCGGCGATCACACTGACTTCGCCAGCCAATAACTCTGTATTTACCGCGCCTGCCTCCGTTACTCTTTCGGCTGCCGTTGCTACCAATGGCAATGTCATCGACAGCGTGCAGTTCTATTCCTATTCCTCATTGATTGCCCAGGTCCCCAAGCCGCCTTACAGCTTCGTCTGGAGCAATTTGGATACCGGCGCCTATGATGTGTTTGCGCAGGTGGTTTACAACGGCGGCAGCGCCCTGGCTTCGGCCGCTTCCAGTTTCGCCGTCACAAATACCACCTCCAATCTAGGCTTCGAAGCGCCCAGCCTCGCCGCGGGAAGCTACCAGTATGCCCCGGCAGGCGCGTCGTGGACATTTACCGGGAGCGCGGCGAATACCAACGGCTCGGGGATCGTGGCCAACGGCAGCGCGCTTTCAAATCCCGTTGCGCCAGAGGGAGTGCAGGCTGCCTTTCTCCGCGGACAAGGCGCTATTTCGCAGACATTGAGCGGCTTTGCGGCAGGAGAGAACTACACCCTCACTTACTCTGCCGCGCAACGCGCCGGAAATACTCAGACGTGGAATGTCGAGATCGATGGCAATGCTATCCAAGTCAACAATGGTCCCGGATCAACCAATTATACAACTTACACTGCCAGCTTTACCGCGCTGTCGCCGGTTCAAGCGCTGTCGTTCATGGGCACCGATTTGGCTGGCGGCGATAACACCGCTTTCCTGGATAACATCGTCATCAGCCCCAACGCAAATCTCGGCTTTGAGATTCCAAGCCTGCCTTCCGGAACTTTTCAATATGACCCGTCATGGGGCTCGTGGACATTTAGCGGAGCCAGTCCGAGTGGGTCTGGAATCGTGGCCAACGGCAGTGGTTTTTCCAACCCGAATTCCCCGCAAGGAAGCCAGGCAGGGTTTGTCCAGGAATTTGGAAGCGTAACACAGGCTGTCTCCGGCTTTATTCCAGGAACAAACTACACGATCCTATTCTCTGCCGCCCAGCGTCCCGGATACCGCCAGTCATGGAACCTGACAGTTAACGGCAGTGTGATCGGCAGCTACTACCCGGCGTCGGGCGCAACCGCATTTGTGAACTATTCGGCTGCCTTCACGGCCACGGCGGCGACGGAGACGTTGGGATTTATCGGAACGGATCTCGGCGGTGGCGACAACACTATCTTTATCGACGATGTCCGAATCTACCCGACTTCATTTTCCGCGCCGCCAGCGCCAGCGGGCTTGACCGCAGTGGCCGGAAACACGCAGGCAAGTTTGTGGTGGAGAGCTTCGAGCGGCGCGACGAGTTACAACGTTGGAATTTCTACCGTGATCGGCGGGCCCTATTTGACGGTGGTTAATGTGCCCGGCACCAACTTTCTCAACACCGATTTGCTAGACGGCACGACGTATTATTATGTCGTTTCGGCGTTGAACGCCAACGGGGCAAGCGCCAACTCCAGCCAGGTCAGCGCAACGCCGCAAGTTCCGCCACCGACCGGCTTGACGGCGCTGGTTGGGAACGGGCAGGCATATTTGAGTTGGACGCCCGAGCCAGGCGCCTTGAGTTACCTCGTCCAGCGGGCGACAGCGAGCGGCGGGCCTTACTCAACTGTCGCGAACGTGGCTGGCACGCATTTTCTCCAGACTGGCTTGGCCAACGGGACAACGTATTACTTCGTGGTCTCGGCCATGAATTCCGCCGGCCCGACTGCGAATTCCGGCCAGGTTAGCGCCAAGCCGCCCGGAACGGCCCTGACGACATTGCCGGATTTCAGTTTTGAAATTCCGGCTATCACCGGATTCCAATACGCTCCAACCGGCGGCTCGTGGACTTTCGGCGGCGCCAGTCCCAACGGTTCGGGCATCGTGTCCAACAGCAGTGGCTTTTCAAATCCTAATGCCCCGCAGGGCACCCAGGCGGCGTTTATTCAAGAGAGAGGAACCGTTACGCAGGCCATCTCCGGCCTTTCTTCTGGGACTCCTTACCAGATTAGCTTCCAAGCCGCGCAACGACCCGATGGCGGCAGTTACAATGTTGGAGGCGAGTCATGGAATCTAACGATGAACGGCGTAGTCATCGCAAGTTATCGACCGGGAGAAAGCGCGACCAGCTACTCAAATTTCACGGCCAACTTTACCGCTGCGGCCGCCGCGGAAACCCTGGCCTTTGTGGGAACCGATTTGGCGGGCGGCGACAACTCTGTTTTCATCGACGACGTTCAAATTGCCGTGGTGCCG
>VFSW01014942.1_pt1 | contig 10700 bp, 1 predicted proteins | sample 5358111 | NCBI WGS metagenome assembly VFSW01 (sample SAMN11554181, study PRJNA540505) | mine drainage metagenome | isolation source: sediment from site ElyBrook_90M | place: USA: Ely Copper Mine, Vershire, VT | collected 2017
CCAACTGGTACTGACCAAGACCCACGACTTGCTTGCCAATAGTTACCATCAGGACGATCTGGCGCTGAAAAAAGGCAATGTGACTTCGGACGCAGTCTCTGCCGACCTGGCGGTGCTGACGGACGCGGAAACCAGCCTCCACCAATTGCAGATCGATGCCAGCCTGACGCGCCACCAACTCAACCAATTGCTGGGACTTCAACCTGGCGTGCATCTGCCCTTGATCGGATTAGACACACGCCAGCCCATTTCGCAAGACCAATTCTATGCAGCGGTGGCTGCTCTACCCCATCGCCGTGTCGATCTGCTGGCGCTTCAAGCTGGTTACGAAAGCCAGGAACAGAGCGTGCGGCGATCCATTCTTGCTCAGTTTCCAGCTATGAGCGCGGGCATCGAACAGGGACGCGATCCCGTAGAAGGCATCAATTATTTCGGCCCCAACGTTAGCCTGACTTTGCCGCTATTCAACCGCAATCGAGGACAAATCGCGGAGCAGCGCGCAACCCGCGCGGTACTTCACCAAACGTATCAGGCACGGCTCGATCAGGCAGTTGGCGACGCTGACCAGGTTTGGTCAGCAATTGGAATTATGCAGGGCCAGCTTCGGGACTTGGACGCGCGGTTGCCTTTTTTGGAGAAGTCCGCAGCGGCAACGGAGCAAAGTTTTCGGCAAGGCAATCTGGATGCAGGGCTGTATGTCAGCACGGAGTCCAGTCTGTTCGCCAAACAGGCAGAAGCCATTCGCCTGCGCGCTTCGCTCGACAACGCACAATCGGCTTTGAAAACTTTGTTGGGTTTGCCGTTTGATGCGCCATGATTTTTCTCGCTTATGCAAAAGCGAGTCCAGACAAAGAGCTTCACCCCTGAATGTGCTGGCTTCGATCCAGGTCTGAAGCGGTTGTACTTCTCCGCTGAGTCTGGAGCGGTGACGGTCTTCCTATATGGAAGCCGGAAACTTACTCTGCTCGGCTCATTCAACATGCCTCATGCGCACACCATTGCCGTCGATTCGCAAACGCATCTCGTCTACTTTCCGTTGGAAGACATGAACGGACATCCCGTGTTGAGGATTATGCGGCCCGCTGACCAGAAGTAAGATGTATTGGAGGCTTTGGCAGAAGACAGCCAGCTTGACGTGATTGTTCGCCTCGTTGCGGCGATCAATCAATTCCCGTGGGATAAGCACCGGGAACTACGATGGAAGAGAGGATGGCAACACGTCCGATTATCTTGGCGAAGAGCGCATAAAGAATTTTCTAGTGGATGCCATCTCTGCTGTGTTATCAATAGGCAACCCTCTAAGGAAACCCATTCCATAATGTTGTCAATTTCTCGTTCAGTTCTTGCTCTTGTGGCTGTTGTCGGCATCTCAAACAGCTTTGTCATCGCGAAACCTCTTACGCTGGCACCTTTGCCGCTTACCTTTGCCGAGAACCGTGGCCAGGTGCCGCAGCAATATCGCTATGTTTCACGTGAGGGGCTAGAGGCTTTGTTCTTTTCGCAGGGGGTGGACTTTGTTTTGCCTGCGCGGAACAGCAGGGATGGAAAACTTGGTCTGGCATTTCTTTCTACCAGCCCGCATACAATGCTTACCGCCGAGCAGCCAGTAAAGGCACAAACGAATTATTTATTGGGAGCAGATGCCTCGAAATTTATTACACGCGTTCCCAACTACAGCGACGTGCGGTATCAAAATTTGTATCCCGGGATCACGCTTGATTTTTACGGGAACGGTAACAATCTTGAGCATGACTTTACTGTGGCACCGCACGCTGATCCTTCATCTATTTCATTCCAATTCAGCGGCGCAGAGAAGATAGAGCTTACATCGAGCGGCGACCTTCAGATCAAATTGGAAGATGGGACACTTATATTAAAAAAGCCTGTGGCCTATCAAGTCGCCTATCGCCAGCGCCGCACTATTCCAACTGAGTTTCGCCAGAATCAAGATGGCAGTTTTGGGTTTCACGTAAGTGCGTATGACAAGAACAGCCCACTTGTGATTGATCCTGTCTTTACTTTCTCCAGCTATTTGGGTGGGGCGAATATGGATGAGGTGGCAGCAGTTACGACGGACTCTGCGGGCAACATCTATCTGACTGGAACGACCAGCTCTGCCGATTTTCCCACCTCGAATCCCGAACAGCCCCAACTGGGGTTCGATCCGTCGGGCCCTGGCGGCTGTCAAAATGGCTTTGTTCCGAAGCTCGAACCGACGGGAACACCGTGGGTGTACTCCACCTATCTGGGCGGGTCGCGGCAGGATTATGGCGCGGCGATTGCAGTCGACAGCAAAGGAGATGCAATCATCGGCGGCACTTCCGTATCTACAAACTTTCCTGCCGCTGGGTCTGTTGCTCCACTTACATGTCAATATAATGAATTTTGCTATTTTGTGGCATCGCTACAGCCGGATGGTTCAGCTCTTAATTACTCCGGTATGTTCGGCGGCGGAGAGGGGCCATATAGCAACAACGGCGTAATGACGATCGATTCGGCAGGGAACGCTTACCTTGCGGGAGCAACGGACAGTCCGAATTTTGTGATCACCCCGGGTACGCTCTCCTCCGCAGAACCGGGTTATTCTGAAACAACTTTATTTGTTCTCAAAGTTGATCCAACTGGGCAGTTAGTTTATTCGACGCTGGTTCATGGAAATGCCCCACAGAACCCAGCCGATGTGACTGCGAATCTGTTTCTGCCGAATGGTATTGCCGTGGACGCTGCTGGCCAGGTTACAGTCGCCGGAACAGCGGGGCCAGGACTACCAACCACAGCAGGTGTCGTGGGAACAAGTTTCCCCAATAACCTCAATTCAACAGATCCCAACGCAGGCTTTGTTCTGCAGTTAAACGCCACCGCCTCTGCCATCCATTACGCCACATATGTGCCGGGAACGGACCTTCTAGGCGGAATGGCGGTCGACAGCAGTGGCGATGTTTACGTCGCTGGCCAAACTGGCGAAACCAACTTGCCTGTCAGCTCCAACGCCTGGCTTAAGGCCCCGACAACGGGTACATGGGGAGCGATTAGCTCCGGCTATATCGTGAAGCTGAACGGACAGGGAACATCCATTATGGCGGCCACCTATGTGGACTCAACTCCAAGCGGAGGCACAAATCTGCTTGGTCTTGCCCTTGATCGTGACGCAAATGTTTTTGTCGGGGGCGGCACCGCTACTAGTAATTTTCCATTGCAGAACCCGCTGATCTCTCAATACGAATTTGGGGATACAGAGTATGACATGGTACTGGCAGAAATGAGTTCTGACCTGAGCACTCTTAAGTTTGCCAGCTATCTGAGTTCTACTGCTAATGTTGGAAATGGAACAACGTTCTCAGCGCTAACTACTGATCCGAGCGACAATTTAATTGTCGCGGGAACAACCTTAGCCAGGGATTTCCCTACAACACCTGGAAGTATTGAGCCTCAGTTACCCCCTGCACTCAACCCACTGGTCGAAAACTTCCATAGCTTTGTCTCCAAGATTGACATGGCTACGCCAGCGCCCTCCGTTTGTCCGGCTGCATGGAGTGTTACCTTTGGCCAGGTACCTGCACTCACTTCTTCGCCGAAAACTTTGCAGATTACCAACTGCGGCAACGCTCCTTTGAATATCAGTTCGATCACCTCTTCGTTTGCGACGTTCTCAGGATCACAGGCCTGTGGCTCCGTTGCTCCGGGAGCCACCTGTGCCGTGACGATTTCCTTCGCTCCTGTCGACGATACTCAGTCGGTTGGCACCATCAGCCTTGTAGACAACGCAGCAATCTCACCCCAGGTCATTCAAGTGGTTGGACAAGGCACGGCTTCGGACCTTGAGGCATCGGCCGACCCTCTTAACTTTGGGCATCTGGTGGTGGGAACGACGGGCCCGACGGTGCCACTGTATCTCAGCAACAATGGGAACGCGTCGTTAACAATTAGCAGCATTTCCCTTAGCGGTAGTGCGTTCTCGCTGGCGCAGAACAATTGCACTACCGTCGCACAATATGGCTGCACCCTCAACCTGAGCTTTTCTCCGGCGTCTGCGGGAAACTTTGCCGGATTTATTATTATCGACTCCAATGATCCAGTGCATCCCCATCTGATTATCAGCCTTACGGGAACAGGCGACAGCGCATATGCCATTCCATCCATCGGGTTCGTTCTCAATACGATAAATCCATATCCACAGCAAACTCTGCAGATCAACAATGGCTCAACAAATCTGGAAGTGGACGGTAATAACTTTTATCCGCAATCGATTGTTCAGTTGAATGGAGTCGCGCAGCAGACGACATTCGTGAGCAATACTTCGCTACAGGTCACGATTGCGGCTTCATCGCTTACAGCTTTAGGAGAGTTTCCGCTTACAGTAGTCAACCCCGCTCCAACAGGTGGCACCAGCGCGCCCATCACAATGACAACGTTCGAGCAGTTGCCATTCAACGCCAGTGCTTTGGCATCTGTTCCGGCTACAGGTCTTCTCTATGCAGCGATGCCTTCATCCGATCCGACCAACCCGAATACTGTGATTCCGATAGATCCAACTACGGGCACAGCCGGAACGCCGATTCCAGTTGGACAGAATCCAGTCCTGCTGGCTGCCTCCAGCGACGGCGCATATCTGTATGTTGCAAACGCGACGGATTTGACTGTGCAGCGGATAAACCTGCAAACCAATGCGGTGGATCGCACCTTTCCTTACTCTCCAGACTTCGAATGCAATAGTTGTTCGGTACCACCTGCGACCGATCTGCAGACCGTTCCCGGCTTGCCGGATGAGGTGGTACTGGCGCAAGGGAACGAAATATCGCTTTACAACGGCAGTGGTCTCGTCAATTATGTGCCTGCGGCGTTCGGCTCCGGCTTGCCAACATTTGACAGCATTACGTTTGCTGGAAATCCGCTCGCGCTTTACGCAGAGCCCTTCACGACGATACAAAACCCATTCTTCACTACCGCTGCGATCACCAACAATGGTCTGCAATATACAGAAGTGACAGGTACGAACTACGGGCCGCCAAGCGGAACCGGGAACCAAGTGGTATCCGACGGAAAACTGCTTTATACAAATTCCGGCGAGGTCTGGAATCCGAGCACGCAGCAACAGGTCGGCAGTTTCTCCGTTTCTAACCCGTATCAGACTACGAGTTTGCTAACCCTTGATCCAGGCTCCAATGCCATTTATCAAACAGGTTTGGCATTTTTGACGACATCATTCGCTGAACCTTACACTACGATCGCGATTAGTTCTTACGGGCAACAGTCTCTCGTCAACCAGCAAATCCTGACCTTTCCGCAAATCAACGCTTCGGGTGATTACAATCTTGTCCGCTGGGGATCGAATGGATTTGGTTTTATTGTTTCAAGTTTTCCGGGCGTTAGCGGAGTTTATATCCTCAGCAGCAATGCACTGATCGGCGCGCCGCAGCCGAACCCAGTTCCAGTTCTTACATCCATAACTCCTGCACAGGTACAGGCAGGTAGTCCGTTTTCTCTTTCCCTCGTCGTCAACGGAACGGGCTTTGTGCCTACTTCCGTAATTCAGTGGAATGGTAGCGCGCTGGTGACGAATTACGTAAGTTCAGAGGCGCTCACAGCGACCGTACCAGCGGCAAACATTGCGTCTGTGGGCACAGCTCAGGTAACCGTTGCGAATCCAGTGCCCGGTGGAGGGACCTCCTCTACACAGGTCTTCACCATCCATGCAGCGGGTCCTGCAGTCACACTCTCCACAAGTAATTTAAGCTTCGGCAGTGTTCTTCAGGGTAATTTCGTCACCCACCAATCCATTACGCTCACGAACTCTGGGAGTACAGATCTTTCCATTACCTCGATCACGACCACAGGAAACTTTTCTGAGACCAATACCTGTGGGCCGACTCTGTGGGCCAGTTTCCCATGTCAAATTTCCGTTACCTTTATGCCTGACTCGGCTGGGGCGCTCACCGGAACTCTTACCGTTACTGACGACGCGCCGGATTCGCCGCAGACCGTACTGCTCTCGGGCACAGGAGTTTCTCCTCTCTCCATGGGATCTGCTGCAGGCAGCTCGATGACGGCTTCCGTTCCCGCCGGAGGAACCGCAACCTACAAGATGCTACTTACCGGAGTCACCGGATTCAGCGGCAATGTATCTCTGAGTTGCGGCGGTGCGCCAGCATACGCTACCTGCTCGATCAGCCCTGCATCCGTCAATCTTTCTGGGGGTGGCAGCACCGCCTTTACTGTAACCGTGACCACAACGGGTTCAGCATCTGCTGCCATACGGCGCCATTCCGATGTACGCCTGGCGGGTTTCGGCTTCGCCGCGCTGCTGCTGCTTCCGCTCTTCCTTCAGGTTCGCAAAGGGAATCGCGCGGGCAGTTTGTTTTTGACGCTGACTTGTCTTTTGCTGGTTGTCTCGGGTTGCGGAGGTAGCGGAGGAAACAGTCCGAGTCCTGCCCAGCACTTGATCACTCCATCTGGCACATACAGCCTGATGATAACGGCCGCAGCGCCGAATACTACCGCTCAGCAGCCCCTGACGCTGATTGTTCAATAGACAAAAGCACGCGCAGGCTGGCGCGTCTCTTTTTAACCAATTCGGAGGGGCGCGCAGCGGGCTTTTAGCCACTCCCCGAATTGGTAGGGAGAGCAGTGGTTGTTAGAGATACCATCTTCGTTTTTGGAGGAGATTCTGGCTCGGAAACTGTTGCCGAAGCTAGCGTAAAATTGCCTATTTTTTCTCCGAGCCAAGTAAGTGAGTGCTCCCAGCCATTAACGCCGCATTCACATCCGTTACATGTTCATGTAACGTCAGAAGATTTCAGAAGGCTTACCAGCCCGTAATCCTAGGAGAAGTGCAGGTTACAGGGGTTAAATTCAGGCATTTATCCTTGGCTGTGATGCTGCAACTCTCTGAATAATAAAGATTAACTTCAATTAACTTGTCAGCCGTTAGCGCAAAGGTAGACGGTGTGCAGGAGTCGAAAAGCTGTTACAAAGCAGCGCCAGTTTCCGAAGATGCTGGGAATGTAAGAAAATTCCGCAGAAAATTTACGGAAATACCTGGAAAAACCACACTCTTGCTCCCTCCGGGCAAGGGGCGTGGGCCGTCGAAATGCCTTTGCACGTCCTGTATCTCTAAATCGCCCGTTCTCTCCCAGAACTGCAACGCCAGTTTCGGCGTTTTGGTCGTGTTGGAAGACAAATCACCGTTTGGAGTCCATTTCTAATGAAAAGCCGCAGGATTTCGCTCGCATTCGCGGGTCGAACGTTTTTTTCGCTGGTCTTTATTATGCTGCTCTGTCTGGGCAGCTCCGCATTTGCCCAGAATAATTCCATCTTTGGCCCCAACGTCTACGTATTTACCCCCAGCGATTCCACCGCCACCATCAATTCCACGCTCACCACGCTGGCGAGCTATGGCCAATTTGATACCCATCGGGCAGCGGTACTCTTTCAGCCTGGAACCTACAGCGGCGTGGAATCCCAGGTGGGTTTCTATGAGTCGATTTACGGCCTCGGTACCAGCCCGAATTCGACGGCCATCACCAACGGCTATTTGACGGTCAACACGACCGACAGCAACGGGAATGTCACCACGAACTTCTGGCGCTCGATCGAGAATATGTCAATGAGCCTGCCAGCCGGTGACAATCTCGATTGGGGCGTTTCCCAGGGAGCCTCTTTCCGCCGCATGAATGTCAACGCTCTCATGTGGCTGGCCAACCCCTATTGCGGCTACGCCAGCGGCGGATTTATCGCCGACACCGTCGTCAATGCCCAAATCAATTCCTGCTCGCAGCAGCAGTGGTACACCCGTAACACCAGCATGACCAGCTGGAGCGGTGCTCTTTGGAACATGGTCTTCTCCGGCGATACCGGCGGTCCTGCTGCCAGCACATTTGGCGCGGGCACCAGCAACTACCCCGTCCTGGCGCAGACCCCAGTCGTCCGTGAAAAGCCTTTCCTATACGTGGATGGCAGCGGTAACTACTTCGTCTTCTCGCCCGCCCTCCGCACCAACTCCGTTGGGCCCAGCTGGACCAACAACAACATGGGTGCCGGAACCTCGCTGCCCATCAGCAGCTTCTACATCGCAACTCCTTCCAGTTCGATTGCGGCCATCAACTCCGCGCTGGCTTCAGGCAAGAACCTCATTCTGACCCCCGGCATTTATCAGTACTCCACCGCCATCAACGTCACCAACCCCAACACGGTTGTCCTCGGCCTGGGATATGCAACACTGGTGCCGACCGCTGGCAACGCAGTTCTTAACGTCGCGGATGTGGACGGCGTTCAGATCGCTGGCCTGCTCATCGATGCCGGCACCACCAACTCGCCCGTGCTGATGGAAGTCGGCAATCCATCCGTTCAGCAGGGATGCGGACCCAGCCACGCCAGCAACCCCACCTCCATCAGCGACGTCAACTTCAGCATTGGTGGAGCAACCGAAGGCAGCGCAACCACCGGTCTGCAGATTGACAGCAATAACGTCATTATCGACAACATGTGGTCTTGGCGCGCTGACCACGGCGGTGCTGCAACCGGATGGACGGCAAACCCTGGCATGAACGGCATCGTCATCAACGGCAACAATGTCACGGCATTGGGTCTCGCCGCGGAGCATTGGGAAAAGAACATGATTCTCTGGAATGGAAGTGGTGGCGAAACCATCTTCTACCAGAGCGAATTCCCGTACGATGTTCCAAGTCAGTCTGCCTGGATGGGTCCGGCCATTAGTGGATCTGGCACAGAAGATGGCTATGCTTCCTACTACGTGTCGCCCACGGCTCGGTCGCATAAGGCCTATGGTCTGGGCGTGTATTCCTTCTTCAATCAGGGAATCAACATTTACGCCGCTAACTCCGTTGAAGTCCCGAACTACAACACAGTTTCAGTTACTGACGCAATCTCCGTCTTTCTTACTGGAAGTGGCGGGATCAGCAATGTCGTCGATAACACTGGCGGTCAGGTCAGCAGCACCAATCAAAAGGCCTACTCCGTCAACTTCACTGGAGCCAACAATCCACCTGCAGCTCCAACTTGCTCGGTCACGGCTGGGCCAACAGCGCCTGGAACCCCGGTTTTCAGCAACACGACCAGTACGTCAACGACGTTGAACTGGACGGGAAGTTCCGACAGTTCGGGTGCCGCCATCAACTATAACGTCTACCGCAGCACAACGGCGGGAAGTACCGGCACATTGGTTGGTTCGGCTACCGCCACAACATATACAGATACAACACTCACCGCCAATACTGCCTATTACTACAAAGTAGAAGCCACAGCCAGCGATGGCACGGCCTACTCCGGACAGGGTAGCGTAACTACGTCCTCAACCTCCACAGGTCCAGCAGCACCCACCAACCTGGCAGGATCGGCCATCTCGGCAACGCAGGTCAACCTGACATGGAGCGCGTCAACAACCTCGGGCGTTACCTACTCCGTACTTCGCAACGGAGCCGTGGTGGCGTCTTCACTGACTGGAACCAGCTATTCAGACAGTGGTCTGACGGCTTCTACTTCCTATACCTACACGGTAAAGGCAGTCAATACGAATGGCACGTCGCCAGCATCGAACGCGGTTGCAGTTACAACAACTGCGGCTGGCTCGGGCTGGACTCTTTTCTGGAGCGATGAATTCAACGGCGCTGCAGGAACGCTTCCAAATCCCGCAAACTGGGCCTACGATACAGGCGGCGGCGGCTGGGGTAACTCGGAACTGGAGACCTACTGCGCCGGTGGTTCGAACGTAGCTCCATGTAACTCGGCAACGCCGAACGCCTACATGGATGGAAACGGTAACCTGGTGATTGAGGCCATCAAAACGCCAAGTGGTACCTGGACATCTGCGCGTATGCATACGTCAGGCAGCACCGGGAACTTCTCCTTCACCTATGGCCGTGTGGAAGCGCGTATGAAGCTGACCGTGGGCAATGGCTTCTGGCCAGCTTTCTGGATGCTGGGCAGCGACATCAACACGGGAACATCTTGGCCGACGAGTGGTGAAAGTGACATTATGGAGTGGGTAGACAGCTATGGTCCATCTACTACGTCGTCCACTTCGCATGGCCCGGGATATTCAGGTGCAAATGGAATCGGTGCTAAGTACACCTTCCCCAACGGCGGGCGCATTGACGACGGTGCATACCACACCTATGGACTCGTTTGGTCGCAAAACCTGTTGCAGTACTATCGTGATGATCCGAGCAATGTCTTCTTGACCATTACTCCGTCCTCGATTCCTGCAGGCGATCAATGGGTCTTCAACAATCCGTTCTTTATCCTGCTCAACTTTGCTGTTGGTGGTAGCTGGTTCCCAGGTCCCGATAGCACCACACCCAACACTGGTACCATGCTTGTCGATTACGTTCGCGTCTACAAGCCAGGCACACCCACTGCACCAGCAGCGCCGACCGGCCTTGCAGGAACGGCAACGTCAGCAAGCCAGATCAACCTGACCTGGAATGCATCGACGACTGCGGGAGTGACTTACTCCGTTGTTCGTAACGGAGCGACTGTCGCCAGCAACCTTACCGGCACCACTTACTCGGATAGCGGACTGACGGCCAGCACGGCGTATACCTACACAGTCAATGCAGTTAACGCCAACGGCAGCTCTGCTTCCAACGCGGTAACTGTAACTACTCAGGCAGGATCGGGCAATCTTCCGCCCGCACCTCCGACGGGTGTCACGGCGACGGCAATCTCATCCAGCCAGATCAATC
>VFSW01014943.1_pt1 | contig 10700 bp, 5 predicted proteins | sample 5358111 | NCBI WGS metagenome assembly VFSW01 (sample SAMN11554181, study PRJNA540505) | mine drainage metagenome | isolation source: sediment from site ElyBrook_90M | place: USA: Ely Copper Mine, Vershire, VT | collected 2017
TGCGGGGGTTGCACAGATTACATCCTACATCAGTCCGACCCAAGTTAAAGCCACCGTACAGTCTTATAAGGGCGTGTACTCGAACTTCCCCCCGACTGTGGTGGGTGGCGCGGTTACTGCCGTGGGGCCGTTTAGCTATACCGGGGACGGGACGACGGTTACCTTCACGGGGCTGACCGCGATTACCACCGGGGATCCGAATCAGTTTCTAGTGACGGTTGCGGGAGTTTTCCAGGATCCCACCACGTACACGATTAGCCTATCAGGGACTTCGATCACGTTTTTTACGCCGCCGCCTAATGCGGCAGCAATCGTGGTGACGCAGATCAAGGGAACTATCACGGTTCCCATACTTTCGGGAACGCAAGCGCTGACCGGGCTGTGTCTGTCCACCTACTGGGCTTTCGGTTCGTTTAGCCCGGTTCAGGGTTATCCGGCCACGGTTGTATATTTCAATGATAGGTTGGTATTCGGCGGCACGACGATGCAGCCGCAGACTGCATTTACTTCGCAGACTTCAATATACGCGGACTTTGGCGTATCGAGTCCGCAGGTGGATTCCGATGGGATCACCTTCACGATGGATGCGAGGCGAGAAAATCAGATCGTTGACCTGATTCCGCTGAATGACCTGCTGATCGGGACGGCCTCCGCGACCTGGCGCATTACGCATAGCGCGAATGTCGGGGCCATTACCCCGACAGACATATCGCTACTACCGCAAAGTTTCTATGGCCAGCAGGCTGTCCCCTCGGTACAGACAGGGGATACGGTGATTTACATCGAATGGGGTGGACGGAAAATTCGGGATCTTGCCTACCAATTCCAGTTTGACAAGTTCGTCGGAACAGAGTTGACCGTATTTGCCCGCCAGATGTTCCCCTATGGAACTACGGCAGTCCGCATGGCATTTGCCCCCGAACCCTATGGGCTGTTATTCGTCGTCCGCTCCGATGGCGTCCTATGCGTTTGTGCGTATCTACCGGAACAGCAGGTGACCGCATGGTCACGATACACCACGCAGGGGTATTTTGAGGATGTGTGCGTAGTTCCAGAAAATGGAACGTATGCCGTTTATGTCATCGTCCGCCGGTCTATTAATGGCGTGACCGTGCGATATATCGAGCGTTTCGCAGCTAGAGAAGCAGCGAGCATCAGCGATTATTTTTTTGTAGATTCAGGGCTTACCTACGATGGTCGGAACACTTCGGCCACCACAATGCAGGTGATGGGAGGGACATCGTGGCTCGGGGGAGATGTGGGAACGCTCACCGCTTCTACGGCAACATTCGTCTCTACCGACCCCGCGAACGGCAATCAGATTTGGTTGTACGATGCGCAAGGGAATAGAGCTCGGGTACTCATTACTGCGTTTACGTCGTCATCTTCGGTATCTGTGACGTTCCTAGATCCAGTACCCGCTGATCTCCAGGGTGTCACCACATCGACGTGGACGTATGCAAAGACCAACTTCACTGGACTGACTAATCTATCTGGGCAAACTGTTGCCATCCAAGCAGATGGCTCTGTATTGCAGCAGCAACTTGTGAGCAATATTGGAGGCATTACACTCCCAGTGGCAGGGGGTGTCGTGCATATAGGACTCCCCTATACCTCGCAAGTTCAGTCTATGAACTTCAATATTCAGGGCCAGCCGTCGATCCGTAATCGCATGAAAACGGCCCCCCGTGCTTCGGTGGTGGTTGATACATCGGCACTCTTTTACGTCGGCCCCAGCTTTACCAACATGATACAGGCATCGTATCGAGAATTTGAGGGATACGGGGATCCGACGTATCTGCATACCGGCGTGGTCGGAGTACAGATTCCCACAGTGCCATCGGACGATCTTAACCTGTGTCTGCAAATGCCAGACCCCGCGCCCTTAACGGTGCTTGGATGGATGACAGACGTAGATATCGGGGAGAGTCAATAGTGTTCGATTTCACCAACAGCAGCGGGTCTACTGACTTCGCTCCCTCTGTCACCGCATGCGGGGGAGGGATGAACATCGCCGGCAACTTCCTGGCCTCTCGGCAGTCGGCAGACCTCATGCGAGCGAATGCCGGTATCGCCGGAATGCAGGCGCTATCGGAAGAACAAGCCGGCGCAATGCAGGCGGAAATGTACCGCCAGCGGTTAAATCAAACCATCGGGCGCCAGACAGCGAGTGTGGGCGGCGCAAATATCACGCAGTCAGGATCCGCGCTAAGGTCGATTGCTACCACGGCATCTCTAGGTTCTCAAGACATCGCCCGCACGCAATTGAACGCATCAAGAAAGGCTTGGGGGTTCCAAGTGCAGCAAACCGGGGATTTGTACCGGGCTAATCAGGACACCGCTGCGGGGAATATGAACGCGCTAGGGGGGCTGATTACAACTGGGGCCAAGGCGTATGGCCAATGGTCAGATAACACCTAATGGTCGATTTAACCTACACCCCTAGCGTTCAGCCTGAAGGCTTGCCTGGCCGGGCTTTCCCTCGCATACCGGACGAGGCCAACCCGGCTGCCGATGGGGCGGACGTTGGACATGCGATCGAGGGAGCCGCGGGCGTTATGCAAGCGGTGTCAGACAAGGCTGAGAATCAGGCCCGTGTCGCTCAACTTACCGACGCACATAACCAGTTGCAGGCCGCATCCCTTGCGTTGACGCATGACCCCCAGACGGGCGCGTTTACCAAACAGGGGAAGGACGCATTTAACCTTCAGGCGCAATACGCTCCTCAGTTCGATCAGGCGGTGCAAAAGATCGGAGCGGGTATTGCGGATCCTCGGGCAGCGCAAGCCTTTCAGCAAACCGCTGCGCAGATGCGTAACCAGTTCAATGAGCAATTGGACACGCACGAAATCAGCCAGCATCAGGCATTTGCGGATCATGCAGCGACAGCCGGAATAAAACTGGCTCAACAGGCAATGGCCGCCAATTACCAGAACGGCGACATTATTGCGACAAACCGCGATGCGCTCGACTTTAACCTCGAACAATGGGCCAGCATCCACGGTATCCCGCAGGATAGCCCGCAGTTCCAAGAGGCGAAGCAAGAAGCGCACTTGCAAGCCTATCAGGGCGTCATATCCAACATGCTCACGGACAAAAAGCCGGGGCTTGCAAAAACGTTTCTGGATTCCCTGCCGGCAGAGGAAGTGGGACCAGGGGAGCGCAAGGTATTTGCGACCGCGATCCAAAAGGGACAGGCTGATGCACAAGCTAGCAGTATCGTAGATACGTACCGGAATCTCGGACCCAATGCGGGTGCGAATGCGCTCAAGCAGGTGGATTCGATTACGGATCCTGATCTACGGAGTGCGGTTTTGTCCTCCGTGGATCGCGGCATAAGCCAATGGCACCAGGAAGCGCAGCAAACCCACCAGAATGACATTATCAGTCTGGAGGCAAAGTTAGCCTCTGGACAAACCACGTCGAAAGATGTGGGGTCGGTATATGGGTTGATCCATTCGGGGGCGCTCACTCCCGAACAAGGCGGCAACATGATCGGTCGTATCCAGCGTAAAGCGCTGGACGACATCGCCGACGATACATTCAAGAATTATGCCGCCAAGGCGGTTGCGCAAGGGCAGTCCCTCGATCCGCAAGACAAAGATTTGCGCAAGGGCATGGACGCGTATTTCCAGGATGCCACTAATGGGTTCTCGCCGGGATCGCAGACGTGGATCAATCGCGGCGCAGATATCGCCCGTAAGACCGGGATAGTACCTGATTCGATGGTTGCTTATGCCCGCACGCAATTGGTATCCGGCGACCCTCAAGCAGCTGCGGCCGGGGCATCTGCCATCATGCGCGCTATTGATGCGGTACATGGTGTTCCCTATGCGCTGAAGGATGATAAGGAAACCATCTCGGCGGCGAAAATCATCAATGATGCGGTAGAGGCTGGGACTAACCCTGTCGTCGCAGTTGAAAACCAGCGGCAGATTTTTGGCATGTCGGACGCCGCGAAAAAGGGATTGGAGCAGCAGTATTCCGACAAGAAACTCCAGCAATCCAGTTTAGGCACATTGCGTAACCTGTTATCGGCGGATCCCGGATATAGCGAGTCCAGATTCCTGGGAATGGGGCATACCGTCCCCGATGTTCCTCCGCCGATGCTGGGCGCTTATGAGCAGTTACGGCAGGACTATTACAAGACCACGGGTGGCAATGTCAAAGCGGCATCAGAGCTTGCTGCGGACGATCTAAAGCACGTCTGGGGTATCTCTGAGGTCAACGGCCAAAAGGAGTGGATGCCTTACGCGCCCGAAGCGCAACACGCGGGCTTGACGACCGATGCGGTTAAGGACGCGATGCAGGATTTCGTCGCTAAGCAAGCAGGCGTTACCTCGCAATTGGTCGACCGGGACAAAATCCACCTTACCCCTACGGTTGATACTGCAACCACGGGGGGCAAGGTGTGGACGGTTTCTGTCCCCGATAAATACGGCGCTTATGGCCCCATCATGGATAAGAACAATAACCCGGTAACCTTTACGTTACCGAACGCCACGCAGGGGCTTAAGAGTCAGGCGACCACTGAAATTCTCGACAAGATGCAGAACGAGAAAAAGCAGCAGGATCAGGAAAACGAAGGGAACGCATGGCTACATATGGGCTTGCTCAAGCAACAGCAGGCAGAGGCCGCGTATAAACAGACAAATGCCACGGGTGAGACGATTACCCAGGGTCGGCGGTTGGGCTTCTAATGGCACTCCCTGACGACCCAAATATCGAACTAGAGAAGGGCCAGCGGGCGACATTGCCGGTCAATACGCCCGATCCTGGCCCCTCGTTAAGTGACACATTCGGGGCTGCGTTTAAAAGCCAGAACACGGTAGGCAGTCTCTACGATTACCTAAACCATCCGGCCCCTAATCCGACATCTGTTCCTGGGTTTGATCCCGCTACCAGTATCCCAAAGGGCTACGAAGGCAACGCGGAACAGTTCGTCAACGCCCATTCTCCGCAAGACATGGAAGTTGTACGCCAATCCATCGACCGCCAGCGGCAGGCGCAGCAAGTGATCTCTCAGTCAGGATTGTGGGGGACGGCGGCAGAGATGGCGGCGGGTGCCATAGATCCGGTAACGATCGCCAGTATGTTTATCCCCGTGGGAGGCGAAGTGAGGTTAGCGCGTATCGCACAGAACGCCCTTATCGGTGGGGCGACGAGTGCGCTACAGGAGGGCGCGTTGCAAATGACGCAGCCGGGGCGCACGACAGAGGAATCGGTCGATAACATCGCATCGACCGCCATTCTGTCAGGGGTTCTCGGTGGCGTGATTCGAGGGCACGTCAAGCCGGAAGAATTCCACGGCATAGCCGATGCGGTGCATTCGGACCTACACGAAGGGACCGAGGGCGCGTTAGGGCCTATTGATGGTGTACAACGGATTATCCCGGAGACGGAGGTTAAGGCGGAAGCGGCGCACCCGGAATCGTTAACTGCGCAAGAAGGGCGCGTAGAAAAATCCACCGCCGCAGAAGGGGCGGTTAAAGAACAAGTGGCCGCCGAACGGAGCGGTATTGTAGCTGAAGCAGAATCAGCTGATCGGGTAAAAGCGCATGACTTGGCGGTCGAAAAAGCGGGAGAAAATCCGCAAGAATTGCTCAAACTCGTAAGCGACGTGGAAAAGAAAGACGAACTGGGCAAGCAGTTGTCTCCTGCCGCGCCAGAAGAACCGATGATGGCCGATATCCCGCAAGCCATCGGTGACCGCGAGGCTGCTAACGATTCCGAATTGCACATCAACCCCGGCACCGAATCCACCACAGGCGCTGCTGCCGTAACTCCGACTATGCGCGGCGATTCCATCGCCCGTGGGGCTGGGGTGCTGTCCAATACTATCGGACGTGTCTCTCCCGGCGCACGGCTCATGAATTCTACGAGCCTCGTAGCGCGGCAGATTATCCAGCATCTTGCGAATATTCCGGAACTGTTAACAAAGAACTTTTCAGGCCAGGCGACGATCAGCCCCATCGAGCGCAACTTATGGAAGTTGGAAGGGGTTCACTGGCAGGGCCGGCAGGCACGTAATGAGGCTTTCCGCACCTATCGGGAACGAATCAAGGGTGAAGGCGGTGAAGCATTATCCCGCAAAGAGTTCGATCAAGAGATATCGAAATCGATGCGTCGTGGAGATCAGCATCCTATCCCAGAAGTAGCGAAGGCCGCGAGGGATACCCGCAAACTCGTATTTGATCCGTTGAAATCTCGCGCAATCAAGCTTGGGTTACTCCCGGAGGACGTAAAAGCGGATGGTGCTGACTCGTACCTGATGCGCCAATACGATGTCCAAAAGATACGCGGCAACCTGTCTAATTGGCTGGACACGCTGACACGGGGATTCACCGATCAGGGCACTGACATTGCCGAAGCTCGCGACATAGCCCACAAGGTCACGCGCAACATTTTGGGAAGCGAGCGCGGGACGATGGACTGGCATGCGCTGGATGACATCGTTCCAAAATCTGGGCAGTTGAAAGAGCGCACGCTGAAACTCCCCGATAGCGTCTTAGAGCCTTACCTGAACAACGACATCAACCGGCTATCACACAGCTACTTGCGCAGCATGGGGCCGGAAGTCGAGATGACGGAGCGTTTTGGTAGCCGGGATATGGAGCCGCGTGCAGATGGCGGCGCACCGGAAGGCGATACAGATCACGCCCCTAACCTAAAAGACTTGCGCGATGACTACGCACGCATGATCGAGCGTGCCCCGGACGATGCGGCTAAAGAAAAGCTGATGTCTCAGATGGATGCGGACCTGCGCGACTTGAACGCCGTCAGGGACCGACTGTACGGAATTTATGGTGCGCCAAAGGATCCCGGACACTTCGCAGTGCGGGCCGGCAGGCTTCTTCGTTCAGTGAACGCGTTGCGCTTACTCGGTGCGGCTACCTTAGCGCATTTCCCCGATGTGGCTAACGTGATGATGCGCTATGGAATGGGAAATACCTTTTCCGCCGTGGGTAAAATGCTGGCGGCTCCTGGCGTATTCAAGATGTCGGTGAATGTAGCGAAACGCATGGGCGCGGCGCTTGACATGTCGGGCAACATGACGGCCTCAATTCTCGGGGACTACGCACAGCACAGCCAATATATTGAGCAACGCATAGCCAACGGACTTACATCTACCTTCACGATGTTGACCGGAGAAACCCCGTTTATTACCGGGATCCAATCGTTAACCTCCGTGCTGGCGCAGGACAGTTTGATCCGCACCGCGCAAAAGGTGGTCGCCGGAAAGAATGTCGATGGCAACCTATTGGCGCGTATGGCGGCTGCGGGAATTGACCGTGACATGCTCGGCAGGATTGCAGAACAGCACGAACAATTCGGCGCGAAGGTTAGGGGCCTAAACTTTGGCATGTCGGAAAAATGGACCGACCAGGCGGCGGCGCAAGCCTATGAATCAGCTATTTTGCGCGACGCTCATAGCGTCACGCTGCGCCCCGGCGTCGGAGATACCCCACTATTTATGTCCACGGAATGGGGTAAAGCACTCCGTCAGTTCACGACATTCGGCTATGCCGCACAACGCGGGGTAGTTAACCCATTGATGCAGGGTCTAGCGCACGGCGATCCACGGGCTATGTCCGCGATGTTCGCATTATGCGCTATGGGGACGCTGTCCTACGTGTCGAAACAGACGGCAGCAGGGCAACCGATAGAGCCATATGACAGTCCTAAATTCGCGTTAGAAGTCCTCGATAAATCGAACCTATTGGGCTGGACATCTGACGTTGTATTCCCCGCCCTGTGGATGATGGGCATGAACAACCTCTCACGATGGTCTGACAGAGATCCCGTGGAAACGATAGGCGGTCCCGTCGTGGGTACGGTGTTCTCGACTTATGCAAAACAGCTACCTGCTAAGTTCATAAATTCGGGGGAAAATTCCTTCTCTGATCCCGATGAACCGCAGAAAGGCGTCTCACGCTCTGACGTACACTTTATGCGCCGATTGATGCCGGGACAGAATCTGTGGTGGGCGCGCTCTCATATCAATGACCTTGAGGACGTGGTAGGTGATGCCTTCGACCTACCTGGAAAGTCTAACGCAGATCGTGCCGCAGAATCATCGCAAATAGGATTTTAAGCTATGACCGTACCCGCCACAGGTTTTTCAGGACCGACTTTCGTGCAGATTCCAGGGAATGGGACTGCCACCGTTTTTTCATTTCCATTTCTCATCACTGCCGCAACTGATCTTGCTGTGGGGTACATCACAGCAGGAATATACGTCGCAGTGACTGCGGGATTTACGGTATCTGGGATTGGCAATCCAGCGGGTGGGCAAGTCACCTTTACTACGGCCCCCCCGATTGGAACGACAGTTGACTTGCGCTCGCAAATACCAGAAACGCAACCGACCAATTTTTATAACCTAGGGAGTTACTATCCAGAATCCACCACGAATGCGATAGACAGTGTAACCCGGCTCGTGACGGATCTATACCGACTGGTGTATCAATTCGGAATTCATGGTCCCGATCAGGAATCCGTCGTGTGGCCTACGTTGCCCACTGCTGCGGCGCGAGCTGGTAGCGCACTTGTCTTTGATACCAATGGGCTTCCGACTGTAGGGCAACCACTGACCACCGCCCTCACGCAGACAATATTTAACGGGTTTATCCCGACTGCTTCAATTTTCCCGCAAACGGGTGCGGAGGCCACGGCTGGGGTTACGCCAAGTAATCAATTCTACAGCCCGTGGCGTGGCGAAGATGTGCGTAGGCTTGGGATTTCTGGGAATGGCGTAACAGATAATTCTGTTGCACTTACGGCCGCCAATTCCATCGGAAGTGCGCTGTATTTCCCTGCGGGGACATACATCGTCGGATCCAACGTCACACTATCCGTTCCTCTATTGATGGACATCGGCGCGATTATCAAACCCTCGTCAGGTGTGACTGTCACCATCAACGCACCGATTGCTGCGGGTCCGTGGCAAATATTTGATGAGTCCGCGGTCGGGACCATATCCGGTCTGATCCGGCCAATCAATGGCCGCATGTTCTTTGAGTGGTGGGGTGCCAAGGGCGATGGCGTTACAGACGATACTGTACCAATGCAGGCAACATTGCGCGCAGCGAACACAGCCAATTACGTCGGCGTGCAAATGCTTGCGAAGAAATATCTCATTACCGCGCAGTTGAACGCCAACGGGAACACGACCCCCAATTTCAATTGCCCGTCGATCTTTGGCACTGACCGGCGCTTGAGCCAGATCATCACGAATAACGCTATTCGGATGCTTTACTATTGGGGAGGGTCTGGACAGGAAACTGGCGCTGTCATCGAGGATGTGGGTTTTGTAGGAGGCCCCGGTACTACGACACTAGTCGGTCTGCAAATGAATGGCCAGAACGGTCTAAAAATAAACCGTTGCAAATTTGACTCATTGAACGTCGGAATTATCTTTTCCAACGTGGCGGCTGGAACCTTCACAGAATTCTGCGTAGCCGACCAATGCGAATGGACGACCGGCTGCCTTAATCCTGTCCAATATCTAGTGACCAGCGGCACAGATTCATTCCATGGTTCTGGTATCAAACGGGCGCTCATCAATACAAGCGGCGGCAGTAATCCAATAATCTACGTCGGCCCTGGGGCTAAGCCTTACGCATCTCCCCTTGATGGGCAGATATTCAACCTGGGGGCCGTTACCCTGGTGAACAATGCATCAGCCGGTCAGTTAATTGATTTTTTTGGGCAACTGACGATTGAAGAATTCAACGGAACGACAGTCACACTCGGTTCAACTGCCAATTTCCCATATGCTGGGAACATCGAATCAAACGGCAATTTAGTCGTTGCCGGCACATTGATTCAATGTAAAAACGTAATCAACGACGTATCGGGCGTCCAAATGCTTTTTGGTGCGCGCCGTTCATACAAGACTGCCATCACGACAGGCGCCAACACTCTCACTTCTGTGATGCAAGGCGTTCATCGCACAATTTATCTTCGGTTTTACGCGAGCGGATACGACTACCGCTATTTGGTCGGCGTAGACCCTGATGGGGCCGGGGGTGCCGGGTATGTGGCGACTATTGCAACGTATCGAACTTTGAATACCGCTGCGTATGGAGCTCCGGCTTTTACTGTGGATACCAGCGGGAATTTGATTGCCACCCAATCCGGGTGGCCCGCTAGTGGTGTCACTTGTTATTGGTCGGAGGAGCAAAACTCCCCCGGAACTGCTGCGCTGGTGACGGCGCAAATATGAACGATCATCAAGTCAGCGTAGGAGCGGCGTTGGTTACCACATGGGTCGCATGGTGGACATGGGTGCTGGGGCATATCATTGAAATCAACGAATTTCTCCAGTTTTTCGTATTGGTGATGGGCCTCATTACGAGTGTCTACGCATTCATGAAGGTGAGGCGCAAACCGTGAGCTTCGCCAAGGCGATTACGTTCGTGCTCGAGCAAGAGGGCGGGTACGTCAACAGCGCGTCCGATCCAGGCGGAGAAACTAATTTCGGAATTTCGATCAAGAATCACCCCGAGTTGAGCCGCGAGGACATCCGCACCATGTCATCGGCTCGGGCCACGGCCATCTATTTCAACGACTATTGGACGCCCGTCAAAGGCTCCCAGTGGCCGGAAGGCATCGACCTGCTGATGCTGGACATGGCCGTGAATATGGGCGTCTCAGGGGCAGTGCATTGCCTACAAACGGCCTGCGGCATCCCAGCG
>VFSW01014944.1_pt1 | contig 10699 bp, 11 predicted proteins | sample 5358111 | NCBI WGS metagenome assembly VFSW01 (sample SAMN11554181, study PRJNA540505) | mine drainage metagenome | isolation source: sediment from site ElyBrook_90M | place: USA: Ely Copper Mine, Vershire, VT | collected 2017
CCCCCTCGGTTATAATGTGGCTGGGTATAATTCCCGTGGTGGTTAAAAATCCCACGTGCCCCTAAAAACTATAATCGCCCGGGCTGCGGGGGGGCGATTCTCTTCAATTCGCATCTGCGCGAATTGCTATATCGTCCCTGACGGGTTACAGGCGCGACAGTCCTTCTTATGTCCGACCGCCAGAGCAATCGCTGAGAGACCGACGAGCAGGTAGACGAGATTCTCAAGTGTCGGCCATGCGCCGAACAGGAGATTTACGACATTCCAGTTGCTACCCATCCAACTGCCGAGCGCAACGAGACCCCAGTTGAGGCCACCTATGATGACGAGGATGAATGAGATGCCATGCAGTGATTTCATGCAGGTTAGTAAAGATGATTAAAGCGGGGGTGGTGATCCGCTCTTCATAGTATGACTCTTTTCCAGTCAGTGCGGACACTCACTGTGCAAAACCTCCTCCTTCCCGTATTGGCCATATACTCCCTGTATTTTCTGGATCGTTGTGGTATACTGCAAAACAATACTTTATGCTGACATTCTTTAAATCCAAGTGGGTGCTTGGCATACTCGCGGTGCTTATCATCGGCGGAGGGTACTTGTACTTCGCGAGGAATAAGACGCCAGCCTACCAATTCATATCCGTTACTCAAGGTTCGATTACCGAGACAGTGTCTGTCACGGGTAACACGACGCCTACGCAGAGCGTCTCTCTCGGGTTCCAAAATTCGGGAACTGTTGCGCAGGTGTACTACAACCTCGGCGACCAGGTGAGTGCCGGAGATGTTATCGCCGAACTCAATACCGCAAATCTCACCGCTACGCTTCAGGAGGCAGAGGCCGCATATGACTCCGCAGTCGCCTCCCGTTCTTCCACTTCTCTTCCGGAGGCACAGATCGAGGCGACCAACTCATATCTCTCGGGCTACACCACGCTTGACAGTCTGCTTGGGAATGATGTCGACACATTTTTCGGCGGCCCGACGGCCTATGGTCCACAGCTTCTTATAAACGCGTCTATGTACAACCCTGGGACGCTCTCAATGGAGCGCGCGACGCTCACCCAGGAGATGCATGGCTACCAAGAGACGCTCGCGAGCGCGAGCTCTACCGACCCGGACACTCTTCTGACGAACGCTACGTCGATTACACAGGACGTCTCAAACTTCCTCGATAAGCTCGCGGCGGCGGCGAACGATTCCAATTCAGGCGCGAGCGCTGCACAGAAGGTCGCGCTCGCCACCGCCCGGAGCGGAGTGACCACTCTTCTTGCCACACTCTCAAGCGCGCGCGCCACCTACCGCACCCAAAGCGTCGGAGCTACCTCGCTCGCCGACGCATCTGTTGAACAAGCCGCGGCTGGTGTTGCCGTTGCGAAGGCAAATCTGCAAGGGACGCAGATCGTGGCACCAATTAGCGGCACACTGACCCAACAGGACGCAAAAGTCGGGCAGTTGGCGTCCCCAGGTACACCACTTATTTCGATCATAAGCAACGGCGGATTCGAAGTGGATGCCGGCGTCTCCGAGACCGATGTCGGAAAATTAAGCGTCGGAAATAAAGTATCGATGACCCTCGACGCCTTCCCCAACGAGGTCTTTACCGGCGAAGTCTTCTACATTGCGCCGGCAGAGACGAACACCAATGGCGTTATTACCTACCTAACAAAGATCTCTTTTGACAAGGCCGACCCGAGGCTGAAGAGCGGCCTCACGGCGAATGTTGCTATTCAGACAAAACAAGACGATAACGCGCTCATTCTCCCGCAATACGCTATTCTCCAAAGCAATAGTGGAACTTTCGTCGAAACGCTTGTAGGGAAAACGGCGACCACCACTCCGGTAACGCTCGGCATCCAAGACCAGAGCGGAAACATTGAGATTCTCTCAGGCGTCACGCTCGGGGAAAAAGTCATAAATATTGGACTCAAGACACAATGATTGAGGTACGCGACTTGCAGAAGGAGTACAAAGAAGAAGAGACTCCAACACGCGCACTCCGCGGCGTCTCCTTCACTATCAATAAAGGCGAATTCATTTCCGTTATGGGCCCGTCCGGCTCCGGCAAATCGACCCTCTTGCAAATACTCAGCTTTCTCGACCGGCCGACCGGCGGCTCCTACACATTCGAGGGCAAGAGCATCGATGATATGACCGACCCAGAGCTCGCGCATGTCCGCAATAAGGACATGGGCTTCGTCTTCCAATCGTTTAACCTGCTCTCGCGCCTTACCGTCTACGATAACGTCGAGGTACCGCTCCTCTACTCGAACATCCCGACCGACAAGCGCCGCACACTTATCGAAGAGGCTGTCCGCTCAGTCGGCCTCTTCGATAAGCTGCGCACCGAGGCAGGCAAGCTTTCCGGCGGACAGAAACAGCGTGTCGCTATCGCCCGCGCGCTCGTGACCGACCCGAACGTCATCTTCGCCGACGAGCGCACCGGCAACCTCGAGTCGCAGTCGGGCCTGCAAATCATGGAGATACTGGAGTCGCTGCATGACATAGGCCGCACAGTAATAGTGGTGACACACGAGACCGCGACCGCCGAATTCGCCGACCGCATCATCCGGATGAAAGACGGCACGATTGAGAGCGACCAGGCGATTGTCGCGCGGCATGTCCGCAGTAATTTAAAATAATATGCTTCTCCGAGACGCTTTCAAAACCGCCACCCGCAGCCTCCTGCACGGGAAGATGCGCTCAATACTTACAATGCTTGGCATCGTCATCGGCATCGCTTCCGTCATCGTCCTCATGTCGATAGGTCAGTCGGCGCAGAGCCTCATCCTCGGGCAAGTCCAGAGTGTCGGCTCCAATCTAATCATAATAACACCAGGAGCGCCGAGTAATGGTAAATTCGCCCCGCCCGCAGCGACCCAAGGAATTATCATTACCAGCTTGAAACAAAGAGACGTCGACGCGCTCTCGCGCGAATCCTCAATCGACCTTACGGTGCCTGAAGTGCGCGGGCAGGCGGAGGCCGTCTACGGTAACAATAGCGCAACGGTTGGCTACACGGGTAGCACCGCCGATTTCTTCGTCATCAGCAATTTAGCGGCGGTGTCCGAGGGAGAAACTTTTTCGAAAAGCGACGTCGATTCGGCCAATCACGTCGCCGTCATTGGGCCCGACCTCGCGAAGACTCTTTTTGGCTCGCTCGATCCGCTCAATAAGACCATACGCTTAAAAAACATTTCCTTCCGCGTGGTTGGCATTTTAGCCAAAGGAGGGACTGGTGCGTTTGGCGTCGATATCGGGAATCTGGTGGCGATTCCGATAACTGTCGCACAGAGCCAGCTCCTGGGCATAACCTATTTCAACGTTATCATCACCCAGGCGAATGCGAACTACGACACCAACTTCGTGAAGTCGCGCATATCGTTCGTGCTCCAACAAGACCACGGCATAACGGATCCGAACAAAGACGACTTCAATATACAGACGCAGGCGGACATTCTCTCCATCCTAGGCAGTATAACTTCTATACTCACTCTCTTTTTGGCGGCGATAGCTTCCATCTCGCTTATTGTCGGCGGCATCGGCATCATGAACATCATGCTCGTTTCCGTCACGGAGCGGACGCGTGAGATCGGGCTACGCAAAGCGGTCGGCGCGACCGATAACGACATCCTGCAACAATTCCTTATCGAGTCGGTTCTGCTGACTTTTGTGGGCGGCGTGATAGGCATCTTGATGGGTGCTGGCATCGTGGGTCTCGTGTATATCGTCATTACCACGTTCTTCTCTTCCATCGGCTGGATCTTCGCCTTCCCCATTTCGGCGGTGGTCCTCGGTTTGGTGGTCTCCGGTGTCTCTGGAGTTGCCTTCGGTATTTACCCGGCGCGCAAAGCCGGCAAGAAGAATCCCATTGATGCGTTGCGGTACGAATAAAAGCGGGTCCTAAGCTATACTGAATGCATCATGTTGCCTTCACCCGTGTTTGTATCCGCCACTGCGTTCCTTGTCATCATCATCGTGCTCCTCATGCGACCGCGCCGCTTTTATTTCGTTCGGCACGGCGAAACCGTATTCAATGCACAACATATCCGTCAGAGTGAGGATGGTGGTCTCTCAGAAAATGGCAAACAACAAGCAATGAGAGTTGGGGAGAATCTGAAGCATTTTCCTATTGAGCGCATTATCTCGAGTACGTATCCGCGCGCGCGGGAGACGGCTATGATTCTCAATGAATATCTGAAAGTTCCTGTTGTTTATTCCCCGCTCTTTGTGGAACGGAAAAATCCGAAAGAAATCATCGGCAGACCGATTCGTGATCCCGAGGTTATGCGCATTGTTGATCAGATGGACCTTGCGTATCATGAAGACGGTTACCGCTTCTCAGATGAAGAGAATTTTGTTGACCTGAGGAAACGGGCGCGCAAATGTCTTGGCCTGCTCGCACGCCAGGGGGCGCGCGAGACAATAATCGTCACCCATCACCATTTTCTTAAGATGCTTATCGCGTACCTCCTCTATCGAGAGCGACTCCACGCCGCCAACTTTGTGAAGCTTTCATTCTTCAACGCTTCCGACAATGCCGGCATCACGGTATGCGACTATCATCCGTGGAAAATGTTCTCGGCAACACGCGGCTGGGTGGTGGTGAGCTACAACGAGCAGCCTTAGTACCCCATACCCTCCATACCCGCGCCCGGCGATTCCTTTTTCGGTTCTGGAATATCGGCAATGGCCACCTCGGTGGTGAGGAGGAGCGCCGCCGCAGAAACGGCGTTTTCAAGTGCCATACGCGGCATCTTCACCGGATCCACGATGCCCGCGGAGAGCATATCCTCGACAATCTCGTCGGTGAGCGCGTTATAACCCGCGTTCGCCTTACCCGACTGCACTTTTGATACGATGACCGCCGCGTCGTCTTTGCCGGCATTGATGGCTATCTGCGCGAGCGGTGTCTCGAGCGCGCGCACGACGATGTCATATCCCGCCTTCTCGTCCGCACTCATTTTATTTCCGTGCGATGAGAGTTTCTTGGCGACCTTGGCGAGTGCCGTCCCGCCGCCCGCGACAATGCCCTCTTCAATGGAGGCTTTTGTCGCCTTCACGGCGTCGTCGATCTTGTCCTTTTATTCTTTGAGCTCCGTCGCGGTCTCCGCGCCGAGCGTGATGACAGCCACGCCGCCCGCGAGCTTCGCGATGCGCTCTTCAAACTTCTCTTTGTCGAACTTGGAGTCAGTATGCTCCAATTGCGCCTTGAGCTGGGCCACGCGCGCGGCAATATCCGCTTTCTTCCCTTTCCCGCCGACGATAGTCGTCGTATCTTTCGTCGCCACGACGCGCGCGGCTTTGCCGAGCATCGAGAGGGTCGCGTTCTCAAACTTGATGCCGACCTCTTCCGTGATGACCGTACCGCCCACGACCGTTGCGATGTCAGCGAGCATCTCCTTCTTCCGGTCGCCGTAGCCCGGCGCCTTAATTGCAAGCACCGAGAAAGCGCCGCGCAGTTTATTCACGATGAAGGTCGAGAGCGCGTCGCCTTCGACGTCCTCCGCAATGATGACGAGTTCCTTCTTCCCCGACTGCACGACCTTCTCCAAGAGCGGCAGTATTTCCTGCACATTGCCAATCTTCTTGTCGGTGAGGAGGATGAGCGCGTCCTTCATCTCGGCTTCCATGCGCTCCGGATTCGTTACCATATAGGCCGACACGTAACCCTTATCGATCTGAAGTCCTTCCACAACGTCGTAGGAGAGCTCCATGCCCTGCGACTCTTCAACCGTCACCACGCCGCTTGCGCCCACCTTCTCCACGGCCTCGGCAATGATGGAGCCGAGCACCTCCGACTCCGCCGAGATGCTCGCGACCTGCTTCACCTCCGCCTTGCCGGACACTGGCTTCGCCATCTTCTTGAGTTCTGCGAGCGCGATGTTCTTTGCCTTCTCCATCCCGCTGCGGACCATCATTGCATTCGCTCCCCTCATCACGTGCGAGAGCCCTTCTTCAACAAGTGCTTCGAAGAGCACGACAGAGGTGGTGGTGCCATCGCCAGCGGTATCGTTGGTCTTATTCGCCACTTCCTTCACGATCTCGGCTCCCATGTTTTCAAACCGGTCCTTGAATGAAATCTCTTTGGCGATGGAAACGCCGTCGTTCGTGATGCGCGGACCGCCGTAGCTCTTCTCTATCACGACGTTGCGCCCCTTGGGACCCAAGGTCACCTTCACTGCATGCGCCGCCTGCGCGATACCTTTTGCAATCGCCTTGCGCGCATCTTCGGAAAAAAGAATTTGTTTTGCCATGATTAATTCTCAATAAGGATAATCTCAGACTCAGGAAGCACGTAATACTAAATCTCATCAATCTTAATCGGCGCATCCCACGGTTTCTTGAAAAAGACAGTGTCGCCCGGCTTCACTTCAATTGGAATACGCTTCCCGTCATCACCGCGACGACCCGGACCGACAGTAATTACCTCTCCCTTAAGAAGTTTCTCTTTGTCTACCGTCTCGGGAATGATGATGCCGGAAGCAAGCTTTTTCTCGCCTTCTTTCTCTGACGGCAACACCACTACCCTATCGCCCAAAGGCACGAGTGAAAGTTTCTTAGCCATATCGTTTTTATATACAAATGAATAATTGCTATCTGTCCTGTTTCGCACGCATGTGACGGGAGTATAGAGAAACTCTCGCCTCTGCGCAAGCTCGTCGCCCATGCACGCCAGCTTGCATGGGAATCGGTGCCCGTGCTATTGTTACAGACAAGATGAAGGCACTCGTATCGGCATTGCCGTACGCAGAGATTGTCCTCTCAATACTCCTCATCGTCGGCATCGTGTTGCAGCAGCGCGGCGCGACCCTCGGTGGAGCCTTTGGAGGCGACAACTTCGCGTCGACGTTCTATAAGCGCAGGGGCGCCGAGAAGTTTCTGTTCAATGCGACAATCGTTATCGCAATACTGCTCGTGCTCTCTGCGATAGCGAACTTCCTTCTGGCAGGGTCATGAACCAAGAGGCGCGAGAGCGGTTGGTGCGCGTACGGAGCATACCGATGCTTGAGCGCGTGAGCGAGCGTGTGCGCGCGCTCTCGAGCGGTGATCGCGTTCTCTTCTATCTGCTCGCGGTCATGGTTGGCATCGCCTCTCTCTCCGGCCTCTACGCGCTTGAACAATCGCTTTTGATAAAAGTGCCCTCCTACGGAGGGACTCTCGTCGAGGGCGAGATTGGGAGTCCACGATTCATAAATCCCTTGCTTGCCATCAGTGATGCCGACCGTGATCTCGCGACGCTCACCTATGCGGGCCTTATGGGTCTCTCGGGGAATGGAGAGCTGGTGCCCATACTTGCCGAAAGTTATGTCATGTCCTCCGACGGTAAGACCTATACGTTCACTCTGCGGAAAAATGCGAAGTTTTCGGATGGAACGCCCGTGACGGCCGATGACGTCGTCTTCACGGTACAGAAGGCGCAGGATTCTGCGCTTAAAAGCCCGGAATACGCTGACTGGTCTGGCGTGGGAGCCGTTGCAATTGATCAAAGGACCGTACGATTCACGCTTTCGAAACCGTATGCGCCGTTTCTCGAGCTCACAACCTTGGGTATCCTCCCTGCGCGCCTCTGGATGAACGTTTCAAGCGAAGAGTTCCCCTTCTCAACGCTCGAGACGAATCCGGTGGGGGCAGGGCCGTTCAAAGTTGTCGGCATTTCGCGAGACGCCTCCGGACTTATTGAGAGCGTATTGCTCGCCGCAAACCCCGACTTCATATCCGGTCGCCCCTACCTGGACGCTATCCGCTTCAATTTCTATTCGCGCGCCGAAGATCTCGCGAGTGCGCTTACGAGTGGCGTCATTGAGAGCGCGTATGACGTCAGCCACAAAGGGGCATTGACCGCCCCGTACGCGAGAGTCTTCGGTGTATTCTGGAATCCGAGCGAGAAACAGGTGTATTCAAGGGCCGAAGTGCGCAAGGCGCTCGCGCTCGCACTCGACCGGAAATCCATCGTCGACACCGTGTTCGGCGGGTCCGCGACCGCGATCACGCGACCGGTTCCGCCAGGCGGGCCGGTGCGGCAAGTGGCGGTTCCTCAGTTCGAGGATCCGGTAGCGGCGGCGGCGAATGTGCTTGAGGCGGCGGGGTGGACGTATGATGGGTCTGCACGCGTTTGGAAAAACACGAATGCCAAACAGACACTTGACGGCATCACGTTGCGCACATCGAATGTATCGGAATTGAAGGCTGTCGCGAGCGCTGTGAAGGCGGACTGGGAGAAACTCGGCATTCCGGTCAACATCGAACTGTATGAGCCGGGCGACCTTTCGCAGAATGTTATCCGCCCGCGCAAATATGAAGCGCTCCTCTACGGCATGGTCATCGGCCGCGACCAGGATCTCTATGCCTTCTGGGATTCACAGGAGCGCAACGACCCCGGACTCAACATTGCGCTCTACGCGAACAAGACCGTCGACGCACTGCTTGAGGATGCGCGTAGCTCGGTCGACAACGGAAAACGGGCGGACGATCTCCAGAAAATTGAGGATATTGTCGCTGCAGATTATCCGGCTGCATTTATTTACGCACCGGACTTCACCTATGTGGTGCCCTCTGATTTGCGCGGTGTCGAACTCCCGCAGATTATTGTCCCCGCCGACCGCTTCGCGACTGTCGCGTCCTGGTATCGCATCACCGATGCAGTCTGGCCATTTTTTGCGCAGGGCGCTTCATCGCACTGATCGAGTGTCAAGAATCGTTAAAAGATTTTCGTACGGGTTTCGGATTTACTTTATTAATTACAAACCCACTAAATTATAATCGTTATGAATCCAGCACCAGCACCAGCGCCAGCGCCAGCGCACCCGCGTCCGGCTCCGCCACGCGAGACGCAACCGGGTCCCCGGCGCTTTGAGCGGGAGGGCCGCCCGACACACCGCGGGGGACTTCGTCCCGGCGGCGCGACGCGCCGTATCCAGCGGATACTGCGCCGTCCGACTTCTTCGCAAAACCGCGTTTCTCGCGCCGTCGACTACTTCCCGGAAGCGCCCGGACCAACAACGGTCCGCATTATCCCGCTTGGAGGCGTCGAGGAGGTCGGTCGCAACATGATTGCAGTCGAGGTAGGCGCGACAGGCGACATCATCGTCTTCGACGCCGGCTTCCAGTTCGTCTCTGAAGAGTCCGCTCCCGGTGTCGACTATATCCTGCCGAATACGAAATATCTGGAGAAGAATGCCAGCCGCGTGAAGGGCGTCGTCATCACCCACGGCCACCTCGACCACATCGGCGGCATTCCCTTCATCTTGCCGCGCTTCGGCACGCCGCCCATCTATACACAGAACCTCACGTCCGCTATGATTGCGCGGCGCCAAGAAGAATATCCGGATGTACCGAAATCCGAGATGATCGTCGTCGAAGTTGGCCAGACGGTCACCATCGGCTCTACCCGCGTGAAATTCTTCCCAGTCACTCACTCGATTCCCGATTCGATGGGCGCCTCGGTGGAAACGCCGCAAGGCAATGTCGTCATCTCGGGCGACCTGAAGCTTGATCACAATGATGGCATCCCTTCGGAACGGGAAGTGAAAACTTGGGGAGAGCTCGGTAAAGATAAAAACATCTTCTTCGTCGCCGACTCGACCAATGCCGAGAAGGATGGATTCTCCATCCCCGAGATACGCGTCATCCAAACGCTCGAAGACATCATCAAGACCGTCTCGGGACGCCTCATCATCGGTACGTTCGCATCACAATTCGAACGCATGATTCACATCATGGAGACCGCAGAGAAGCATAACAAAAAGATCGTTCTCGTCGGCCGCTCGATCAAGACGAATCTCGAGATCGCCGAGAAAACTGGCCTCTTGAAAATTGGCAAAGATACGTTCATTCCCGAACAGGACCTCGATCAGTATCCGCCCGACAAGATTGTTATCCTCTCGACCGGCGCACAGGGCGAAGAGTTCGGCGGGCTCATGCGCCTTTCGACGAAGCAGAACAAGTACATCACACTGAACGAGCGCGACACGATTGTGCTCTCCTCGTCGGTCATTCCGGGTAACGAAATCGCGGTGCAGAAATTGAAAGACAATCTCTACCGCCACAACGTGACGCTCATTCACTACCGTTCGAGTGACGTCCACTCGACCGGCCACGGCAACACGGGCGAGCTCGTCTGGATCAACAAACAGATCCATCCGAAATTCTTTATGCCGGGCTACGGCTACCGCTCGATGACGACCTGCCACGCGAAAGCGGTCGAGCAGTCCGGCTTCCCGCGCGAGAACATCATCCTTGCGGACAATGGCACCGTCATCGATATTGAAGACGGCGTGAAGCTGAACGTGCACAAGCAGAAGGTGCCATCATCGCCCATGGTGGTCGACGGCTTTACGATCGGCGACATACAAGAAGTCGTCATCCGCGATCGTCAGTCGCTCGCGAAGGACGGAATGTTCGTCATCATCGCGAGCGTGAACCTTAAAACCGGCAAGCTGAGGAAATCGCCGGATATTATCAGTCGCGGCTTCGTCTACTTGCGCGAGTCACAGAACCTCCTAAATGAGGGGCGCATTCTTATCAAGAAGACGATTGAGGATTCTACGCGCAACATGAATCCTATTGACCTCGACTACGTGAAGAACAATCTGACCGACGTTATGGCCGGATTCCTCTTCCAACGCACCAACAAAGCGCCGATGGTAATACCGGTACTCATCGGGATGTAAGAGTAATTGGAGAACACGGCTCGCCGAGGG
>VFSW01014945.1_pt1 | contig 10698 bp, 7 predicted proteins | sample 5358111 | NCBI WGS metagenome assembly VFSW01 (sample SAMN11554181, study PRJNA540505) | mine drainage metagenome | isolation source: sediment from site ElyBrook_90M | place: USA: Ely Copper Mine, Vershire, VT | collected 2017
CGATCAGGCAGGACGAGGAGATGACGCATGACCCGAAAAAGATCGACGAGATTGTTGACGAAAAAATTTTTCCGCGCCTGGATTTTATCCGTTTAACCCGGCTGACAGTCGGCAACAAATTTTGGAAACGCACTTCGCCAGAGATGCAGCAGCAATTAGTCAGTGAGTTTCATACCTTTCTTGTTCATGTTTTTTCCGATGTGATTGCGCAGTATACAGACCAGACGATTTTTTATTTTCCCTTGAAGATGCCGCCAGATGCAATGGAGGTCACCGTCAAGACTGTCGTCATGGATCCGCGCGATGAATCAACGCTACTGGATTACAGGCTGGAGAAAACGGATAGCGGCTGGCTGATTTACGATGTGGACATCGACAACATGAGCCTGATCAGAATTTACCATTCAAATTTCGGCGATACACTCTCGCATGGCGGCGTGCCGAATTTGATCAGCGTGCTGCACGAGAAAAACCTGAAAGTGGCAGCGGCCAGAAAGAGTTGACAGACTGCAGACAAGGGTTTATGTCAGATGCCGATCAATTGTAAAAGACGCGCGTTGGACACGGATAGCTTGTCGTTCAGGGAGCGCAAAAATGCGCGGTCCATGCGGAGGCAAACATCTTTCGAGAAGGCTTCCAGTCTCTCCTTGGAGACTTCCAGCGCAATGACTTCACCTTGTGCCGTGACCGTTGCGCCCCTGATCTGACTGCCGTTGTACAAACAGGCATTTTCCCCGATGCAGTCACCGGCCTGTATGAGATTGAGCATGCGATTTTTCTTGGTCACCACCACACTTCCTTTGAGCAGGATATAAAAAGAAAATCCGTGTTCCCCATCCCTGATGAGTTGCTCATTATTTGCAAATTTGCGCGGCTGCGAGGCGCGCAGCACTTCCCATATTTCGACGGTCAAAAAATCCTTGAAAAAAACACAGTGACTCATCAGTTCGAACATGGTCTGCTCGTTGGTCTCGTCGGCAGTTCGGCAGACACCCGATGCCGCATATAAATCACTTAAGAATTCCTTCCAGTCCTGATAGCGGTCTTCAAGGTTTTTTTGCAACGCGCGATCCGTGATACGAAGCACCTCCTTGGGCAACCCCGCCCGGCGTATTTCAATCGGTACATGGGGGTGATTGATGATATGGTTGATAGCCGCGTAATTGTCCGTTGCATTGAAAGTATTGTGCCCCGTCAGAAGGCGGTAGAACACGGCACCCAGCGAATAGATATCGGTCTGGTGATTCACACCTATGCCCGAAATCTGCTCGGGTGACATATAGCTCAAGCTGCCAGCCCCGGCTATTTGCGTCGTGTCCGAATTAAACAGCAGGGCGCAGCCAAAGTCGGCCAGCTTGACTTGTCTGTCGTCTCTCATGATGATGTTGGCAGGTTTAACATCCCGATGAATGACACCCATCTGCAAGGCATAATTCAAGGCTTCGGCAACTTGCCTGACAATATCCATCACCGTATCGATGGGGAGCAGTTTGTCTGGTGTAGAATATTTTTCCAGCGATTCACCTTCCACATACTCCATGACAATGTAAGTGTTGTCCGCATCATCCCTGTTCGCCTCTATCAGTGAAACAATATTCGGATGTTTCAACTTTCCGCATAGCGAGGCTTCGATCGCGAACATTTTGTGCTGGATGCCGATGCTGCATTCCGGGCGCATTTTTTTGATCGCTACTCGCTGCTGAGTATTTTTGTCGATGCCAAGATAGACATTGCTCGTTGCGCCGCGTCCCAGCTCCCCCGTGATCTTGTAGTTTTTAATGTCCTCAATCAGGGGAGTATTACTCACACTCAATTTACTGGTTTTGTCCATATCGGCAGCGTGCATGATTTGTGTAAGTTGAGTTCGTCTGATGGCGTGCGTTCGAATTATGTCGCAGATTGTCGCATGTCGTGATGGAGGTGCAGAGTCAACTTCTCTTTATCTCTTAAGGTGCCGGATCAGGATATAGTTTATGCACAGCTTCAATCTGTTCAAGTGTTTCTGCTGAAAGTGTCAACTCGCTGCTGGCGAGATTTTCCTCAAGTTGTGCCAAAGTCGTGGCACCCAGAATAACGCTGCCGGTGAACCATCGGGTACGGGCGTAGGCTAACGCCATGCCGGCCGGGGTGATTCCTGCTTGCTGTGCGATGCGCACATAGGCCACAGTGGCAGCGGGTACGTTGGGTTTGTTGTAGCGCTGACCGAAACCCGGGAACAGCGTGATGCGGCCAGAGGCTTTTGGATCTGTATGGTATTTACCGGAAAGATGCCCGAAAGCTAGCGGACTGTAGGCCAGCAAGCCGACCTTGGCATGATGGCAGACTTCAGAGAGGCCGCTTTCAAAAGTCCGGTTCATCAAATGATAGGCGTTCTGTATCGAGATGATTTTCGGCAATCCCGCCTGTTCAGCGCATCGCACAAACTCGCCCACTCCCCAAGGCGTCTCGTTGGATAATCCGATGTGCCGGATTTTTCCGGCCTTGATCAGGTCTCCTAGAGCCAGCAGTTGCTCGGCAATAGGCGTAGTATCGTGCTGCTGTGTCACGTCATAACTGGTGGCCCCGAACATCGGCACATAACGATCCGGCCAGTGTATCTGGTACAGGTCGATATAGTCGGTCTGCAAACGTTTTAAGCTTCCCTCTATTGCAGCATTAAGGTGTTCGCGATCAACGCGCGGGCCATTGCGTATCCAGGAAAAGCCGCGCGCGGGTCCTGCAATCTTGGTTGCGATGATCAGCTTTTCACGCGGCTGATGTTTGAGCCAGGAGCCGATATGACTTTCGGTGCGCCCCTGGGTTTCGGCGCGCGGGGCGACAGGGTACATCTCGGCCGTGTCGATGAAATTCACGCCATGGGCTGTGGCCATATCGAGTTGCTGGTGCGCATCCTGCTCGCTGTTTTGCTCGCCAAACGTCATTGTGCCAAGAGACAAGGCTGACACTGAAAGATCGCTGCTGCCTAATCGTCTGAATTCCATGATGTGCATTCCATAAAAGATGTGAGCTATTCTACGTGATAGCAAGCACCCGTTCTGTTTTTATCTCGGGGCACAGGAAGAAGGCAAACGGGTTTGCCCCTGGTGCGCAGCAACCGTTCAGGCCACACATCAGGCGAAGAGGCGCAGGATGAAGAACTGTCCGACCATCAGTTTCTGGCATCACAATCGTGCGATGATCTAGCACGGCAGACTTTGCGCCAAGTGCTTCAGGATAAACGCAGACGCGACTCGGACTTAAACTACTGTGGCCTAATGGCATCAAGCCACTACATGCGAACGGTCAGGCTCTTGTGTCGACATGGTGACCGAGATTGCCAACGGGTTTGCTGGCAGGTTCCTGGGGAGCAGATTGAGAAGACGCCGCCAGGGCTTGCGCCTGCTGTGCCTGCTTTGTTTGCTGCATTTGCTTTTCTTGTTGTGCTTGTTGCACCTGTTTTGTCTGTTGCAACTGGCTCGCGCTGTTGGATGCGGTGCTGGCCGAAGAGCTTTGGATGGATGTGCTCATAAAAATCTCCTAAAAATGATAATCTCTTGATGTCAGGCTTGAAAACCGGCACCTTGGTATGCGTAAGCTGTTTTACGCTTTAAATCCACGCTGCAATTTATGCTGACAGACAAGCTTTTTGTAACCTTCTGCCTGGGACGCAATAATCCGCGGGATCATGCCCATTATCGGCAGCTTTTCTGAAAGCTTTAGGGCATAATTTTTCGGAACTAATCACTTTATCGTTTTCTGCGGGTGACAAACGGTTTAAGCTTTTGTATGCAAGAACGCGGTTCAGGTGTAAAGGTGTTGCGTTTAGGCTTGCAGCGCGACGGCGATGCTGTAGCCGTCAATTTGCTCGCAATCAGGAAGAATGCAGCTGGCATAGGCCTTTATCCGCGTTTCATTGATTTCTGCCAGCGGCAAATTCAAGGCTTTGCAGCATGCCTCGACTTTCGCCCAGGCAAGCGCAAAATCGGCATCGCACGCGGGAATTTTGGGCAAATAGAGTCTGGACAGCGCATCTATTTCAGGAAATTTTTCAATCCGGACGATGTCTACCCCAATCGTTCTTTCACAGCAGATGCCGATCAACGCCTTGTCACCCGCATAGCTTAAGCTGACATGAAGGCAGTTTGGTGAAAATCGCGGTCCGTGCGGTGTTTCAAAAAGTTCGATGTGTTGATCTGGCAGCAGGCGAGAAACTGATTTTTTCAATGCATCTCTTGCAAGTTTTCTGGCATCCGCTCTTGACGTGTCTGCGGGAAGGTCAAGCAGGATCAGCGCAATCCCGTTGTGATCAAAACTGCCCGGACATTTCGGCCAGATCAGCGGTTTTACCAGCATGGCCTAATTGATCCAGGGTTCTGCGGGTGATCCGATCCAGCGCGTTCCTTCCGGGATGTTTTCACCTTTCAATATCAGCGTGAGTGGCCCTAAGGTGGCGCCATCGCCGATGTGTGCGCCGTAGAGTATGATGCTGCGGGGGCCGACGGTGACGCCGCGGCCTATACTCACCGCGCCGATTTTCATGATGCGATCCTCGAACAGATGGGTCTGCGGGCCGCTCCAGCCATTGAGCGCGGTGTAATCACCTATGCTCACGCAGTCGAATTCGGTGAGATACGTGGTGTCCATGTAGATGCCTTTACCCATTTTGCAGCCCAGCAGTCGCATGCAGGGCGGCAGCATCGGCGTGCCGCGCAAAAAGTCCACGAAATTGGGCACCGCGATGGATTCATAAAGGTTGGTGATCGCTTCGCTCCCCCAGACAAAGGGTGTCCACATGGGCGCGGAGCGAACTTTATAGCGACCGATCACCAGCCATTTCATGAGCACAACGAAGAGGAAAGACCCTACACCATAAAGGAATCCCGCCAGCGACAACGCGAGCAGGGTGTCCACAAGGAGGCCTGCGCCTGCCAGCGGCATCACCAGCGCCACGGTGAGATAACCCACCGCGATCACCACGGCCATCGGCATCACGATGCGCAAGCCTTCGACTATGCCACGGCTTAAACGCCGCAAAAGGCGGGGATGAAAGGTCAATGCAGGATCAAACCCCGCAAACTGTTCGCGCGCAGGCAGGATGATAGGCGCATTGCCAACCCAGGTATCGCCCGGGCGCATGTGCTCGTTTGCAGGCACGCCGGATTGCACGCCGATCAGCACATCGTCAGGCAAGATGCTGCCATCGGGCACAAAGGCGCCGTTGCCTAAAAAAGTGCGATCGCCGATGTGGGTGGGGCGCAAACTCATCCAGCCGCCCTCGATGCGCTCATCTCCCAGCATCACGCCGTCTGCCACAAAGCTGTCACGGCCTATGGTGAGCATGTCAGGTACAACGCCCAGAGCCGTGGAAATCTCGGTGCCTTTGCCTACGCGGGCGCCGAGCAGCCGGTACCACCAGGGCGCATACACGGTGGCATAAAGGCCGTGCAAGGCGAAAAGACTGGCCTCCTGTATCTGATTGCTCAGCCATTTGCTGAAATATACCCTGCTGTGAACAGACCAGCTGCCTTCCTTGAGTTTTGGCAGCACCAGATAGCGAAAGCCCGTCGAGGCCAGAACGGTGGCGATTACCAGCACGGCGCTGGCAGGAATCGACAGAATCAGGTAGGTGAAAAAAGCGCTAAATGGAGCAACATGGGCGTCTGCAATGTTCAGCCAGCGGCCATCCATCCAGTCGATCAGGATGAAGCTCGGGAATATCGGCAGAAAGAACACAATGGCCACCAGATTCGCGCCCAGGAAATAGAACAGCGCTTCCATTGCGGTGCGCAACGCTGAAATTGGCATGCGCTGCCGCCTGGCATGGATGTCCACATTTGCCACAAATTGCGCAGGCGCACCTTCCCAGCGTTGCATATCTGGTATATGTCGCCCGTCAGAAATCGAAGACAGTCCGCCAAGATGCGTATATTCACCTACTGAGGTATCGCCTTCCATCACGGCATAGGAATCGACGACGGCTTCATTGCCTATGCTGATGTTGCCCAGAACCAGCTCGCCTCCTTCAACCCGGGCGTTTTCCAGATTCACCGAGGAACCGATAGAGACGCCGTTTCCGATGCTGAGCAGATCGGGTGCGCGTATCGACAAAGCACCGATGATGGTCTCACGACCCACCTTTGCACCCAGCGCGCGCAAATACACCGCATTAAGCGATGAGCCTGACAAGAGATGGCGCGGCGGCACGTCGCAAATACGATCTGCCAGCCACCAGCGAAAGTACATGATCCCCCAAAGCGGGTAACGTCCGGCCTTGATTCTCCCTACCACCAGCCATTTTGCGGCAATAGCGAAAAAGAAACTGCTGACATTGGCAATCAGATAGACAAAGAGGGATGCGAAAATTGCGCGCGACATGGTGTCATCGGGGTCGCCTGTAAAATAGTGATAGGTAAAGAAGGGCGATAACCATTGCACCATTCTTAAGCATACCAGAGGCGGAATGACGACGGCCTGCGCCAGGCTGCACAGAATGCGGCGCATCCTCGGTGTTTCTGCAATGTTTACCGTGGCGGCCACATCCGACAGTTGTTTTTTTGCCAGCGCGCCGGCAATTTGCCCCAAGTGGCGACAGGAATAGATGTCGTGAACCGTCACGTTGGCAAAACGGTTATCTTCACGCAGTTGCGACACCAGGCGCGCTGCGAGCAGGGAATGGCCACCCATGTCGGTAAAAAAATCTGCCGAACGCAGCAAAGCCTGTCCGGGGAACAGGGGTTTTAAGGCTGAAAACAGCGCTGTTTCCGCATCATTCTCTGGTATGTCTGACTCATCGGTATCAATTGTATCGTTAAGCGGCAAGGCGCGCAGCGCCTTGCGGTCTATCTTGCCGGAGGTTAAGCGCGGCATGATCTGCACCGCTTCAAAGCGTGCGGGCACCATGTAGGGCGGCAGCTGCTCGGCGAGACTTTTGCGCAACGCTGACGGCACCACATCTGAGCTTGCGACAAAATAGGCGATGAGCTGTTCCACGCCCCCCACTTCCTTGAGTATCACCGCAGTCGTTGAAATGCCGGGCTCTTTGGCAAGTACCGCCTCGATTTCGCCCAGCTCGACGCGAAAGCCGCGGATTTTTACCTGATCGTCGACCCGACCCAGGCACTGGGCATTGCCCGCCTCATCGATGCGCGCCAGATCTCCCGTGCGATAGAGGCGTGTTTCATGCGCGCTTTCGGCATAGGGGTTGGCAAGGAATTTTTCGGCTGTCAAATCCGGGCGACCCAGATAACCTTGCGCTACACCGGGACCTGTGATGCACAACTCGCCCGTCTCACCTGCGGGCAATAATTTGAGTTCACTATCGACCACCAGCAGGCCGTAATTGGGCAGCGGTTTTCCGATCGTCACAGGCTCTCCGCGATGCAGCTTTGCAAGGCTTGCAGACACGGTGGCTTCAGTCGGACCGTAGGTATTGAAAAGTTGATGATCAGGCATTGCCCAACGCTCGACCAGTGCCTGCGGACACATCTCTCCACCGAGATTGATCAGCCTGAGAGATGGAATATTTCGCGGGAAAAGGGCAAGCAGAGTCGGCACCGCATGCAGCACGCTGATGTGATTGTCTTCAAGCGCGCTCACCAAGGCGTCCGGATCGCCAGTGATTTCGCGCGGGGCTATCCATAGTGTGGCGCCGACCAGATAGGCAATCCAGATTTCTTCGAAGGACATATCGAACGCAACGGAAAACCCCTGGTAGACCTTGTCATCGGCGCGTACGCCCAGCACTTCGTTTTCGCTGCGCAAAAAATGAGTGATGCTGAGGTGATTCACCGCGATACCCTTGGGCTTGCCGGTCGAGCCTGAGGTGTAAATCACATAGGCTGTGCAATCCGGGCCAAATTTCGTACTGCGACGCAGCAAGGGCGCATCGGTTGATTCGATCAGGTCCTCAAGTATCCAAAAGGGGTGCGTGTAATCTGTAAGGTGTGGCACAAACGCGCGGCAGGTAAGCAAACCCAGGCTTTGCGCATCGTTCAGGCAGACGTCTATTCTTGCTGGAGGAGTCTCGGCATCGAAGGGCAGCCAGGCTGCGCCGGACTTGCTGATGCCAAGCTGCGCCACCAACAGATCCAGACCGCGCGGCAGCCATAAACCCACCACCTGATTGGCTTGTACGCCTTGCGCTATCAGGCAACTTGCCACCTTGTCTGCTGCCGAGTTGAGCGCTGCATAAGTGAGTGTGCGAGCGCCAAAAATCAATGCCGTTTTGCCAGGATATTGAGCAGCGGTAGCCTCAAAAATGTCTGGCAGGGTTTCGCTTCGAAGAAGGTCAGGACGGTGTGGGCCACGCAGAATCATAGGGATCTCAAAAATAGGCAGCGGATATTGATCCGGTTTAACGTGTCAAGTTTACCATGTCGCTTAATCCATTTCCTAATTTGCCATATATACAGCTTGGAGTAGGATACACAAAAATTTGAATAAACTTTAAAGTGCGAAAACAAGGCCATGAATAAAATAGTCAACTCTATCCTGAAGTACAACGCGAATCGCGATACGGCGCGGCTTGCCCTGAAATACCGCGCCATGCGCGAGGATCCGTTTGCCTTCATGCGTGGCACCTGCCATTTGTACTACGGTAACTGGCCGGTTCAGGACGAACAACTGAACGGCGCGCCGCTGGGATGGATTTGTGGCGATCTGCATCTGGAAAATTTTGGCTGTTACAAGGGAGATAATCGTCTGGTTTATTTTGATCTGAATGACTTTGATGAGGCGGTGTTAGCCCCGGCGACATGGGAGTTGGGCCGCTGGCTTGCAAGCATACTGGTTGCAGCGGATGCTTTGAAATTGCCCGAATCTGACGCGCTTAAGTTGTGTCAGATTGGCCTGGACAGTTATGCAGCGGCACTGTTGACGGGCAAGAGCAGGTGGCTTGAGCGCGAAACTGCGAATGGGATGATACGCAACCTGCTCAATCCCTTAAGGTTGCGAAGCAGAAAAACTTTTTTGAACAGCCGGACTCATGTGCGTAAAGGCATGCGCCGCATCACGACAGATGGAAAACACGCGCTGGCCTTGCTGCCTGAGGAAAAGGCACAAGTCATGGAATTTGTCGAGGACTATGCGCGTGGACAGGCCAGGCCGAAATTTTTTCGTCCTCTTGATGCAGCCAGGCGCATCGCCGGCACAGGCAGCCTGGGCATAGCCCGCTATGTGATATTGATCGAAGGTCGCGGTGGTCCCGATGAAAACTTTTTGCTCGATTTAAAGCAGGCCATACCCAGCGCACTGTCGCCTTATGTTGTGCACAAACAACCTGAATGGGAAAGCGAGGCGCATCGCGTTGCCAGTATACAGCGCTGGGCGCAGGCCATCTCACCGGCATTTTTGTCGGCGGTGACGTTTGCGGGAAAGTCTTTTCTGTTTAAAGGACTGCAGCCGACTCAGGACAGACTGATGCTGGAGGGATGGAATGGCAAGTTGAAACGGCTTGAACAGGTGATACGCAGTATGGGTGAAATCGTGGCATGGAGCCATTTGCGCAGCGGTGGCCGAAAAGGGTCTGCGATTGCGGATGCATGGATCGCCTTTGGCGATCGCCGCGACTGGCAGGCACCCCTGATAAAACTTGCAAGAAAACAGGCTGCAAAAAACGCATCTGATTGGGTGAAATATTCCAAAGCGTATGATCGTACAGGAAAATCATGGAGCAAGTTTAAAGATTAGGCAGAGCCGATATGCTGGTAAATCAGGATTCTGTTACAATTACCCAGGAACAGGTGACGGGCAGGCGGCGGGATTTAATCGCATAGCCGCTGGTTTAATAGTCGACTCAATGACTTGCGAATCGCCTCTTGCCCGCATATCATTCAAATTAAAATTCAAGGAAATTCAGCATGCCCAGCGTAGAAACCGTGAGCGCGTTACAACGTCGACTTAACGCAACGATTCCCCAGCAAGCCGTACGTGGTCAAGTGGCTGCACGCCTGAAGCACATCGGCCGGACGGCAAAAATTGCCGGATTCCGTCCGGGTAAGATACCCGGAAAAATACTCGAGCAGCATTATGGTTCGGAAGCCCGTCAAGAAGCGCTGGGCGAGGCTTTGCAGAAATCTTTTTTTGAAACCGTTCATGCTCAGCAATTGAAAGTCGCGGGCGATCCTGAATTCACCATTAAGACGAACGACTGGAACGCCGAAGAGATCGAATACAGTGCAACCTTCGAAGTGTACCCTGAAGTGGTGCTGGGCGACGTCACAGGGGAGTCAGTCGTACGCTCGACTTACGAATTAAGCCAGGCTGATGTGGACAATACCATCGCCACACTGCGAAAACAGCGCGCAAGCTATGCTCCTGTGACACGCGCAGCACAGAATGATGATAACGTTGTGATCGACTTCACGGGCACGCTGGACGGCGTGGTATTTGAAGGCGGCGAGGCGAAGGACTATCCGGTCACGCTGGGTTCAGGACGCATGCTGCCCGAATTTGAAGCGGCCATCGTTGGTATGAAGACTGGAGAAATCAAAGCCTTTGAAATGACCTTTCCGGAAAATTACCACGGCAAAGATGTGGCCGGTAAGGAAGTCACTTTCCGGATCACGGTAAATAGTGTTGAAGGCCCGGTGTTGCCTGAAGTGGATGCCGAGTTTGCAAAGTCTGTCGGTATTGCTGACGGCGATGTGAGCCGTCTGGAAGAGGAGATCCGCAGCAATCTGTTGCGTGAAGTGACGCGTCGCCTGAAGGGGCGCAACAAGG
>VFSW01014946.1_pt1 | contig 10698 bp, 7 predicted proteins | sample 5358111 | NCBI WGS metagenome assembly VFSW01 (sample SAMN11554181, study PRJNA540505) | mine drainage metagenome | isolation source: sediment from site ElyBrook_90M | place: USA: Ely Copper Mine, Vershire, VT | collected 2017
CTCCGCCCCCTGCACTGCCGGCTTCGCCGATCATCACCGTGAAGCAACCAAGCACGATCACTCCGCCATGCTCGGTCGGGTCGCCTATCCGCGCCGCCATCAGCCCGCCAATTAAAACCGTCGGCGAACCCATCGCGATCATATCCGGTGGCCCCACGCAGACTGCCTTGTCCGTAGCCCGGGCCGCTGGCAGAAAGCCTATAAGAACTGTCGGCTCGCCGGGCGCAATAATCGGCCCGCCCACATGCGGAATAATCCCCGTAACCATCGGGCACGTATGCATATCGGTCAATCGCGCTGCCGGCGGCATCAGTCTCCCTCCGCTTCTAGTTCGGCCGCGCCAGGCGAGCGCGGCAGGTTCGCCGCTGGCGGTCCAATACGCAAGCCCTTCACAAATGCATCATAGGCCGGCCGTGCATCCTTCAATTGTGATTCCAGCACCGTCAGGGTAATGATCCCAACCCAGTTCCCTTGGCGGATGTAAGTTTGGGCATGGAGCATGTTTCCCACTGCTCCCACCGTATGCCGCGCTGCCACCAAAAATGCCTCATCCGCGCTGGCGAACTGTGTCGGCTGCGGACCGGCGAGCTTTGCCTCCTTCAGATGTGCGGCGATCATCGTCTTTTGCCGTTCAAGGTATGGCGCAAAGGCATCCGCCGATTCGATTGCGTCCTGACCGAGGCACACATTCGATATCACGGCTCCTGCATGCGACTGCATTTGCCTGATTCCAAAATCCGACATGAACATCCAGCCCTGCGGGAGCGCAGTCAAAATCCATCGCCCAACTGAAGGAAAACTATCTGCCGCGCCGGATTGTGCGATCTCTTGTATCACGCCGAAACCCGCCGCCCCTCGCAAATTCTCTGTAATGGTCCTGCACTAAAACGCACGCGGTCACGCCCTTACATCTTCCCGCCCTTGGTTCCGTCGTCGGCCAAGTCTGGCGCGTCGGGAGTCTTAGGGTCGGGAACGTTGCCCGCGCTTCCAGAGCCTGCTGCGCCGCCGCTGTTGATCATCACCATGGTTCCCGAGATCGCAACTCCCGATGGTCCTATCGTGATGAACCCGCCGGCCGCCTTCAGGGTCAGTTCCATGCCGGCCTCGATGGTCACGGACATGCCACCCTTGAGGTAAATCGCCATGCCGGAGTCGAGCGAGTAGTTCTCGCCAACCTTCTCTGACTGGCTCATCCCCACTTTAAGCGTGCAGTTCTGATCCACCTTCTCGGTCAGGTTGCCCTTTATGTACAAGTCGGAGTTGCCTTGAATCTGTTCTACGGCATCGCCCTTGGTCATCCGTTGGAACTTGCCATCGACTTCCTCCGTCTGGTCGCCCTTCACAAGCAGCGAATCCTTGCCCCCGACAAACCGCCGATGATCGTTCTCCGTCCGAAGGTCCATATCCTTTTCGGCGTTGAGAAAGATCTGTTCGCTCCCTTTCTTGTCTTCAAAGCGAAGCTCATTCGCGTTGGCCGCGCCGCCGTTCTTGCTGCTCCGCGTCACGATTCCCGAGCGGGTGCTGTTATCCGGCAAAGCATACTTGGGCACGTTGACGCCGTTGTAAACCGATCCCACGATGACTGGGTTGTCCGGGTCGCCATTCAGAAACTCGACAATCACCTCGTCGTTAAGGCGTGGCCAAAAGTAAGTTCCCCATCCATTTCCAGCCCATTGCTGTGCGCCTCTCCCCCAGGTGTTGTCCACCGTGTGCGGCGCCCGCACCTTATCCCACATCAACTGGAGGTTGACCCGGCCCAGCTTGTCAATGTGAATCTCCTCGCCGCCTGCCGCCACAACTTTGGCTGTCTGGGGACCGTAGATCGTGGGCTTGACGAAGCTCTTCGACGGTGCAAATACAGTATCAGACGATATTGCAGTGAAGTGATTGCTGTAGCCCTGCCCAGCTGCCGAATCCTCAGCTCGAAACGACGGAATCTGATCGGCATGCATCGTCACTCCCGTGATGAGAAATTTGCGATTCCACTCCGAGCGCGGATTTTGCTTCATCGTGAATGTGTAGCCCGCGCACATGGAACGCGCATTGCCTTTCCCGCGAAGAACTTGCGCAGTCGCGTCGGACGCTCTCCCGCGCACATCGAGAAAGAGCGTCTCCAGCTTCGATGCATTTTGCGTTTCGATGTCCTTCAAGTAGCCTTCTTCTCCGGCAGGATACAAATACTGGTCGAATGCGTTCTTGCCAAAGTCGCTTGGGCTGGAAGCCTCCGGAACATCGAGCCGAGCATAAGTGCGGTAGTTATATTCGGCGGTTGAATGTTTACCGGTCACCATTGTGGATGTGGAAGTGAACTCTGAGATCCGTGCCCCATACGCGCCCTCGGCGCCAATACCGCTCAGCGAAAACGGAATGGAAGAAGAAACCGGGCAGGGCTGGTAAGCATTCGGCCCGTCACCAAGAAGAATCTTGTTGTCGTTCTCCGAATGCTCAAACCAGTAGAAGATTCCGCTCTCTTCCAGGAGCCGGGAAATGAAATGAAAATCCGACTCCGAATACTGCGTGCAGTATTCCAGCGGCTTATAGGTCTCATTTGTCTTGTCTTGCACCGATAGCCCGTATTCGCCAATCACAGCCTTCACAATTTCGATGACTGTCTTGTTCTGAAAGACTCTGCAGTTCGAGCTAAGCGACAGTTGCCACAACGACGGCACGATCCGCGCTCGGTAGACATCCAGTTCCTCGTCGCCTGCGCATTGTTCAAATGAGGCGATTATGCCGTTGATCCAGCGCGATCCCTGAACGTCATTGAGCGCGATTGCAACATTGACCTTGGCGCCCACGATTGCCCTTGGATCAATCACGGTATCGACCGTTGCCAGCAGTTCGACATGGTACTCAAAGAGGCGAGAGATACCCTCCGCGCCATCAAGTGATTCAATCAGCAGCTCATCCTTTCCCAGTGGACTGGAAAACTGCATCAACCGGTCTGCCTGTTTCATGCTGTTCATACCGAACCTGCCTCAATCCCACGGCGCGCCGTTCCGGGCACCGCAATATACCTTTGCCGATTGTGTCAGGGCGCAACATCCCAGGCGTAAGTGAGTGCTCCTTCCTTCACCGAGACCACCACTCGATTGGACGTCTTGCCCTCGGCCAACTGCGACAGGATCTGGCGCGAGAGGTCGGGCAACATCGTATTTGAAAGAATGTTGTCCACGTTCCTCGCTCCGCTCTCTACCTCGGTGCAACGGCCAGCCACCTCGTTGAGAAGCAGGTCGTCGTATTCGAGACTGATTCGGTGGGACTCCGCAATGCGCCGCTGAATCTTGCCCAGCTTGAGGCGGATGATCTGCTTCATTGCTTCGTCACGCACCGGGAAGTATGGAACGATCATCAGTCGCCCGAGGAACGCCGGCTTGAAGATCTTGTCCAACTCGGGCTTCAGCGCTTTCACCATCCCTGCCGTATCAGGCATCGTCTCCGGGTCGGCCGTCAGCTTCATCAGCGTTTCCGTTGCGGCATTGCTGGTGAGCAGGATAATCGTGTTCCGGAAGTCGATCTCCCGTCCCTCGCCGTCTTCCATCCGGCCTTTGTCAAAGACCTGGAAGAATAGTTCAAGCACATCCGGATGAGCCTTCTCGACCTCATCCAGCAGGACGACGGAGTAGGGCCTCCGGCGAACAGCTTCAGTCAGCACACCACCTTCCCCGTAACCCACATAGCCCGGAGGCGATCCCTTGAGGGTAGAAACAGTGTGCGCTTCCTGAAACTCCGACATGTTGATGGAGATCATATTTCGCTCGCCACCATACAACACGTCGGATAGCGCGATCGCCGTTTCAGTCTTTCCCACGCCGCTTGGCCCGACCAACAGGAAGACGCCCACCGGCTTGACCGGATCATCAAGGTTTGCGCGCGAAGTTAGAATTCTCTGCGCAATCGCTGCCAGGGCATGGTCCTGCCCGATCACGCGCTTCTTCAAGTGCCCGTCGAGTTGCAGAACCGTCTCAATCTCGTTACGCACCATCTTACCCAGCGGGATCCCCGTCCAGGCCGAAATGACTTCGCCCACAATCTGCGCATCCACTGAGACCCGCATCATGCCCCGCTCGCCCTGTAGCTCTGCCAGTTCGGCTTCATGCTTTGCCAGCTTGCTCTTTAACTCGCTCTCGTCCTCGTGCTCCTTTGCATCTGGATTCTTTTCCGCCTCGAGCTTTTCGTGCAGCCCGCGAATCTTCTCTATCAGCCCCTTTTCCTTTTCCCACTGTTCGTTCAGAACCGCCTTCTCTTGGTTCGCGGTGGCCATCTGGGTCTCGATATTCTCCAGCTTCTCCGCGTGGTCCGAGCCGATCTTCGTCTCGCGCTCGAGAACTCGCTTCTGCACTTCAAGCGCGTCGATCTGGCGCTGCACGTCTTCAAGGCGCGGCGGTGTTGAATTCTGCCCCAGCGCCAGCCGGGCACACGCGGTGTCGAGTACGCTCACTGCCTTATCTGGCAGTTGTCGGCCTGCGATATAGCGATGCGAAAGGCGCACGGTAGCCGTCACGGCCTCATCGAGAATGCGCAGATTATGATGCTTCTCGAGCGAACCTACGATCCCGCGCAACATGGTGCAAGCCACTGCTTCTGTCGGCTCTTCCACTTTCACGACCTGGAACCGGCGCGCAAGCGCGGGGTCCTTCTCGAAATACTTCTTGTATTCCGACCATGTTGTAGCCGCGATGGTCCGTAATTCACCGCGAGCCAACGCCGGCTTCAGCAGATTGGCAGCGTCGTTCTGCCCAGCCTGGCCGCCCGCGCCAATCATCGTGTGCGCCTCATCTATGAACAGAATGATCTTCTCAGTGGAGGACTTTACCTCGTTGATCAAACCCTTGAGGCGGTTTTCAAACTCGCCCTTCACGCCCGCGCCGGCCTGCAACAACGCCAGATCGAGGCTGTGAATGTGGACACCCTGAAGCGCCGGCGGAACGTCCCCGAGCACCACCCGATTGGCCAGCCCTTCCACAACGGCCGTTTTTCCCACCCCGGCCTCGCCGGTCAGGATAGGGTTGTTCTGCCGACGGCGCATGAGGATATCGATCATCTGGCGAATCTCTGCATCGCGGCCCAGTACCGGATCAATCTTTCCCGCCTTGGCATTGCCCGTCAGGTTTACGGTGTACTGGTCAAGGTGCGGGGTCTTCCCCGTCTTTGCGCCAGGGCCAGGTCCAGCGCCATCACCAGGTCGTTCAGCTTCGCCGGCCGCGCCGGAGTAAAGGCTGGTTTGTGTCTCGCGCGAAGACGTCACGATGTCATAGAAGCTAGATCGCAGGCCGTCAGCGTTGATTGTCTGGAGTTCCTTGCTGAAGTCCTTCACCACCCGCAGCAATTCATCGTTTTCGAGGAGTGCGAGCAGCGCAAATCCGGTTCGGATGCTGCCCGCGTTGAAGTCGATGCTGGCTACTGTCCAGGCTTCTGACAACATCTTCACCAGGGTCGGGCTGAATGCCGGTGAGCGCGCATTTCCGCTCTTCAAGGAGTCCAGGCTGCGCTCGAGTTCGCGCGTCAGCCGCGAGCGGTCTACGCCAAAATGCTTGAGAATCGCCGTGAGATCGTTGTCAGTGGCATCGAGCGCCTTCAGCAGAAAGTGCTCAATCTCAATGTCATAGTGCGTTCGCGATACGCACAGTCCCGCCGACGCTTCCAGCACCTTCCGCGTCGTTTCATTCAGCTTCTCAATGATTGCTTTCAGGTTTGTGCTCATGCCTTTGCCCATCCTCGCTTATCGAAAACTTTCACTGCACCAGGCAGATTGCATCTGCCGGGTCGCGGTCAATAGGCCTAGTCTTCAGCCAACTGACAAAACCCAATTGCGGCCGCCGTTCACCGCCAAGTCCAAGTTCACATGCCGGAACACCCTCACGTGCCAACGCCAGTCGAACTTCGGATTCATAACTGCCGTTGGAGTAAAACTTCAGCCAAGCAACAAGCTCATGGTAGGCTTCATTTCCCGGAAGAAACTTCACGTACTGTTCGAAAGGCATCGGCCCGAGTTCGATGCGAATGCGTCCGTGATGATCCCACACTTCGTCGCCCGCAACGGTTCCCTCTCCAAGCCGCTCACTTGCCAGGTTCATCCCAGTGAAGCAGGTCCGGTTCTCCGCGCCTAGCTTGCGCCAAGTGCCGACGAATTGCCCAATCTGCACTTGCACATGGAAGTAATCTTCCAGAATCTGCTGCAACGAAGCAGCGCTGCGAACATGGCGCGCAAGCAGACCCGCGTAATTCATATACGATTCATCCGGAATCCCCGCCCGTCGCCGTAAACCGGAGGTTCCTAATCCAAGAATGTCGAGAAGACGAAAGTAGAGTGGATCCTCTCCCGTCTTTTCGTACTCGATGAAGAATCGATATTTTTCCCACCCGCGATAAAAGAAGGAAATCATCCGATGGTTAAAGATGTTGAGGAAGTCCTCCATCGCGTGGTCCTTCTCTCGTGCCCGCTCAATCAGGAATTCAGTATAGGTGTTGGGCATCACCGAGATGGCAGCGCACATCCCCATGAACTCCACAAGCATTTCCTCGGGGCCGTCTTCCACGTGTTGAAGATCGTGAATCTCACTCGGCGGAAAAGCCAATGAAGTCCGCGACGAGAAGCGAATCGTCTCTTCCTGCGGGGTAACGAAATAGCCCACGGCTTTACGCTTCGTCTCTATCTTCTGCAGGAGGCGAACAGCCTGGAAGAATTGAACCCGGAAAGGTTCAGCGTCCAGCAACTTGCGAATAGCCCTGTATTGGGGCTGCTCGCCTGCGTCGCTCTCTGGCTCTCTTATAGAAGTGCCTGGGTTCCAGCTCTCGGTGGCCATTTGCCGACGATCTCCTTTCTGAGCGTGCTTCGCGCCGTCAACTGAGCGAAGCTGTTCATCGACGCGTAGCCTCCCAGAAACTTGTCGATAATTGACGCGAAAAGATAAAGTCCCCCACCTGCAAATTGCTGCTCATCGAACTCCATTTCGACAGAGGTTCCCCGCGCCGGTATCAGGCCGTAGGCAGATTGAACCAGCGAAAAACCCGGGCCCGACTTCATCCTCGTGATTGAGCCGACGTGGTTCTCGCTCGCCGGCGAATCAGACGTGTTATGCAGGCGGAGGATCTCCTGCATCGCCGGCAAGCCTTCCTCGTTGACTGAGAGATAGTTGAGCGAAAGGTGTGAAATGAGCCGCCAGAAGTGCCCTCTGCCGCCGATTGGCTGTACGGTCTTTGTCGGGCGAACCAGCGCTGAAACCGTCTTGGCAGCCGCATATCCCACTGCTTCGAAATCTCCTGCTCCGGCTCCAATTTGCAGCCGAAAAGGTAAATCAAAGTTTGTTGCGAGCGTCTGGACGAGCAGCACGTCTCCGTCCGGGTCAGTCAGACTGCCTTCGAGATCGACAATCGAGATATGCAAGGTTGAGGGAACTCTATCCCCAAACTCATTAGTGCGGCGCGAAGCAGTCCAGAATGCCAAATCATCCCGGTTGCGGGTCTGGTGCCGGTAACCGTGAATTGGTTCTAGCACGATAGATTTGCGCAGCCTTGAATTGGTTGCGGTCACCTTCTCAATGCTGAAGACCTCCATCCTGTCTGAATGTCGGCTGTCCGGCTCCACTAAGTGTTCATGCCGTGTTTGATCGACTGGAATTGGTTCAGCCGGCTGAGCGAATAAATTAATTGCCGGAGTGCAGCAGAGGCGAAATGTTCCCGCAGTGACACCCAGTTCGAGCGACTGCTGCCACTCCGTTCGCTCAAAGCTCGAGAAAAGAAACACAATCTCAGCTTCCTCGCCGAACCCCGCCTCGGAGAGCGGCTGCAGCCCCTCCAGTTCAAAGAAAAGGAACTTCTCGGGAAGCGCGAAGTACTCCTGAAGCAGGCGGTGCCCATCCATCGACCGACGGACAAACGGCAAAAGACACTCTTCCTTTGCAAACCCCACCGGCCGCAGCATCTCGGGCGCAAGGCTGATGACCCTCTTCTCGTCCTTTGGATCTCGGAGTTGAATTTCGATGCACTTCTCGGCCATCAGCTCGTAAAGTGAGTAGGAAGTTCTGGGATCGCCGGTAAGATAAAAGCGAAGCCGTGCGAGAGGCAGGCCGGTGAACACCAAATCCTTGAAACAGCGCAGTTTCAGTCGCGCCGCCGCCGCGGCCTGAATGCTGCCCGATGCGCGCGGTGGTCTTTGCATGCGCTCGGGTTGACGCCACTCTGCCTCGGCAACGAGAAACGGCCACAGGTCCACGTCATAAGAAGTCTGAAAGCGGCAAGCCATCCCGTCCACCGTCTGCTTTGAAACCAATTGTGTGCCCCTCGGAATCCGCATTCCGGCGGTTCTCTTGCCCTGTGCAGGATCAGCTTGGCATTCCACAATCGTCATCGAAGGTACCGGGCGCAGATATCCCGGGTGGATAATCCGTGTCAGCGATTCGGCAATTTCCGGGAAATCATCGTCGATTCTGCGGTGCACCCTGGCCGCGAGCAGAGCGAAGCCCTCGAGTAGGCGCTTGACGTGGGGATCCTCGCACCGGTCGGGATCGAGCAGGAGCCTACCCGCCACCTGGGGATACTTGCGCGCGAACTCCGCGCCCATCTGGTGAAGATAGGTCAGCTCGCGCTCATAGTAATCAAGCAGGTCCCGATGCATCTCCTACTTCACCTCGTATTCCCCGCTGATGAGTTCCAGAACTGTATCGAATTTAACTTCCTCGTCCATATCCTCATAGTGCAGCCGCCCTTCAATGCGAAATCTCAAACTGCGGCTCAGCGAATCGGCGCGTTCAAGAAAGACGCGGGGATGAAGAATTCTGGGCTCGAAGACTCGAATGCATTTTTCGATGGCTGCCAAAAGCCCGTTGTACTCCTTGCCCCTCGATCGGTCGAAACTTTGAATGTCGGGCAGGCCAAAATTCAACACCGAAGCGGCAGTGGCAGGAAAGGAATCTAGTTCAGGAATCAACGGTTGACGCGTATTCAGTAGCCATTCAACGTCCCGCTTGAGTGACTTGCGGTACATGGTGATTGACGCGTTCCTAGTCTCCGGCCAAGGTTCGTCGCTCACCGTAAGGCGGTCGATTAGCCCTTGCATAACCAGAATCTCCGCCTTTGCGCGTGCCAAGCCGACCTCCTTCGCTCATCTCTTCACCACTACGGCAAAACCGTGCTGTCAAGCCATTGCTGTGTTTCAGGATTAGCCGCTCCAGTGTCGTCTTCCAGGGTCCAGTGGCGCAACTCTGGGTTGGCTGCCAACAGGCTCTTCACGTTGCCAACTACTGCAGCCGAGATGGCTTGCGCGCCCGTCTCCTGCCCCGCTCGCCAGATGTAACGGTGCAGGTCGAGCCAGGCTCTTGCACATTCGCTGGCCAGAATAGGCAATGATGCGGCAAGAAGCTCACTCCACTCACCCTTACCAGCCAGAACACGCAACTTCTGTCGAACGTCAGGCGTCGGTCCAACGGCAAATCCAGGAGCTGGAGTGCCTTCCTGCATGAGCGTTTCACCCAGGCGCAATCCAGAACAAATCAGATACGGGACGGGAGATTGGGGATTACGCGAAAAGAGAAACTCGGCGCTCTCAACCACCTGTGCAAAGGCGTCATCCGAGCGGCCAAGTTCACCCGATCTCGGACGGCTCCTTCTTGCTGGTCCACCACTTGACTCGCCCTCCGCGCCCTCGCTGCCCTCCACGGATGCTTCGCCCGTCTCATCTGCCGGCTCATCGGTAACAGCGACGGGATCAGGTTCCGTCTTGCGCCGCTCGTTGAGCAATTGAGTGACGACAAGATGCACTTCGTTTAGTGAGTTCTTGAGCCTGGCCAGATTTGGACAATTTTCGCCGTAGGCTTGGTCGTTATAGCGGTCAAGTTCATCGACTGTCGCTAGAGACTCCGTGAGTATCCTATCGGCATCGACGTACAGGCTTTTCGGGCTGGCCTTGAACGCGTCGTCAAAGTCTTCGGCGGTGAGCTTTCCGTGCTCAATCGCATCCTTCCGAGCCTCCGCTCGCGCATCGGTCGTAGCATCCTTCTCGTAACCCACTGCGCGGGATTCCTGATAGCTCTCGTAGTTCAGCCCGCTGCGCGTCAGCGGCAGCTTGCGGACGGAATCGGCAATCAGCTTTCCCGCTGTCTCGACCGCGACCATTCGCAGTTCAAGGTCTCCGCCCTCCTCAATCACTGGATAGAGCGTAGGCCAGAAGGTCTCCTGAATCGAGCGCAGCATCTCGATGCTGGGCGCCAGAGCAGGTAAACCCTCGACCCTGAGAAGAGATTCCGCAAGCCAACCGGCCAGACGAAGATCCTTGCTCTTCGTGCCCAGGGCCTCGCCTGCCAGTTTGATTACCGCACGATAGTCTGCTTTCTTCTGCTGCGCCAGTGCTCCAACCGGACCCTGTTCCTCTTCTTCCCGACGCGCCTCCTTGATTTGGGCGAACACATTGTCGTAGTAGAGGTTCTGGCCTGCCGGGTTTTCGCCTGAAATGGGTTGGAGCAGACTCTCAGGCAGGGGCATAGTGAGACTCCTCCGGCGGCGCGGAATACGAAACGCTCCGAACTTCAAGAAGCGGCACTTCTTCGCCGTCAATCAGCAGCATCTTGGCGCCGAAGGGAATCTCGCCGTACTTCTCGTCTTCCTGCCAGGCTGATTCGCGCCCTAATGTTACAACTTCCTCCGCGCGGGTGAAGGAACCTGGGCAAATGACCGGGACCAGGACTTCGCCCAACTCCTGCA
>VFSW01014947.1_pt1 | contig 10697 bp, 10 predicted proteins | sample 5358111 | NCBI WGS metagenome assembly VFSW01 (sample SAMN11554181, study PRJNA540505) | mine drainage metagenome | isolation source: sediment from site ElyBrook_90M | place: USA: Ely Copper Mine, Vershire, VT | collected 2017
CAGCGGACCTCGAGAGCCCGCGGCTTCCGTCATGGCCTCGTCGCAGATCCCGGTTGTACACTGCGCGTATTGGCCTGCCCGCCGTTGGAAGACCTGCTGATCGTGACCGCATTACGCGAAATGTTTGGTGATCTCGACCGCTTTGGCCGCGCTGCCGCCGCCGAACCGCCGCTCGAGAATAGCTACTGGGTGTTGCCGGGGCGCTTGCTCGCCGGCGACTACCCGTTCGGTGAGGATCCGGTACAGGCGCATGACCGGCTCGCGCGCCTGCGCGCGGCCGGGATCGACGCGTTCGTCGACTTGACCGAGATGCGCGAAATGCCGAGCTACCGGCGGCTGTTGCCGCGTGCCTGCGAGTACAAGCGCTTCGCGATCGCCGACGGGCGCGTGCCCCTTGAGTCCACGCTGATGCGGGCGATTCAGGCGCATATCGGCGAGGCGCTCGGGCGCGAGCGGCATCTCTACGTTCACTGCCGCGCGGGGATCGGGCGCACCGGTCTCGTGATCGGCTGCTTTCTCGCCGACGAGGGCCTCGGCGGCAAGGCTGCGCTGAAGACGTTGAATCGGCTGTGGCGCCGGAGCGCGCGCTCGAAGTCCTGGCCGCGGGTGCCGCAGACCGAGGAACAGGCGAAGTTCGTGCTCGCGTGGGCTGCGCGGCGCGCATGAGCGTGCCGTGGCGCCGCGCCGCCCGCACAGGCTTATATCATCTTGCTGACGGTGGGCGAGGGCGCGCTCTGGGTGCCTAAGGAACTGTAGGCGACGACCGCGAAATAATAGGTTCCCGGACTCAAGTTGTTGATCACGTCGGTCGTGGTGGCCGCACCATAGACGTCGACAGTCTGGTTCATCGCGCTCGCGCTGGTACCGTAGTAAATGTGGTAACCGGCGAGATCATTGAGAATGGTACCGTCCGTGTTCAGCGTCGGCGCCGTCCAGGAAAGCGTCACCGAACCCGGCGGGGGCGTGCCCGTCGCGCCGGCCGAGGATGTTGGCTGCGTCGCGACGCTGGGACAGCCCGCGAGCAGTACGCAGGCCGCGGCGATTGCGCAGACCGGTATCAGACGAATGCGGCCGAAGGACATCATGGAATGGTTTGCAGCTCCAAGGAAATTTGCGTCGAGGAGCGCAGTAAATATCGGCGCGCAAGCGCGGACAATATGTCGGTATTCGCGGACATCAGAAATTGTACGAAACGTGATCCGCATCGCTGGTTTTGCGCGCAATGGAGATTCGCAAATGAGAACTGGTCGATGGATTCGCGCAGCGGCGCGGCGCCCTGCGACACCGCTGCGATCGGCCAATTTGCGTAAAAAAAACCCACCAAACGGAGCGTCGCGATGAACGGCGCGGTGCGCCTGGCGCCACGGCTCGCCGCGCTGTTCGCGGCGCCGGTCGTGGTCGCCCGCTGCGGCGGGCCCGGCGAGCCCGCGCTGCTGTCGCCGGGTGAGCGCGCCGACGTCGCGCGCGCAGCGCCCGCGCGCCTCGGCGAATTCGCGGCGGGTCGGCTGTGCGCGCGGCGCGCGCTCGCCGAGTTCGGCGTCGCCGATGCGGAATTGCGGGTCGGCGGCGACCGCCAGCCGCTGTGGCCGGCCGGCTTCACCGGCAGCATCACGCACACGCAGGGTTGCTGTGCGGCGGCGGTCGCGCAAGTGGGCCTCACCTTGGGCGTTGGCCTCGACACAGAGGTCGTCGGCCGCATCGGCGCCCGGCTTTTGCCGCGGATTGCGACCGCCGCCGAGCTCGCCTGGCTCGAGAGCCTCGGCGCCGCCGAGCGGCCGGGCGGAGCGAGCCTGTTGTTCTCCGCGAAGGAGGCGTTCTATAAGGCGCAGTTCGCCGTCACCGGCGAGCGACTGGGGTTTCATGACGTCGCGATCTCGGTGCCGAGCCGGCGCGCTGCGGCCGGCGAATTCGCGGTACGCCCGCTGCGCGCCCTTGCGATCGAGCAGCGCGCGGGCGCGCCGTTCGCGGGCCGCTTCTCGTTCGCTGGCGCGCTCGTCTTCGCCGGTATCGCCTGTGCCGCGCCCTGATGCTCGAACCCGGGCTGCAAGGCGGGGTCGGCAAAATGTTATCCTTGGCCGATGACCTCGGTTCCATTACTCGACCTCAAGGCGCAGTTCGCTGAAATCCGCGGCGAGGTCATGCCTCTGATCGAGGAAGTTTGCGCCGGCCAACATTTCATTCTCGGTGAGCACGTGCGCCGCTTGGAGTCGGAGCTCGCGGCCTACACGGGCTGCGGTTTCGGCATCGGCGTATCCTCGGGCACCGACGCGCTGCAGCTCGCGCTGATGGCGCTGCATATCGGCGCGGGCGACGAAGTGATCACCTCGTCGTTCACGTTCTTCGCGACCGCCGGTACGATCGCGCGCGTCGGGGCGAGGCCGATTTTCTGCGATATCGACCCCGATACCTATAATTTGTCGCCGGCCGCGGTGCGCGAGTTCATCGAGCGCCGCTGCGTCGTCGAGGGCGGCCGGCTGCGCAATCGCGTGACCGGCGGCCGTGTCGTCGCGCTGATGCCCGTTCACTTGTACGGTCAGTGCGCGGACATGGGCCCGTTGATGGAGATCGCGCATAGTTACGATCTGCGGGTCATCGAGGATGCCGCGCAGGCGATCGGCAGCGAATACTTGAACGGCGCGCGTGCCGGATCCATCGGCGATGTCGGCTGTTTTTCGTTCTTCCCGAGCAAGAATCTCGGCGCGTTCGGCGACGCCGGTCTTTGTACCGCGAACGACGAGGATCTCGCCGAGCACTTGCGCGTGATGCGCGTGCACGGCGGCAAGCCGAAGTATTACCACGCCTTCATCGGCGGGAATTTCCGTATCGACGAACTGCAGGCGGCGGTGCTGCGCGTGAAGCTGAAGTACCTCGACGGCTGGACGGACGGAAGGCGCCGCAACGCCGCTCATTACGATGCCGCGTTCGCGGCCGCCGGGTTCGCGGGCCGCGTTGCGACACCGCGCGCGGTCCCGGGGTATCGGCACATCTACAATCAGTACGTCGTGCGGGCGACCGACCGCGACGGTCTGCGCAAGTTCCTCGCCGAGCGATCGATTGGCACGGAGATCTATTATCCCGTGCCGCTGCACCTTCAGGAATGCTTCGCCTATCTCGGTCATCGCCCGGGGGATTTCCCCGAGTCCGAGCGGGCGGCCGCCGAGAGCCTCGCGCTGCCGGTCTATCCGGAACTCGAACGCGCGCAACTCGATCACGTGATCGAGTCGATTGCGGCCTTCTATGCGTGAGTAAATTAGGCCGAATGGACGGCTAAGCGGTTGCCGGTCATTCTTCTCAGGCCTTCTTGAAGTCGTCCGGCAGCAATTGATGGCGCGACAAGAGTTTGTAGAAATCCGTGCGGTTGCGCTTCGCCAAGCGCGCCGCCTGGCTCACGTTGCCGCCGGTGATCTGCAGGATTTGCGACAGGTAGTTGCGCGTGAATTCGTCGCGCGCCTCATCGAACGACGTCAGCCGCGTTGAGCTGCCGCCCAAGGACTGCTGCACGAGTTCGGCCGTGATGATCGCGCCTTGGGAGAGCGCGACGTTCTGACGCACGACGTTCGCGAGCTGGCGCACGTTGCCCGGCCATTCCGCGGTCGCGAGCAATTCCACGGCCTCGGGTGCGTAGATCTTGCGGTGGCCGCTTTCCTTCGCGATCTGTTCGAGAAAATGCGCGACCAGCAGCGGAATGTCCTCGCGGCGCCGCGCGAGCGGCGGCACCTCGATGTGCACGACGTTCAGCCGGTAATACAAGTCTTCGCGGAACCGGCCGCCGAGCATCGCCTGGTGCAAATCCTCGCGCGTCGCCGAGATCACGCGCACGTTCGCCGCGGTCGCATCGGCGGCGCCCAAGGGGCGCACCTGGTTTTCCTGGAGCACGCGCAGCAGCTTCACCTGCAGGCGCGGCGGCAGCTCGCCGACGTCGTCGAGCAACAGCGTGCCGCCGTCGGCCGCGAGGTACAGGCCTTTTTCGCCGCGGGTCGCGCCCGCGACGGCGCTTTTCTCGTATCCGAACAGTTCGGCTTCCAGCTGCGCTTCAGGCGCCGCGGCGCAATTGACCGCGATGAACGGCTGGTTGCGCCGCGGACTCGCCTCGTGGATCGCGCGCGCGAGCAGTTCCTTGCCGGTGCCGCCGTCTCCGCTGAGGAGAACGCGGGCGTCGGTGCCTGCGACCATGTTGGCCTGGGCGAGCTTGTCCTCCATCACTTGGCTGCGCGTGACGATGTTCGCGCGCCAATTCTCATCGACGTGCGCAAAGCCCGAAACCTTCAGTGCCTTCTGTACCTGGTCGAGCAATTCCTGCTTGTCGACCGGCTTGGTCAAAAAGCCGAATGCGCCGCTTTGGGTCGCGTGCACGGCATCGGGGATCGTACCGTGCGCCGTCAAGATGATGACGCGCAGGCCGGGCCAGCGGGTCTGAAGTTCCTTGAGCAGGCCGATCCCGTCCATCTGATCCATGCGCAGGTCGGTGATGACGAGATCCGGCCGGAAGCGCACGCACGAGGCGAGCGCCGCCGCCGCGCTCTCGACGGCCTCCACTTCGTAATTTTCCGCGCGCAGCCGGATCGTCAGCAGCCGCAGCAAACCGGGGTCGTCGTCGACCACCAGGATTCTCGGCTTGCGCCGCTGCGCGCTCGCCGCATCGCGCGGCCGGGGTCCGAGCCCGAAGCCCAAGGGCGTCGTCGCGGCATTCGAATAAGCGTTCAAGGGGTTCTCCGTCACGGCGTCTTCGGCTCGCCGCCAGTGTGATCGTTGATTGCGCGCTCGATGTGCGTGACCGCCTCGAGTTTCGCCTGCGCATCTTCCAGCGCTTTGCGCAGACGCGCATTTTCGTTCATCTCGGCCGCCAGACGGTGGTTGACGGCCGCGAGCTTATCACGGGTGTTGCGCGCGGCTTCGTCGTGCAAGCGTTGGTTCTCCGATTCCAATACGAGTCGCTGTTCGACCTGTTTCAGCTCGATGATCGCGAGCATGCGCTCATCGGCCAGTAGAGTTTCGGGTCTGGCGAGAATTTCCGAAAGCTGTCGCTCCGCGGCGACGGCGTCCGAGCCGGCATGGCCCGGAGTCGCGAGCGCGAGCGCATAGCGCAGCTTGTTGGTCGTCGTCGGCGTCGATTCGGCGGCATCCTTGGTCGCCTGGAACACTTCCGCCTGCCTTGCCGGGTCTCCTTGCGGCAGATCGCTGATCAGCGCGAGCTCCGGCGAAATCACGCTCGCGCCGGACGGCGTTCGCTGCGGCGCCGCAGCAGAGGGCCGCTCGCCGCCAAGTCCGTGCAGCATGCTGCAGGCGCCAAGAGTCAACGCCGCGAGCGCGGCGGCTAAGCCTGATACCTTATGCCGCATAAGCGCTTACGTGCGGCGGTGCGGTCGGTTGGCGCATCGGCAGGCGCACGCGGAAGTGCGCGCCGCCGCTATCGGCTTCGAGGATTTCGATACTGCCGCTGTGCGCGCTGACGAACTCCGTCACCACCGACAGGCCGATGCCGGTTCCTTTGACATGGCCCCCCTGGGGCGTCTTACCTTGATAAAACGCCTCGAATATGCGCACGCGCTCGTCCGCGGGTATGCCGGGTCCCGAGTCCGTCACATCGAGGATCAATTGATCGCGCTCGCCGCGCGCACGCAGCGAGATCGTTCCGCCGCGCGGCGTGAACTTGATCGCGTTCGACAGGAGGTTGTCCAGAATCAAGCGCAGCTTCGCGCGGTCGGCGACCGGCACCAGATCCTCGACCTGGACGTTCAGCCGCACGCGCTGTGCGACCAGCGTCAGCTGCTGGTTCTCCAGCACCGATTTGATCAGCGGCCGCAATTTGAACTCGGACACTTCGAGGCCGACGTTCTGCGCCTGCCAGGCGCTGAAGGACAGGAGGTTTTCGATCAGGCGCTGCAGCTTCATGCCATTCTCACGCAAGATCGCGGTGACCTCGCGCTGCGCGCTCTTGAGCTCGCCGACCGCGCCGTCCATCAACAATTCGGTGCCTTCGCGGATATTGGCGAGCGGCGTTTTCAGTTCGTGCGACATGTGCCGCAGGAAGCGGTTCTTCTCCTGCGCGAGTTCGAGCAGGCGCGCGCGCAGCCACTCGAGCTGTTCGGCCAGTTTTTCCAGGTCCGAGGGGCCGCGGATCGCGATCGGCCGGGAAAATGCGCCGCGTCCCAATTCCCTGATCGCCCGGTCGATCGCCCGTATCGGCCGGCCGAGCAGGAACGTGAACAAACCCACGGCCGCGAGCGTCATCGGCACGAGCAGCAGCGTCTGCCAAAGGAGTTTTTGTTGCGCTTTGCCCGCGGCCGCCTGCAGCGCGGTCAGCTCGCGATCGATCCCGGCATTGGTCCGGTTCGACACCTGCGAGGCCAGGTCCGCGATACGCGGGAATGCGCCGATCACGCCGTTCATTTTCGGCGAATTCGGCGCAAAGGCGCGCATTTGATCGAGTAGCGTCGCGCTCTCCACCTTGAGCTCGAGCAGGTCGTTGCGCGACTCTCGATCGAGCGGCAGGCCGAGCAGCGCATTCGCGGCCACCGACAGCCGCCCGTTCGCTTGCGCGTAGACATCGATGAGATCGGGGTTGCCGATGATCTGGTAGAGGCGGGCGGTGCGCTCCATGGCGCCGATATCCTCGAACATCAGCTGCACGTTGCGGGTTCCCTGCATCCCGTGGATCACCAATTGCTGGCTGCGGTTGGAGAGCCGATTCATCTGCACGGCGGCATTGACGATCGCGAACAGCAAGGGCGCGGCGACGATCGTGAAGCTCATCAGCATCAGACCGCTCAATGACTTGGGCCGGGGAATGCGCATGCGCCGCATTCTAACCGACCCTGTAGAATTCCCGCATGAGATCGGAAAAACCCTATGCCGAGCTTTCGCCCGAGACGGTGCTCGATGCGCTGGAAGCGGCGGGCTATCGCGCCGACGGCCGCATTCTCGCGCTCAACAGCTACGAGAATCGCGTCTATCAGATCGGAATCGATGACGGCGAGCCGCTCGTCGTCAAATTCTACCGGCCGGGACGCTGGACCGACGCGGCGATCCTCGAAGAGCACGCGTTCTCGCACGCGCTCGCCGCGCAGGAGATTCCGGTGGTCGCTCCGTTGGGAGCGGATGGCGAATCGCTGCATGTGCACGCGGGCTTCCGCTACGCGATCTTCCCGCGCCGCGGCGGGCGCTGGCCGGAGCTCGGCGCGGCCGCGGAGCGCGAATGGGTCGGCCGGTTTCTCGGGCGCATCCATCGCTTGGGCGCGGCGGGCGCGTTCTCGCACCGGCCGCGGCTCAACAGCGAGGAATTGGGGCGCAAGTCGCGCGATTATCTGCTTGCGGGCAATTGGCTGCCGGAGTATCTCGCCGACAAATACGAGGATCTGACCGACGAGCTGCTCGGCGAGGTGGAGCGGCAAACGGCCGGTTGGCGCGGCGCGGCGTTGCTGCGTATCCATGGCGATTGTCACCGCGGCAACATCTTGTGGACCGATGCCGGCCCGCATTTCGTGGATTTGGACGATTGCCAGACCGGGCCCGCAATCCAGGATTTGTGGATGCTGCTCGCCGGCGGGCGTCAAGAGATGCGCAGCCAACTGCGGGATTTCCTCGCCGGCTATGAGCAATTCATGCCGTTCGACCGCGGCGAACTCGCGCTCATCGAAAGTTTGCGCGCGCTGCGCATGATTCACTACGCGGCGTGGCTTGCCCGCCGCTGGCACGATCCGGCGTTTCCAAAGGCGTTTCCGTGGTTCGCGGAGCCGCGCTATTGGGAGGATCACTACCGCGCGCTCGAAGAGCAGCTAGGCGCGGTTACCGAAGAGCCGATCGAGTTGTGATCGGCCGCTGTTTTGGTGATGATGAGCGCATGCGACAAGCCAGCTTGATGGCGCTATGCGCCGTATTGATGCTGTCCGGGTGTGGCCGCGGCTCGCACCCCGCGGCGCCCGGTAGCGGAGCGCGCGCGCGCCCTGCGTCGGCTGCGGGCAACGCGCCCACGGTTGCCGCGCAAACCATAGGAATGGTGGAAGCGGCGAGCCCCGTGAAATCCACCGTGCCGGTCAGGCTGAAATTCGAATTGCTGCAGCGCCCCTCGGTCGGTGCGCCGCTGCCGATCGATTTCGCGCTGGTGCCGCTGGTCGCCGCCGATGCGGCGACCGTCGAGATCGTCGATTCGACCGATTTCAGCGCTGCGGCCGCCGATCGGCAGTTCACGGTGCACCTGCTGGACGCGGGCAAGGTGTATCGGCGTAGCCTGACGGTCACGCCGACCGTCGGCGGCGGCGTCTCGCAGCTCGATCTTGCGGTGACGATGCACCGCGATGGAATCGACGAAGTGCGCAAATTCACGGTGCCGATCATCGTCGCCGGTGGCAGCGCCGCTGCCGCCGCCGCTGCCGCGGACGCGGCGGGCGCGCCGTCCGCCGCCTCCGCGGCCAAATAGTAGAGCGGCACTCCCGCAAGGCCTTTATAATGGGCGGTTTACCCAGGGTATCTTCGTGACGCAGAAACTTCGCAACATCGCCATCATCGCGCACGTCGATCACGGCAAGACCACGCTCGTCGATCAATTGCTGCGCCAGTCCGGCACGCTGGATATGCGCAAGGACGTCGTGGAGCGCGTGATGGATTCGAACGTGCTGGAGAAAGAGCGCGGCATCACGATTCTCGCGAAGAATACGGCGATCACCTGGGGCGATTACCGCATCAATATCGTCGACACGCCGGGCCACGCCGATTTCGGCGGCGAGGTGGAGCGCGTTCTGGCGATGGTCGACTGCGTGCTGTTGCTCGTCGATGCGGTCGACGGTCCCATGCCGCAGACCCGCTTCGTGACTCAAAAGGCCTTCAAGCACGGCCTGCGGCCGATCGTCGTCATCAATAAAATCGACCGCGACGAGGCGCGCCCCGGTTGGGTGCTCGACCAGACGTTCGATTTGTTCGATCGCCTGGGCGCAACCGACGAGCAATTGGATTTCCCGGTGGTGTACGCCTCGGCGCTGCGCGGTTTCGCAGGGCTCGACGCCACGGTGCGGGACGGCGACATGCAGCCGTTGTTCAAGACGATCGTCGAACACTGCCCGCCGCCGGACGTCGATGAGAGCGGGCCGCTGCAGCTGCAGGTGACGCTGCTCGATTACTCGAGCTACGTCGGCGCGATCGGCATCGGCCGCATCAAGCGCGGCACGCTGCGCCGCGGCATGGGCGTCACGGTCGTCGGCCGCGACGGCAAACAGCGCTCCGAACGCATCACGCAAATCCTCGGGTTCCACGGCCTGACGCGCATCGAGATCGAGAGCGCCGGCGCGGGCGACATCGTCGCCTTCGCGGGCATCCCCGAACCGAAAGTCTCCGATACGGTTTGCGATCCGGCGAACGTCGAACCGCTGCCGAGCCTCGTCGTCGATGAACCGACGATCAGCATGACGTTCGAGGTCAACACCTCGCCGTTCCTCGGCCGCGAAGGCAAGTTCGTGACCAGCCGGCAGATTCGCGAGCGCTTGGAGCGCGAAGCGATCCACAACGTGGCGCTGCGCGTGGAGCCGAGCGCCGACCCCGATAAATTCGTCGTGTTCGGGCGCGGCGAACTGCACCTCGGCGTGCTTCTCGAGAACATGCGGCGCGAGGGCTATGAATTGGCGGTCTCGCGGCCGCGCGTCGTCATCAAACAGATCGACGGCCGGCCGCACGAGCCCTACGAACAAGTGACCGTCGATGCCGACGCGGAAGCGCAAGGCGACGTCATGTCGGCGCTCGGCAGCCGCGGCGCGGAATTGACGGACATGCAGGCGGACGGCCGCGGCCGCGTGCGCCTCGATTACATGATCCCCTCGCGCGGCTTGATCGGCTTTCAGACCGAGTTTCGCACGATGACCCGCGGTACCGGTCTGCTGCACCATGTGTTCGATCATTACGGGCCGCTGGTGCAGCGCGAACTCGGCCAGCGCCCGCAGGGCGTGCTGATCGCGAACGGCCAGGGGACGGCGCTCGCGTATTCGCTGTTCAGCCTGCAGGAGCGCGGGCGCTTGTGCATCGGCCCCGGCGAGGAAGTCTACGAAGGCATGATCATCGGGCTGCACAACCGAGAGAACGATCTCGTCGTCAATCCGCTGAAGGGCAAGAAGCTCACCAACATGCGGGCCGCCGGCAAGGACGAGAACGTCGTGCTGACTCCGCCCATCAGGTTCACGCTCGAGCAGGCGATGGAGTTCATCGACGACGACGAGCTGATCGAAATCACGCCCGGATCGATTCGCCTGCGCAAGCGCAGCCTGCGGGAAATGGAGCGTAAGCGCTCCGATAGAGAAACCACCGCGCAAAGCGCCGCCGGCTGACGCCGCGGCGGCGGCGCAGGGCGCACCGTGCGCCGCGATTGCGGTCCCAATTTGACGAAATATTAGGCGAAACGAGACGCTGATCACGTCGTCGCCATGGGATCCCCCTAACATTCGAGCTTCAGGACCTGGCGGCCTCGGCGCCGTCGAATGCCGTGGGAGTTCGAACGCATTGTCACGCGATACCGCGATCGCAGTTCGGAGCGAACCGCCGTTGCCGGCGGAGAGCTTCAATCGCCTTCTGGAGCGCCAGATCGCCGAAGCGCGGCGCCGCAGCGGCGAGCTGGATGTCGCTTCGCTCCTGCAGATCGTGAGCTTTCACTACGATCGGCTCGACGAGGAGCGCCGCGGCGTCGTGCGCTCGATGCAGATCATGTCGGACGAGGCGCA
>VFSW01014948.1_pt1 | contig 10697 bp, 10 predicted proteins | sample 5358111 | NCBI WGS metagenome assembly VFSW01 (sample SAMN11554181, study PRJNA540505) | mine drainage metagenome | isolation source: sediment from site ElyBrook_90M | place: USA: Ely Copper Mine, Vershire, VT | collected 2017
CACGGTTTTCAGTGCCTTGTTGTAGTGACGGATGTAACGCATGAGTTTCCTCTAGTCTATAAATGATTGTTACAGTTCACTAGGCGCCGTACTTCCTGGCCGCGCTGAACATGGCCCTGACGTTCTCCACGGACGATTCATCCGGCACTGGTGACGACGTCGACAGGATGAGCTTGCCGCCATGGTTATAAACGCTCTCCACGAGGTGGCGAACTGCGGCGTCCACGTCTGCCGGAGACCCCGTAGCGAGAACGCTGGCGCCAATGTTCCCATGCAGGGCCACGCGGTCACGCAATACCTCGTTCGCGCGCACCATGTCGGTCGCCTCGAACCAATACAGGCATGTGCCCGGCGGGACATCGGCGATGGTCTCGAGCCGCTTGGTGCAGTCTGCCTCCCATAGCAGCATTGGAACCAGCCCGTCCTCGATGATCCCCAGCATGAGCTTGCGGAGCGGCGGCCAGAAGAACTTCTCGAAGGTCTTTTGCGACATGAACCTGTCCGGACCCCAGTGAATGGGAATGAAGACGATCGGAGAACCGCCGCGTGGTGTATTGGCCAGGACGCTCTTCAACAGCATGCGCCCGATCTTCTCGACGGCCGCCTCGACCTGGTCCGGTCGCCGGAAGAGATCGGTCATGAGGTTCTTGGCGCCGCGCATGTAATCGGCGAGCACATCGTAGGGCGCCATCGTGCTGCCAGTCATGAACGTCGGATACCCCGCGGCAGATGCCGCCAGGCCGAACTCAACGTGCGAACCGATCGCGCGCAGGGCCTCGCGACCCGCTTTCTGAAGCCTCTCGATCGCGGACGACACCTGGGGCAAGACGAAGTTCAGGCCGCCCATGGCCGCGCCAAGATAGTAGTTACCAGCCAATCCTCCCAGCGGCTGCAATCCGTCGTAGGCCCCTGCGATGCGCGGAAGGAATTTCTCCAGCATGAAGGCCGTCGGATCGAAGAGGAAGTCGTCGTACTCGTTCGCGAGCATGTATTCGCGGTCTAGATACTGGTAGGTGCCCGTTTCGGGGGCACCGTGGCCCGGCCATGTGAGCTGCCTGAAGTCGATGGCCTCGAATACCGGCCCGTAGCTGGCCGTGAGGCATGCACCTATCGCGACATCCGGGTCGAGCTCACGGATGGCCCGCAGGGAGATCTCGTTGCTTCGCTCATACTCGTACATCAGGTCCCGGCAGGAGATCCCGCCGTACCTCGCGTACCAGAAACTGGCAATCAACGAAACAGGCATCTGATCCGGCGTGCGCAAGGCTATGCAGTCGGCAACTCGTGCCCAGCGGGCATTGAAGTCGCCGCGGATGGGTTCCGGCAGGGTTTCTGCGATTGCCAGCTGGCGCCCGCCACCCGGGACCCTCTGCCACACGGGTAGGCTCTCTTTGTCGTCGGACACGAATTCCCCCTATAAACACGGGCGCGAGGCCGTTGGTAGCATACTGCACGAAAGTAGTACGCCGCATCCCAGCCCCTGGACTCGACGATGCTCGATTTGATGCCGCCACGAGTCAATAGCGGGTTTCACCACTATTGGGCGCGTTACCTGCGACCGATCAGGATTCCAGCCCGACCGGAGCCGGCCCACCGGAGGAGGCCGTCGATCATTGGTCCCAACTGAAACTTCGAATTTCCAGCTTGGCGTCGATGTCACCACCCTGGGAGTGCGCTATCAGCATGCTGACGGGCAGATCGACCGCCGAGTGCATTGGCGCAAGTTGCAGCTCGGCAGCGAACAGCAGACGCTGCTCGATGGTCCGAGCGCCGCCTTCCTGAGTTCAGCTTCGTCCGCGATGCCTGCAGGATCCAGGCGCGACGCGTGCTGCAGCGACTGGCAGCTGAGCGAACCTAAGCACCCGACACTCTGCACGCTGCCCGCGTCCACTCCGGACTGAGCGCATGGCTCAGACCCGTACGCGCGACCGTCGATCGCGACAATGAGTCTTGCCGGGTATTGCAATCGACCTACGCGGCTCAAAGGAAAGCCTGCTGGTCAGTGCGCTCGACGCCATGCGCGACGAACTCCGTGCGGCCGTTGAGCTGGACGGCGCCAGTGCCAAGCCATTCGACTACGCGCGGGCATTGGTTTACAACGCCTTTGCCCATCCGGATCACCACCGGATGCTGGTGGACCGTAGAACAGATTTTGTGGTGCAGAGGCGGTTCCTCGAGCTGGTGAAGGCGTTGGTCGCCAAGGATCTTGCACCGCTGCTGCCCGACAAATTGCATCTTGAAGCTGCCACTCATTTCGTTGGCGGCGGCCTGTTCGAGCTCATGACCTGGGGCGTGAACTCGTACGGGAGAGTCACCGTCGACGAAGTCGTCGTCAAATTCCTGCTGTTGGTCGGCCCCATCAACCACACGTGGCAATCCGCTGGCAGACCGAGCAGGGAGTGCCAAAGGGGCTCCGGCCGGTCGGACGACGGTCCACGCCCCGTGTAGAGGTCGTTCGGCGGTCAGTCGAGGTCTTTGATTCGCTCCACAAAGCGACGGCAAAATTCTGGAAATTCGTCAATCGACCTGATGAACTGCGACGGCTTCGCGATTATCGCGGTGGCCCCGTTCTCCACACCCATAGGCAGTTGTTTGAAAGCCTCTTCCAAATCGGCGACATCGTCGGCGCCTTTGAAGAAACCCATTATTCCTCCCAAAATATCGAATTTCTTCGGATCGCGTCCCGCGGTGCGCAGCGCAGCGTAGATTTGATCCTTCTCGCCGGGCGCCATAGGTCCGCCCGCGCCGTAACCGCTGCCCCACTTGACGATTCGGCGAATCGCCGCCGCATGAAGCGTCGCGCCCGCGATCCACAGCGGCGGTCCACCGGCGCGCCATGGCTGGGGTTCCAGATACACGTCGTCAAACTGATAATACTCGCCGGCATAACTCGTCGGACTGCCCCGCCAAACCTTGCTCCAGATCTCGAGCTGCTCATCGAGCATTTTACCGCGCTTATGAAAATCGATTCCCAAGGCCGCGTATTCCTGTTCATGCCAGCTGACGGTCGGGATAACGACCAGTCTGCCTTTGGACAAAAGATCGATCGTCGCCAGGTCCTTTGCAATATGCAGCGGGTGGCGTAACACGGGCAGGATGGCACCCGCATATAGCGTCAGCCGACTCGTCACCGCCGCGATGGCGCCGAGCATGACGGGCGAGGACGGCCATGGTGTAAATGGACTTTGATTGCCGGGCGCGTCGAATTCCCGAGAATTTTTCTTAGGCGTGCCAGCTCCAGCATCGGGACCGAGCACAATATGCTCGCTCAGTTGCACGCCATCGATGCCCGCCTCTTCCGCGATTTTGGCGGCATTCACAATCGACGCCAGATCCCGGGATGAAAAGATACCCCAGTTTTCGGTCAGCAAGAGAATTGTTTTCATCGTGATTCCTCCTGAAGCGAGCCCGTATCGGTCGGTATCCGGTGACGGGTGTCGGCTTCCAACCGCCAAGCGATTCTGTTGGCGTTTGCCAAGATTATCCGCCTCATCCGATCCCGGTGGCATCGCGTCATGAACAAGAAGTCGCGCATCGATGCCGGTAGCGTCAGAAGCTGACCGCGCCCAGGCAGAGGGGTGATACGTCAACGATACTCGCGCCGCCGTCGGCCGCCAGCACGGCGCCGGTTATGAAGCCCGCATCATCCGACGCGAGGAAAGCAATGGCCGCCGCCATTTCCTCCACGGTGCCGGCACGGCCGAGCGGGTAATAACGGACGAAGTCTTTTATGAGGACGTCGACCGAGCAGCCTTTATGTTTCGCGACGCCCTCAAGACCGCGCAGAACCATGTCGGTGGGGATCAAGGCCGGGCAAATCACGTTGGAGCGGATGCGCTGGCGTCCATAGTCCACGGCAAGGGACCGGCTGAGCCCGATCAACGCCGTTTTGCTGGTCGAATAGGCGGCAAAAGACGGCCCGCCGGTAAGCCCGGCTAGCGACGAGACGAGGACGATGGCGCCCCCGCCACGGCGTTGCATTTCTGGTATTGCGGCACGGGATGCCAACATCGCACCGTCGATGTTCACGAGTAATGTTCTACGCCAAGCGTCGAGCGGCACATCGAGCACGGAGCCGAAATTGTCGACGCCAGCATTCGCGATGAGGACGTCGATGCCGCCAAAGCGCTCCACGCCGACCGCGACGGCAGCCTTCAAATGCTCGAAGTCCGTGGTATCGCCCGCGAGCGCCATTCCACCGACTTCTTCGGCGATTGCCGCTATCGGCGCCATCCGCCGTCCCGTGACAACCACCTTGCCGCCCTCGGCCGCGATGCGCCGTGCGGCCGCGGCGCCGATTCCCGTTCCACCGCCAGTGATGAGCGCCACTTTGCCTTCAAATCGATTATTGATCATGCCGTCCTCCCTTCTTCGTCGCGGAAACACCGCGAAAGGTTTGTACCAAACAATAAAGACTGGGACATGGCACAGGTCGGGCTGCCGTCATTCCCGGGCTTCTGTTCGATGCCGATACACTGCACAACATTTCGCCAGGTCGTCAGTCAACACCCGGCGCACGACGATGTGCCGACCGCACCAGTCTACGAGTGAAGGTCCCGTCAAGCCATGGCGCAAGCCCCCCCGGTAAGAGGGGTGTTGGGTCGCACATGCCGCGCATGCAGCAAACCGCACTGTTCCTCAGGCGCCCAAGTCAAACGCCATACGCGCGGTCCGAGCCTGTCGTCTTGCCACGGGCCTCGGTGCGGTCTCCTTCATTGCACACGCAGCAGCGATCGCCACCAGGCGCGGCCGGTACGGTCTCGGAAGGTACGACGCCCATAAACAGCGACATTGCGCCGCCGACACAGGCGCCGACGAAGATCAATGGCGCCAGAAGCAGTGCTGAACCGTACCAGGTCAACAGGGAGATCGGGATGATGAAGCCGATGGAGTATGTGGCGACGATCACCGGTTTGCGGCCGATACGGTCGGAGAGGCGAGGCAGGATGGGACCCTCGGCGATCCCCATCAACAAGCAAGCGGCCAGCAGCACTGCAAAGGACGCCGCCAGGCCCGACAGCACGGAACAAACCGAGAAGGCCACAATGCAAATCGTCAGCGGCACCTTGCATGAACCGGTTCGGTCGGAGACAACTCCACGCCGAATGTGAGGCTCAGAAGAAGCGTCGTGCGACGCTGATACTTCTTGTCGATGACCTGATTCATGCGATCCCATCCGCCAGAGATCTGCGCCGGGTACAGCCAAACAGAGCAGAGTTCGCCTGCGGCCACATCCGTCGACCGCAGGCGGGGACTGTCGGCCTCAAAAATTCGTGCGGAACGTGACTCCGTACTGCCGCGGCCGGCCCGGATCCAGCTCGTCATTCCCGACGGTATAACCGTGTCCAAAGGCTGCGCCGCCGATCAAGTAGTACTGATTGAACAGGTTCAGGACGTAGGCCGAAACGCTGAACCGCCCGCTCGGGGTGACGTACTGCACTCGTCCATTGACCAGTGTGTAAGCCGGCATGCGGACGCTGTCGTTCTCGGTCACGGCGCTGCTCTGCCAGTCGGTCCAGGCGGCATCGACGCTGCCGACCAGTTTCGCACCGCCTGCGATGGGTTGAGTGTACTGGGCACCGAGGGAGGCCTTGTACTTGGGCGTCTGCTGCAGCGGATCATTCAGCGACAGATTGGGAAGAGTGACCACCGAACCGGGGATCCCCGCAAGGACGGCGCCGAAGCCCAAGGGATAGGTGTCGATCGTCAGAGGCGAAATGCGGGTGTAGTGACCATCCAGCAGAGCAAACGAGCCGTTGAACATCAGCTGGTTGGTCGCCAGCCACTGCGACTCGATCTCCAAGCCCTTGATGCGCGAGTCGCCGGCGTTGTTAGTGACGGCAGCGACGGTGTGCTGGACTGGGTTTGGAATTAGATAGTTGAATTGCATGTTCTTCCAGTTGGTCCAGAAGACCGTCGGGTTCACCCGCAAGCGGTGGTCTAGGAACTCCGCTCGCATCCCGGCCTCGTAGGTCCAGGCCGTATCCGGCTGGAACGTCAGGTACCCGTTGTACGAAGCGGGCAGTGCGCTGTTGACGCTGAACCCGCCGTCACGGAAGCCTCGGGCGGCGCTCACGTAGAACATCGTGTCGGCGGTAAGCTTGTAATTCAGCCCCAGGCGGGGCGAGGTGTCATTGAAGGTGACTTGCGGGTTCAAATTGGCCGTTGTGTCGGAATATGCTTCTTTGTCCTGGCTGTAGCGCAACCCGGCGACCGCGGCAAGCTGGTCCGTCAGATCGAACGTCCCCTGGCCATAGACCGATATCGAGCGCACAGCTTTGCTCGTCGAGTCCTCGGGAATAGTACCCAGGCCAAGGATAAGGTAAGGGTCGGTAATGTAGGAATTCTGCTTGGCGTAGTATGCACCGGCTGTCCAGCTCAGGCGGCTCATCTTTCCGCTGAGGCGCAGCTCCTCGCTTAGCACATGGTCATCGGTCTGGCCAGAGTAAAAGGTCAAAATAGGAAGCGGTGTCATGTCGTAATCGGACAGATCGCGGCTACGATTATCGACGTAGGCGTTGATCCACTTCAGATTGATCTTGTCGGTCAGCTGATAAGTCACCACGCTCGAAGTGGTGGATTGATACGACTTGAAGTAATCCGGCGAATTGTAGCCCGCCACCTGATACCTTTGCGACAAATAAGCGTTGGTGAGAAACTGACTCTGCCCGGCGAAGAACGCGAACTGAGCGTTGGGGTTGACGAACCCGATCTCGGCTGGGCGTCCGTTGTTGTGCATCTGCCCATATTCCGCTTTTAGATCGATGGTCAGCTGGCTGCTCGGGGTCCAGCGCAGCTGCGCTCGGACGAACCTGTTCTGCTCCCTCCCCAGGTTAACGTTGTTATAGTTGTCGTGAACATAGCCGCCGAGGTCCTTGAAAGCCCCGGACAGCCGGATCGCGACCTGGTCGTTGACGGGCACGTTCAACGCACCCTGCACCTCGTATCGGTTCTCGTTGCCGACCGTACCCTCGAGAAAGCCGCCCGCCACCTGCGAGGGCTTTACGGTGTTATAAAGAACTGCACCGGCGATGGTGTTGCGTCCGAATAGCGTGCCCTGCGGCCCCCGAAGAACTTCGACGCTCTGCACGTCCAAGAGTCCGAGCGCAAGGCCGTAGTTGGACGGATCATAGACGTCGTCGACATAGACTCCGACGGTCGCATTGGAGTCAGTCGTATTCACGCCCATGCCGCGGATGGCGAAGCCGGCCATGGCCGACCCTTGGCCTGGCCGGGTACTGATCTCCAGAGAAGGAGTGAAGGTCTGGAGGTCCATGAGGTCTCCGGTACCCTGCCGCTCGAGCATCTCGGACGTGAGCGCTGTGACCGCGATCGGGGCATTCTGCAATGACATCTCGATCCGTTCGGCAGTGACCACCACCTCTTGGAGTTCACCTTCACTGCTGGCAGGCGCGCTGCGCGCTTGCGGGATTGCCGCACACAACAATGCCACTACCGCACCGTAGCTCAGTGCTTTCACCTTAATGCTGGTCATTGATCTCCCCTTTCAACCCTTTGCAATTCTATTCGGTTCCCTCGCAGTCTCTTTGGATCGGCGAGGTTCTTCCATAAAGTCTTCGACGTCACTTGCCGGCAGCGCTTAGCGAATATAGGCAGCGTGAACAACCACGGACAATAGATATTTTAAATGCCGCACATCAGCAAAGCTGAATCTCCGCCGGACCACCGATCACACTTCGTGACATCGCCGGAGCGACGAGCAGCGAACTCATCGGTTTGAGGCAAACGACTTCTCAGTTGCATGAAAGACCACTCCGCTCGCAGGGCCCAAGGTCCATGAGCCGACACTACAACCGTGGGCTCCGCCGTGCACCCCCCATTTAGGAGGGGGGTCGTGGACGACGCAGACAGTATTCTGGAGCGACAAAAAGGCTGGGGAGGCGTGCCGAATGTTCAGGAACGAGGTCGTTGCCGCCGCCGGAGCCGGCTGATGAGGGAGCTTCCTGCGTGATTCAGGAACTATTCGACCTGACCGGACGGACGGCGCTGGTCACGGGTGGTTCGCGCGGGCTGGGTCTTGATATTGCACGCGGCGCCGCCGAGCTTGGCGCCCGCGTCATTCTGGTGGCGAGATCCCAGGAACGACTCTCTCACGCGCTTGCGAGCATTGACGCGCCCCCCGAGCGCAAGACGGCCATAACCGCCGATCTCGGCGATCTCGATTCGATTCCTGATCTCGTGCAGTGCGCAGTACGAGATGTCGGCCCAATCGACATTCTCGTCAACAACGCAGGCATCAATTGGGTGTCGCCCGCCGAGAGCTTTCCTACAGAGCAATGGCTCAACGTCATCAACGTCAATCTCAATGCACCTTTTCTGCTCGCTAGAGAGGTTGCTCGTACCTGTATGATTCCAAGAGGGGGCGGTCGCATTCTCAATGTCGCGTCCATTGGCGGGCTCATCGGAAATCCCCCTCAATTGGGCATGTCCATCGCGCCGTACAACGCCTCCAAAGGCGGGTTGATCAGTTTGACACGCGCGCTCGCCAGCGAATGGGGACGCCACGGAATCAACGTAAACGCCCTGTGCCCTGGCTTCTTCATTACGGATATGAACAGGGAGTTTCTCAACGCGGTTGGCAACGCAGTGCTACCGACGGTGCCGATCGGGCGCTTCGGCGGCGACCGGGACCTTGTTGGACCCGCCATGCTGTTGATCAGCGCCGCGGGCCGACATATCACCGGCGAGACAATCGTCGTAGATGGCGGAATGACCTCGGCATCCTAGGCGGGAGTCGGATCGAATGCGGAGGCGTGGTTGCTCGGGTTCTTAGTTCGGGAGGGATATCGCGATGGCCAGGATAACTGGGGGAGAGCTGATTGTTCGGTGTCTTGCAATCGAGGGCATAAAGTTTTTTTTCGGGCTTCCTACCCCGGAAATTGACCCTATTTTGGCGACGCTGGAAAATCACGGCATACGTTTCGTGCCTGTCCGCCACGAAGCCGCCGCCGTGCACATGGCAGAGGGCCTGTACCGGGCGACCGGGCAGGTGGCCGCTGTATTTGGTAATCCAGGCCCGGGTTCGGCCAACCTTCTGCCCGGTGTGATTACCGCAAATCACGAGGGCATTCCGGTTATTGTTGTTACCGAACAGCACCGCCTCGGACTTATCTCCCCATCGACACCGGCCACTTTCCAAGGTCAGGATCAGCTTGACGTTTTCAAGTCTGCGGTTAAATGGGGAGCATCCATTTTGTTATGGGAAAGAATTCCCGAGATCATACGATTGGCATTCCGTGAAATGTGGATCGGCCGCCCAGGTCCCGTACAGCTCGATCTTCCAGCGGCAATTGTCTATGAAGAGGGTGATGAAGCCGATGCACCGATATACAAACCCACGCAGTATCGGGCGCCACCGCCGCAGCCGTCACTCGGTCAGATTCAGCAAGCAGTTGCTCTGCTGATCAATGCAAAACATCCAATCATCTTTTCAGGCGCGGGCGTTGATCGTGCCGTCGCCACTGACGCGCTGCTCGAACTCGTGGAATTGCTCAACTGTCCGGTCATCAGATCATGGTCGGGACGCTCGACTATCCCCGGAGATCATCCCAATTATATAGAAGCGTCTGGTTTAGGCGGCGATGTCGTGAAGCATGAGGCTGATGTCATTCTGGTCGCAGGGTCGAGACTCGGAAACCTCGACCTGCCTTACGATAAGTACTGGGGTGATCCCGCCACTCAGAAGGTTATCCAGATTGATATTGATCCGCGCAACATCGGCGTCACCCGCCCCATCACTCTGGGTATTGTTGCGGATTTGAAACCCAGCCTCGAAAACCTGGTCAATGAACTTAAGGCTGCAAACGTTCAACCCAAGGACGGTGAGGATTTGGCGCGTTACCGGCAGATCAGCGGGGAATGGCTGGAGGAACGGTTCATGAGCGTCAAGGAATGGACCGGACCTGGCATTCATCCCGCCCATGCGGCTCAGTCGGTTGGTAAAGTGTTTGGGAAGGATGCGTGCTACCACACCGATGGCGGAAACTCCAATCTTTGGATGAGCTGGTTTCTTCCGGCAACGAAGCCACGATCATTTCACAGTATCACTGAATTCGGCATGTTGGGCACGGGAATACCGTCAGCCATCGGCGCCAAGCTCGGAGATCCATCCCGTGAAGTCGTGTGTACGACCGGTGATGGCGCGGCCGGATTCAATTTCATGGAGATGCAGACCGCCGCCCGGGAGAATCTGCGTATCACCGTCGTAGTGTTTGCAGAAGGGGCATGGACGATGGAGGAGCCGAACCAACTGCGGCTCTATGGGAGGACATTTGGAACCCGCATGGGTACCGTTCGATGGGATAAGGTGGCGGAGGGCTTGGGTTGCCATGGTCAATACGTGGAAAGAATTGACGAGCTGGAGCCGGCGCTCATTCGCGCCCGGGAGCATGAAGGGCCTTCAGTCGTATGCGTAAAGACAGATCACGACGCCAATCGGAATATTCATCCCGATTTCATCAAGCGATTTATGGAGGTGTATTCGGGGCCGACCGGATAGCGGGAGGAGATGAGACGGCTACCGGGAGTCCAGCGCAGCTGCGCGCGTGCGAGCCTGTTGAGTTCACTCCGCTGCCTATGGTGGTGGGGGGGGGCGGGGGGGCCCCCCCCCCCCGCCCGCCCCGAGTAACTGGGGGGTAGGAGGGGAGCAGGGGGCGGGCGGCGGGCGGGGGGTGATG
>VFSW01014949.1_pt1 | contig 10697 bp, 9 predicted proteins | sample 5358111 | NCBI WGS metagenome assembly VFSW01 (sample SAMN11554181, study PRJNA540505) | mine drainage metagenome | isolation source: sediment from site ElyBrook_90M | place: USA: Ely Copper Mine, Vershire, VT | collected 2017
CCGCGCACGGCGCGGGGCGCGGGCGTTGCCCCGGTCGCGCTCAATTGTGCCATCGCGTAATTGGCCAAGTGTGGCGCCCTCCGCGCCATCCGCGCCATCCGCGCCATCCGCGCCCGGCCCCGAAGCGTCGCGGTGGGCGCCGCTCGCCAGCGCGACGAACTGCCCGACCTCCGCTGGGGTCAGCAGTGGCAGATCGCCGAGCGTGATCAGCAGGGCGTCGGCCTCCTGCGCCTGCGCCCAGGCGCGCCCCAACGCCAGCCCTTGGTTGAGTCGTTGGTCAGCGTCCGGATCGGCGTTGGCGCTCTCTTGCAGGATGGGCGTCGCCCCTAGCGTCTGCGCCCAGGCGAGCGTCGCCTGATCGGGGCTGACGACCGCCACCTCGGTTATCACGCCCGACGCTTGCAGCGCCCGAATCACCCGCTCCGCCATCAACCGCGCCAGCGCCTGCCGCTCGCCGGGGCCAAGCGCGCCCGCCAACCGCGACTTGGCGACCAGCGGCGCGCTGAGCGGCGTCACCGCCAGCGTGCGGAGGCGGCGCGGCGTGGCGTCGCGTGGCGGAGGCGTCGCCCACGTCGAGGATCGGGCTGTCATAGCGGCGATCCTGGCCGTTCAGCGCCCGGCGCCTCAGCGCCTACCTTGGTCGCCGCTGCCTGCGCCTGCAACGACTGCGCGAAGGCGAGCGTCTCGCGGGCCAGCCGTTCACGCGCCGCCGTGTCGCGCATGATGGCGCCGGTGACGAGCGTACGCAGGCCCAATGCGGCGATGCGCGGCGCCAGCGCCTCGTCAGCCTGATCCAGTACAAAGCCGTGGATCAGGCCTGGGTAGCGTGCGACGTAGAGCGCGGCGACGCCATACGCCGAGACCTCGTGACCCAGGCTCGCCAGCATCGCGGCGGCTGGCCCCTTCAGCGCCTGCCCCCCCACGATTGGGCTGACTGCAACGACGGGCGCCGCCGCCGCGCGCAGCGCCGTCTGCATCCCCGCGACTGCCAGGATCGGCGCGACGCTGACGAAGGGATTGGACGGGCAGAAGATGATCGCCCCCGCCCGCAGGATCGCTGCGCGTGTCGCTGCGGGCAGACGCGCCTGCTCGATCCCCGCGAAGCGCACCCCCAGCACGGCGTCGGCCTGCTGGCGGCGCACAAAATACTCCTGAAACGCCAACTCGCCATCCACCGTCTGGATGCGGGTGGCGACCGGATCGTCGCTCATCGGCAGGAGGTCGGCGCGCACGCCAAGCGCCTGGCCGAAGCCGCGCATCACCTCCGTGAGCGACGCCCCCGCGCGCAACCGCTGCGTGCGCAGGATGTGCGTGGCGAGGTCACGATCGCCCAGCCAGAACCAGGCGTCTTCACCCAGGCGGGCAAACTGGTCGAGTGTGGTGAAGGTATCGCCAGTGATCCCCCAGCCGGTCGCCTCATTGGCGAGACCCGCCAGCGTGTACAGCACGGTATCGGCGTCGGGGCAGATGCGCAGACCATAGAGGTCGAAGTCATCGGCGGTGTTGCTGATGACGGTGAGCCGCAGTTGCCCATCCGTCTGCTGATCCGTTGGGTCATTGGTCGCGCCGCCCACAGCGGGGGCGTCGGCCAGCGCGAGGTACAGGCCGTGCGCCAGCCGCGCGCCGCCAACGCCCCCCGCCAGCGCCACGATCTCCTGGTTGGTTGCCGTTTTTCCTTGGGCTGCGTTTGCCCCGCTCATAGGCTCTGTATCGCTCTCTCACTCGCGGCGCCTTGCCCTGTCGCGCTCAATGCTGGTGATCGTCGAAGCCGTTGAGGATCACTCGTTCGAACGGCAGGTAGATCGAGACGCGGCGCTGCTTGCTAAACTGCTCGGCAGCCTGGCGCGCGCCCTCCGTTGGCCCGTGATAGCGAACCGCCAGTCGGCGGATGTCGTCCTGCGCGATCGCCTGATCGTCGTTCAGTTGGGCCGTTCCCGCGATGGTGACGTACTGATAGCCGTTCTCGACGCAGATCGAGATGCGCGGATCGCGTAGCAGATTCTGGCCCTTGATGCGCCCTAGCGCGGTGTTCATCACGATTCTATCATCGCGCAGCTCGTACCACATCACCGTCTGTTGCGCCGTCCCATCGGGATTGACCGTCGCCAACACTGCGAACCGCTGCTCGTTGAGAAACGCCCTGACCTGGGCGGGAAGTTCTTGCGCCATTATCCGTACCTTCGTGAAAGATGACTCTATAAGAAGACTTTGACCAACGTTTACCCCGTTGGCGCCCCCGCAGACCGCACCCAGCCGCCACTACGGGGGCGGCTGTCCCTCTCTCACGGAGAGGGACGATGCAGAGCGGGCCTCGCCTGTTGCGCCGAGCGCAGCGACGGCGTGTGACTTCCCTTCCCCCGTGGGGAAGGGGCTGGGGGTTAGGTCAGCGCCGCAGGCGAGCGAATCTGTCCCGCAGGCCTAACCCTGCCTTGCCCTACGGGCGGCGGCTGTCCCTTCCCCCAAGTGGGGGAAGGGAACGGGGGATGCGCGGATGCGCGCGTCTGCGCTGCCTCCCCTTCCCACAAATGTGGGAAGGGGCCGGGGGTTAGGCCCGACCGGCGACGGGCATACGCTCGACCTGGGGGATCACCTCAGTTGCCAGCAGATCGAACACTTCGGGGTCTTCGACGTTGCGCAGGCTGAAGATCGCCTGGTCAATGCCCATCGCCGCCAGCGATGCGAACTGCTCGACCGCCTGCGCTGGGGTGATCGAACCGTCGCGGCCATCGCGGGTGATCAGCAGCGAGTTCAGGGTGGTCTTCTCGATGGCGTCATACGGGCGACCAACCGCGTCGCAATGCTCGCGCAGCACGTCCAGCTTGTGCTGGAGCGCGTCGTCGCCCAGCCGGGCGAAGAGGTTGCAGGCGTCGGCGTACTGCGCGACCAGCCGCAACGTCTTGCGTTCGCCGCCGCCACCGATTAGGATCGGCGGGTGGGGCCGCTGCACCGATTGCGGCGAGTTCAGCGGACGCGCCAATTGGTAGTGGCTCCCGTTGTAGGGTTTGTCGTCGCCTGTCCACATCTGAAGCGCGATCTGCAATGCCTCTTCGAGCCGCTCGAATCGCTCGCTCAACGGTGGGAAGGGCACGCCCAATCCGGCGTGTTCCTCGTCGTTCCAGGCGGCGCCGACGCCGAAGTAGGCGCGGCCATGCGAGAGCACATCGAGGGTGGTCGCCGTCTTGACGAGCAGGCCGGGGTGGCGATAGGTGACGCCCGTCACCATCGTCCCCAGGCGGATATGGTTGGTGCGCCCGGCGGCGAAGGCCAGCGCCGACCAACCCTCCAGCATCTCGTTCTCCGCTGGGCCGACCATGCGAATCTGGAAGAAGTGATCCATCACCCAGAGGCTATAGAAGCCTGCCCGTTCGGCGCGCTGTGCAATGGCGCCGAAGTCGTCACCCAGGCGGCCCTGACCGTTAGGGTAGGTAAAATTAGGAACCTGTAAGCCTACGCGCATGCGTTGCTCTCCCTTTTGTCATCGTCATTTTTGCCGCGCATCCGCTGATCCACGGATCGCGCGTTGGATGCGTTCGTGCGCCGTTGAGGCGGCGCGTCGCCACGCTCATACTATACAAAGTATAGTGGTGGCGCCACAAGAGCGCGGGGAAAGCGTGCGGCGTCGCTACTCGCTGCCAGCGGTGTCAGCGTCGCCATCGGCGCGCGCCACTAGCATGAGGCGTGTACCAATGCCGCGCCTGCTCTGGATGTCGAGGCGAGCGCCGATCAACGCGGCGCGTTCACGCATGCCCACCAGACCCAGCCCAGCGCGCGTCTCCGTTGGGCGATCCATCGCGCCAGCCGTCGCATGCTCGGTCGTGGCGAGTGGGTCATCATCGCCGATCGCGCTGCCCTGGCGAGCGAGCCGCGCCCGGCGTAGTTGCGCGGTATAGTCGAAGCCGCGCCCGTTATCGGCGACCACTAAGCGGACATGATCCGCCTCATACGCCAGATCGAGCCGCGACTGGGTGGGTTGCGCATGCCGGAAAGCATTGGTCAGCGCCTCCTGCGCGATGCGATAGATCGCCACTTCAACAGTCGAAGGGTAGGCGCGTTCATCTCCGGTCACATGGAACACGCAGGGCAGGCCACGGCGGCTCATGTCGGCGCTGAGCGCATCGAGCGCCGCCGCCAACCCCAAGTCATCCAGCACGGAGGGGCGCAGATCGCGACAGGCGCGCCGCACGTTTTCAAGCGCCTGTCGGGCCATCACGCCTAGCTCGGCGATGAAGCGCGCGTCATTCTCGGCGGGCGCCAGGGCGACGGAGTCGTGCGAGTGTTCGGTTGGCGCATCCCTGGTCGGTGGCGAGGTGATTGCCCGCCGCCCACTTGGCATATTGTGGCTGTCGAGGCTGTCGAGGCCACGGGCGAGCGCCACAAGCGCCTGGGCAGTGTCATCGTGGAGTTCGCGCGCCAACCGCCGCCGCTCATCCTCCTGCGCCTGGGTGATCAGCGCAGCATAATCCTGCAATTCGGCCTCGCGGAGCCGTGAGGCGCCCAGTTCTTCTATGGAAAGTTGCAACTCGCCGGTACGCTGTTGCAGACTGACGCTGAGCAGCGCCAGATAGTAGACGGCGCAGAGTGGCGCCAAGAAGAGCACCCAGGCGAGTTCAGCCTCCACATCGTCGATCGCCTCTACGAGCGGCAGCATCGGGCAGACGCTGAGCAGTAGCGCCTGATAGCGAAACATCGGACTTTCCAGGTAGACCCGACAGAGCGACCAGAGCTTGGCGCGGCTCAGCCAGATCGCGCCATCGCCGAGCGTTGCGCCTGCCTGTCGGACCTCAGACATCTGCTGGCGCAGCCGCAGCACGCAGAGGCAGAGCAGTATCAGCGCCGCCGCCGCCACGGCGGCAGGGATGCGCGCATGCAACCAGGTCAGGTGGAATGAGCGCAAGTAATTGGTCACGCCTGCATAGATCAGCGCCGCGAGCAGGGTGATCACGGCGCCTACCGTCGCCCGCCGGAGCAGCCACCGCAGGCTGTGGAGCGTTTGTCCCATGCTAGGCCAGCGCTGACCACGGTGTGGGATGAGCGACCAGATCGCCTGGGGCGCCACAGCGGCGAAGGGGGTGATGATGGCGAGCGTCACCGCCGCTCGCGCGCTGACCAAAATCAACGTAGCGAGATATATGGCATAAAGTGGGTCAGGCACGGCGCTTGCGGCGCTGGCGTCGAGGTGAATGCGCCGCCGTAACAAGGGAATCACCATTGCTACGCCGATGTTGAGCGCAATAATCGAGGCCAAGCCAGCAGTAGGTGGGTGGGGCAGCGGCGTATAGATTGCGCGCGAGGCGAACCACCACGTCGTCACGGACACGGCGACCAGCGCGAACGCCTCACCGCCATGTGTCCAGACGCTCATCAGCCATCGTTGGGCGGTGTTCGCGACAGGCGTCGCCCTGGCAGATCGCAGTCGCGCCAACCAGTGGCGTCGCCCTGGTTGCAATCGCGCTGGACGCAATGGACGTACTTGCTCTCCCATCACGCGCTCCCTGGTCTATAGTGTTATCAGCGGCGATTGCCTGGAGGATATGGCGCGCCTAGCGGTCGAGTTGGTCGCCCCGCGCGGGCGCTTCGGCGGACGCGAAAGGATCATCCATCGGCTCCGTCTCGATCAGCGTGACCCAACCGCGCCTGAGCGCCAGCAGCACCGCCTCTGTGCGCGAGCCAACCCCCAGCTTGGCGAAGATGTTGCCCAGGTGGGTATGAACGGTGCGGACGCTCAGGCCGAGGCGCCGCGCGATGTCTTTGTTGGGCAGCCCTCGCGCCGCCTCGCGCAGCACGTCCATCTCGCGGTCGGAGAGCGGGGCGGTGGTCGGTGGCTGGTTCTGCAATGCGACGGCGCGCCGCAATGCGCGGGCGGCGATCGCCGGGTTCAGCACCGGCTCGCCCCGATGCACTGCGCGTACCGCCGCTACTAATTCATGCCCATTGACATCTTTCAGCAGAAAGCCTGCCGCGCCAACGTCGAGCAGCTTGAGCACGTACTGATCGTCATCGTGCGCCGTCAGCGCCAGCACGGCTACCTGTGGCAAGGCCGCTTTGATCTGGCGCGTCGCCTCAATGCCGTTCATTATGGGCATGGCGATGTCGAGGATCGCGACATCTGGGCGAAACTGGATGGCCAGCGCGACAGCGGCGGCGCCATCACCCGCCTCGGCCACCACGCGCAGGTCTGGCTCCGCTTCGAGCAGCCGACGGGTGCCCTCGCGCACCAGCGCGTGATCTTCCGCCAGCAGCAGCGTGATTGGCCGGGCGTTGATCGCGCTTTCATCTGGCGCCTCTTGTGGCCCCGCCTGATCATCGGCGGCGATTGGCCGCGCGGACGCATCCCACCTTCGCATCGTTATCCCCCCAGTTGGTAGTACTTGCCAGTTCGCCCGGCAATGCGCAGCGACCACCCAGCAATCATCCCGCAGCGCCTGAGCAGGCATGTAGAGCAGTGGCGCCCCGCTTTCTCATGTGGCTATCATATCTAACGTATCATATCGCCAGGAGTCTTGCAGGATCGCCGCTGAACGTCTCGCCAAGTGGGGCAAGCGGCGCGGCGGTTACGGCGCAGCCAACGCTCCTACAGTGGAAGCCAGCCATACTTTTTGCCGTATACTCTAGACAGGATGCCCCTTGCGTCTGCCCCACCTGCCCAAAACGATGACCGAACGAGACAATGCCTCTGATATATGGAGTCAGCATGATCGCCGAAATCGCCAGTTCGCTCCCCATTGCCACTCCCACTCTACCAGCCGCCTTGCTGCTGGATATGGATGATACTATCCTCGCTGACTCGGCGGGGCTGCGCGAGGCGTGGCGGCTGGTCTACGAGCGGTTCGCCGACCGCGTCGCGCCGGTCAGCGTCGCGGCGTTGGCGGCGGCGAGGGATGAGTATAACGACTGGTATTGGAGCGACCCAGAGCGTCATCGCCTGGGCCGCCTCGATCTGACCGCCGCGCGTCAGACTATCCTCGCCGAGACGTTGCGCCGTCTTGGTGTCTTCGACGTGGTTGGCGAGGCGGCGGCGGCGGACATGCGCGCGGCGCTGGCGCACGAGATAGCGGGCGCCTATGCCCAACTGCGTGAGGAGACGTCACATCCGCTGCCGGGGGCCATCGAGGCGTTGGCGCGGCTGCGCGAGCGCGGCATGCGGCTGGCGCTGATCACCAACGGCGCTGCGATCCCCCAATGGCGCAAGATCGAGCTCCACCAACTCGCTTCGTACTTCGAGGTGATCATCGTCGAGGGCGAGTTTGGCTTGGGCAAGCCCGACCCACACGTCTACCAGCACGCGCTCGCCACTCTGCAACTCGCCCCGCAGCAGGTCTGGATGGTCGGTGATAATCTGGAGTGGGAGGTCGCGGCGCCCCAACGGCTCGGCATCCCCGGCGGCTGGATCGATCTGGTGGGGCATGGCTTGCCCGCCACCAGCGCAGTGCGCCCCGACCACATCGTCGGCTCGCTGACTGAACTGGTGGGGACGCTGGGGCTGGCGTGATCGCAGCCCGCCGCCGTAAACCAGTGGGACGTTAGCGCGTCGTATGGCGTGCGTGGTACAACAGGAAAGTCACTAGGTCGTCAGAGGGAGAGCAGCGCGCATGCAGAGTTATCGTCTTGTGGGGGGCGAGCCGCCCGATCGCCAGCCGAGCGGCAATGGCGCGCACAGCGGCGTCGCCAACGCGCCGACACCGCCGCCGACGCAACCCACTCCACCCATACCACCAACCATCCACCCGCAGAGCGCGCCCGTAGGCGCCGAAGTGCTGCGGGTGGAGGGTGTCGTCAAGGAATACAAAGTGGGTGGCGGCAATGTGGTGACGGCGTTGCGTAGCGTCAACTTGGTCGTGCGTGAGGGCGAGTTTATCGCCATTCGTGGGCGATCCGGCGCAGGCAAGACGACGCTGCTCAACCTGATCGCCGGGCTGGATAACCCCACCCACGGACGCATCACGCTGTTTGGGCGCGATCTCGCCACGCTGAACGACGCCCAGCGCACAACGATCCGCCGGACGGAGATCGGCTTCATGTTCCAGGCGGCGCACCTGCTGCCCACCCTCACCGCGCGCGAGAACGTCGGCCTGCTGCTGCGGCTGGCGAAGGCCGACCCCGCCGAACGCGAGCAACGCGCCCACGAGGCGCTGGCGCTGGTGGGGCTGGCCACGCGCGAGCAGCACCGTGCGCCGGAGCTTTCCGGCGGCGAGCAGCAGCGCGTCGCGATCGCCCGCGCGCTGGCGCATGCGCCCCGGCTGGTGCTGGCCGACGAGCCAACCGGCAACCTCGACTCCCACACCGGCCTGGCGATCCTCGAACTGATGCGCAACGTCGCGCACGTCGCGGGCATTGCCTTCATCATCACCTCGCACGATCCGCTGGCCTCGCAGATGGCCGACCGGGTCTACGACATCAGCGACGGCGTGCTCACCCCTGGCGTGGCGTGAGGCAGCGGACGGAAGGCTACTTGAGAGGAGCTGGGAGGAACAATCTAGCTCTTTGAACGATCAACAAGGCCGCCGGGAAAAACATGAGAAGGCTCGCCGTAGCGCCAATCCCGGCGCCAAAATCTAGATTTGCTGAACCAGTCTCAGTGAACATGGTCACTTGGCTCACAAAGAACGTTACCACGACACAGCCTACCCCTGCGAGCAAGGCCAGCATACCTAGCGCTATTCGCCACCTGCCAGGTATCCAAAGTCCCAGCAGACCAAAGAGCGCATACAGCGATGGCGGCCCCAATAAGACGATGCCAACTATGATAGTGAAATCAGTTGGCGCTGTTAACAGACCATCCCCAGGAACAATTGGTGTTGAGCCGGGGAACGGAGGTCCGCCCGGTGATAAAGACACATAACTCCATGGCATGAAATAGGAGGCCACGAGCGCGCCAGCGAACGCCAGCATTGCCAAGACCGTCAGCAACAAACTCCGGTTCAGCGGTCTGCGCGGTGACGGCGTATCTGTTGTTCTTGCGCTGGCGTCCCTTGCGGGCAGATCGTGAGACATCACGTCCCTTTCTGTGGACTATGGGCGACTTGAACGACGACGACGCCTTTTTCTCTACCAGCGCATATATATGATATGTATTGCCGACTCACAATTGTGACCATGCGACGGCATTTGTGATCTTCTCGCGCCCGATGGGGCGCCATACAAACGCCACTTTCGGAAAATTCAGGACTTTGCCGAGCGTTCGGCGCAGGAGCCGAATGCGCTGATCGTGGGCTGGGTAGAGCAAGCCGCCCAACAGGTGACGCTTACCTCAGGAAGAAATCGATCTGGAGAATGATCCGCTGTTCCACATCGCGGGTATCTTCGCCAGCGACCAGCCCGGCTGGGTAGATCGTCACGATGAGTATTTGGCGGATGAGTATGCGAACACCCATGCCGATCAGTAACACGCCCGTCATGCGGTGCGGATGGTGATCTCGCCGAAGGTCACGACTGCCTCGATGCGGAGCGTGATGCCGCGGCTGCCAGCGCCGAGGGTCATCTCGTCGCGCGTGGCGATGCCCGACACCTCGTGGCCGGGCGCGTTCACCTCGCCGAAGCGCGCCGTGCTCTCCACGGTGATCCGCATGCCACGCGGCACGATCACGGTGATCTCGCCGAAGGTCGCGTTCAGGCGCAGCAGATGCTCGCCCTCGCTCATCCGCGCCATCCGCACGTCCAGGCGCACTTCGCCGAAGGTGGCGTTGACGGTGGTCTCCGGCCCCAGCTCCCAGAGGTGATGGCTGCGATCGATCTCGCCGAAGAAGGCGCTGATCGTGCGGCCACGGCGCGCCGATGACGACCCGGCGTTGGCGTCGCCAGACGAGCGGGCGAGCGAGACCGCGCGGCGCGCTGTCGGGTCGGGCGGCAAGTGATCGAGGATCGCCTGAAGTTCCGTCGGATTGGTCGTCACCATCAGCAGTCCCATCACCCGCTGGAACTCCTCGATAGTGATGCTGCCGTGGGCGTAGCGTTCGCGTAGCTCCTCCATCGCCGTCTCTTGATCGATGTCGGGCTGCTGCGTGGGCTGCTGAAACTGACCTGGTTGCACTGGCTCTCTCCCCCAAGGCTGAAACGTCTCGTACTGATTCGAGCTGACCATGGTTGCGCCACCCTTTCGTACACACCGTTCGTAGAGTCTCTTCGTCTGTCAGATTCGCCTGTCATCGGCGCCCGCTCTGCCACCCCGCCAGCAGCATCGCCCAGATGCGCGGGGCGAGGGCGCGGGGCGAGAACGTATCGGGGACGAGTAGCCAGGCGCTCGTTAGCCCGTTGCCTGCCGCGACGTAGGTGAGCGCCGCCGCCTGCACGTCGAGCGTGGTGGGTAGCTCGCCCTTGGCCAGCGCCGCCATTAGCCGCGGGATGATCATCGCCTGGGTGCGGCGCTCCTCGGCGCGGCGGGCCGCCATGCTTTCGGGCGGCTCGTCGGCCACTTCGATGCGCAGGTACGCCAGCCGCACATAGGCCTGATAGCTGGCGTCGGTCTCCAGCGCCTCCATCCAGCGCAGCCACATCGCCTCCAACGCCGCCAGCGGACTAACAGTGGGCCGCGCGGCGTCTTCGAGCAGCGTCGAGAAGACGCTGGCCTGCTCGCCGAGCAGCGTGGCGAAGAGCTGCGCCTTGCTCTCGAAGTACCAGTAGATGGCGCCCTTGCTGAGATTGGCGGTGGTGGGGATGTCGTCGATGGTAAAGCGGCCCCACAAGCTGAATCGCTCACTGTA
>VFSW01014950.1_pt1 | contig 10696 bp, 6 predicted proteins | sample 5358111 | NCBI WGS metagenome assembly VFSW01 (sample SAMN11554181, study PRJNA540505) | mine drainage metagenome | isolation source: sediment from site ElyBrook_90M | place: USA: Ely Copper Mine, Vershire, VT | collected 2017
GGTCCGGCCGTCGGCGTCCAAAGCAGCGTCGGGCGTCGAGAGGGCGTATGGCTGCTCAGCCAGCGGTTAGCGGGAACATCTGGCGCTGCCAAAACATCATAAACGCTCAACAACGCCCCCCGCTCTACATCTCTATTATCGGCTCGCAGCGTCGGGGGCAAATGCACAATCAATTCTTCCGTCCTTCGCCACGTCCCGCTCACCCGCCACACATCCCCGCGGGATTCCACGGACAAGCCCTGCGGCGTGTCCACGTACCCGTCGGTCGCCCAGCCTGGCCGGTGGATTTCGACCGTGGCGTTGATTTTTCGCGGCGGCCTGAGCGACAGGTTCAACTGCCTTCCGGTGCTCCGTACCGTGGCCTTCCAATTACCGCCCGGACCCGAAACCACCGCAGCTCCGTCCAACAGCAGATTCACAAATAACTGATGGGCGTCTCCGGCGACCATGTAGCGTTGAACGTCTGCCAGGGCCCGGCCCCAGTGTTCCCCGCAACACCACCAGGCTTCCTCGCTGATTCCCTTAAAAGCCACAGGTTGGTTATCGATTTGATAAAAAACCCGGTGCCCGGCTCCGCCATTGGCGAATTGCTGATACAAAAAATGATTATTTAATGTCGTTTCTGCCGCATCCAGAAACCGGCCTTCGCCCGTCAGTCGCCACAGTGATAGATTCAACCGCAGCCAATCCGCTTCGGCACATCCCTCGTCGCGCAGGCACGTGGCACTCAGGGTTTCTTTGAACCCGCCGGTCGGCAGCAAGTACCGCTGGGTAAATAGGTTCCAATCGCGCTCCGCTGCCGCCAGCCACCGCGGCTCGCCAGTTACGTCATACAGCTCGGCAAAACCACGCACCGCGCACAGCCTTCCATGGCAGTGCAGCCCGTCAAAGTTCGTCACGGTTAATGCCAGTTCCGCGATTCTTTCCGCCTCCTGCGTAAAACGGGTGTTCTTGGTCACCCCGCCCAAATCTGCCAAACCCTCGATGCAGGAAAAATAGCACGTGACGAACCCATCGGCATAATCGCCCCCGATCCGTCGAATATTCTCCCCATTGTCGAATACCGGGTCGGTGGCGATAAAATAATTGCCGAGCCGCAATGCCATTTCCAGTGCCCGCTGCTCGCCGGTTCGCTGAAAAACCTCCACCAATCCTACCAACATTCGGCCGTTGCCCCAGAGAATCGGCATGTCCCGAGCGCGTTCCAGGTGAGCGAAATCCTGCTCAGCGCCGAAATGTCCATCCGGCTTTTGATAGGGGCTCAACCCGCCCAGAACCTCTGGAAGCTTGGCAAAAGCTGCGGGGTACTGCGGGGCAAGGAACGCCGCCACATCGATCCACCTTCCGGAAAGATCGCCGCTATACTCCGAGAATTTCCGATGTTCCTTTAGGGCTACGTCATCGAGGATGAAATCCGTATTGTCCAGCGGCGGCGCCGCTAGGCGCTGCGCGTTCAGGGCTTGTGCCAGCGCCCAGGGTCCGCTCAGCCACACGGCCTCAGGCCCTGGCAGCTCCGGCGGATGCCACCGAGTGGGCGTCGCGGCTCGCCGCGCTTGGCAAAGGTTGGAGCAACACGCGATGATACCAGCCACCATCACGGCGGCTTTTACCGCTCTTAGCGCACCTCCCAAAACGCATCGGCCCGCTCTTCCCATCAAGGCCGCGCGTTCGTTCGCTTCGCATCTTTCTATTTCGGCGCGCGGTCTGAGTTTCGAAGCGTTCGATTGCATCCAGGCTAGTCTAATTGCAGCAACCTTCGTGTCCAGCTTCGTCCGAAAGTCCAGACCGAGCGACGAGCGTGCCACGCTATTCCTCCCCTCGCCGGGTTTCCGCCAGTCCCGCCCAAATGTCGATGCGGCTCCTCAAACATAAATGAAGACCCTCTACTCGAGTTCTCATTAACCTCCCGCTTCCGCGGGGTGTTGGCGCCTGCGGGGCCGACGCAACGGTTTCCTCGTGCCACTTCAGTCCGTACCGTTCGACTGGCAGCGTAGCTCCTCAACAAATCCCCGTCTGGATGGTGCTCCTCCTGCCTGGCGATGTACTTCGCCACCTCCCCATTGGCGCGATAGGATGGAGGGTGGCCGTTGCCTTGATTTTCCCATCCAATTTGGTCACGATTCGTGCGTGCTAAAGCTCACCCAAACGGTTCTGTGCTTCCCGGCTCTCCTCCTGGGAATGGCCTGTGCATCCTCAGGCCACAGCGAAACCAAACTCTCGCAGTGGGAACCCGAAATCCGGGCCTACGAGGCTGCGGACCGAACCAATGCTCCGCCGCGCCATGCCATTCTGTTCATCGGCAGTTCCTCCTTCCGGCTCTGGAAAACCATGCCGGCCGATTTCCCAGACAAACAGGTGATCAATCGTGGTTTCGGCGGCTCCGAAATTCACGACTCAACCGCCTTCGCCGACCGGATCATTCTCCCATATCAACCCCGCATGATTGTGCTCTACGCCGGTGATAACGATCTCGCGGCCGGGATGACTCCGGATCAGGTCGTCGCGGAATACCACAACTTTGTTCGCACCGTTCGCGAGCACCTGCCCCAAACCCGCATCGCTTTCCTCTCGATCAAGCCCTGCCCGTCGCGCTGGCGCCTGAAAAAGGACATCATCGCTGTCAACCGCCGGATTGCTGCCCTCAAAGGCAAAGACCTTGCTTTTATAGATATTTTCGCCCCTATGCTCGGACCCGATGGAAAGCCCCGAACTGAGCTCTTCAAACCCGATATGTTGCACCCCAACGAGAAATGCTACCGGCTCTGGGCCTCGATGATCCGGCCCTATTTGAATTAGCTCTTCCGAAGGGCCTGCTCCCCCTGATCGTAACAATTCAATCGAACAGCAGATAGAAAAGAAAACAGAGGTATTCCCGAAGCTCAGCGGTTCCCCTTGGTGGCGCTCGCATGGTACCATTCCATCGCGGCGTTGAGCGCTGCGCCAACTTCCCACCGCGGTTGAAACCCCAGCAGCCGTTCCGCCTTGGCGATGTCCGCTAATGAATGGCGCACATCACCCGGCCGGAATTCGCGATATTGCGGCCTCTGAACCGGCAACTCCGGTTCCAAGCGCCGCAGCGCGTTTTGCAGCGCTTCGAACAGTTGGTTCAACGAGGTGCGCCGGCCCAACGCAATGTTATAGACCTGGTTGGCTGAACCGGGTTGGATGCTCGTCGCAGCCAGCAGATTGGCCTGCACAACATCTTCAACATAACAAAAATCCCGCGTGGTTTCTCCATCGCCGTTAATGAATACCGCCTCCCGCTTCAGCAAGGCTGAAATCCATTTGGGGATTACCGCCGCGTACGCCCCATCGGGGTCCTGCCGAGGACCAAACACATTGAAGTAACGCAATCCCACGGACTCGAATTCGTAGGCCCGGGCAAAAACCCCCGCATAGACCTCATCCATCCACTTCGTCGCGGCGTAGGGCGACAATGGCTGCCCCACTTTGTCCTCGAGCTTGGGGAGGTTCGGTTCGTCCCCGTAAACTGCACTGCTCGAAGCGTACACCAACCGTTTGACTCGGGCATTCCGCGCCGCTGCAATCATGTTGAGAAAACCGGTTACATTGCTCTGGTGCGCCCCCAGCGGGTCCGCCATCGACGCGGGCACCGAGCCCAAGGCCGCCTGGTGCAGCACGAAATCCACACCCGCTGCCGCGGCCTGGCACAGCTCTGGATTGCCGATGTCTCCCTCGATAAATCGAAAACGACTCCACGCCTGGGAGCCGACGCGCGCTTGAACCTGTTCCAGATTGTCCCTGGAACCGCTGGCAAAATTATCCAGGCCCACCACCGCTTGCTCCAGCTTGAGCAATGCTTCCAGCAGATTCGAGCCGATGAATCCGGCTGCCCCCGTCACCAGCCATTTCCGCGGCTTAGCCCGCAACTCTTGTTCCACACCTTCCAATCCGCTCATAGCTTGCTTCCTCTTCTTTGTTGCGCGTCGCCCTTTTCTGTGGCAACACTAAACCCGCCATCCAATGGAATGGGGTCGTAGCTCAGTTGGTAGAGCGTCTCGTTCGCAATGATAAGGTCGCAGGTTCGATTCCTGTCGGCTCCACCATTCCTGTCCCCGCGCCTCATCGCTTCGAAAGCACCACACCTCTGGAGCCCAGGCGCGAAATCAAGGCCAACACCCAACTCCATCCCGCCAAAAAGCAAATCCGTCGCAGATGCTCCCCAATGCCCAGGCGAGCCGATCTCGTGATCGGCCTGCCCCAAAAAGGATGGAAAACGTGACGCGACTATCCGCCGAGTCTAATTCTTCCCAAACTCAAAGTCACCCCCAGAGTGCTCTTCAGGTTCTGTTCATCGCGGCGGACGGGACTAGGGCTGCGGACGGTTCTGGTGCAGGCGTCCTCGCGTGCGCGTTCCGACCGCGTCCCGCCGCCAGATCGCAGGATTGACCGGCCAACAGATATAAAGTGAGGCAGGCCACATATCATCATATCAAGATACGTTGATTTTTGAGTTGCAGACCGCTTGTTCTCCCGTTATTTTCCCCACATGCCCGCCTTCGGGTGGCAAGCCGCCCGCATCGTCGGGCGGCCTTTATGCCGGCAGTGAATACTACAAACAACAGAGCGGAAGAATTGGAACGGTTGCTGCGCCAACGCATTGTCCTGCTGGACGGGGCGATGGGGACCATGATCCAGGCGCATAACCTCGATGAAACGGCCTTTCGCGGCGAGCGATTCAAGGACTCGGCCCAGGATCTCAAGGGCAACAACGATTTGCTGAACTTGACCCAGCCGCAACTTATTCAGTCGATTCACCGCACGTACATGGAAGCCGGCGCGGACATCGTCGAGACTAACACGTTTAACTCCACCGCCATTGCCCTCGCGGACTACAAGCTGCACGGACTGGCTTACGAGCTGAACGTCGCCGGCGCCAAGGTGGCGCGCGCCGCGGCGGAGCAGGTGATGTCAAGTCAGCCGGGCAGGGTGTGCTTCGTGGCCGGCGCGCTCGGGCCGACGAACAAGACGGCCTCGTTATCGCCGGATGTTCAGAATCCAGCCTTCCGCGCCATCACCTATGACCAGCTCGTGGCAGCTTACTACGAGCAGGCGCGCGGCCTGATGGACGGCGGCGTGGATGTATTGTTGGTGGAAACGGTTTTCGACTCGTTGAATTCAAAGGCGGCCCTCTTCGCCCTGGAAAAGTACTTCGAAGAGCACGAGCGCAGGGTGCCGGTGATGTTGTCTTTCACGATCACCGACCTCAGTGGCCGGACTCTTTCCGGGCAGACCGTCGAGGCTTATTGGAACTCGGTGTCGCATCACAAACTTCTGAGCATCGGGATAAACTGCGCGCTGGGTCCCGGGGAGATGCGGCCTTTTATCGAGGAGCTCTCCGGCTTGGCGAATATCTATGTCAGCAGCTACCCGAATGCGGGGCTGCCCAACCCGATGCTGCCCACCGGCTTTCCGGAGACACCGGAGACTCTTGCGCCTCAGCTCGGTGAGTGGGCGCGGAACGGTTGGCTGAACATTGTGGGTGGGTGCTGCGGCACGACACCGGCGCACATTCGCGCCATTGCCGCGGCGGTTCAAGGCTTGGCGCCGCGGGTTCCGGCCAAAGTGGAACCCTATACGCGACTGAGCGGGCTCGAGGCGCTGACCCTTCGACCGGAAACTAATTTTGTAAACATCGGCGAGCGCACCAATGTCACGGGGTCTCCCAAATTCTCGAAGTTGATCCTCGCCGGCGATTACGAGGGCGCCCTTGCCGTGGCTCGGCAGCAGGTCGAGAACGGCGCTCAGATCATTGACGTGAACCTCGACGAGGCCATGCTCGATTCGGAGAAGGCCATGACCACCTTCCTCAACCTCGTCGCTTCGGAGCCCGACATCGCCCGGGTGCCCGTCATGATTGATAGCTCAAAATGGTCGGTAATCGAGGCTGGTCTCAAATGCGTGCAGGGAAAAGGCGTGGTCAACTCCATTAGCCTCAAAGAAGGCGAGGAAAAATTTAAACACCAGGCCAGGTTAGTGCGCCGGTACGGCGCGGCGGTGGTGGTGATGGCGTTCGATGAAAAGGGCCAAGCTGATAGCTTCGAGCGGCGAATCGAGGTTTGCGAACGCTCGTACCGCATTTTGACAGAGGAAGTCGGTTTCCCCCCGCAGGATATCATCTTCGACCCAAACGTGCTTACGGTTGCCACGGGAATCGACGAGCACAACAATTATGCGCTGGATTTCATCCGGGCAACCAGGTGGATTAAGCACAACCTCCCGCTGGCGCGCGTTAGCGGGGGTATCAGCAATGTGTCCTTCTCTTTCCGGGGTAACAATGCGGTCCGGGAAGCCATGCACTCGGCTTTCCTCTATCACGCCATCCAAGCCGGGTTGGATATGGGCATCGTCAACGCCGGCATGCTTGGAGTTTACGAGGAAATCCCCAAAGACCTGCTCGAAAGGGTGGAAGATGTGCTGCTCAACCGGCGGCCGGATGCCACCGAACGGTTGGTGACGTACGCCGACTCCGTGAAACAGCAGGGCAAAGCCGAGGTCCTCGAGGATGCCTGGCGTCAGGGAACCGTCGAGGACCGGCTCAGCCATGCGCTGGTCAAAGGCATTGTCGATTATGTCGAGCAGGATACCGAAGAAGCGCGTAAGAAGTATGGACGACCCTTGTTAGTGATTGAAGGACCGCTGATGGCCGGCATGAACGTTGTTGGGGACCTCTTCGGCTCCGGCAAAATGTTTTTGCCGCAGGTGGTCAAAAGCGCGCGCGTAATGAAGAAGTCGGTCGCGCACCTTCTGCCGTTTATGGAAGCCGAAAAGCAGGCCTCCGGGGATCACCGCGCGCAAGGCCGCATCGTCATGGCAACCGTTAAAGGCGACGTTCACGACATTGGCAAGAACATTGTTGGGGTCGTCCTGGCGTGCAACAATTATGAAATCATCGACCTTGGGGTGATGGTTCCCGCCGAAAAAATCCTTCAGACGGCTCGCGAGCAACAAGCCGACCTCGTCGGATTGAGCGGCTTAATAACCCCGTCTCTGGATGAAATGGCGCACGTGGCCAAAGAAATGGAGCGGCAGGGGATGACCGTGCCCCTGCTCATCGGTGGAGCGACGACCAGCAAGGCGCATACCGCAGTCAAGATCGCGCCCAGCTACAACCAACCGGTAGTTCACGTGCTCGATGCCTCACGCGCCGTCGGCACTGTCGGAAAGCTGGTTAATCCCTCGCTCAAGCCGGCTTTTGTCGAGAACCTCCGGGCGGAATATGAAACGTTGCGTGTGCAGCACGGAACCCAAAAGACCAGGCCGTTGCTGCCGCTGGAAGAAGCGCGCCGCCGGCTCACGCCCATCGATTGGCGGGCTGCCGATTTGCCCAAACCGGAGTTCACTGGGGCCCGGATCATTAGCTCCGACGCTGGCCCTGAAACGGGAGCGCACGCCTTGCGCATTACCCTTTCGGAACTGGTGCCGTTCATCGACTGGTCGCCCTTTTTCCACACCTGGGAAATGCGCGGGCGCTACCCCGCCATACTGGAGAACACCGAAGCCAAAAAGCTTTTCGACGACGCGCAGCATTTGCTTCGAGAAATCATTTCGAAAAAGCTGTTAAACGCCAGGGCGGTTTATGGTTTCTTCCCCGCCAATTCGGTTGGGGACGATGTCGAACTCTACACGGATGAGACCCGTTCGCGCATTCTCACCACCTTCCATTTCCTCCGTCAACAGATGGACAAACCGCCCGGGCAGTTCAACCATTGCCTGGCCGACTACATCGCACCGCGGCCCGTGGAGCGAACCGATACCGCCTCCGCCTTGCCCGATTACCTCGGATCGTTTGCCGTGAGCGCAGGGTTCGGAGTCGAGGAGCTTTGCCGCAAATTCGAACGCGACCACGACGACTATAATGCCATCATGACGAAGGCGCTGGCCGACCGCTTGGCGGAAGCCTTTGCCGAGTTCCTTCACAAGCGCGCGCGACAGGAGTGGGGTTTCGGCCGCGCTGAGAACCTCACCACCGATCAGCTCATTCATGAAGCATATCGAGGTATCCGCCCCGCGGCCGGCTATCCCGCCTGCCCCGATCACACCGAGAAGCTGCTCCTTTGGAAGCTGCTGGGCGTAGAAAGGCACACCGGGATCAAGTTGACCGAGAGCTGCGCCATGTGGCCGGGAGCGAGTGTCAGCGGCCTCTATTTCGCTCATCCCGAAGCTAAGTACTTTGGAGTGGGAAAGCTCGGCCGGGACCAAATCATTGATTATCAGGGGCGCAAGTCGATGGATCTGCCGGTGATTGAGCGCTGGCTGGGGCCGTACCTGAATTACGAGCCGGACGCGGCTCCGGCCGCAGACCTGGTCACCGGCTCGGCACCGGCTCCTTAGGAATTGGCGCGAGGTGGTTGAGCCGGCGCGAGACAAAGCGTTCACTCCGGCTCTCTTGCTTGGTCAGAATCAATGCCGCGGTTCGCGGCAGGGCGTTCGCCAAAGCCAAACCTCTCCGGACGCCCAGCACACAGACGGTTGTCGCCACCGCGTCCGTGCTTGTCGCGTTGGGTGCGATGATCGTGGCTTGAATTCGGTTGGTAAGGCCCAAGCCAGTTTTCGGGTCCAATATGTGAGAGTACCGCACCCCATTGACCAGGATGAACTGTTCCGTGTCGCCGGAAGTCGAAATGCCGCAGTTGTGGAGCAGCACCGTCCGTGCGAGTTGGTTATCCTTGGCATCGATTCCAGTAATCCCAACCTTCCAGCCCGGCTGGCCGGGGGGCGGATTCCCGATCGCGATGTCACCGCTGGCGGCGACTAGGGCACGGTCAATGCCCATGGTTCTCAGCAGCTCTAAAGCCTGATCGGCCGCATATCCTTTGGCGATGCCGCCAAGGTCCAGGCGCATGTGGGGCACGAGCAGTGTAATCGTGCGGCTGCGCGGCTCCAGACGTAGCTTTTGGTATCCGACGGCTTCCCGGGCGCTTGACAGTTCAGATGGCCCAGGCAGCACCTTGCGCTTCCGCGCAAACCGCCACAGCCGAACATAAGGACCAACCGTAACGTCGAAGGCGCCTCCCGAAAGCTCCGAAATCCGTTGTGCTTTCTGCATGACGTCAAACAGGTCCTCGCTGGCCGCCACGGGTTTGCCGACCGGCTGTTCGCAAAGGCGCATCAGCTCGCTGTCCGCCTCGTAATCGCTCATGATGTCTTCCAGGCTTTCTATTCGTTTAAAAGCCGCGCCGGCGGCAGCTTGGGCCTGGGCTGGATTGGTGGCGTAGAGCGTGATGGTGAAAAGAGTGCCCATCGCCGGATGGGTGAACTCGAAACGATGAAGGGGAGGCGCAGCAGCTGGCGCGCGGCAGCAGGTGAGCGAGAGAAGGAACAGCAGGCCTAGCATAAAAGGAAAGCGCCGCTCGGCCTGGCCCGGCCTGAAAAGAGAACGACAAAAAGCCACGAGTGGCCACCGAGCAACACATCTCGGTGTGCACTCGTGTCCACCCGTGGGCTCCAAAGGTGAAGCGTGTCTGTCGGGACTGCGGCTCAGGCCTTCAGCGGGACCATCGGTGGGTCCTTCAGGATGTTGTGCTCGCTTGGGATGGGCGGTTGAAGCGTTCGGAACGGCCCAAATTGCATTTTCGAGAGATCCTGGAACAGTTGTTCGGGACCATACGCGAATTTGCAGTTGAGAACATCCTCCCAGGATACGCCTGCGCCGCTGTAGGAAGCTTCCCGGCCCATAATGGCGGTCATGGTGCTGTCAGTGACCTGCTTTGCCTCGTTTAGCGGCGTGTCGTTTTCGATCGCGTTGATCAGGTCAATGTGTTCCTGCACGTAAGGGTCGATTTCCTGGGCGCGGTAGCGCCATACCGACCCGCCCTTCGGTCGGATCATGTGATGCGGGTCCGCAGTGCCGTTGCTGCCGATAACCCCTTCGCTTACCGAGGCCCAATCGCGTTTGATTTGACCGCAATAACTAAAGAGGTGGACCCCGTTGGGATATTCGTACTCGACATCAAAGTTGTCCCAGATTTCGCCGGACTTGTTCCCCAACTGCTGTCTCGAGCCCTGTCCCCAGCACCGCACCGGGTGATCCTGCATAAGCCAGTTAGCGACGTCGAGGTTATGAACGTGCTGCTCGCAAATATGGTCCCCACAAAGCCAAATATAATGGTACCAGTTATTCAGTTGCTTTTCCAGGTCCGTGTCGCCCACATGCTGGCCGTAGTGAGACTGGCCTTCACCGTAATGCCAGATCGGCCCGCCGTTGACCCAATACGCCCGCAGAGCCACAATATCCCCCACGGCTCCGTCGTGAATGCGCTTGATGGTTTCAATGTAGCTGGCCTGATGACGACGCTGGGTGCCGGCAGCCACCTTGAGGTTCTTCTGCTTCGAAAGCTCGGCGCTCTCATACATCAGCCGGGCCGTCGGACCATCCACCGCGACCGGTTTTTCGCAGAAGATATGCTTCCCGGCATCAACACAGGCGCGGAATTGGACCGCACGAAACCCGGGGGGAGTCGCGAGGATGGCGTAATAAACACCAGGTTCGGCGAGCGCTTTTTGGTAAGCGTCGAAGCCGCTGAAGCATTTATCCTGCGGCACCCCGAAATTCTCGGCACCGCGCCTGGCTTGTTCGGGAAAGAGGTCAGCCACCGCGACGATCTTCCCATCGACGCCGGTGTGCTTTACCGCTTAGTTGAAGTTGCGCCCCCGCCCCCCCCCCCCCCCCCCG
>VFSW01014951.1_pt1 | contig 10696 bp, 8 predicted proteins | sample 5358111 | NCBI WGS metagenome assembly VFSW01 (sample SAMN11554181, study PRJNA540505) | mine drainage metagenome | isolation source: sediment from site ElyBrook_90M | place: USA: Ely Copper Mine, Vershire, VT | collected 2017
GAGTCGCGCCGGTGTCGGCGATGTAGCGGAGTTTCTCGTCGGGGGAAAAGGCGATGCCGTTCGGCCGCACCATGTCGGTGACCACCGGCGCGACGTCGCCGGACTTGGCGTCCACGCGGTAGACGTGGCAGCCGCCGATCTCTTCCGGGGCGTGATCGCCTTCATAATCGGTGTCGATGCCGTAGGCGGGGTCGGTGAACCAGATCGAATCGTCGGATTTGACCACGACGTCGTTGGGCGAATTGAAGCGCTTGCCGTTCCATCTGTCGGCGATCACGGTTATCGAGCCGTCGATCTCGGGGCGGGTGACGCGGCGGGTGAGGTGCTCGCAGGTCACCAGGCGCCCCTGATTATCCACGGTGTTGCCGTTCGAATTGTTGGAGCGCTCGCGAAACACCGAGACTTCCCCGGAGGGATCGACCAGCCGCATCATCCGGTTGTTCGGGATGTCGGACCAAACGAGATAGCGACCGGCGGCGAACCATGCCGGGCCTTCCGCCCACCGCGCGCCGGTCCACAGGCGCTCGACCCGCACATGGCCGGCAAAACACGCCTTGAAACGCGGATCGAGCACCGTGACGCCAGTACCTTCGACTTCGCCATACCACATCGGACATTTCCCCCTGGATTGGACCTGCGACAACACTGACACTGATAGTTTACGGCTCCATCGGCAAGAGGCGCCCGACGCCGCCTCGCCGCGCCGCGCGCGACGTGCTATTGACGCGCGCCCCGGGAGCGCCGCCATGCCGCACATCATCGTCGAATATTCGAGCAATCTCGAGGACGGGGTCGACGTGCGCCGGTTGATCGACGACCTGCACGGAACCGTGGTGCGGTCCGGCCTGTTCGAACCGGCGGCGGTGCGGACCCGCGCCGCGCCGCGCAGTCTCTATCGCATCGCCGACGGAGCGCCGCAGAACGTCTTTTTGCACATCACCGCCCGAATTCGCGCCGGACGCACGGCCGGCGATCGAAAGGCGCTGGGCGCCAGCCTGTTGCAGACCGCCAGGGACGCCATCGCCGCGCAGCCGGCGCCGCCGCCGATCGGCCTGACCGTCGAGGTTCATGAAATCGATCCTGAAATGCTGTTCCGGCATATGACGATCAAGTAGCGCCCGGTGTCCGCTATCGCTTTCCCCTGCCCCTGATCGCTGAGAGCGTCGTCGAGGCCGTGATCGCCTCCGCGTCGAACTTGACCTCGATGATCGCCGGCTTGCCCGACGCGACGGCGCGCTCGAAGGCGGGCGCAAACTCCTCGGTCGCGGCGACGGTTTCGCCATGGCCGCCGCAAGCCCGGGCGAGCGCCGCGAAATCGGGATTGATGAGGTCGGTGGCGATGACCCGGCCGGGATAGTCGCGCTCCTGGTGCATCCGGATGGTGCCGTGGACGCCGTTGTTGACGATCACCAGCACCACCGCCGCGCGATACTGGACGGCGGTGGCGAATTCCTGGCTGGTGAGCTGGAAACAGCCATCGCCGGCGAAGGCGACAACACTTCGTTCAGGGTGTTTCAGTTTGGCGGCTATCGCCGCCGGAAGGCCGTAGCCCATCGTTCCCGAGGTCGGCGCGAGCTGCCCGCCATAGCGCCGGTAGCGGAAGAAGCGATGCAGCCAGCCGGAATAGTTCCCCGCGCCATTCGCGAGGATCGCGTCGTCGGGAAGCCGCATCCGCAGCCAGGCGACGATCTCGGCGAGTTGCACCGCGCCGACGTTGCGGGTCGGCGGCGACCACGCGCGGTATGCTGCGTTCGCCGCGCGGGTCTGCGCCTCCCACGCGACGGCGTTCGGCGGCTGGAGGGTGTCGAGCGCCGCAGCGAACCCGATCGGACTCGCGTTGATTGCGAGGGTCGGTCGATAGATCCGGCCAAGCTCCTCGGCGCCCGGGTGAACATGAACAAGCGCCTGGCGCGGCTCGGGAATGTCGATCAGCGTGTAACCCGAGGATGGCATTTCGCTCATCCGGCCGCCGACCAGCAGCAAAAGGTCGGCGTCTTTGATCCTGTCGGCCAGCGCGGGGTTGACGCCGATACCGACGTCGCCGGCATAGTTCGGATGATCGTTGTCAAACAGCATCTGCCGGCGAAAGGAGCAACCGACCGGCAGGTCGAACCGCTCGACGAACCGGCGCATGCCGTCGACGCCGGCCTCGCTCCACCGCGAGCCGCCGAGGATGACGAACGGCCGCTTCGCGGCGCCCAGCATCTGCCCGAGTTGCGCCATCTGGGCGGCGCCCGGACTGCTCTCGACCGGCGTCCACGGCGCCGCGTCGGCGACCACAACGGATTCGCGCAGCATATCCTCAGGCAGCGACAGTACGACGGGGCCCGGCCGGCCCGAAGTCGCCAGGTGGAACGCGCGGGCGACGATTTCGGGAATCCGCTCGGGCCGATCGATCTGTTCGACCGATTTGGCGACCTCGCCGAAGAATTTCGTCGGATCGATTTCCTGAAACGCTTCACGGCCGCGCATCGAGCGCGCCACCTGGCCGAGCAGCAGGACCATCGGCGTCGAATCCTGGCGCCCGACATGGAGACCGGCCGAGGCGTTGGTCGCGCCGGGTCCGCGCGTCGCCATGACGACGCCGGGCCGGCCGGTGAGCTTGCCCCAGGCCTCGGCGGCCATCGCCGCGCCGCCCTCCTGGCGACAGACGGTGACCGCGACCGGCGAATCGTAGAGCGCATCGAGCAGCGCAAGATAGGACTCGCCGGGGACGCAGAACGCGCGATCGACCCCGTTTTGCACCAGCGCGTCGGCGAGGATCCGCCCGCCGGTCCGCGCTACGCCTTGCTTGCTCACGACGCGCTCCCCTGAAGTCGATTCTTGTCGCCCGGGGCGCCGTCATCGCTGCCGCCGGCGCCCGGCCCTTCGAAGACCCGGGAGCAAGCGTTGCCGATATGCGTGCGCATGGCGCGGCGGGCGGCGTCCTTGTCGCGCGCCTCGATCGCCTCGAGCATCACGACATGCTCGATCTGCACGGTGCGCAAATGCTCGAGCGGCCGAGTAAGGCTAAGGCTGCGCGCCAGATTGATGGCGAACTCGATCGGCGTGCGGATCGACTGCATCACGGTTTCAAAAAACTCGTTGCCGGACGCGCGCGCCACCGACAGATGGAATTCGAGATCGGCGCTCATCCCGACCATGCCGCGGGCGGTGGCCGATTCCATCCGGTCGAGCGCCTCGCGCATCACCAGAAGCATCTCAGGGGTGCGATTCTGGGCGGCGTAGTAGGCCGCCTCGCCTTCGACCCCGATCCTGAACTCGTAGCATTTCCTCACTTCGGCGAGGCTGTTGACCGCCCCGAAGCCGGGAGCGCGCGGGACGACGTCGGCCCGCTTCTGCACATAGCTGCCGGAGCCTTTCCGGGACACGATCACGCCCATGACGCGCAGACGCGACAGCGCCTCGCGGATGACCGGGCGGGACACGCCGAACCGGTCGGCGAGTTCGCTCTCCGATGGAAGCCTGCTGCCCGCGCCGAACTCTCCGCGTTCGATCAGCTCGACCATCCGATGGGAAAGCTGGTCGCCGAGCCGCGCCGCTGGCGCGAGCGCCCCCCAATCGACGTTGTCGAGCGTCGGAACGATTTCTGTCCAGTGAGGCTGTCTGACAGATTCTATCGGCATCTGGATAAACCCGTGAGGTAATATTGTCATTTCGGCACTAGATTTCGGAATCGTCAAGTAATTCCACAGAAAAATCAGATTGACAGGTTTACTGAATTCCTTTACTTGAATTTACCGAAGCCTGCAAGGGCGGTGGGCGTGGGCCGGCGGGCGTGTAGGGGGGTCGGGGGCCCGGGGGGGGGCGTGGGCCGGCGGGCGCGGCCGGCCCCCCGCATTCAATTTGCGATATCGCCGCCGAAGCGCGATGCTTGGTCGCCGGATCAACCGACGCCGAGGAGTCAGGGAGCACGAAACCCCGATGGAAGCTGGTCGGCAGACCATTGCCAGGGCGGCCTCGGCCGCGCCGCCCGCAGAAAACGTGACGGCTCATGCCGACGATCTGCTGGCCGTGCGCGGCGTCTCGAAGAAGTTCGGGGGCACCGAGGCGTTGATCGACGTGAGTCTGCGCCTGAACGCCGGTGAGATTCTCGCCCTGCTCGGCGAGAACGGCGCGGGCAAATCGACACTGATCAAGATATTAGCCGGGGTTTACACACTCGACCAAGGCAGCGTGGCCTTTCGCGGAGCCGACGTCACGGGGGCGCTCAGGCGTCTGCCGATCGCCTTCATTCATCAGGACCTCGGCCTGATCGATTGGATGACCGTCGCCGAGAACATCTGTCTCACTCTTGGCTTCCCGCGGCGGCTCGGCGTCATCGACTGGGGCGCGGCGCGCCAGCGGGCCGCCGCCGCGCTCGAGGCGCTCGGCGCGGACATCGATCCGGACGTGCGGATCCAGAACCTCACACGAACCGAGAAATCGCTGGTGGCGATCGCCCGCGCGCTCTCCGCCGAAGCCGAGATCCTGGTGCTTGACGAACCGACCGCCAGCTTGCCGGCCGATGAAGTGGCGCGGCTGTTCGCCTGTTTGCGCCGGTTGCGGGCGCGGGGCGTCTCGATGATCTACGTCTCGCATCGCCTCGACGAAGTGTTCGAGATCGCCGACCGAATGGTGGTGTTGCGCGACGGACGGGTCGCCGGCGAGCGCCTGGTGGCGCATACCACCCCCGACGAGACGATCCTGCTGATCGTCGGGCGCGAACCCTCGCAGGTGTTCCGTCGTCCCGCAGAGCGGCGCGGCTCGCCGCGCCTGGCGCTTGAATCCTTGTGCGTCGAGGGAGTCGGACCCGTCGACTGCGAGATTCATGCCGGCGAAATCGTCGGACTGGTCGGGCTGCGCGGCGCCGGACAGGAGTGCATCGGGCGGGCGCTGTTCGGCGTCATGCCGACCACCGGCGGCTGCATCTTGCTCGATGGCGCGACAATGGCCGTCACTTCGCCGCGCCAGGCGATGAACCGCGGAGTCGATCTGGTTTGCGGCGACCGGGTCGGCGAGTCCATCATGCCGAACCTGACCGTTCGCGAGAATCTGTTCCTCAACCCGATCGCCGCGGGGCGCGGCCTGTTCTCGATTCTCTCGCCGCGCCGCGAAGGCCGCGGTGCGTCGGAACTGGGCCAGCGGGTGGGGTTGCGGCCGAATGATCCGACGCTGCCGATTGAACTGCTGTCCGGGGGCAACCAGCAGAAAGTGGTCGTCGGGCGCTGGCTGCATCTGGCCGCGAAAGTCTATGTGTTCGAGGCTCCGACGGCCGGCGTCGACGTCGGCGCCAAGGCGGAGATCTACAGGTTGTTCGACGTCGCCCTGCAGGCGGGCGCGGCGATCCTGATTGTGTCGACCGATTTCGAGGAAGTGGCCAAGGTCTGCCATCGCGCCCTGGTCTTCGACCGCGGCCGGGTCGTCGCGGAACTCGCCGCCGCCGATCTCTCCGTCGAAAACCTGCTTGCCGCCGCTTCCGCCAGAATCGTCCGCGCGGAGGGCGCCGGCGCTTTGGACCAACAGGCGCGGAGCGCTCATGCAGTCCATTAAGTCGAACGCGCTGGAGCCGACGCGGCCGGAACTGGCGGGGCTTTCGCCCGGGCGAAGGATTTTGCGCCTGGCGCCGGTCTACGGGCTTCCCCTTCTGACGCTCGCCCTGATTGTCCTGTTCTCGATTCTGCTGCCCGACACGTTCCCCACCTGGCTCAACGCGCGCTCGATCCTCGCGGACAAATCGATCGTGGCCCTGCTCGCGCTCGCCGCGACTCTGCCGATGATGGCCGGCCGCATCGATCTGACCGTCGGCTTCGGCATCGTGATGTGGCACATTCTGGCGATCAGCCTTCAAGTCAAATTCGGCGTCCCATGGCCGATCGCGATCCTGTTGGTGATTGCTTGCGCCGGGGTCGTCGGCTTCCTCAACGGCGTGCTGGTCGAGGTGGCGCAGGTCGACGCTTTTGTCGCGACGCTGGGCACTGGCACGATCCTTTACGCCCTCGCGCTTTGGCACACCGACGGGCGCCAGATTGTCGGCGACCTGCCGCGCGGCTTCCTCGCCATCAACGGGACGTCGGTATTCGGCATCCCCATACCGGCCTTCTACGTGCTGGGGCTCGCGATCGTTCTGTGGATCGTCAGCGAGCGGCTGCCGCTCGGTCGATTAATTTACGCCATCGGCGCCAATGAAAAGGCCGCCGCTCTCAATGGTATTCCGGTGCGCAGATATGTCATCGGCGTTTTCGTCGCCTCGGGCGTCATAACCGGCTTCGCCGGCTGCGTGCTCGGCGCGAAGTTGCGCATCGGCCAAGCGAACGTCGGCCTGGATTTCCTGCTGCCGGCGCTGGTCGGCGCCTTCCTCGGCTCGACGACGATCAAGCCGGGGCGCGTCAATATCTGGGGCAGCATATTCGGCATTCTCATACTTGCGGTCGGCATCTCCGGCATCCAGTTGTTTGGCGGCTCCTTCTTCGTCGAGCCCCTCTTCAACGGCGCGACGCTGGTCGTCGCCATCGCGCTTGCCGCGTTCGCGCAGCGCCGGCGCACCGTCGCCAAGCCGCCGCGCGAAACCACGCCCGCGGCGGGAGCCGGAGAATCCGCGAACGCAGCCAGGGCCGCGTGAGGCCTTTGCGTAAACGCCGGCGACGCCGGCCTGGCGCAAACAGCCGCCAGTCAAAGATGGGAGGAAAGCATGGGTACGCCTAACATGATGCTCAGGGGCTTGCTGGCCTCGGTCGGCGCGCTGACGATCTGCGCAGGCGCGGCGCGCGCGGACGACGCCGCCTATCTGGAGAAGGCGAAATCATTTCTCGCCAACGTCGCCGCGCCGGTCACCAAATGGGACGGCCCGACTTCGGGGCCGAAGAGCGTCGGCAAGAAGTTGGTCGTCATCGTGCTCACCGACGGGCGCAACGGTGGCGCGCCGGGCGCCGCCGACGGCGCCCCCGAAGCCGCCACGGCGCTCGGCTGGGAGGTTCGCCAGCTCGACGGCCAGGGCTCGGTGCCCGGCCGCGCCACAGCTCTGCAGCAGGCGATCGCCATGAAGCCGGCCGGCATTCTCAACGCCGGCATCGACAGCAAGGAGCAGGCGCCGCTTTTCGAGCAGGCCGCCGCCGCCGGGGTCAAGGTGGTCGGCTGGCACGCCGGTCCCCAGGCCGGACCAGACAAGGACATCCCGTCGGTGTTCACCAACGTGACGACCGATCCGGCGGAAGTCGCGGCTTCCGCCGGTTTCGAAGCGGTCTGGAAGGCCTCGCAGGGCGCGGACTGCGGCGTGATCCTGTTCACGGATTCGATCTACGCGATCGCCACCGCCAAGACGAACTTCTCGAAGGCGGCCGTCGAAGGTTATTCGAAGTGCAAGGTGCTCGAAGTCGCGGATACGCCGATCGGCGACCTCGCTAACCGCATGGGCCAGCTGACGACGTCGTTGCTGTCGAAGTACGGCAAAAAGTGGACCTTCTCGATCGCCGTCAACGACCTCTACTACGACTTCTCGGCGCCCGCTTTGCAGTCCGCCGGCATCGATCCGGCGAACGGCTATCCACAGCAGATATCGTCGGGCGACGGCTCGGTGCCGGCGTTCAAGCGCATTCGCGACAAGCAATATCAATTGGCGACCGTCGCAGAACCGCTCAACCTGCAAGGCTGGATCATGGTCGACGAAATGAACCGGGCGCTCGCTGGCGACAAGCCGTCGGGCTTCGTGCCGCACGTGCATCTCTTCACCGCCGAAAATCTCGACAAGGACGGCGGACCGGAGAACCGGTTCGATCCCGGCAACGGCTACCGCGACGAATACAAGAAAATCTGGGGCGTTAAGTAGGTCGCGGAAGGGACGGCTCACCGTCCCTCCCGCCGACAAGCCGCATCCGTGATGACACTCCCGCGCCGTTCGCCAATGCGGCCGGCGCGGACCTCACGGGGCGGCGCATCATCAAACAAGGAGACCGATATGGCCAGCAACGATCTTCCCAAGCCTGACTACGCCACAAGCAACATGCGCCTTGTCGGCTACAGCGATCAGGCCGGACGGTGCGACGGCGTGCAGATCATGGTCCATCGCGGCTACGCCTATGTCGGCCATATTTTTTCGAAGGGGTTCTCGGTCATCGACGTGCGCGATCCGAGCAAGCCGAAGGTCGTGAAACACGTCGCTGCGCCGCCGAACACCTGGACGCTGCACCTGCAGGCGTTCGACGACCTGCTGCTCGTCATCCACAACAAGGACATGTTCGCGCAACCCGAACTCGCCGACGAAAAGGCCTATTACAAAGGCTCCGTCGATCATCACGCCAAGGAGGAATCGGCCGGCCGAAACTGGTCCGCCGGCATGGCGGTCTACGACATTTCCAAGCCCGACGATCCGCGGCAGATCGGCTTCATGCCGGTCCAGGGCACCGGGCTGCATCGGCTCTGGTATGTCGGCGGACGCTGGGCCTATGCGTCGGCGCTGCTCGACGGTTTCTCCGCCTACATCCTGCTCACCATCGACCTGCGGGACCCCAAGAAGCCGACGCTGGCCGGCAAATACTGGTTGCCGGGCATGCACGTGGCGGCTGGCGAGAAGGCCAACTGGCCGACCAAGAACGGCCGCTTCGGGCTGCATCACGCCATCATCAACGACGACATCGCTTATTGCAGTTGGCGCGACGCGTGCCTCGCGGTGGTCGACGTCAAGGACAAGGCCAATCCCAAGCTGATCGTCCACAAGGTCTGGGCGCCGCCGTTCGGCGGCGGCACGCACAACGCGCTGCCGTTGCCCGACCGCAACCTGCTGATCGTCGTCGACGAGACCGTGCTCGATAACCAGGAGGACGGATTCAAACCGATCTGGGTGTTCGACAACCAGGTCAAATCCAACCCGATCAGCATCGCCACATTCCCCGAGCCGTCGGACAAGAACTACCTGAAGGTCGGCGGTCATTTCGGGCCGCACAACGTTCACGAGAATCGGCCAGGCAGCTTCGTCAGCTCGGAACTGATCTTCTCGACCTATCAGAACGCCGGCCTGCGCGTTTACGATATCAAGGACCAGTTCCGGCCGAAGGAAGTCGGCGCGTTTGTCCCGCCCCCGCCGGCCAAATGGGTCGACCCGCGCCCGAACCGGCCGATTCTCCTGCACTCGGCGGACGTGTTCGTCGACAAGAACGCGCTGTGCTACGTCACCGATTTCAGCGCCGGCCTTTACATCGTCGAATACAAGGGCTGAGCGGGAGGACGCCGGGAAAGGAACGACGCGATGGGGCGCCCCGACCTGCCGAAGCCGACCTACGCGCGCAACATGCGCCTGATCGGCCACTGCGATCAGGCCGGTCGCGGCGACGGCCAGCAGATCATGGTGCGCAACGGCTACGCCTATATCGGCCATGTCTGCTCGAAGGGCTTTTCAGTCATCGACGTTCGCGATCCGACCCGACCGAAGGCCGTCAACTACATCCAGAATCCGCCCAACACCTGGAGCCTCCATCTGCAGGCGCACGACGATCTGCTGCTTCTGGTTCACGGTCGGGACATGTTTTCCCAGCCGGAAATGGCCGACGAACGCAACTACTACAAGCCGAAGGCCGGCCAGCATGGCCACGAAGACGCGCCGCAGGCGCGCAACTGGTCGGCCGGCATGGCGGTGTTCGACATTTCAAAGCCCGCCGAGCCGCGCCAGATCGGCTTCATGCCGGTCGACGGGACCGGGCTGCATCGCATCTGGTATGCCGGCGGACGCTGGGCCTACGCCTCGGCGATGCTGGAGGGATTCTCCGACTATATTCTCATCCCCATCGACATGCAGGATCCGACCCGCCCGCAGATCGTCGGCCGCTATTGGTTGCCGGGGATGAACCTGGCGGCCGGCGAGAAGGGCGACTGGCCGCTGGAGCGCGGCCGCTACGGGCTGCACCACGCGGTGATCGCCGACGACATCGCCTATTGCGCGTGGCGCGACGGCTGCCTGGTGACGGTCGACGTCGCCGACAAGAGCAATCCCCGGCAGATCGTCCATCGCAACTGGTCGCCGCCGTTCGGCGGCGGCACGCACCATTGGCTGCCCCTGCCCGACCGCGATCTGCTGATCGTCCTCGACGAGGCGGTGCTCGACGAGATGGCCGACGGGTTCAAGCCGATCTGGGTGTTCGACAATCAGGTGAAGGCGAACCCGATCAGCATCGCCACGTTCCCGCCGCCCGCCGACCGCGACTATATCGCCGTCGGCGGCCATTTCGGGCCGCATAACATTCACGAGAACCGGCCGGGCAGCTTCGAGAGCTCCACGCTGATCTTCGCCACTTACCAGAACGCCGGCGTGCGGGTCTACGACATCAGCGACCAGTTCCGCCCGCTCGAGGTCGCCGCATGCGTGCCGCCGGCGCCGGCCAAACTGATCGATCCGCGTCCCAATCGGCCCGTGGTGCTCCATTCGGCCGACGTGTTCGTCGACAAGAATGCGCTCTGCTACGTCACCGACTGGAGCGGCGCAGGGCTGCACATCATGGAATACGGCGGGTGAGCGCATGGGCCCGCGAGGTTGTCCGCCCCTCGGCGGCGCGCAGTGGGATTGCGCCGCGTTCCCGATCCGGGGCCGGCGACGCCGGCATCTTTTTTGCTTGAGTCTGGAATGACCGAACCGATCGACTGGCGCTTTCCCTATTCCTCGACGCGGCGGCCGGTTCTGGCCGCCAATTGCGTCGCCACCACCCAGCCGCTCGCCGCGCATGCTGAGGCC
>VFSW01014952.1_pt1 | contig 10695 bp, 13 predicted proteins | sample 5358111 | NCBI WGS metagenome assembly VFSW01 (sample SAMN11554181, study PRJNA540505) | mine drainage metagenome | isolation source: sediment from site ElyBrook_90M | place: USA: Ely Copper Mine, Vershire, VT | collected 2017
TCCAAGGTGGCCCAAGCATCGCGCTGCTACATTCTCGCTTCCCATTTTTCCGCCGCGAACAACTCGAAAACGATTGGATGGGCCGACTCGGCAAAGACTCTGCAAACCGGCCCACAGGCTGCGTCTTGGTTTCAACGCAGGTTGCCGAGCAGAGCGTGGATATTGACGCCGATCTTTTGATTACTGATCTCGCTCCGACCGACATGCTATTGCAGCGGCTTGGCCGTCTGTGGCGACACGACCGGCGCGACCGTCCCTGTCTACACCCCGAAATCTGGATTCAGATGCCGCATGTAGATGATGCCGCACTGCGTGACGCGTGCGAGAAGGAACTTCGGAAGGCCCTGGGCAAGAGTTCCCGCGTCTATGCACCCTACATCCTGCTGCGTTCTCTCCAGCAGTGGCGTGGGAGAGCGACGATCAACTTGCCAGGTGACATCCGCCAGATTCTCGAAGCCACTTATGCCGATCCCACTGCCGCCGAGCCGCCTGCATGGAAGGAACTACGAGAACAGTTGGAGAAGCAAAAAGACAAAATGGCCCGGCAAGCCCTCAACGCCACCACCACCTGGAACAACCCGGCTCTGCCAGACGAGGAAGGCGTCCAGACCCGTTTCAACACGTACCCGATGGCCCAATTGCTTCTGGCAACGCAGAGTACTCCGATTGGCGTGCACTCCGTGCGCCTCGAATTGCTCAACGGCGACACCGTAACCGTTGGCGACCGCGACCGGAATTTCAATGCCCGAAAAGCGATCCATCGCAATCTCGTCCGTGTGCCGTGCTGGACAGTTGCGACTGGCCTCGCAAAACCGCCAACATGGCTGGCTGATTACGTTTCGCAACCCACGGCCCTCGGTCTGTTGCAACCGGGCGGTGATATCCTCTGGCCCAGCAACGGACGGCAGACAGAGATTTCTTATCAAGCTGACCAAGGTATTATCATTGACCGCGAACGTGTGCCGCATACCGGTCAGGAAGAGTCCGATGAATCTTACGACTGACGATTGGATTCCGATTGTATGGAATAACGGCAACTCGGGAATTGTCAGCCTGCGCGAAGCATTTGAGCGCGGCGAGGAGATTCGTGATCTTGCCGTCCGCCCGCACGAACGCATTTCCTTAATGCGCCTGCTCATCTGCATCGCCCAAGCCGCCCTTGACGGCCCAAACGACCAAGCCGATTGGAAGACATGCCTGCCCCGTATCGTGCCCGCAGCTCTCGATTACCTCGATCGTTGGCGACACACCTTCGAGTTGTTTGGCAACGGCCAGCGCTTTTTGCAGGTCGCCAACTTGAAGAAACCTGCGACCAAATCCAATGATGATGACGAAGGCAATTCGACCAGCAAACTCGATCTGGCGCTGGCTACGGGCAACAACACAACACTGTTTGACAACTCCGGTGGTTCGGAGCGGGCATTCACCGCAGCTGAACTCGCTTTGATGCTGACGACATTTCAGTGTTTTTCACCATGCGGCACGATTGGAGTCGCTTTATGGAACGGAGGTCCGACCCTGGGATGGAGCAGCTACCCAAAGGTAAAGCCTGGTCAGAGCACACACGCTCCTTGTCTCTCCGGCAATATACTCCATTCGTACTTGCGGGCACGCAATCTGCTCGATTCGTTACACTGCAACCTGATTACGAAGGAGCAGGTTGAGGGATTCTGCGGTCACGATGCGTGGGGAAAGCCAGAATGGGAAACGGTACCATCAAACCCGAGGGATAAGGGTGCGGTGCAGAATGCGACCATGTCCTATCTTGGAAGGTTGGCTCCCTTGAGCAGAGCCGTTCAACTCGCGGATGACCGGCGTTCTATGACGCTTGCCAACGGCCTGGAGTATCCGGCCTATCCAGAATGGCGAGAAGCATCGGCCACCATCGTGACTCGGTCCCCCAAGAAACAGCCGACCCGTGTGGCGCTACGGGCTTATCTTGACAAAGACACATGGCGAGAGTTGCACGCTCTGACGGTGATTTTTGTAGACAAGAACACTAATGGTGGTCCAGTGGCGTTACGGAATCTTACGAATGATTCGGACTTCGACCTGTGGGTTGGTGGGTTGGTTGCGGCAGGCAATGGCAAGCTGCTGGACAGCACCGAGTCCGTTTTCCATGTTCCTGCCGCGATGCTGACCGAACCGAGTCAGATGGTTTACGAAGCTGGAGTGCGGCTGGCGGAAACCAGTGCGTTTCGGGTGAAGCGGGCCGCCTCGGTTTACCACAAGGAACTGGGTGACAATCTTGACCGACCTGAAATGAAAAACCGTCGCCATCAAATCCAAAGTAACGCCGCCGCCCAGTTCTGGACCGATATCGAAAGTGCCGTGCCGCGATTACTGGAAGCCGCCGCCGCTCCTGAGAGTCTTGGCGTTAAGGCAGATTGGTATAAGACCGCATGGGGGCGATCCGTTTGGCGTGCCGCGCGCGTGGCCTTCGAACGCGCCTGTCCCCATGAGACGCCTCGTCAGATGCGCGCCTATGCACTGGGGCTGAAGGCGTTGTTCAATGCACCCACTGAGGGAGCTGAGGTTGAAACAGAAAAGGAGGCTGAAGGATGAATGCCCATCAAACCGATCCCAAGGAAACTGCCAAACGCCTGTTGGACCGACTGCGCCAACTCAAAGATGATCGGGGCGCGATGGCTGACCTGCGCTGCGCATTGAGTCCCGCCAAACTTCCCCGCGCTTGGCCCTTGCTGGCGCGTGTGGGCGGCATCGGCAATCCCCGCATCGAGGCCGTCGCGGGCCTGTTTGCTTACCATCCGGATGAAACCCACGCGGGCAATCTTGGTACGACCTGTCTACGGCTCAAAGAGCAGAACGAATCGTTCGACGCACGCTTCCGCCGCTTGCTGGCGTGCGACCGCGACGAGATTTGCGAACGGTTGCGTCCCATGATCCTCGCCGCGAAAGCCAAAGGCATCCCGGTCAACTATGAGGAGCTTTTCGCTGATCTTTGTTACTGGGGCGACAACGTTAAAGCCCGCTGGGCGCGTGAATATTGGGGCGCAACCGAAAGTGAGGAATCGGCAGCTTTCCCCACACTAGAGGCCGCGCCGTGACCCATCTCACCCAAGTCACCCTCGATTTCGCCACCGCCGCCCGGCTGCGCTTGCGCGATTGCTACGACTGGCACAAGGCAGTCTGGGAGGCCTTTCCGGGCCGCGACGGTGAGCTGCGTGAATTTCTGACGAGGCTCGACCAACACCGGGAGGGCTTCCGATTGCTGATCGTCTCACCCGCGCAACCGGTGCGGCCCGATTGGTGTCCGGCGGACGCAGAAAGCTGGAAGACGAAACCCATCCCGGATACGTACTTCACGCGCACTCGGTATACGTTCCAGCTTTGCGTGAACCCGACCAAGAAGGTCTCCAAGGAACGGCCTGATGGATCGTTGACGAAAAACGGCAGGCGCGTCCCGTTAGGGAAACGCGAGGAACTTGTGGAGTGGATTAAGCGCAAGGGAGATCAGGGCGGCTTCACCGTGGATGAAGCCACGCTTCGCACATTCTCCCGTGGCCGTGAGTATTTCGAGAAGCACGGTCAGTCCGGCCTTCACAGTGCCGTTGAATTTCAGGGTGTTTTGACGGTGACAGACCCAGACAAGTTTCATCAGACCTTTACGCGCGGCATTGGCTCTGCCAAAGCATTCGGCTTCGGTCTGCTGGTGATCGCGCCAATCTCATGAAGAGAATTCCGAATACTCAAAGGAGCAGCCATGAAACTAATTGAACTGCACATCCTGCAATCGTTCCCCGTCTCGTGCCTGAACCGCGATGACGTGGGTGCGCCTAAGACCGCCACCTTCGGCGGTGCAACTCGTGCCCGCATCTCCAGTCAGTGTTTGAAGCGCGCAATTCGGCTGCACGCCAAGGAACTATGCCCTGCGCTGTTCGCAGGGGAACGCAGCAAGCTAATTGTCAGGCCCATAGCCGATGCCGCCGGGCGGCACGGTGCTCCCGCCGATAAAGCACTAGAGGCATCCAAGAAGTTCTGTAATGATCTGGCAACATTCGACGAGAGCGCGTTCAAGAAAAACCCAAACATACTCAAGGTCAAAACGCTTATGTTCCTTTCACCCTCCGAGCGCGAGGAAATCGGCAAGGAGTTGGCCTTGATGCTCAAGGAGAGTAAGGATGCAAAGGCTCTGGACAAGAAGATCGAGTCCGCCGCAAGCAAAGTCCGGGAGGCGAAACTGAAAGACGCCGCTGATATCGCGCTCTTCGGACGCATGGTGGCCACGGACCATTCGCTCACTGTTGAAGGAGCGGCGATGTTCAGTCATGCGCTGTCAACCCATCGCGCCGACAACGACATCGACTTCTACACCGCCGTGGATGACCTGCAAGGCGAAGACCCAACAGTTGAAGGAGAAGATCGGGCGGGTAGCGGGATGATGGGAACGCTGGAGTTCACTTCCGCAGTCTACTACCGCTATGTTGGACTGAATCTCGGGTTGCTGGGGAAGGAGTCTCACCTCGCTGCGCTCTCAGCGGAGGACCGTCGAAATGTTGTGGACGCATTCCTCCGTGCAACCATTTTCGCTGTTCCGGGCGCGCGGAAAAACTCGATGAATGCCAACACCGTGCCGGGCTACGTGCTCGGTCTCGTGAAAGACGCAGGCCAGCCGCTGCAATTGGTCAATGCGTTCGAGAAGCCGGTTCTCTCTAAGAACGGCCTGATGGATGCCTCCATTGCAGCGATCAAGGAGCACCACGAGCAATTGAAGAACATCTGGGGCATCAAGCCATCAGCGGAAGTCGCCATACCTGACAAGCCGCTCGACCAATTCTGCGCGGAGATTTTGAGCCATGTCTGACACTGCCTACCTCGCGCTGCTGCTGGATAGCCCGCTGCAATCGTGGGGATTTTCCAGCCGCTTCCAGCGCCGCACCACGGAAATGCACCCGACCAAGAGTGGCGTCATTGGCCTCATCTGTGCGGCGATGGGCCTCGCCAAAGACTCGCCCGAGGAGCGCTACATGCTCCCTAAGCTGGCGGCGTTGAAGATGACCAGCATCGCCATGCCGCGCAAGGTCCAAGGAGCTACCAGCCCGATGCCTGTCCTTCGACTAGAGGACTATCACACCGTGCTCGATACTCGCCGCGCCAGTGGCGCGATGAACAAAGACGCTGTGATTACACATCGCCAATATTTGCTCGACGCCTGCTTTGGCGTGATATTCGAGGGCGACCGGCTCGTGCTAGTGCGGGCGGCCTCCGCGTTGAAAGACCCCATCTGGGGTGTCTGGTTTGGGCGCAAGAGTTGCATCCCAGCCGACCAGGTTTTCCGTGGCATATTCACAACGCGGACGGAGGCTGAACGCGCATTGATTGACCACATTCCTATCGAACAATTCACCCGTTTGGAGGAAGTTGCGAACTTCGATGCGGGAAGCGACTCTTACAATGACCAACCGATTTCCTTTGGAACAGTGGATTCCAGCACAGAAGGACGCAACTATGCTGTGCGTCGGGTGAACCTCATTGCTGGCAGCATTCCGCCGGATGCGTGATCCATGCCTATCTTCGAGAAGCCGCCGTTGGAAACGCTGACGCCCGCCAAGGATCGCTGGACTCCCATTTATCTGGAACATGGCCGGCTGGAGGTGGACGACTCCAGCATCAAGTGGATCGGCGCGGACCGGACAATGTACCGGTTGCCCGTCGCCACCCTATCGGTCGTGTTGCTCGGGCCGGGGACGACGGTGACGCACGCAGCCATGAAAGCCTGCGCCGATTCCAATACTCCCGTCTGCTGGATCGGCGAGGACGGGATGCGGTTCTACGCGTTCGGCATTGCACCCAATCACGACAACTTGATGCCTCGCAAACACGCCACCGCTTGGGCCGATAAGAAGCAGCGCACCGAGATCGCCCGCCGCATGTTTGTCCAGCGGTTCCCCGGCGTGGATGTGCAGGCGTATTCCGTTACCGAATTGCGCGGCATGGAGGGCTTGCGGGTGCGCGCCAAGTATGGCGAACTCGGCCAGCAGCACGGGGTTACTTGGAAAGGGCGCAGCTACGACAAATCGAACTGGAATCTGGCCGACAACATCAATCGTGCCCTGTCCACTGCCAATGCCAGCCTCTACGCGCTGTGCGCCGCCGTAGTCTGCTCGCTCGGTTACCTGCCATCGCTGGGGTTCGTCCACGACGGCGGCACCCTGCCATTCATCTATGATGTGGCTGACCTCTACAAGGAAATCATCAGTTTCCCTGCGGCATTTCAGGCCATGCGCCAAGACCCCGAGGATAAGGGTGAACTCGTTCGCATGCTACTCAAGGAACGAGTTGAACGAGAAAGGCTGCTCCAGAGAATCCCCAAAGACTTGGAGGAATTGTTCGCATGACGATCATCGTTGCGCACGATACGCCCGATGCCATTCGCGGAATGCTCAAACGCTGGTTTATTGAGCCGCGCCCCAATGTTTTTGTAGGTACCCTCAACCGCCGCACCCACGAGAAAACTATCGAGTACATCAAACGCAACGCCGCCAACATTGGACTGCTCATCATCAACAGCTATCCCAATTGCCAAGGCTACAAGATTGAAACCACCGGTCCAACCGACCGCAAGGGTATTGAAGTTAGCGGCCTGTGGATGGTTGCCGAGAAATGGGAGGAGGAAACACAGTCTGTGCCAACTCAGGCAAGCGATTTCCCCTCTTGAAATTTGAGCTAAGTCGTTTGAATTTCAGGGTTCTCCCCACGTGCGTGGGGATGGTCCGAGTTGCCGAGCGTCGTGGGAGTGGGGACCGATGTTCTCCCCACGTGCGTGGGGATGGTCCGGCGTGATAGAGACAGCTACGGGCTGCCCACCAGTTCTCCCCACGTGCGTGGGGATGGTCCGCGAAATGTCCGACGCTTTGATGATCCTGAATCGTTCTCCCCACGTGCGTGGGGATGGTCCGAAATTCGCAACCGGAGACGGGCGCGCTGAAAAGTTCTCCCCACGTGCGTGGGGATGGTCCGATTTAAAACGGCGCGATCCGGCCGCCTACGAAGTTCTCCCCACGTGCGTGGGGATGGTCCGACGAGGAGCGAGATGACGATGCCGCGCAGACTGTTCTCCCCACGTGCGTGGGGATGGTCCGGTAAATATAGCTCGGACTGGATTTTCCGCGAGGTTCTCCCCACGTGCGTGGGGATGGTCCGGCACCGGATGACGGCCAAGAGCGCCGGATCGTGTTCTCCCCACGTGCGTGGGGATGGTCCGATTCGCGGCCGCTGTTTCGTCGTAGAGGGCATGTTCTCCCCACGTGCGTGGGGATGGTCCGTTCAACCCGTTACACCAGCGCTGCCCGTTGCCGTTATCCCCACGTGCGTGGGGATGGTCCGTCCATCTGGAAGGTCCCGCGGACCGTTTGAACGTTCTCCCCACGTGCGTGGGGATGGTCCGAGAAATGACACCAGAAGATGAACTGATGGACCGTTCTCCCCACGTGCGTGGGGATGGTCCGTAATCTGTGCTTCCCACTGCTGCCGTTTGTTAGTTCTCCCCACGTGCGTGGGGATGGTCCGTCGTAATCAGCACATTCCCAGAGCCTTCGAGCGTTCTCCCCACGTGCGTGGGGATGGTCCGGGCATAAATTTGGAGCGCCTGGGAAAACACCTGTTCTCCCCACGTGCGTGGGGATGGTCCGAGGCTTTTGATCCATGCCCAGCCAAGTCCAAAGTTCTCCCCACGTGCGTGGGGATGGTCCGCGAAAGCGCGGCGCGCGTCAACGAATTCCTACGTTCTCCCCACGTGCGTGGGGATGGTCCGCACGGATGGCGAACCTCTGGGGACCGGGAGCAGTTCTCCCCACGTGCGTGGGGATGGTCCGTCGCCATCGGGGCTGCCGCAAACGCCAACGTCGTTCTCCCCACGTGCGTGGGGATGGTCCGGCGTGCCCACGCTGCAAGGTTCGCCTGGATGCGTTCTCCCCACGTGCGTGGGGATGGTCCGGTGGTAACAGGCGATGTCAATCATGGGGCTGAGTTCTCCCCACGTGCGTGGGGATGGTCCGCACTTCGGCGGGAGCGATTGACGTTTTGGCCTGTTCTCCCCACGTGCGTGGGGATGGTCCGCATCAGGAAATAGGTCCCCGACGCGGGAGTACGTTCTCCCCACGTGCGTGGGGATGGTCCGCCGCGCCCGCTCCCGGTTGCGCTTGCGGAGCTGTTCTCCCCACGTGCGTGGGGATGGTCCGGAATCGCGGCGCGCGCTGACGGCGATGCTGTTGTTCTCCCCACGTGCGTGGGGATGGTCCGAGGGTATCGGAGGAGGTCGAAAACGCGAATCAGTTCTCCCCACGTGCGTGGGGATGGTCCGCCGGAGCTGCCGTTCGCGCCGAAGGAGCAGGCGTTCTCCCCACGTGCGTGGGGATGGTCCGTACCCGATGCCCGACAAAAACCACGCGAAGGAGTTCTCCCCACGTGCGTGGGGATGGTCCGGCGGAAGGGCTGTGCAAATCGCCTCCAAGATGGTTCTCCCCACGTGCGTGGGGATGGTCCGCAGTCGAATTAAATCGCGGTTCAATTTCTTTTGTTCTCCCCACGTGCGTGGGGATGGTCCGGTGGCGAAGATTGGGTCGGTTTTCTTCACAGCGCGGGAACAGCGACTGCACGATTTCGCAAAGATTGAGACAGCGTCGCGGACGGAACGCAATTCCAGTTTGATTCTCGCACTGACCCGTAAGCCGACCGCCTCAATCTGATCCGGCTCTTGAGCGAAAGACATATCTGGTTCAAGGATGGTCAGCCTTCGCCCGCAACCATTCGAAAACTGCCCACGTAGCTGCGAGGTCTTCTTCGTTGTATTTCAGAATTTCGCCCATGAGTTGGTTCCGCTTCGACTCGTCGCTGGTCTCCGTCGCCTCGATGAATATCGCCATCGCCCACTGTCCGCCGAACTCGTCTTGGGTGCGCTTGAATCCAATGTATTTCTCGATGACCTTCAAGCTGAAACTCGGCACAGGCAGGATGATAGATTCCTTCGTGACCGTGAAGAGATCAAGCAGGTTCGCAATGACACGACCCGCAGTGCCATATACGTCCCCATATCGCTGGATGTACTTCGACAGGTAGGTCTTCTCGTAGGAATGCCAGTGAACGAAGGGGATGTCGCCGTACTGTTCAAAAATCCTCTTCGTTTTTTCCAAGAAGGCGAGCCAGCCCCCTCGGTCGCCGTCCGGTGCGAATCCGGCGACTGCGGGAATGAACTCGCTCGGGTTCTCCCCGTAAACCTGCATACCCCACAAATAGATCTTCTCGATTTCATCAAATTGCGGCGGTATTCCTTCGAGGTCGAACATTACATAGTTCGGCGAAAGCGGGATCGCGGGAGCGACGAGAATCCTTTCCTTTTTTGTCTCCATTGCCTGCGCGAATTGAAGAATCCGTTCAGCGGCTTTTCCGACCCTCTTCTCGCTATGACCTCGCGGACGCTTGAATTCACTCAGGCTCGCAATGTCGAATGTCGCCAAAAGTGCCTTGCGCGTGGGGACGCCGATTCCATGGAGCGCACGAGCAAGGCTCTGGTCAACGTCAGGCACGAGGGCGACGCTGCCCTCGGATTCCGCTTTGTCCATGCACACCTGGTTGAAACCGCAGCCCCCGCACTTGCTCCACCCCACGGGTTCATACGGCTCCTCATCAACCAGTCTGATGCGAAGCAAGTTGTCCAACACACCGAGTGCCCACTCTCCGCCGTCGTCTTCGACGAGCACGATTTCCTTCATCCCGTTGTAGACCTGCAATGCTTTGGCAGGGACCCCAGTGCTGCGCTCGAAGAGCAATCCGTATAGTTGGACTTGAACAATAATTTCAGGGTGAATCTCGGCTTCGATGTGGCGGGACAACTTGCAGTCACGGATCACGTAGCCGTCGCCGTCGAGAATTAGGAAGTCGGGTGCTCCGACAATTTCCACGTCGGTGCCTGCGATCCTGTGCCGGACACAGAAGGCTGGCTGATAAATGACTGGGACTTTGTTGGCGATGGCTTCCTGAGTTCTTCCCACCCGTTCGTCAAGAAGCACGGTGCCCAAGTCCAGATAAGGCCCGAGCGTTGCCAGATGCTCCTGCTCGTGCCGAATTCCGAGCCGCCGCATGACTTCGTCGAACGCTCCGGGTTCCGCTCCGGGTTCGCCCTTCTCGTGCAGGAAGACCCGAAGTTTGCAAGGGGACGGTCGCCAGTAGATCATGAAATCCGAGGCGGTCAATCGCATCGTGACCTCCAGTGACCTGCCTGCTCAATGACCGCTTCGCTGGCGGCGTCCGGCTGGGCTGCGAGTTCGGGCTGGTGAAGCTGAAAATAAAGATGCTTGAGGTACTGGCGACCTGCCATGAATTTGGATTTGCTGATTCTCATGCTCACCGCAGCGCCTCGTCTTGCACACCTTCACAATGTCTCGGAATTCCGATCAAGTATCCGCCCGGAGGGGCAGCCCGGAAAACAGCGACTCCCTGAACCTCAGATACAGCATGCCCATGCGCCTGCTGCGCTCGCCAGCGCAGAAAAGCTCCCACACGCGCTTCTCGGCGAGGTACCGCTCTTCTAGGGCGTCGAACCACTTGCAGACGTCCGCCGACGAGTCCGTCCGAACCGTGGCGTCAAGCTTGTTGAACTTCCTTTCCGCCATGACCAGCGAGTCACAAGCCTCCGAGAACTCGTCGGCGACGCAACCCTTCTCCTTCGCGTGGCGC
>VFSW01014953.1_pt1 | contig 10695 bp, 9 predicted proteins | sample 5358111 | NCBI WGS metagenome assembly VFSW01 (sample SAMN11554181, study PRJNA540505) | mine drainage metagenome | isolation source: sediment from site ElyBrook_90M | place: USA: Ely Copper Mine, Vershire, VT | collected 2017
GTCTTGGTGCCGGCGATCGCGTACCAGGCCCGGCCGGGCCGCGGGCGCCGCGGCCGTCGGGGGCGCCGCGACGGTGGCGCGGTCGCGGCGGCGCCACACGCGTCCGTCGAACGCATCGAGCACCGGTCCGCGCCAGTAAAGATCGCGGTGCGGCGGCGCGCGTCCGTCGAAGTGCGCGCGAAAGGCGATGGCGTCCGACAGCGCGAGGTCATCGATGTCGCCCGGACTCATCGTGTCGCCGAGCCCGCTGCGGGCGCTGCCGGCCGGCGGGCCGATGCGCCACAGCGGCGTCGCGAGCCGCGGGAAGAACAGCCACAACGCGAGCGCGATCGGCAAGGCTTGGAGCAGCACCCGCAGCGCGTAGACACCGCTCGCGGCCCGCGACGGTCCGCCGGGTCCCGCGTCGATGCGCAGCGTCGCCGCGGTCGCGAGCCAGGCGACGCCCAGCAGATAGGCGATCGACCAGGGCGAGGTGCTCGCCAGCAGCGCCGCGAGGCCGAGGAACAGCGCGATCAGGATCACCACGTAGAGGTCGCGGCTCGAGCGCGTTTCCAGCACCTTCAGGCCGGCCGTCAACGCGAGCAGCGCGGAACCGGCGTCGAGGCCGCTGAAGGTGCGAAATTGCATGAAAACCCCGCCGAGCGCGAGCGCCGCGGCCGGCAGGCGCAGCGCGGCGGCCGGCGGTCCTTCGCCGCGCGCCGCGCGCACCAGGCGCAGCGCGACCGCGGCGAAGACCGCCGCCCAAATCCACGCCGGCAGCGTCGCGGCGAGCGGCACCAGCGCGAGCGCAAGCGCCGCGCCGGCCCAGGCGAGCGGTTCCAGGCGCAGCGGTGAGGCCCCGCGGCTCATGCGGACGGCGGCTCGAACAGCGCCAGCGCGCGCAGCGCCCGCTGCAGGTGGATCGGGCCCGTCGCCACCGCGAGCGTCGTGCCCGGCAGGCGCAGGCCGTAGGGCCGGCCCGCGCGATCGCTGTCGAGGACCCAACGGCACAACTGGGCGAGCCGCGCCTCGGGCGCGAGGCCGTCGAGCTGATGCCAGTCGAGCCACAGCGGTTCACCGGCCGGCGCTTCGTAGCGGCGCACGGCGGGTGCCCCGCCGCGCGCCAGGCTCTTCCAGGCCATGTGCTTCAGCGGAATGCCCGGCACATACGAGCGCAGGCCCGCGAAATCCCCGTCCGCGTCGATTTGCGGCAGCGGCGTTCCGTCAGGCGCGGCCGCGCGCGGCGCAGCCAGGCCGCGATCCCCGTCGGGGCGGGGCGCGAAATAGACCGTGAGCGGTGCGTGAACGTAGGTCCAGGCGCGGCACCAGCCGAACGGAAACCCGGTCCGCAGCTCGAACTGCGCCAAACGCAGGACCCCGCGCGCGGCGCCGGTCATCGCGAGTTCGACCGGCTGCGCGGCGCCGGCGGCGATGTCCCGAACCGCCGACGCGCCGCCGCAGCGGATCTCGACGGCGTGACGGTCGAGGCCGGAGTCGTTGGCGAGCGTGAAGCGCAGCAGGCAAGGCGTGCCGGCGAACCCGTCCGCCTCGGCGGGCGCGTCGATGCCGAGTCCGAGGAGATTGCGGTGACAGTGGTGCATGCCGACGATGCCGATGGCGCCGACCAGAAACGCGAATGCCAGCGCGAGGCTGTTGGCGTAGTTCAATCCGGCGATCGTCATCGCCGCGACCAGCGCCGCGAGCGCGATCCCGCGGCCGCCCGGCAGGATGTAGATGCGGCGGCGGTCGACGACGAGCGGCAGGAGGTCGCGTCCGTGGCGGCGCGCGGACCAGGATCGCAGCGCGCGCCGCGCCGCGCTCCGCAGGGAGGTCAAGGGATCGCGACGGCGTCGATCAAGCGCGACGCCGACACGCTCGAACCGTCGCGGTCGCGCAGCCGGTGTTCGACGACCGCGGGAAGCACCGCCTGCACGTGCTCCGGAGTCACCGCGTCGCGGCCGTCGAGCAGCGCGAAGGCGCGCGCGGCGCGCACCAGACCGATCGCCGCGCGCGGCGAGATGCCGCGCTGCAGGCCCATGCGCTCGCGGGTGAACGCGATCAGCGCCTGGACGTAGTCCAGCAACGCGGCCGACGCGTGCACGTCGGGCACCCGGCGCTGCAGGGCGGCGAGGCCGGCGCCGTCGATGGCCGGATCCAGCGCGGCGAGCAGATCGCGGCGGTCGGTGCCCGCGAGCAGCTCGCGTTCCAGCGCGGCGGCCGGATAACCGAGCCGGATGCGCATCAAGAAGCGGTCGAGCTGGGATTCCGGCAGCTCGAACGTGCCGGCCTGATCCTGCGGATTTTGCGTCGCGATGACGAAGAACGGATCGGGCAGGCGCATCGACCGGCCGTCGATCGTGACCTGGTGCTCCTCCATCGCCTCGAGCAGCGCGCTTTGCGCCTTCGGCGAGGCGCGATTGATCTCGTCGGCGAGCACGAGCTCGGCGAAGATCGGGCCATGCTGGAAGCGGAAGCCGCCGGTTTCGCGGTCGTAGATCGACACGCCGAGGATGTCGGCGGGCAGCAGGTCGCTGGTGAACTGTATCCGCTGGAACGAGAGGCCGAGACTCGCCGACAGCGCGTGCGCGAGCGTCGTCTTGCCGACACCGGGGATGTCCTCGATCAACAGGTGGCCGCGCGCGAGCAGGCAGGCCACGCACAGCCTGATCTGCGCCTCCTTGCCGAGCACCACCCGGTTCAGCTGCGCGAGCACCGGCGCGAGCGCGGCCGCCGCGGTCATTGGGCGAGCAGGGCGCGCACGCGCGAGGCCTGGCGGTCCAGCTGCTCGAGTTCCGTCCTCAGTTCCAGGATCCGCGCCCGGTCCTTGGCGACGACCTCGGCCGGCGCGTTGCGGACGAATTCCTCGTTCGCCGATTTCGCCTGCAGCTTTTGCAGGTCCGCCTCGGCCTTGCGCCGGCGCTTCCCGAGGCGCTCCTCCTCGGCGGCCGGATCGATCAATCCCGCCATCGGCACCAGGATCTCCAGCTCGCCGAGCAGCGCCACCGCGCTGATCGGAACCGGCGAGCCGCGCCCGACCAGGCGCGGCGTCTCGATGCCGGCGAGCCGCTCGAGAAACCGGCGGTTGCGGTCGAGATAGGCCAGGTCCTGCGGGCCGGCGTTTTGCAGCACGACCTCGATCTTGCGGCTTGGCGCAATGTCCATTTCCCCGCGGATCTGGCGCACCCCCAGCACGAACTGCCGCACCCATTCCAATTCGCGCTCGGCCTCGGGATCGGTGTCCAGATCGGCGGCGCGAGGATAGCGCGCGAGCATGATCGTCTCGCCGGACACCCCGGCGCTCGTGCGCGCCCGCTGCCAGATTTCCTCGCTGATGAACGGCGCGAGCGGGTGCAGCGCCCGCAGCAGCGTCTCGAGGACGCCGACCAGGGTGCGCCGCGCGCCGAGCTTCTGCGCGAGGGTGGCGTCCTCGGACTGCAGCACGGCCTTGGTCAGTTCGACGTACCAGTCGCAGTAGTGGTGCCAGGTGAACTCGTACAGCGCGGTCGCGACGAGGTCCAGGCGGTAGTCGGCGAACCCGGCCTCCACCCGTTCGAGCGTCGCCGCGAGACGCGAGCGGATCCAGCGGTCCGCGACGCCGTATTCGACCACGCCGTCGCCGCCGTCCTCGGCTGCGTTCAGCAGCACGTAGCGCGCCGCGTTCCACAGCTTGTTGCAGAAATTGCGGTAGCCCTCGACGCGGGCCATGTCGAAGCGCAGGTCGCGGCTCATCGTCGCGAGCGACGCGAAGCTCATGCGCAGCGCGTCGGTGCCGAACGCGGCGATCCCGTCCGGGAATTGTTTGCGCGTGGCCCGCTCGATCGCCGGACGCATCTGCGGCTGCATCAGGCCGGAGGTGCGCTTGGCGATCAGCGCGTCGAGACCGATGCCGTCGACGATGTCGAGCGGATCGAGGACGTTGCCCTTGGACTTCGACATCTTCTGGCCGTCGTGGTCGCGGATCAGGCCGTGCACGTACACCTCGCGGAACGGCACTTCGCCGGTGAACTTCAGGCCCATCATGATCATCCGCGCGACCCAGAAGAAAATGATGTCGAACCCGGTCACCAGCACCGAGGTCGGGTAGTACACGGCCATCTCGCGCGTCGATGCGGGCCAGCCCTGCGTCGAGAACGGCCACAGCGCCGAGGAAAACCACGTGTCCAGCACGTCCTCGTCCCGGCGCAGCACCACCTCCGGCCCGACGCCGTGCGCCGCGCGCGCCTCGGACTCGGTGCGGCCGACGTAGACCCGGCCGTCGGCGTCGTACCATGCCGGGATGCGGTGGCCCCACCAGAGCTGGCGGCTGATGCACCAGTCCTTGATGTTGCGCATCCATTCGAAATACACGCCGCTCCAGTTCTCCGGAACGAAGCGGATGCGGCCCTCCTCGACCGCGCGCACCGCGGGTGCCGCCAGCGGCGCGATCTTCACGAACCACTGGTCGGTCAACAAGGGCTCGAGAATCGCGTGGCTGCGGTCGCCGCGCGGCACCATCAGCTGATGCGGTTCGATGCGCTCGACCAGTCCCTGCGCCTCGAGGTCCGCGACGATCCTCGCGCGGGCGGCCTCGCGCTCGAGCCCGCGGTAGGGCGCTGGCACCTCGTCGGTGAGGCGCGCATCCAGGGTCATCACGTTGATCATCGGCAGGCCGTGGCGCTGGCCGACCTCGTAGTCGTTGAAGTCGTGGGCGGGCGTGATCTTGACGCAGCCGCTGCCGAATTCCGGATCCACGTAGGTGTCGGCGATGATCGGGATTTCCCGCCCGGCGAGCGGCAGCCGCACCCGCCGGCCGATCAGCGCGCGATAGCGTTCATCGTCCGGATGCACCGCCACCGCGGTGTCACCGAGCATCGTCTCGGGGCGGGTGGTCGCGACGACCAGGTGGCCGGGGCCGTCCGCGAGCGGATAGCGCAGGTGCCACAGGCTCCCCTGTTCCGGCTCGGAGGCCACCTCGAGATCGGACAGCGCCGTTTTCAGCACCGGATCCCAGTTCACCAGGCGCTTGCCCCGATAGATCAAGCCTTCGCGGTGCAGACGAACGAACACCTCGGTGACCGCCTCGGACAGCTGCGGGTCCATCGTGAAGCGCTCGCGGCTCCAGTCGACCGAGGCGCCGAGACGGCGCATCTGATTGGAGATGATGCCGCCGGACTGCTCCTTCCACTGCCACACGCGCTCGACGAAGGCGTCGCGGCCGAGGTCGCGGCGGCTCGAGCCCGCGGCGTTGAGCTGGCGTTCCACGACCATCTGCGTCGCGATTCCGGCGTGATCCGTGCCCGGCTGCCACAGGGTGTCGAACCCCAGCATGCGCCGATGCCGGATCAACGCGTCCATGATGGTGTCCTGGAACGCGTGCCCCATGTGCAGCGTGCCGGTCACGTTCGGCGGCGGAATGACGATCGAATACGCGGGTCCGGTTCCGCTCGGTTTGAAGGCGCCGAGGGATTCCCAGCGGGCATACAGCCGCGCTTCGATCGCGGCGGGTGAGTAGGCTTTGTCCATCCCGCGAGTATAGCGGGAGCCGGCCCTCAGTCGTCGTCGGAAGGACGTCCGCCCTGCGGCAGCGCCTGGTCGAGCAGGACGCGATCGATGATTTCCGGCAGCTGCGCGCGCAGGCGGTCGAACACGTTCTCGAACAGCGTGGCCTCGATTTCCTTGGCCGCTTGGTGGAGCAGCGAGTCGGCCGCCTTCAGCACCTCGACGACGATCGCCGACTGCAGCGCCCGCGGATTCGCCGTCAACTCCGCGGACTCCTCGTCGCAGACCGCGTCGGTCAGGATCGGTATCTCGCCCGTCTCGTCCCCGGAATCTTCCGTCATGGCGCCGGGACCTCCCCGGCGGCGTTGAGCTGATGCGTTTCCAGCGGAATCCGCATCTCCCGGTAGGACTTGAACCTCGCGCGTCCCAGGTTCCGGCGCCCCGGCGCCGCGTCGATGATCTCGCCGATGCGGGCGAACCGCTCCGGCGCCGGCGGCATCCGGTCGCTCAGGGTGACCAGCACGTCCCCGTCCGGCGCGCGCCCGGCGTCGGCCGTCAGGTGCACCCGGACGTCGGGGTCGGCCGCGCCGTCGGCGCCGCAGAGCGCGTGGGGCACGAAGGAGCGTTCGTCGAAGGTCCAGAGCAGCCCGTCGAGCCGGTCCGCTTCGGCGGGTGATCCGGCCAGGATGACGACGCGCAGGTCGCCCTCGTAGGCCTTTTCGGCGAGCCGGCACGCAACCATGGCGCGCAGGTTCGGGGCGGTGCCGCCGATCACGTAGAAATCGACGCGTTCGGTCATTTGGCGCGCGCGCGATCGATCAGGAAGTCGACGAGCAGTGGCACCGGGCGGCCGGTGCTGCCCTTGTGCGCGCCGCCGAGCCAGGCGGTGCCGGCGATGTCGAGGTGCGCCCAATGCAGGCCGTCCGCGAACTTCGACAGGAACGCGGCCGCGGTGCAGGCGCCGCCCTCGCGGCCGCCGACGTTCGCGAAATCGGCGAAGTTGCTCTTGAGCTGGTCGGCGTACTCCTCGCCGATCGGCATGCGCCAGGCGCGGTCATCGGCGCGCACGCCCGCCGCCTCGATCTGTTGCGCGAGCGTTTCGTCGTTGCTCATCAGGCCGCTCAGGTGGTTGCCGAGCGCGATCACGCAGGCCCCGGTGAGCGTCGCGACGTCGATCACCGCCGCGGGCTTGAAGCGCCGGCTGTAGGTGATCGCGTCGCACAGCACCAGGCGCCCCTCGGCGTCGGTGTTGAGGATCTCGACCGTCTGGCCGGACATCGACGTGACGATGTCGGCCGGCTTGACCGCGGTGCCGGAGGGCATGTTCTCGCTGGCGGCGACGATCACCACCAGGTTGACCGGCAGCTGCAGCAGGGCGACCGTGCGCAGCGCGCCGAGCACGCTCGCCGCGCCGCTCATGTCGAATTTCATCTCGTCCATCGCCGGCGGATCCTTCAGCGAGATGCCGCCCGAGTCGAACGTGATGCCCTTGCCGATCAGGCACACCGGCGCGGTCTTGCGGTCCGTGCCGTGGTATTCGCAGACGATCAGGCGCGGCGGCTCGGCGGATCCCTGCGCAACGGCGAGGAAGGCGCCCATCTTGAGCGCCTTGATCTGGCGCTCGCCGAGCACCCGCACCTTGACCCGCTTTAATTCCTTCGCGAGCGCGAGCGCGCGGGTTCCAAGATAGGTGGGCGTGCAGACGTTCGGCGGCAGGTTCGCCAGATCGCGCGAGAAGGCGGCGCCGCCCGCCATGGCCGCGCCGTGGTCCAGTCCCTGCTGCATGGTCTTCGCGACGCGGGCGTCGGCGGCGGCCACGCGCACGCTCTGTAATCGCGGGGGTTTCGGCTTCGGTCCGCTCTTCAGGTCGGGGACGCGGTAGGCCTGCGCCGCGACGATCTCGGACACGATGCGCGCGCGGGTGTAGGGATCCAGGTCGATTTCGGGGTCGGACGCGAGGTAGAACACCGCGTCCGCGGCGCCGGTCTTCAGCAGCGCCTGGGCCGCAGCCTGAACGGCCTTGCGGTATGGTTTGCGGCCGAATTTGCGCTTCGGCCCCTGGCCCACGAGCAGCACCCGTCGCGCCTTCGATCCGGCCGGCTGCGCGAGCAGCAGGGTGTCGCCGAGCTTGCCGGCGAAGTCGCGGGCCGCGTGGATCTTCGCGGCGAGTCCGCCGATATGTGCATCGACCCGACGGGCCGCATCGTCCATGAGACCGTCGTCGTACATGCCGATCACCGCGCAGGCGCTGACGCTGTGCGCGCGAGGATCGACGATCGCTTTGAATTCCATGTCCACTCCCAGTTGGCCGTCCGGCGGCCCGATTGTTGCGGCGATTCCGATGATCACAAGTTCTTGGCAGATTTTCGTCACATAGTTTACTCGATTATCGCGGCGGTTCTAAGCGCCGTGCGATTTGTTAAGCTGCGAAAATGAAATGGACCGTGCAGCGCTACGTCTTGCGCGAAGTGGTGCAGACCTGGCTCGCGGTCACCGGTGTCCTGGTTGCGATCCTGCTCGCCAACCAGCTCTCCCGTGTCCTCGGCCAGGCTGCCGACAATCACTTCGGTCGCCACGTGGTCCTCGATTTGATCGCCCTCGGGGCGATCATGAACCTGTCGGTGGTGGTGCCCGTGGGCCTGCTGCTCGCGATCGTGCTCGCGCTCGGGCGGCTGTACCACGACAGCGAGATGGCGGCCCTGCAGGCCTGCGGTTTCGGGCCGGCGCGGCTGCTCGCACCCCTGTTCCTGTTCGCGGCCGTGATCGCCGTCGGACTCGGCTGGTTGACGTTCGTCCAGGTGCCCCGCGCCGACCACCAGTCCCAGCTGCTGCGCCAGGCGGCCTTGAAGCGGGCCAAATTCGGCCAATTGGACGCCGGGCGGTTCCGCAGCTTCGCCGGCGGCGACGCCGTGTTCTACGCCGAGCGCATCGACGATCAGGGCGTGCTGCACAACGTGTTCCTGCAGCGCGAGACGGCCGGACGCGTCGAGGTCGCGGTCGCCGAGACGGCCACCTACACGCAGGCGGGCCCCGACGGCACCCATCTCGTGACCCTGTACAACGGCCGCCGTTACGAGGGCGTGCCGGGTCGCGGGGATTTCCGGGTCATCGCCTTCCGCGAGCACGGCATCCCGGTCGCCGCTCCCGGCGGCCTCCCCGGGACGCAGGATCCGGACACGAAGCCGACGCGGGAGCTGTTCGGCTCCCTCAAGCCCGCCGACATCGCGCAGCTGCAGTTCCGCAGTTCGTCGCCGATCATGGTGCTGGTGCTGACCTTGATCGCGCTGCCGCTGTCGCGATTGCGGCCGCGCCAGGGCCGCTACATGCGCGTCGGCGTCGCGATCGTGGTGTTCTTCGTGTACTCGAACCTGTTGTCGCTCGCCAAGGTGTGGCTGGAGAAAGGCCAGCTGTCGCCGCTGATCGGCGTGTGGTGGATCCACGCCGCGGCGATCGGTCTCGGCCTGTACCTGTTGTTCCGGGAGGCGCCGGCGGCATGAACACCCTCGACCGCTATTTGTACCGGACGGTGATCCTGTACACGCTGATGGCGATGGCGGTGCTGTTGACGCTCGGGGCGCTGTTCCTGTTCATCAGCGAACAGGGCGACATCGGCGTCGGCAGCTATTCGGCCGCGGATGCGGTTCTCTACACCCTGCTGAACCTGCCGCAGCAGTCCTTCGAGCTCCTGCCGATCGGCGCGATGATCGGGGCCCTGATGGGGCTCGGCAACCTCGCGGCCGCGAGCGAGCTGGTCGTCACGCGCGCCTCCGGCGTTTCGATCTGGCGGGTCGCCTGGCCGGTCGGCCTCGCCGGAGCCACGATCGCGCTCGCGATGTATTTGATCGGCGAGTACGCGGCGCCGCCGCTGTCGCAGTTCGCGCAGACCGAAAAGACCACGAGCCGCCTCGCGGACGTGAGTTTCGCGGGACGCGGCAGCGCGTGGATCAAGGAGGGGAACCTGATTCTGCGGCTGCGCACCGGCGAGGTGGGCCAGGCCTTCGGCGGCGCGGCGCTGTTCGTGCTCGACGGGTCGTCGCGGTTGAAGTCGATCCAGACGGCCGAACGCATCTCGGTCGCGGATCCGGGCCGCTGGATGCTGCAGAACGTCCGCACCACCACGTTCTCGGCCGGGCGCGTCACCGGCACCTATGCCGACCGCGTGGCGATACGTTCGACCATCAATCCCGACTTTCTCGGGCTGGCGGCCACCGACCCCGATCTGCTCACCTTGCGCGGACTCGCCGGCTATATCGACCACCTGCGCCGCAACCATCTGCAGACGGCGCAGTTCGAGATCGGCTTCTGGTCGCGGATCGCGCGGATATTCGCGGTGGTCATCGTGACGCTGCTCGCGCTGCCGTTCGTGTTCGGTCCCCTGCGCACCACCGGAGCCGGCACGCGCACCGTGATCGGCGTGCTGTTGGGCGTCGTGTTCTTCCTGATCACGCGCACCGTCGAGAACGGCGGTCAGCTGTTCGGCCTCGAGCCGATGGTCGTCGGCTGGCTGCCGACCGCGGTGATCGGCCTCGCGACGATCGTCGCGATCTCAAGAACGCGGTAGCCGCACCATGCGGGTGTCGGACAGGCGGTCCTGCAGCGCGAGGCGCTCGGGGTCCAGGTAGAGCCACAGGACGCCGAGGCCGGCCGGGGCCCAGGCGATCGCCGCCCAGAACAGCCGTGCAACGGCCGCCGGATAGGTCGGGGGGCGCCCGTTCAAGTCGACCACGTACAGCCGCCACGCGCGCATGCCGACGGTCTGGCCGCCGTGGTGCCAATTGAGGACGAAATATCCCGCGATCACGGCGCCGAGTCCCGCGCGGTACAGCAGGACCCAGCGGCCGACCGCCGGATACAGCAGCGCGTGGCCGTGGGTGAACAGCATCGCCGCCGCGGTGAAAACCATCAGCAACGCGGCGAGGATGAATCCGTCATAGATCAACGCCGCGAGGCGCGGGCCGAATCCGGCGCTGGTGCCGGACCTCATTTCTGGTCGGACTTCTTGTCGGCGTGCGTCTTGTGCTCCTTCAGGATCCGGCGCACTTCGGGCAGAGGCGGCCGGTCGGCCATGCGCGCGATCAATTCGGGCAGCTCATACCATTTGCGGCCCCATTGCAGCAGGCGCTCGGCGTCCGCGAGCACCTGGGCCCGGCCGGCCCCGGGGGGTGTATCCGCCCCCCGCGCCGCGGGCGGCGGGGGCGTGGGGCGCGGCGTAGCCCGCCCCGCCGGCCCCCCGGGGGG
>VFSW01014954.1_pt1 | contig 10695 bp, 27 predicted proteins | sample 5358111 | NCBI WGS metagenome assembly VFSW01 (sample SAMN11554181, study PRJNA540505) | mine drainage metagenome | isolation source: sediment from site ElyBrook_90M | place: USA: Ely Copper Mine, Vershire, VT | collected 2017
AAACCCTCCAGCGAGAGTAATCAGGACTTCATGTGGCAGACCAAGCCCCACGTCATGCTTGGAAAGTGCGCGGAGGCCCTCGCGCTCCGCAAGGCGTTCCCCCGTCAACTCGCCAAGCTCTACACCCATGAGGAGATGGCCCAGGCTGGACAGGAGCAGCCTACCGATGAACAGAAGCCGAAAGCCAAGTTCAAGGTCCCCGAAGGAGAGAAGCTCAAGACCCGCAAACTGGGACCCAACGAATCGAAGCTTCATCCGCCGGCTGAATCAGACGGAGATCGGGTCCCCGCAGAAGTCACAGACGCTTCCGTTTCTGCTCCCAAAGAAGCCGTAGACCACGTTCCCACGGTGGTCCCTGACACGGACGGCGAGATCGTCACCGTCCTCCAGATCGCCACTAAGAACGGCGAGAAGAACGGCAAGCCCTGGACCCGCTACGGGATCAAGGTGCGCTTCGCCAGCGGCGAGGAAGACTGGCTCAACACGTTCAGCAGCACCTTTGGGGAACTCGCCCAGCAGAGCAAGAACGAGCAGCTCGCCGCCAAGTTCGACGTCGCGGAATACAACGGCAAGCCCCAGTACAACCTGACTTCGCTGACGGAGGTGAACGGTGGATAACGTGGACTGGGAAGTCGAAACCAGCGCCAAGAAGATCACGGATCACTTCATGGCCTCCGATCTCAAGGAAGCGGATCTCAAGGAATACCTTGACCTGAAGACGGAGTTGGATGCCCTGACCGATCTGGTCAAGCAGAAGCGCGAATCCATCCTCGAGAAGTGCAAGGGGATGGAGAGCGCGAAGGCAGGGAACCATGTGGCGTTCCTCAAGACCGTGGCAGGCCGCAAGTCCGTCAAGTGGGAGAAGTTCGCCAAGGCCATGATCGGCAAGATCACGGATACGGATCTCGCCCCCTACACGGAGCAGGGGGAGGATTCCATCAGGCTCGAGGTCAAGAAGCTGTAGAGGCCCTGGGGATGGGCAGTTGATGGGTGGAGGCAGAGAGGGCCGTGCGACCGGGATCATTGGGCTGGGACGACCTCCCAGCGGATGTACAGCGTGAGCTGGGGATGTCCAAAGCGAAGACATCCTCGAGAGTGACAGCCTGGAAGGATGTCCCCAGCTCGTGGACGCAGCACAGGGGATGTGGTTGGGCAGGTACAGGCGACTGTATCTACTGCCCAGAGAGAGACGAGGGGAACAGTGTACAAGGCGATGCACCAGAGCATGCGGTCTAGCGAGAAGCTGGCCGAACTCAGCGACTACGCATACCGGGTGTGGAGCATGGGGGTTGTTGCTTCCGACATGGTTGGGCGGATCTCCGCAACCCCCAGGAAGTACCGCGCCGAAGCTATCCACATCCTCCCGTTCGAGGAAGCGAGGGTCAGGGCCGCATTCAACGAAATGGAGGCCCTCAAGCTGGTCCACCGCTACACGGTCGATGGGAAGCCCTATTTCGTATTCCATGACCATGATGACCACAACAAGGGCACGAAGAACCTTCGGAACCTGAAGCCGGTTTGCCCTCCCCCAGTGTCCAACCTTTGCTTCTGCGTTGCCTATGCTCAAAACGAGGAAAATGGGTCGTCTAATCAAGGACTTACACCCGACAGAGAGCAAAAGCTAAAAGAGCTTGAGAGGCGCTCCTCGGCCGTCCCCACGGCCGACGGTACGGCCGACGGCTCGGCCGGTGTATATGTACCCGTACACGTACCTGTTTCTGTACCTGTACCTGTTCAAGAGGGGGTTGTAGGGGGAGGGAAAGCCAAGAACGGGACTACCGAGGCGCATATCGTCTCAGCTTGGAACCGTGGCCCAGGGTTCCCTATCAGCCACCCCGCCGGCCAGAAGCTCATCAAGGCGTTCATCGACTCTGGGGTGTCCCCTCAAGCCTGCGAGGAAGCGGTATCCAACCAGCCCCAATGCAAGGGCCGCAAGCTCTGGGAGGTCCTGGAGCCCCTCCGACCTACCCAGTCACCTCCAGGGGTCAAGTCGATCAGCCAGGTACTAGCTGAATTCAAAGGGGGAAAGACGTGAACAACGAACAGTTTCGGGCGTCGATGGCGCGGATCCTGAGCTTCACCCAGGCCCCGAAGACCACGGCCGATACGGACCATCTCAACCGCTACCTCGCCGCTCTCTACGAAGCCATCTGGAACATGGACGCCTACTTGTTCGAGAAAGTGACTGTCGAGCTGGCGAAGAACATGGGTCGGGGACAGCGCCCCATGCCATCCCAAATCTGGGCCGTCTACCCCCCCTTGAAGGGGGAGGCCGCCGCCGCAGCTCCCGCCGTGGTCTGCCCGTCCTGCAAGAACACCGTCTGGACCATGGTTCGGATGATGGAAACAAAGACGGGCGTGGAAATGGACTTCGCGGAACCCTGCGCGGCTTGTCAGCATCGGCACCCGCTCAAGGATGCCGCACCCCGCTCAGGCTGGATCAAGGTGGAACGCCAGCGGTCGACCCACGATCAGGAAATGCTCGACAAGGCGAAGGCCATGGGGCCGAAGGGTGCTCGGTTCGTCCTCGACATGATCGACCAGGGTAAGGTGAAGTTCTCCGATGAAGTGATCCTCGAGTTGGTGACTCGCGCAGGGGATCAGCCTTCGCAACCAAACCACGCCGTGGCAGCTGTACTAGAAAAACTGACGGTGACTCCTGCTCCAGCGCGAGAGCAGCCTACGGGCGAGGGTAGCCCTGAGCAGGAGCCCGTCGATTGGGAAGTGGAGGCGTGATGGGAACCGTGAATTTCGATCCCGGGAAGCGGTGGAAGGGGCCGGCGGTGCGCCCAGAGGATGCGGATGCTGTGCCGCTGGCCCTGCTTGCGGCGGGATTGCTGATCGGCTTTGCGCTGATCGTGTGGTGGGCGATGCGATGAAGACGTCTCCTAGCCTGGGGGTTGCGTCCCCCGCCCCCGGGCATCCTAATCTACTTCCGCTGATCCTTGGCCGCCTCAAGGATCTCGCGCAGGATAAAGGCAACCGACATGCCGCGCTTTTCGGACAGCTCCTTGAGCCACTGAAAGTGTTCTTCGGTGACGCCAAGGGAATGCCACTTCTCGCCGCTCTTCTTCACAGCCCTTCCTTTCTGAACCATCCACAAGATTATATGCGGACACTCAAGTATTTTCAATCGTATTCGCTAATTATGCTTGACATTGCTTGATTATGCTGTATGATGCTGATGTGACAAGGAAAGATGAGCAGGAAAGGGTACATCAAATGAATGCGACGAAAAGCGAAACGAAGTGGAACCCGAAGTACGTGGCCTACGCGGCGGAAGCTGGTCGGACGCCTGAAGCGCAGATGGCGCACGACAAGATCCACTACCCCGGGGGCTGCATGGCCGGATTCATCGTGTGGGTGTCGTCGAAACAGCAAGGCAAGTAGGCAAGAAAGGACAAGGACACTATGAAGCTCGTAATCGAAACCTTCTGGAACAAGGTCGTGCCCCGTGAGGATGGCTTCGGGACGAAGGTGCTTCCAGAGTTCGTCCTCAAGGACACCTTCACCTATCGCGAGAGCGGTTGGGAGAGCGTTGATGCGTGGCGGAAGGACGCCAAGCAGCGCCACGGCTTCCAGGGCTTCGACGAACAGGGCCGCGCCAAGTTCGAGTTGGCCAAGAGCTACGGCATCCGCTCCTACCAGCTTGTTTCGGTGGTGGCGTAATGGCTAAACAGCCGGTCGCAATCACGGGTGTCTGGGTCGCTGGCCGCGACGGAAAGATCGCCGTTGCCGTGGAGGTAGACGGCCAGTGGCGGCAGATCCAAGCGCACATTACCACGGACGGTCTGATTTCGCATATCACCGAACCGGCCGGGATTCTGGCGGCCCCGGTGGTTGAGATCCCGAAGGCTTAGACGAATGGAGGATAAGGAGAAACGATATGAGCATCATCAATGAACAGAGGGCTCCCGCAGTAGTCGGGCGCATCCGGGCATTCTTTCCCGAGGTCAACAGGGTGGCGGATTCCACCAAGTCTCTGAAGGTGACTGTCACCGAGAAGGACTGCAAGAGCGCCAAGGAAAAGAAGGAAGACGACTGCGCCATGGCTCACGCCCTGGAGCTGGAGTTGAAGTGCGACGGCGCGATTGTGCGGAAGAACGTCGCCTACATCATCAAGGGCGACTTGGCCGTCAAGTATCAGGTCCCGTCCAGCGTCTCGCGGGAGATCGTGAGCTTCGACCGCAACCACGACTTCCGGCCCGGAGAGTACCAGCTTTCGGCGGTGTACAAGTGCCGCCGTGCTGACTACAAGCCCCGCAGCTCTCGTGGGGCGGCGGCTCGAAAGCACAACAGGACCCGCATCCCGCTTGTCTCGCATATCACCGATGGAGTGCGTGGCGTCAAGGCGAAGGCTTAGACGTTTGTAACCAAATGCGTACGGCAGGACCGACCAAGAAGTACCTGTAACCGGTGTGGAAGGCGGATAGGACGCCGTTTTAACCGTACGCGAATGTGGAGAACGACGATGAGCAGCGAAGAACGCCTAGAATGGCTGAATGTGACGTTGGACTTGATGCTGACGGCAATGTTCGTGTGGAACGTTGTCGAGTCTGAGTTCTACACGGCTTGGTACACGGACCTGTTCAACAAGGGCATTTCGCTGAAGGGATGAACGATGAAACCTTACGAGATGATTCAAGAGTTCGTCAAGGACAAGCTCATGACGGACGACACCAAGTTCGAAGTGACGAAGCTGGTGGAGAAGGTCATCACCTTTGAGCGGGAGCGATGCGCTGGTGTCGCTGAACGTGTCGCCAGCTACTACAGCGCGAACAACGGCGACAGCAAGGACGTGGCGTTGCTGGTGGCTCAAGAGATTCGTGAAGGTAAGTAGCGAGGAACCATGAAGGGACCGTGGGTAGGTGACAAGTGGGACCCCTGGAACCGGGGTATCTGGGATCGCGCTCTCTGGCAGATCAAGTGGGAGAACGTGTTCCTGCGGCAGTTGTGCAACCTTAGATGAATCGACTGAACTATGAACTGCAACTGCTATGCCTGCAGAAATTACTTTGTGGCGTGCGAGTTGGAAAGACACCAGCCTGGGGATCTCCTGTGGGCGAAGCATAAGGATGGTGTTTTCTGGTGGGGTGACCCATCGAAAGGCGAAGGGCAGAGAGTGAAGATTTGCAGAGGGTGTCGAGATGCGCTGGCGGTTCAGGATTGACCAATAAGGAGATTGTCGGATGAACGAAAACGTACACCCGGTGTTCAAGCGGATCTTGGACGTTATCTGCCCTGACGAGATCCCGACCCTCTGGGCTGGCGGGGCTCTTATGGAGGACGAAGCCTACTGCTACGACGCCGAGAGCAAGTGGTACGGCTGGATCTTCAAGAAGGACCCTTACGTCCCCTGGAGGCCATGGAGGCAGACGGGCGAAGCGGAACGGCGCTGCATCGAGGATTCGCTCCACTACGTCAAGGACATCATCGGCTGCCGTGGAGTTCGTGCTTCTTAGCTTAAAGAATTGACCGATGAACGATTGCAGTTGCGGGAACGAGGACGGATGCATCGGAGTAGGCGAAGGGTGTCGATGCGTCTGCCACCATCACGAGATCATCGAAGATCGGAACTGGTGGAAGAAGGAAGCCGGGGACATCCTGAAGAGGTACGAGGACGGCCACCACGCATTCCTGACCGTCCGCGACGAACGGGACAGGCTCAACCTTCAGAATGGCGAACTGAAGGAGACGTTGCTGGAAGCATCCCGGCTGCTGACGCTGTTCGCTCTGCACGATCTGACGATGGAAGACGTAAGGGCCTTCATGCCGAAGGTGGAGGCCATGGTCATGAATAAGCCATTGCAGGAGCCGCCGAAGAAGGGCGAGTTTCCGAACAAGTCCGTCAACGGCTGCAAGTGCCCGTGTCACGCAGAGATTGCGGAAGACGGGGTTGGCTGGCCGTGCGGCGAGGATGAGTGCCGCCCGTGTCACGTTGAGCCGAGACGGTAGAGAGGAAACGGTATGGGATGCATCTGCGGTTGTCACGACAAACTTGACGCCATCGGTATTAGCGGCTGCTGTTTCGAGTGCGAGAAGGAGCACGATCCGCTACGCAATGCACTTCTCGAAGTCACTCATCTGGAGCAAGGGCAGTACACGGCCGCTAGAGAGCTTCTGAAGGCTGAGGCGAAGAAGATCCCGCTCGGGGAATCCGACCCTCAGCGCGGGTTCTCTTCGACGTTCAACGCGCTGATGTTCTGTGAGGGCATTCTTTGGAAGGCCACTGAAAAGCGGGTGGATGAACCGCGCAAGAGTGGCTGTTACGTCAACGGCATTCAGGTAGGCCACGAGTGGGTGAAGGGCGACATCTACACCAAGTGCCGCCTGTGTAACGCGATCAATATGGACGTTTGAACGCTTCTATGAAAACCAAGTGCCTGAAATGTTTCTGGTGCCCGGCCTGCAACTATGGGCCGTATCGCCGGTGTGTCACCGGGCGAGCCCATCGGGTTCGGTGCATCTGCAAGAAGGAGAAAACCCATGGCCGTTGATTACAGCCTGAAGGAAGACCTCGATTTCGTCTTCACGTACCACAAGCCCGAGGGCGACGACCCGGAGCGGTACGAGGCCATCCGCAACGCGGCGAAAGAGTTCGTCCGCGTACTCTGTCTCAACACCGCGAAGTGTGCGGATCAGTCGGCGGCTATCAGGCACGTCCGGGAGGCCGTAATGACGGCGAACGCTTCCATTGCGCTGAAGGGTCGCGTCTAAGAGCTACCAGGAGAACCGCATATGAATGTGATGACCTGCAAACACCATTGGACCATAATGGGGATTTCGGTAGGTGGCTCGCACCACGGGCGTCTACATCGGCATTGCTGCAAGTGCGAAGGGGACCTGTACAGCATCCCCTCGATAGCCGAACGCAAGAGGCACGATCCAACCGACGACCTTCGGAACTATAGCTACTGCCCGAAGACTCGCGGATTTGTGAGGGACCTTTCATGACAAACACGAAGACACCCTGTTGCGACGTTCTGATGGTCGCTGGTCAGCAGATTTATACGTGCGAGAGTTGTGGAGCCGAGATTTGTACGTCTTGTTCCTCCGATGATACGGGGAAGCTGATTTGTTCGGATGGATGTCCTACTTCCAGCGATTCGTCTAAGGGGGCAAAGTGAGGCGCATAGTATGGTTCTCCTGCGGGGCGGCGTCCGCAGTCACGGCAAAGGTTGCGCTAGAGGCGCACCCTGACGCCCTGGTCGTCAACTGCGATACGACGGTCAACGAGCATCCGGACAACAAGCGGTTCCGCTCTGACGTGTCCGATTGGCTTGGCCGTGGGATCATCGTGATTCACTCCGAGAAGTACAAAGGCGGTACGGTCGAGGAGGTTTTCGAGGACCGCAAGTACATGAGCGGTCCCGCTGGCGCTTGCTGCACCACGGAACTGAAGAAGGTCCCGCGCTTCGCTTTTCAGCAGCCCGACGACATCCACATTTTCGGGTTCACCTGTGACGAGTACAAGCGGATGCGGGACTTCTCTAAGCGGAACCCGGAGTTAAACCTCGAATGGCCCATGTTCGACGCTGGAATCACTAAGCGCGAGTGCCTCGAGAGGCTCGAGGGCGCTGGCATAAAGCTCCCGGCCCTGTACGCGATGGGGTACAGGAACAACAACTGCCTTGGGTGCGTCAAGGCGACGAGCCCGAAGTATTGGAACAAGGTGCGCCAGGACTTCCCAGCAGTCTTCGCGTCGAGAGCGGAGCAGAGTCGCCGGATTGGTTGCAGGCTGGTACGCCTCCATGGGGAGCGGATCTTTCTGGACGAGTTGCCAGCGGACAAGACCGAGGGCGAGGAGGAGAGCATCTCCTGCGGCCCTGAGTGTGGACAGGTTTCATAGTACAACCGAAAGGTAAATATGGAAGCAGGGAAAGAACTAGACGGGCTGGTCGAGCGGCATATCTTCGGCTTCGTCTGGGATGAGAAGAGGTGCCGGAAGTGCGGCTGGCCCATCGTCGCGGATGGCGAGGCCGGATGCTGGGCGTCGAATTGCTCCCTACGTCCGGCCCCGAATACCATGGCCGATGAGCCGTCGCCCTTCTCGACGGATGACGCTCAGGCATTCCGGCTCCTGCTGAAGATGCAGGATCTTTGGACAGACGTGACCATCGAATCGGCTGGCGCTGAATGGCACGTCTCGACGCCGATCTCTGGGGATTCCGACAAAGACCTCAAGGTCGCGCTCTGCAATGCGGCCCTGAAGTCCGCGCAGATCCCGGTTACTGGATTCGATTCATAGTACAGCGGGTGAATAATGGTCAAAAGAATCTGGTGTTTCCTGTGGGGCCACGACTGGCACACGATTAGCGTGAAGGAGGCCACGCTCCGGGCTGGCTCCTACGCGGTGATCTCGCTGTCGGAGTGCCATCGATGCAGGGCGTGGGTCGAGCGGAGTAAGCGGATCGACCCGGCCGAACATCTGACCAAGCATTGAGTAGGGATTTATGAAGGGACCGTGGGTAGGCGACAAGTGGGACCCCTGGAACCGTGGCATCTGGGATCGCGCTCTCTGGCAGATCAAGTGGGAGAACGTGTTCCTGCGGCAGTTGTGCAATCTTAGACGTTCCTAACGATCTATGACCAGAGACGAGGCAACAATCAAGGCGCTACTGGAGGAACTCCTTCGGCTGGAGGAGAAATATCCGACAATGCGCGAGGAGTTCCAGAGGCTCTACGAGATCATGGAGTACGGGCCGCCAGGGTCGAAGGACGACTTGACGGTATAGGCATGATGTCTAAGCGGGAGCTGTCCTTGTGGCGCAACGCGATCTGGCAGCTTGCCTGTGATCCCGCGATGGACGATCATTACCCGTGGTTCGATCTGTGGTACGGCGCGTTGATGGATGAAGGTAGGTAGGATAATAAAGCGTACGTCAGGACCACCGTTGATGTTCCTGAGAACGGCATGAAGGTGGATAAGATGCCGGTAAAATTTCGCTGACTGGATAGAGTTACAGGCATGGAAGCTCAAGACAACTGGTTGATGTTCATCAACAAGAAGTACCTCTTCATCTACAAGAGGGCCTACCGCCACGCCTACAAGCCCGTCTCCTGCAAGTGTAGGTCAAAGAAGGTGCAGGAGAGGAGACATTGGAAGGCGATAGCCTTGGCTCAAAGCTGGCCGCGCAGGGAACACGCCGTCATTACGGTCAACTTCAGCAAGTTCAACAACCCGGAGGACTGGTCCACAACGTCCGAAGCTGGCGCGATTGAAATTTGACCGATCCAACCAACTAACAAGCCCCTATAACGACGGGTCATAGGGGCTCGTCCGCTGTGGGATTGTAAGGTATCTTTCTAGGCCGCTGGAGCTGCTGGCGGATTCGGCGGCAACTGCTTCTTGAGGGAGACAATTTCCGCATCCTTCTTTTTGTGCTTCTTTCGATGAACGGCATGGGCCGTCCCACCACCAAGCAGAAAGCTGCCGATCCCGATGATCCCAGAAACGATTCCCCCGTAAGGGAGATCCTTCACGGCATTCTGTACCTGCGAAGCCGTGGAAGCCCCCTTGGAATCATCGTAGAAACTTCTGAGCCAAGCGCATCCCGTAAGTGACAACCCTACAACGAGCCAGCAGGCAAATACGCAGCGTCTCACGCCCTCTTCTCCTTCAACTTATCCGTATCCTTCTTCTTCACATTGATCGTGATTTGATCCAAGGACTCGCAAGCCACTTGGGGATAGCATCTCCCGCTCATGATGTCCTCTTGCAGCTCTTGAATGGCCTGCTGTTCAACCAGTTTTAGCCGCTGTGCTTCCTGGAGCCCTTTCCGCAAGTCGTGCCACCATTTCAGGATCACGGGGAACCTCCCTTTCCTTTGGCCGCAGTCCTGGCGGCATTGAGTTGAGAGATGGTTTCGGTGCGGTCATTCACCCTCGCCAAGACCGAATCAAGCCACCCCTTGGCGCAGTACGCCACGGCTCCGCATAGGCCGATGATGGCTGTGCCCATGCCGCCGATGACCTTCCAGCAATCCGCGCTCATCCCCTCCATGGCCTACCCTTCCTTCTTCGCTTTCGGCGGCTCCGGCACCACCATTGACACCCGTTCCACCAGCTGCGTGAACCGGAGGGCCGCCGCCGCCTCCTGCGGGTTATTGGCACCCTTCCGCCAGAGCAAGCCCACAGCGTCCTTCATGATTTCCTTGTCCATGTCCGACAGTTCCATACGCTCCTCTAAGTGAAAGCCGCGGAGGACTTCCACGCCCCTCCGGTGTAGCAGTACAACTTCAAATTCGTGCTGTCCCAATAGAGCGGGAAGCCCGTCGTGGTCGCAGGCGTTCCTGACGGAGCCCCAGCTGCGCCCGGGATGTTGATGAAGAACTTCGTCATGTTCGTCGCCAGCGTCCCGGCAGGGAAAAGGATCTGGTTCGTGTCGAGGGTGAAGGCGCTCGTCCCGTCCGTCTGAAAGCTCATGTTGCGGGCCGTGCCGCCGCCGCTGCCCTTCTCAGTGCCGATGTTCAGCACGTTCGACGCCCACTCCATCTTCGCCCGCTCGTAATTCGTGCTGCTGCTCTTGGTGTTGTAGACTTGCCACGTCTGTCCCGTGGTGCTGTTTTGGAGGGACAGGAAGGCGGCTCCCCCGACAAGCGACGTGTGTAGGGTCCCGCCAACGGCACTCACAAAGCCGATGGGCCAGGAATCGTCAATGTAGACGCCGAACGAGGAATCAATCCGCATCACGAT
>VFSW01014955.1_pt1 | contig 10695 bp, 12 predicted proteins | sample 5358111 | NCBI WGS metagenome assembly VFSW01 (sample SAMN11554181, study PRJNA540505) | mine drainage metagenome | isolation source: sediment from site ElyBrook_90M | place: USA: Ely Copper Mine, Vershire, VT | collected 2017
AGCGGTTGATCGCGAGCTCAAGCTTGAGCGCCTCAAGGCGAATCCATGAGCGGGTGTGCGCGCCGCGCCTCAGAGCGAGTTTTAAAACTACGCGGGGTTCTGCGGCGAGGACCGCGCATCCCCAGAGTGGGCTGTAAGGTCCGAGCCAACGACGGCTCCGGGCAAAAGACCCGCGGCACAGCCCCTCGCAGTTTTAAAACTGCGCCACAACGATGATTCAGATGTCGCCAGGTCGCTCTTCGATTACGCGGAGCGGGCGTCATTCAACCAGTATGAAGCGGATGTCGCCTTGGTCCTGGACAAACACCCGGAAGTGCTCTGGTGGTATCAAAACAAAGTCGGAAAGGAAAATTTCTCAGTCCAGGGCTTCCGCAAGAACAGGATTTACCCTGATTTTGTGTTCCAGAACCGGAAAGAACAAAAGCCGGTCGCCCGCGTGGTGGTTGTGGAGAGCAAAGGCGGGCACCTTGAGGGGAATCCCGACACACAGTAACAGTAGGGCCTATGCGTCTCCCGTATCGCCCTACAATTGGAAATCGGCGGACGGAAGACACTCCAGTTGCGCTTCAGACGAAGACGGTTGCGGTTTGGAGGCGGCGGTTCTAAAGTGTGACAGCTTGAATTCCGCTCCAGCCAGATTAATAGATTCGCACGGGCGCGTTATCCGCGATTTGCGGGTAAGCGTGACCGACCGCTGTAATTTCCGCTGTCTTTATTGCCTTCCCGAAACCGAAGCGGCGGCCAATTTTTACCAAAATCGCTTTGGCCAGGACCCGCTCGCCGGCGCGACTCGCATTATCCGGCAGTGGCAGCCGCATTCAAAAATCCTGACCTTCGAGGAAATCGAGCGCGTGGTCCGCGTGGCGGTCGCGCTGGGCGTCGAGAAGGTGCGCCTGACGGGCGGCGAGCCTCTGCTGCGGCGTCATCTCGAAAAATTAGTTGAAAAGATTGCCGCGATTCCTGGCGTGCGCGATCTGGCGCTGACGACCAATGGTTTTCTGTTCCCCGAAATGGGCCGGGCGTTGCGGGATGCCGGCTTGCGCCGCGTCAGTTTCAGCCTGGATTCGCTGGATCGCGACAACTTTAAAAAAATCACCGGGCGCGATGGCCTGCGCGCGGTGCTGGACAGCATTGCATTGGCGGGGCGACTCGGTTTGAATCCTGTCAAGGTAAATGCGGTCATCATTCGCGGCATCAACGATCACGAAATCGAGGCGCTGGCTCAATTTGCCCATGCCGCAAGCCTCCGCATGCGGTTCATTGAATTCATGCCGCTGGATTCGGCGCGGGCCTGGCACAAGGCTCTGGTGGTGCCGGGACGGGAGATTTTGGCGCGCCTCCAGGCGCAATTCCCGTTGCAACCGCTCAAGCCCGCAAATCCCGCGGAGACGGCGCGGCGCTGGGCGCTGCCCGGGGGCAACGGAGAGATCGGAATCATCGCGCCCGTGAGCGAGCCGTTTTGCGGCCATTGCGACCGTCTGCGCCTGACCGCGGATGGAAAGTTTCGCACCTGTCTCTTTAGCATCGGCGAGCACGACGTGATGCCGCTGTTGCGGGGCGACGGCTCGGACGAGACGCTTGGCAATTTTTTGCGGGCCACCGTGTGGCAAAAGGAAGAGCGCCATCACATTGGCGAGCCGGAATTTGTCCAGCCTCAGCGCACAATGAGTTGCATCGGCGGATAGCGCGAAACGGTGAACGCCTTCATCAAATCAAAGGAGCAACCTGCGATCTCATTTTGCCCCATTCTCGGTTCGCGCCGCATCCTGATCGAAGAAACGCATCAGGCGCCACAGCATGAATCCAAGGATTGACAGGGCGACCGCGGCCGCCCCGATCCCTTGAAAAACCTCCGGCAGCTTTTCCCCGGGCAGGAACCGCAACGGATAAAGAAATGCGCCCGCTCCCACAGCGAATAGAATCAGCGACGATATGCGCCGCAGAAAACAACTCCGCAAGGCGGCCCTCCAATAAACCAAGCCTGCGGCGGCTCCGATTGCAAAGGCGGCGATTGTCCCCGCGGAAATGCGAAAGGCAAAACCCGAGCCGTCTTTGTAAAGCGCTTGCAGTGACGCGAGCATCACGCCAAGCCCCAAAGCCGTGGCGCACGACACAATCCCAAAAAAGACCCGTTCGTTCTTGGAACCGGCGCGGTTTGCGTCCTCAAGACCGCCTGCCGCCGCCGGCATTTTGTTCAACGCCGCCGTGTTTGTTTTAGTGAAGCGCCGCATAGGATTGCTTTCGTCAGTTATGGCTCGCTGCCCGCCTATTATTATACCATCTGGTTGTGGGAATGTGAAGGCCGCGCCTCCGCACTCCGGACCTTCAAGCTTAGACCCGCCGTGTCAGGGCCACGCCTTGGCGGATTAGTTTTTGCGCGTCCGCGGCGGACTTGGCTTCGGCGTAAATTCGCAGGATCGGTTCGGTGCCCGAGCCGCGAAGCATCAGCCAGGAACCATCTTTGGCAATGAATTTCACGCCGTCGTAGGATTTGATTTCGGAAACGGGCGAGGCGGCAAGCTTCGCAGGCGGCGTGGTTTTGCACAATTCCATGAGAGGCGCGCGCTTTTCCAGGGGGAAATGCGCGTCAAGCCGCGCGTAGTGGTGCGGGCCAAATTGTTTTTCCAGGCGGCGCAGGAGGACATTGACAGGCGCGCGCTCGGCGGCGAGCAGTTCAAGGAGCATCATGCCGGAGGCAATTCCGTCGCGCTCCGGCATCAACTGCGGGAAACCGATGCCTCCGCTTTCTTCAAAGCCCAGGAGAACACCGGGCTTGAGCATCTCGGCGCAAATGTATTTGAATCCGACGGCGGTCTCGATCATTTCGATCCCGTAATGCGCGCAGATGGAATCAACCATCGAGGTTGTCGTCAGCGCCTTGATCACCCGGCCGCCGGCTTTTCGGTTGGCGATGAGATGATGGAGAATGAGACAGATGATTTGATGCGTCGTGAGCGGGTTGCCGCGCCCATCCATGCCGCCGACGCGGTCGGCATCGCCATCGGTCACCAGGCACAAGTCGTGCGGATGCTTTTTGAGATAGGCGGAGCTGGCGGCGTAATTTTGCGCGATGGGTTCGGGATTGATTCCCCCAAAATTTGGATCGTGCGCGCCGTTGAGCGTCGTGACCCGGCATGTTGTGCGGCCCAGGATAGCGTCAAAACATCCGGCGCCCACGCCGAAAAGGGCGTCGTGGGCGAAGCGGAGTTTTGATCGGGCAATCAATTTAAAATCCACCATGTCCTTGATGGCTTGATAATGGGCGGGGCGAAGATCGGTGGTCTTGATTGTGCCCGGCGCGGCGGTGTGCGCGGGATTGAGGGTGGCGACGGGATTCTTATCGATCAACTGTTCCACCGCCTGGCAGAGGGCCGGATCCGCGGAACCGCCGTAATGGGCTTTGAGTTTTAGTCCATTGAACATCGGCGGATTATGGCTGGCGGTGATCATGATGCCGCCGACGGCCTTCTGCTGTTTCACCGCGAAGGAGACCGAGGGGGTGGGCGTCGGACAATTTGTGAGGATGACATCGAAGCCGTTGGCGGCGGCGACTTCGGCCACGCGACGGGCAAATTGATCGGAGAGAAAACGCCGGTCGTAGCCAATAATTATTTTCGCCGCGGTCGCCGGCGCGGCGTTTGACTTCCAATAATCGGCGGCGGCCTGGGCCGCGCGCGCGACATTCTGGAATGTGAAATCCCCGGCAATGACCGCGCGCCAGCCGTCGGTTCCGAATTTGATGCTCATTAAAAAAAAGACCGGTTAGCTTTTGGAACCGGAGTTCGGAGGATGCGCGCGCGCCGCCGCATTTACGGCGGCCCGCATTCTCGTGACGGCGGCCTTCAAATTTTTGTGCTCAAAGATTCCGGTGCCGCTGATGAAAGTGTCCGCGCCCGCCTTCGCGCACTCCACGGCCGTGTGCAACTCAATGCCTCCATCCACCGCGATGCGAAAGTTGAGGCGGCGATGGCGGCGCCAGGCGGCGGCTTGCTGGATCTTGGGCAAAGTTTCAGTGATAAAAGCCTGGCCGCCAAAACCGGGATTGACGGTCATTACGAGGAGGGAATCAATTTGATCCAGGAACGGCTCGGCAATTTTCATGGGCGTGGAGGGGTTGATCCCCAGGCCCACTTGGGTTCCCAGCGCGCGAATTTTCCAAATGAGGTCCGTCACCTGTCCTCCCAGCTCGACATGCACAGTCATGCGGTTGGCGCCGGCCTTGGCAAATGGCGCCAGGAGAATTTCCGGCCGCGCGCACATCAGATGGATGTCGAACGTGAGTTTGCTGAGCGGCCGAATGGCCTTCACCACCGCCGGCCCGAAAGAGATGTTGGGAACGAAATGACCGTCCATGATGTCCAGATGCAGCCACTCGGCGCCTGAACGGCCCACGCGCGACGTCTCATTGCCGAGTCGAGTAAAATTCCCCGCCAAAAGCGATGGGGCGATAATCATGTGGCCCGGAGCGTACTGAAAGTCAGCCGCCACAGTCAACTCCCGGAAACCGGAGCGCGCTGTCAAAAATGGGCGGGGCGTTTCCCTCGCGCGTCAAGATACTTCCCCAGCCGGCGTCATCGGACCCCGCCGGCGGCGGCCAGATGGTGCGCGGGACTGGACTCAACGGCGTGGCTGGTCACATTTACAAATATGGCCGATTCGTCGTAACTGATTCGGTCAACCTGCGTGACAGGAATTTCGACCTCCTTGCCAGAAAAACGGTGTCCGGTTTTGACGACCAATTGCCGCACGGCCCAGCTTTTGCCATCCATCAAAAAATCGCAGACGTGGCCGATGGTGCCATCGCTGGCCTGGATATGGTAGCCATTGACCGTTTGCATGCTTCGCAAATGCGCGTCGGCGCGCTCCGCGGCGGTCTGAGGGCGGGCCCGGTTCAATTGCTCTTCTGGAAGAGGTTCTGGCGGGAGGGCCATTATTGGAAAGCTGCTGATGCCCCATAATCCATCGCCCTGCCAGTAGCAGGGAAAACCGTAATAACGATAGTAATCCTCCTCGTATTTTCGCGACACCGGTTTATGGGCCTCAATGGAAGGGGAATTCTCGATTTGTTTGCGGGTCAAATTCACCGCCAGAACTTTTCCGGCTTCGTGAGGATTGCCAAAAGCATAAGGCGAAATAAGGACCAGGCGCCCGGTCAGCCACGACCCGGTGTCGGCAACCACATACCGCACCACCCAGCTCTCATCGTCAAAATAGAAGTCCTTCACATGGCCGATTTCGCCATCGGAGGCGCCAAGTTTATCTCCATACAACTGCTTGATGCTTTGTAACATAAATTCGTCTTTCGCGTAAAATTACCGGCCCGATGCCCGGCAAGAAGAGTTGCCTTGGCATCGAGCTATTCAACACCCCCTGGGGTGGGTTGCGGCGTTGCGAACCGGCCGGTTCAAACTCGGCCCAGTAAAACCAGGATGAGCAGAATGATTACGACCAATCCCAGCCCTCCGCTCGGATAATAACCCCAACCCCGGCTGTAAGGCCAGGTCGGTAGTGAGCCGAGCAACATCAGAATCAGAATTACCAATAGAACTGTTCCTAACATAACGTTTCCTTTCAATTAGGCGATTGTTTATCCCGTCCGTTTTCTCTCCCGTGCCTTTCCTTCCTGCAAAGAAAATAATTCACAACCGGCCAACATACTATAAGGTGTTACCCTGCTAAATTGCACCGCTGAACCCCGGCCAACCCGTCTTCACAACCAGAATTTCCCTGAACAGTTCGCAGCCGATTTGGTTGAACACCATCAGGAAATCACCCGCTTGGTTTCAGGCTTTGAAGAAGCGATTGCCAGCCAGTTGAAGGCGCGCCTTTGAGCGCCGTCAATCAGTTTGAACTGGTGGACTGTTTCCGGCATCATGGCGGCGGCTTATGCCAAATGCGCCGACCAAATCTGACCCCTGGGACAACCACCGGCGCGGTGTCGTCACGGATTTTTTCCAAACCAAACACTCAACCAGCCATGCCGACTGAGGCCGACACATGCAGAAAGTTCGTCGTGCCCAAGCTCCAGGCGGCGGGCTGGGACTCCGATCCGCATTCCATTGCCGAGCAGCGCAGTTTCACCGATGGCCGCATCATCGTGCGCGGCAACAAGGCTGAGCGCAAAAAGAAAAAACGCGCGGATTACCTGCTCGGTTACACCCGCGATTTTCCCATCGCCGTCACCGAGGCCAAAGCCGAATATAAAAAGGCCGCCGATGGTTTGCAGCAGTCCAAGGAATACGCGGAAATTCTCGACCTGAAATTCGCCTACGCCACCAACGGCAGGGAAATCATCGAATTCGACTTCATCACCGGCATTGAGCGAGCCGTTGAAACCTTTCCCTCACCCGGCGAACTGTGGTTGCGCCTGCGGGCCGCCGAAAAATTAACGGACGACACCATTGCCAGCCGCCTGCTCACACCGGCCAATCTGACCTCCGGCAAGGAACCGCGTTATTATCAGCGCATTGCGATTGACCGCGCCGTGCAGGCGATTCTGCAAGGCCGGAAGCGCGTGCTGCTGACAATGGCCACGGGAACCGGCAAAACCGATGTCGCCTTTCAAATCTGCTGGAAGCTCTGGTTTTCCAAGTGGAATGCCAAGGGCGACCCGACGCGAAAACCGCGCATATTATATTTGGCTGACCGCAATTTTCTCGTGAATGACCCGAAAGACAAAACCTTCTCGGCCTTCGGCGATGCCCGGCACAAAATCGAAGGCGGGCTGGCGGTCCACAGTCGCGAGCTTTATTTTGCGACGTATCAATCCATCGCAAAGGACGAGCGCCGCCCCGGTCTCTACAAGGAGTTTGCCCCCGATTTCTTCGATCTCATCATTGTGGACGAGTGCCATCGCGGCAGCGCCAAGGAAGATTCCAACTGGCGCGACATTCTTGAGTATTTCCAGCCGGCGTATCAGCTCGGCCTGACCGCCACTCCGTTGCGCGACGAAAACCGTGACACCTACCTTTATTTCGGCAATCCGCTTTACACCTACAGCCTCAAGCAGGGCATTGATGACGGATTTCTTGCTCCCTATCGCGTGCATCGCATCATTACGCAATGGGACGCCGCCGGTTGGCGGCCCAGTAAAAACGAACTCGACCGCTACGGCCGGGAAATTCCCGACGAGGTTTATTCCACCGCCGATTTTGAAAAGCGGGTCGCCTTGCGCGCCCGCACACAGGCGGTCGCCCGACATCTGACCGATTTTCTCAAGAAAACCGACCGCTTTGCCAAGACCATCGTTTTCTGTGTGGACCAGGAGCACGCTTCGGAGATGCGCACGGCGCTTAACAACCTGAACGCCGACCTCGTCCAGCAATTTCCTGATTACGTCTGCCGCGTCACCGCCGACGAAGGCGACATCGGGCGCGGTCACATGCAACGGTTTCAGGACGTGGAGACACGCGCGCCCGTCATTCTGACAACCTCGCAACTGCTCACCACCGGCCTGGATGCGCCCACCTGCCGCAATATCGTGCTTCTGCGGCTGGTCAATTCGATGGTCGAATTCAAGCAAATCATCGGGCGCGGCACACGGGTTCGGGATGATTACGGCAAGCTTTGGTTCAACATCCTTGATTACACCGGCTCGGCCACGCGCAGTTTTGCCGACCCGGCCTTCGACGGCGATCCCGCCTTTGCCACAGAACAGGAAATTGACGAATACGGCAGAACCAAAAACATGGAAGTCATCACGCCCGAAGTGCCGGAAGATGAAGGTGGTGAAATCCATGACGCGCCCGCCGCCACGGTTATCAGCGAGGCGTCACCGCCTGAACTGAGAAAATTCTATTACGACGGCGGGCATGTGGAAATCGCCGCCGAACTCGTCCACGAACTCGACGCCAATGGCAAGCAACTCCGCGTCATCAAGCTCACGGATTATACCGCCGAAAAAGTGCGGACACTTTGCACAAGCCCGAACGAACTGCGCACCCGCTGGGCGGATGCCGGCCAGCGTGCCGACATCATCCAGCAACTTGCGGAGCGCGGAATTGATTTTCAGAGCGTGGCGGCACAGGCGGGCAAGCCGGAGGCCGACCCTTTCGACATGCTGTGTCATCTTGCGTTCAATGCGCCCGTGTTCACGCGCCGCCAGCGCGCTGACCGCGTCAAGAAGCAGGAAACGGCGTTTTTCAAATTCTTCGCTCCCGAAGCCCGCGAAATTCTGAACGACCTGCTGGAGAAATACGCCGCCGACGGCGAACTTCAATTCACGCTGCCCGACGTGCTGAAAGTCAGGCCCATCTCCGATCACGGCAACGTCAATGAAATCATCGGCAAATTCGGTGGCGCAGACCAGCTCCGCAACGCGGTGAACCAACTGCAATCGCTGCTGTATGCGGCGTGACGCTAATCAAGTATGAAGACCTACAAAGCAATTCATGAGGGAATTAAGAAACTGACCAGCCTCACGGGCCATGACCAAGCTTGGGTCGCAGCAAAATTGCGCGCATCAGCATCGCCACAAGAAGCAGCAGTGGCTTTGCGTTTACTAACATCCGTTGTGCCGCGCAAAAGGTCCACGTCAGTGTTCCTGAGTCACAATTCGATGGATAAGCCTTTTGTCCGCAGCATATACCGCTATCTCTCCAAGAGCGGCTTGCGGGTCTGGATTGATGAGGCGGAGCTCAATGCAGGGGATTCACTCATTGAAGCCCTTGCAGATGCAGTGTTTCGAGTGGATTGCATTGTCGCGGTGATTTCAGAAGCATCTGTTTCTTCCAAGTGGGTTAAGAAAGAGCTGGCTTGGGCCATGAGCCGCGAAATCAAGGGGCGTCGTATTCGTGTCATCCCTGTTAAGAAGGATGATGTATCCATTCCCAAAACGCTTTCCGATAAACTGTATTTGGATTTTTCCAGCGCTTACAAACGAACTAAGAATAAGGCTGTGCTCTTGGCGAGCATTTTGAATCAAACTGCTCCGAAGGCTTCATAAAAGCGTTGAAATATTTATGGCCCAGCCCTTCGATTTAAGTTCACTGCTCGCCGGAATACTACCGCCGGTCAAACGGTCTGTCTTCGTAAGCTACCACCACGGCGGCGACCAAGCATATTACGATGCCTTCACGAAGGCGTTCGACGACACCTACGACATCATTTTCGACAATTCTTTGGAAAGACAAATCGACAGCGACGATGTGAATTATGTGCTTCAGCGTATCCGCGGCACTTTCGTAAAGGGATCGTCATGCACGATTGTGCTCTGTGGTCCTGAAACACCTTGGCGCAAGTATGTGGACTGGGAAATCGAGGCAACACTCGACCTGAAGCATGGACTCATCGGCGTAAATCTTCCGACGAATCGCACGAACACAAATGGCAGTGTAACTGTCCCCGACCGTCTGCACGATAACATCCAGTCTGGTTATGCAGTTTGGACCAATTGGGCTGCTTTCACGGCGAACGCATCTGCGGTTAAGGGTTTTATCGAGCAGGCAATCGCGAAATCAACTCAATCAATCGAAAATAATAGGCAGATGATGCCACGAAACGGAACTCCACCATGGCGTATCTAAGTCCAGCCTACCTACGTCGGTATGATGTAACCAACTTCTCAAACAGTCGCTACATCATCGAAGCGAAAACGGCAGCGGTAAAGGCCAGCGTCTTTTTGTCTCACTCAAGTGCCGACGACGAGCATGTTGACCGGGTTGTTCTTTTCTTTCGTGATTTTGATGCCGTGGTTTACGCAGACAATTACGACAAGACCTTGCCAAAGCGTCCGAATGTTGCAACCGCCGCGACACTAAAGAATCGCATTGGTGACACGAGCCGGTTCGTTGTTTTGGTTTCACCGAACAGCAAAAGTTCGCGGTGGATTCCGTGGGAAATTGGGATTGCTGATGGGAAAAAAGGTGTTGCTCCAATCGCAATATTACCAGTTACTCCTGACGGGGTGGAGGAAGCTTGGACCGTTGAGGAATACTTCGGTCTCTATCCTCGTATCAGACTCTACGAAGATGGTTGGCGCGTTCTCGACCCGCGTGACAACAAGACTTGGAAACTCAAAGATTGGCTTTACACAAACGTAACCTAGAAGAACTAGAATATGAAACTAAGCAAATGGCTCGAAAACTGGGATCTAACCAGTCTGAAAATCAATCTCGGCGTGCTTGAAACCGAGTGGCAGCCGCAAGAAAAAGACCGCGAAGCTGCGTGGGAATTCTACATAGAAATGCTCACACGCATTGTCACGCAACCGCTTCCGGCTGAACACGGAGACGAGAAGACTGCGCTAGATAGTGTTCACGCACTGTTCGGCATCACGCGAGAAATATTGAAGCGGAAGGGACGGGAGTCCGTTCAATTTAGCAAGATCGCTGTCGTAGTGTTGAACCAAGTGGTTCGGCCGTTCACAGCAAAGTGGCACAGGTTGATATTGGCCGGTGCATTGAATGATGAAAAGGGGCGGAAAGAGTTCCGTAACGAGTTGGCCGCGCTCCAAGTTGTGCTCCGAAATTACACAAAGGCGCTAGCTGACATCGCGCAAGTCGAGGATTTGACTGCGATTGCGTTTCAGGAAGTATCTGCAAAGTCTTAAGGACATTTTCCCGATGCCAAAAACTCCCACGCAACCCACCACCGCCCAATCCCTCAGTGCGCTCCTGAAATCCGCGCGCGACATCATGCGTAAGGACAAGGGGCTGAATGGCGACCTTGACCGGCTGCCGATGCTCACCTGGATCA
>VFSW01014956.1_pt1 | contig 10695 bp, 9 predicted proteins | sample 5358111 | NCBI WGS metagenome assembly VFSW01 (sample SAMN11554181, study PRJNA540505) | mine drainage metagenome | isolation source: sediment from site ElyBrook_90M | place: USA: Ely Copper Mine, Vershire, VT | collected 2017
GCCGTAGACCTCTGCGCTGTCGACAACGTTGACTCCCGCCGCCTGGAGCCGCGCGATGGCGTCATCCGGCTTATCGAAGCGGAAGATCAGCACCGCCTTGCCCTGCCGTCCGAAGGTGAAGGCGTACATGTATTCGATGTTGATCCCGCTATCCTCGAAGATCTCGAGTATCCCCGCCAGCCCGCCAGGCCGGTCGGGCACCTCGACAGCGAGGACCTCGGTCACGTTTATCACGCAGCCGGCCTCCTTCAGCAGCGCCGTCGCCGACTGCCAGTCGGATACGATCATCCTCAGGATGCCGAACTGCTGGGTGTCGGCCACCGACAGCGTCCGGATGCTGCTGCCGGCGCCGGCCAGCAGGCGGCATGGTTCCATGAGCCGCCCCGGTTTGTTTTCGAGGAACAAAGATAGCTGATGGATCTTCATGGCTGCCTCCTCACTCCGTCAGGTTTCTGCGATCGACCAACCGCTTGGCTTTCCCCTCACTCCGCTGGATGGTATGCGGCTCGACCAACCGCACCTGCGCCCTGATTCCTACTACCTGGTCCAGCGCGTGAACCAGCCGCGCCTGAAGCTCTTCGAGACCGCCGATCTTGTCGCTAAAGACTTCCGGCGTCACTTCGACCTGCACTTCCATCTGGTCGAGCCCCTTCTCCCGGGTGAGCACGATCAGGTAGTGCGGCAAAGTGCCCTCGACGTTCAGCAGCGCCGTCTCCACCTGCGACGGGAAGACATTCACGCCGCGGATGATAAACATGTCGTCGCTGCGGCGCGTGATGCGGTGTATCCGCCGGAGAGTGCGGCCGCAGGCGCACTCGCCGGGCAGGAAAGACGTGATGTCACGAGTACGGTAGCGGAGAAGGGGCATGGCTCGTTTGCTGAGCGTGGTGAGGACCAACTCGCCCTCTTCGCCCTCGACCGCGGTCTCTCCGGTTTCCGGGTCGATGATTTCCGGGTAGAAATGATCCTCGAAGATGTGCAGACCATACTGAAAAGCGCACTCGCACCCTACGCCAGGACCGGTGATCTCGGACAACCCGTAGCAGTCGTAAGCCTTGATCCTGGTCTGCGATTCGATATGGCGGCGTATCGACTCGCTCCACGGCTCGGCGCCGAACGCGCCCACTCGCAGCGGCAGCTCACGCATATCGACGCCCAGTTCTCCAGCCCGCTCGATCAGGTGTACGAAGTAGCTTGGCGTGCAACAGATCGCGGTGACGCCGAAATCCCGCATGATCATAATCTGCCGGTCGGTGTTGCCTCCCGAAATCGGAATGACCGTCGCCCCTAAGCCCTCCGCGCCGTAGTGGAAGCCGAGACCGCCGGTGAAAAGCCCGTAGCCGTAGGCGTTCTGGATCGTATCCCGGTTGCTGAGCCCGTAGGCCGCCAGTGTTCGCACCATCGCGTTGGTCCAGACGTCCACATCGTCCTTGGTGTAGGCCACCACGATCGGCTTGCCGGTTGTGCCGCTGGAGGCGTGCAACCGGACCACTTCGTGCAGCGGGCTGGCAAACAAGCCGAAGGGGTAGGTGTCGCGCAGGTCGCTCTTCACAGTGAAGGGGAGCCGCGCGATGTCCCCCAGAGAGCGAATGTCCTCCGGCTTCATCCCGCGCTCTTCCATTCGCGCGCGGAACACCGCGACTTTATCGTAGGCGCGGCCGACCACCGCCTGCAGGCGCTTCAGCTGCAAATCCCTCAGGAGTGGCGCGGGGATGTAGTCCGGCGCGCTGGCTGGGTGAAAACGCGTTTCGACAACACTGTGGCTCTCTGCCATGCTTACGCTCCGTTCGAGTGTTTTCTGGCCGCGGCGCGGCCGGTCTGGAAGGCGGCCAGGTTGGCGGCATGCAGGCCCTCACTCAGGTTGGCACGGACCGCGGCCAGCCAGGCTTCCTCCGGGATGCCTAGCCAGGCGCTCAGGGCCCCTATCAGCGCGATGTTCAGGTTGCGCTTGGAGTGCAGTGCGGCGGCGTCGATCATGCCGGGATCAATCAGCACACCGCCTGGCCGCAACAGGTGGCGATTCGGATCGAGCTGCCCGGCGTCCAGAAGCACCAGAAAGTCCGCTTCACCGGGTGGAACCATGGGGCTCAGAACCTCGCCGCCGAAGCGCACGTCGCTCGAGACCGAGCCGCCACGCTGGCTCATGCCGTGGACCTCGCTCTTCTTTACGTCGAACCCCGCCCGGAAAGCGGCATCGGTGATGATGTCGGAAGCCTTCAGCACTCCCTGGCCGCCCAGGCCCGCGACCACCACGTTCGTGACTCCCTGCCTACTCACGGTGCTCCTCGCACTTCTCGTACGCCTTGATCTTGCCGGCCGCCAGCAGGCAGTCCCGCCGCGCGATGATCAGGGAGAGTTCGCCTGAGTCGAGGCATTCCTTCACCAGGCCGCGGAAAGCTGCGGGGTCGAGCGTCGGGTCGATGACATGGACGCGCTGAACGCCCAAGGTTCGCGCGAGGTCCTCGAAACGGACCTTACCGGTGTGCTGGTGGTCGAGCGTGCGCCCGGTGCCGGGGTGCTCCTGAAGCCCGGTCATCGCGGTCGTGCCATTGTCGAGAATGATCAGCAGGTGCCCGCCGGGCGGCGGGTTGTACACCATTTCAACGAGTCCCGTGATCCCGCTGTGGACAAAGGTGCTGTCGCCGATGACGCTCACGACGCGGCGGGCCTCCTCCGGCCGAAGCGCGTGCCGCAAGCCGAGGCCAACCCCGATGGCGGCGCCCATGCACACCAGAGTGTCCATGGCTTCGAAAGGAGGGAGCACCCCGAGCGAGTAGCAGCCGATGTCGCCGGAGACGATGCAGTCCAAATCGTGCAGCGCTTGAAACACGATGCGGTGGGGGCAGCCTTTGCAGAGGCTGGGCGGGGTCCCCGGCGGAGGCGCCGGCTCGGGAGAGACATCTCCAGCCAGAATGCGGCGAACGCGGGCGACGTCCAACTCGCCAAAGCGGTACATCTCGGCCTTCGACTCGACGTGAATCCCCGCTGCCCGCACGGCGTCCGCCAGGTACGGGTCGCCCTCTTCGATCACCACGCAGCGCTCTACTTCGCCCGCGAAGGCGCGAATGGCCTCGATCGGCAGAGGGTAGGTCATCCCAAGCTTGAGCACGGCGGCTTCGGGCGCCGCTTCCCGCGCGTGCATCGCGGCCACGCCGGACGCAATGATGCCGAGCGAGGAACTGCCACCGAAGCGGCGAGTGGGCCCCGAAGCCTCGTTCCACGCCGCGATCTCGTTGAGCTTCTGGCGCAAGCGCCGGTGCGCGGGGCGTGCATAGGCGGGGATCATCACGTAGCCCCTGATGTTACGCCGGAACTCCGGAGAGGGCGCCGGCGCCACATGCTCCGCTGGACGCACCACGGGCTTCGAATGACACACCCGGGTGGTCATGCGCAGCAACATGGGCGTGCCCCATCGCTCGGAGACCTGGATGGCCAGGAGCGTAAAATCATACGCTTCCTGCGAGTCGGAGGGCTCAAGCATGGGCACACCGGCGGCCACGGCATAGCGCCGGTTATCCTGCTCGTTTTGGCTGGAGGCCATGCCCGGGTCGTCGGCGGAAACGATCACCAGCGCTCCCGTGACCCCCGTGTAAGTCACGGTGAACAGCGGGTCGGCAGCCACGTTCAGGCCAACGTGCTTCATGGTGACCAGCGCCCGGGCCCCAGTATAGGCGACGCCGATCCCCACCTCGAGCGCCACCTTCTCATTGGGCGCCCATTGCGCCTTGCCACCGTATTCGGAGAAAGACTCCAGAATTTCCGTGGAGGGCGTGCCGGGATACCCGGTGCCCAGCCGCACGCCCGCGTCCCGGGCGGCCAGCGCCACGGCCTCGTCTCCGCTGAGCAGCATGCGGGCTGAGTGAGTCATTCTGGATTAGGAGTAAACGGTCATTCTATGCCAATCCGTGCGGGCTCGGCTACTCGATTCGGCAAACCCGGATCTGATCGTTCTGGTAGGGGCAGGGCAGATCGCCTGAACTGGGAGGCTCGCGGCTGTATGGTGCTCGAATTGTGGCCTTTCGGGCGACAAGATGCAAAACTTTTCGGTCCAATTGCACCCCAAGTGATGCATTGTGCATCTATCCCAATGAAAGTAGTGGGGTAGAATATGGGGTTGGGTACATCGAGAGAGACCCCGAGCATGCGTAAGCTATTGATCTTGGGGGTATTGCTTGCCGCGCCCGGCTTCGGGCAGCCTTCCGAGCTGACGCGTGCGCGCGAGTTGTACGAGAGAACCGACTACGAACGGGCTTTAGGCCTGCTGCAGGCCATTCCGGCAAAAGAAGCCGCTGTCCCTGCGCTGATGGGCAGGTGCTATTACATGCGAGGGGACTTCAAGAAGGCGTCGGAGTCGTTTGAGTTAGCCGTTCGCCTCGAGCCGGGTGGCGCAGAGCACCACCACTGGCTGGGTAGAGCCTATGGCCGCCGCGCTGAGACCTCCAGCTTCGTGACGGCTCCTGGACTGGCCTCCAAGGCCAGACAGAGCTTCGAGAAGGCCGTTGAGCTGAACCCTCGCAATACCGAAGCAGTGGCGGATCTTTTCGAGTACTACCTCGAGGCGCCTGGGCTTCTGGGCGGCGGGATAGAGAAGGCCCGGGCGCTCGCGGAGAAGACCAAGAATCTGGATCTTGCGGAGTATCACTACAGGCTGGCGCAGATCGCCGGAAAGAAAAAGGAGTTTGACCACGCTGAGGAGCAGTTGCGTCGAGCCGTGGATTTGGCGCCCCGGCAGGTCGGCCGGATTCTCGATCTGGCCAGCTTCCTGGCGAAACAAGGCCAATACCAGCAGAGCGACGCTGCCTTCAGCCAAGCCGAACGAGTCGCCCCCAATAGTCCCAGGGTGATGTTCGAGCGGGCCAAAGCATACATCCGGGCCAGGCGAAACCTGGGCGCGGCGCGAGAACTCCTGGTGCGCTATCTGAACTCCCCCCTGTCGCCCGAGGATCCCCCTCGCAACCAGGCGGAGCAGCTCCTGAAACAGGTGCAAAGCGGGTGAGCGCGACCCCATGAATGTCGGCGAGGCCTTCCGGTTCAGCCTTCGCGCTCTGGGCGCCAACAAGGCACGCTCGCTGCTGACCGCCCTTGGCATGGTCATCGGCAACGCCTCCGTCATTCTGGTCGTCACTATCTCCCTAACTAGCCGCGATTACATCCTGGAACAGATTCGGGGCGTGGGATCTAACATCATTTACGCCTACGCCACGAATACCGGGCAGGGCGGGACCGAGGTCGACGCGGACTTCGTGAAACTGGCCGACATAGAGGCAGTGCGCCAGCAACTGGGCCCGCGCATCCTGGCGGCCACCGGCGTGATGACCCAGTACGATCAGATGCTGCTCGATGGGAGGCAAGAGAACGTCCAGGTCATCGGCTCCGACGAGTACTATCACTCGGTGAGAAACCTGGTTCTGTTGTCCGGCCGGTTTATGGACTGGAGCGACGTCGCGCTCCGGCAGAAAGTGGTTCTCCTCACCGAGAAGCTGGCGCGGCGTCTGTACGGAAGCCCGCAAGCCAGCATCGGCCAGATCCTGAAAGTACACGGCATCCAGTTCACCGTGATCGGAGTCTTCAAGGAGAAGGTCACCAGCTTCGGACTGTCGGAGCTTACCGGCGAGACGGTGCTGATCCCCATCACGGTGATCCGCTACTTCGCCCCGGTCGAGCGGATCGACCCCATGTACGTGCAGGCCCGCCGTCCCGAGGACGTCGAGTCGCTGACCTTGGCCGTGAAGAGCATCCTCCAGAGCCGGCACCGCCCCGGCGCTAGCTATCTGGTCGAGAACTTGACTGCCATCCTGGACGCGGCCAAGAACGTCGCGCTGGTGCTCACCATCGTCTTGATCCTCATCTCGGCCATCGCCCTGATCATCTCCGGAATCGGGATCATGAACATCATGCTGGTTACAGTGACGGAAAGGACCCACGAAATCGGGATTCGAATGGCGGTCGGGGCTTCGCGGAGTGAGATCTTGCGGCAATTCCTGTTCGAGGCCATGCTGTTGAGCTTGTCCGGAGGGGTGGCCGGCATCCTCATTGGGGTTGCGATGCCCTTGAGCGTGCAGTACTTCGTGGAGGGTCTGCGGATTCCCATATCGATCACCTCAATCGTGGTGGCCTTCGCCGCGTCCTGCCTGGTGGGGCTCGTGTTCGGGCTGTTGCCCGCCAACCGCGCCGCCCGCTTGAACCCAACCGAAGCGTTACGCTACGAGTAGTGGAGACTCCTTATGCGGAAACTCGGATTCGCTATCATTCTGACTGCCTGCGCGGCCGGCGCCCAGGTGCGCACCATCACGCTGCGGGATGCGGTCCAGCTAGCCTTGCAGCAGAACCCCGACCTGGCGCTCGAGCGACTGAACGAGAAGAAGGCCAGCGATGCAGTACGCGTCGCCCGCGATCCCTTCGTGCCTAAGGTTTCGGCCGGGAGCGGGCTCGCATACAGCAACGGGATGCCCATGAGCATCGAAGGCGCCACCCCCTCCATCGTCCAGGCACAGGCCTCCCAGTTCGTCTTCAATCGCCAACAGACCAATCTGGTCGCCGCGGCTCGGGAGAACGCCCGGGGCTTTGCCATCGATACCCAGGCCAAGCGGGAGGAAGTGGCGCACCGCACGGCCCTCGTGTACCTGGAAGCCGAGCGCGCGGCCCGCATGGCGGAGACGGTCCGCCGGCAGGTGAGTAGTCTGGAACGGGTTGCCGAGACCGTGCAGTTGCGCGTCAGTGACGGGCGGGAACTCCCGGTCGAGGCCAAGCGCGCCGCCCTCAACCTGGCAAAATCACGGCAGCGTTTGCAGACGCTCGAATCCGACCGGGCCTATGCCGAAAGCTCTCTGGGCGCCCTGCTGGGGCTCGACGAGAAGGAGCAACTCCGGGTTGTCGTGGAGGACCGGAAACCCGCGCCGCTGCCCGCCGACGAAGAGGCGGGGGCCGCAGCCGCAATCGCGAACAGCAAGGAACTGCGGCGCCTGGAGTCCGCGCTCACCGCCAAGGGCTTCGAGATTCGCGCCCAGAAGGCGGCCAAACTGCCGCGCGTGGATCTGGTAGCGCAGTATGCGCTCCTGGGCCGCTTTAACAACTACGAGGATTACTTCCGCAAGTTCCAGCGGAACAACGGGCAGATCGGCATCTCCTTCCAGATACCTCTATTTGCGGGGCCCGGGGTGGACGCGCTTGTCTCGCAGGCCTCGACCGAGGCGGCCCGGCTGCGGATCGAGATGCGGGCCGCGCGCACTCGGATCGCTCTCGATTCGCGGCGGTTCTATCAGCAGGTAAAGCAGGCCGAGGCGTCCCGCGACATCGCCCGGCTCGACTTAGAGGTCGCCCGCGACCAGTTATCGGTCTTACTCGCCCAAATGGAAGAAGGCCGAACATCGCTGCGGCAAGTCGAGGAGGCCCGCTTAGCCGAAGATGATAAGTGGATGGCGTTCATCGAGAGTAACTACACTGTCGAGACCGCCCGTCTGAACCTGCTCCGCCAAACGGGGGAGCTACTCGCGGCGCTCCAGTAAGGGCCGACGGCCGCCAAGTCCGGTTTCGTCACGCACGACGAATAATATCGGCTGCAAAATCGGGAAATTATGATACATTAAGAGACGCTCAGTGTCATCATTGATGCATTGGGCAATTATAAGTCTGAAGGCTTGCGGATGCACGGAACAGACGGAGGCCTTTCCCGCTTGCCCGCGGAGAAATACGCCCCGGGCCTTGAACTGACCGTTCAAGGGTCAGAGCCGGAACACGTATATCTCATTGAACAGGGGATTGTGAAACTTACCTGCGCGGGACTGGAAGGCCGGGGATTGATAGTGGGCCTGAAGTTCCCGGGCGAGCTGATTGCTGCTCAGTACGCCACTCTTCGGGAGCCCTGCTTTGAGACAGCCACCACGATCACCAGGTGCAGCCTCACCCGATGGCCGATCCAGGAATTCCTGGACAAGCTCGCACGGGATAGCGCCTTCTCCTTTGCCGTGTGTCGCCGTCTGAGCCGCGACACGCGGGAACTGCATAGCCGCCTGGCCAGTCTCGGACTCCGGAGCGCGAGGCGGGGGGGAGCCGGGCGTCAGCTACAGAGTCGATAGCACCCACTGGATAGACGTCTACTACCTCTACTATGAATACGATCCCTATTGCACCGAGGGGTGCTACGACTGGTACGACGCCTTCGGCTACACTTACGTCCACAAGGACTGTCATCCGGATTGCGAGTGCTCGGATCCCGAGTGGGAAGCCTGCTTCTGTGTAGGCGTCTGCGAGAACCTTCCCTCTCGCACCTGGGCCGATCCCCAAATCCCTGTGCTAGCCTACGTAATGACACTCAGCCTCGGCGGCACCAGCGACGAGGCGACGGTGCCGGTACCCACTCTTCAATGCACTCCTGGCTCGGTCACTCGTGGCTACAACGTGACCTGCACGGTGTCCGGGGCAGCCGCAACCCGCGTCACTGGATGGACGTTCTCCTATACTGGTGGTGAGCCAATCAACGGTCCCTCCGGCGTCACAAGCTGGGGCGGTGCAATGGTTCAGGGTGGGACGGTGAGCGTGAATGTATCTGGCTTCGGGTCTCTCCAGCAGTCGATCACTGTCAACAATCGCTCGGGCTGGCACACCCAGCCGGCCTCCCACCCGGTTCCGGTCGCTAACGGCTCGCTTGTGGTTAACGGTCAGACGTTCACTCTTCCGGTTCCGCCGCAACGGAGTGGGAACGATGCCGGGCTGGGATTCTTCGGCTGGCAGGCCACCTATTCCCCGCCGGACGGTGCATCGTTCATCACAGCCGGTCCCAACACAGGTTTCGGCTTCTATGCGTCGCCACTTAGCTTCACAACCTTTTTCGCCAAATACACAATCAACCCTGACCTCCTGGACTCCGGTTCGGTGTTTGCTGGGAAGCAGTGGGGCGCATGTGGGTTCATCTCGTACAGCGATCTTCTCACGCAGACCAGACGTCACGAGTACAATCACACGACCCAAAGCCACTATGGGAAATACGTTAGCGCAATGAATGACCAAAGCAACAATTTGGGCGATTATTTGGAGTCCCGGGTGGCGTCCCCAAACAGCAATCTGAGCCAGTTTGATCAGGCTACAGGCAGTGGACTGCAAAGCCGAGGGACCAATATCGAGAACCTGACGAGCGCCCAGCCCTATCCTGTAAATTACAGTGAGACTAACCAGCCCCTTGGGAATGTCAATTATGACGAACCGTACGTTGGCTGCCCCTAGAGTTTCGAAGCTTTGGCCTGTGTGCGCCATGGCCATACTGACTGCTGCGCTGCTTGCCGCGCAGCAAGGTGAGGCGCCGCTGAGGGTCCTGGATTTGACCGGGCCATTACTGCCTCCAACGGGGACCTTTCGAATCCCCGGGGACCGATTCGGTTGGGCCCCTGGTCTGAAGCCAGATCCCAAGTATCCGCTGCCGCTGGAGGTCACCATCCGGTCCCTGGAGCCCAGGACCGTAACCCTTGGCCAGAAGTTCATCGTTGAACTCCTTTTACGGAATACCGGGCCGGAGCCTTACTACCTGCCCATTGCGAGGAATGATGGGACTGTTCACGAGCAAGGCAAATTGCGGAGGCGGCAGATCGGCATCGACTTCCGTTTTCAGGACTCCGCAAGCGGTAGGCCAATCAGGAAGGTCATGGAAGCGATGGCTGGCTCCGACTCGGTACCGGAATCGTTATTGCCTTTGAGGCCGCAGGAAACCATCCTGATCCGGTTCTTCGCCGATTCGAGGTTCTTGGACCTCAAGAACCTTTCCGGGCCCGCCGAACTGGAGTTCGCAGTGGTTCTGAGCGAATGGACGAGCGAGGACGATCGCTACTTCGTCAAGGCGCGTTCGGCGGACGTTGAATCCAAGAACCGGCTTGCCATCACAGTGTTGCCCAAGTGAGTCGCCCCGCAAGCGATGGCCCCCGAATCTGGCATTCGCCATTCGGGGCCAAGTAGTGGATGGCCTCTATCGACAGTAACTACACCGTCGAGACCGTCCGTCTGAGCCTGCTCCGCCAGACCGGCGAGCTGCTGGCGTCGCTCCAGTGACGGCCCTGGCCGCGGGAACTCCCCCAGGTCCGAGCGGCCTCAGGACCCCTCGCTCCCCACTTTCAGCACGGCCAGGAAGGCCTCCTGCGGGATGTCGACGCGGCCGACGCGCTTCATGCGCTTTTTGCCTTCCTTCTGTTTCTCGAGCAGTTTGCGCTTGCGGGAAATGTCGCCGCCGTAACACTTGGCGATCACGTTCTTGCGCATGGCGGGGATGTTCTCGCGGGCGACGATCTTGTTGCCGATAGCCGCCTGCAAGGCGACCTCGAACATCTGCCGGGGGATGAGCTTGCGCAGGCGTTCGATGAGCAGCTTGCCGCGCTCGTGGGCGTAATCCTTGTGCACGATCATGGTAAGCGCGTCCACTGAGTCGCCCGCCACCAGCACGTCCAGCTTGACCATGGGCGAGACCCGATAACCGGCCAGGTGATAGTCGAGCGAAGCGTAGCCGCGCGAGGAGGACTTCAGGCGGTCGTAAAAGTCGAGCACGATCTCGTTCAAAGGCAGCTCATAAACCAGCAGGACGCGCCCGCTGCCGATGTACTCGAATTTCTTCTGGGTTCCCCGCTTCTCTTCGACCAGCTTGAGAATCTCGCCCAGGGAATCCTCGCGGGTGATGACGGTAGCCTCGATGATGGGTTCCTCGATCTCCCGAATGAT
>VFSW01014957.1_pt1 | contig 10694 bp, 5 predicted proteins | sample 5358111 | NCBI WGS metagenome assembly VFSW01 (sample SAMN11554181, study PRJNA540505) | mine drainage metagenome | isolation source: sediment from site ElyBrook_90M | place: USA: Ely Copper Mine, Vershire, VT | collected 2017
TGATAACCCCGCCGCAAGGAGCCCGTTCAACTTTGTCCGCGTTTTCGGACCGACAATACCAAGCGAGGAATCGCCGACAGCAACGATGCCGTATTTGAGCTGGAACTTTTCTACCGCGCGTTTGGTCGCTGCTCCGAAATACGTCGTTTCATTGCCGGGTGAACCAGCTCCGCTTTGTGCAACGGCCGTATCAGGATCGCTATTGAGAACTAGTTGGAGTATTTTTACATCCCCGCTTTTCATACCCACCGTAAGCGTGTGCGTGAAGATGAAGGAGGCGGGAATTTGTTCGTTCGTCGACGTTGTTTGCGTACTCGAACTCGCTGAAGTCCCGCCAAATACTTCTTCAAGTTTTACCCGCGTCTTTGGACCAAGCGCTCCGTAGCCGGTCGTGGCGGCGGTGCCGGAAGATACGATACCGTACTTACGCTGGAACGCTTCGACCGCTGTCTGCGTCATAGGGCCGAAGTAACCGGTCTGCTCGACTCCCAAGAGCGCCTGAAGACGCGACACGTCAGCGCCCCGTGATCCGCGCTTGAGTGCTGTCGCGAAATGCGCCGATACTCCAAGCCCGCTGGCGACTCCAGCGGTGCTCAACGAACTCCCCTCCCTACTTCCGGATGCCGCCCCAGTCGTCGTCGCGGCAAAAGTCGGGACAATTATAGTTGGCGCCCCGTTTGTCGTTATGAGCCCGACTGGTGCGCCGCCTCCACCCCCTGCGCCACTCGATGCGGCGTTCGTCGTCGCGTTCGCGGAACTGGAATTCGGTCCTTCGCCGCTCGAGTTGACGCCGGCAACTTCGTAGTAGTACGCGGTACTCGCTGAAAGTCCCGTATCCGAGTAGCTTGCACTCGTTACGCCTGTAGCTATCGAGGTGGTGAAGCCGGAATTCGTCGCGCTACGGTAGATGGTATAACTGGTCGCCGTCGGAGATGCCGTCCACGAAAGGTTGATGCCCGAAGCGGAAGCGGCCGTCGCCGAAAGAGAGGCCGGCGCACTGGGAACTCCCGGTAAAATCGGGCCGTATTCGGTGAAGTGGCTTACCTGCGCGGTCAGCGTGTGGTTAGTCGTGTTCACGGTCGCGGCGACCGGCTCCCATTGACCTGTCGTATTGTCGAAGTACCCCATCTGGAGATTCGACTCGTTAAAGCCCACGGGGAGTTGGGATGGATCATACGTAATGACAAGTGTCGCATCATCATTGAGCGACGAGATATCTTGGCCCGAGCCGTTGGTGGCGGTGATATCCTTCACCGACCCGGAGAGCGGCGTCGCGTTCGCGGAAGGAACGACGTTCGCCGCGTTTGAGACCGAAACATCGACCGAACTCTGCGACGTACCGAGCGCGTTCGCCGGGATGTTGAGGTTCGTGTTGTCCGAGGAAATGCTACCGCCGGAAGAATCGTTTACCGCGCTTTCAGTCGGTGTCGGCAAGCTGCATCCGCTCTGTGCCGTGAGCGTAATAGTCTGTCCGCTCGCGCCTGCGGATGCGGACGCGGCGGATGACTGCGGATAGCAAGGACCTTGCGCAACGAGGCTCCAAGTCGTTCCTGCCGGGACGCTCAGAGTGTAGTTGCCACCTGCATCAGTCGGAGCTCCGATCTGGGTAGAACTTGCGACGCCGGTTTCGAACGCGCTCACCCAAGCGTTTGCGATCGCATTACTGTTTGTATCAACGACCTTGCCGGTGATGGTTGACCCTGCGGCACTGAGAGTGAAATTTTGCGTCGTGTTTCCGGACACTGCGACGTCGACGTTCCCTTGATTAGCAATATACTCGAGCGAGCGAACGCCGACCGCGTACGTAACATTTTCCGGTACGGTGAGAGAATAGTTGCCGCTGTTGTCGGTCTGGGTCGAAAAGAATCCCGGACCATCAACGCGGCTTGCCCACACCTCGAGGCCGGAAACTCCCGATCCTCCCGACGTAACCGCGCCACTCAAGGTCACAAGCGTTGTGCTGGAAGCAGCATTGAACGAGACGTTGGTTGTTCCGCCGGCGTTTATCACTACACCGGTTTGGCTGCCGAACTGTCCGAGGGACGGAGAACCTGCTTGCACGTTATACGTACCCGCGGGGAGTGAAATATTGGCGACCTCGCTCGTGCCGCTCGTCGTCCACGAGTTAGTCCCGTTCCCGAGACCAGTTGCGTTGTTGAATGCGCCGGCGAACAATGGACTGATGTTCGAAGCATTCTGCAAGGTGATGTGCAATGTCCCGAGTGCATTGAGTGCCCAGTTAATACCCGAAGCATTGCTCGAACTCACGTTCACGCTCTGGGAGGTAAGCGCTCCAGTATCTTGCGACCACGCATTCACTTGATACGTGCCGGCAGGCACATAGAGCGTATAGTTGCCGTTCGCGTCAGTCTGCGTACCGTTGCCGCCGCTTGTGGAGCCCGTGCCGGCCGCACCGATATCTATGCCAGCGACTCCCACACTGTTTTCGGTCACTTGGCCCGAGATCGTCTTCAGGCTTCCCGTGTTGACTGTGAACGTTACGGATGGGTTAGAGCCGTTCGTGACCGTGGCATTCTGCGACGTAAGCGGGCCGAAGGCGGGAGCGAAGCCTTGCACTGCATAGGTCCCCGGCTGAACGTAAATCGTCGCGGTGCCGCTCGCATTAGTCATTGCGTTTTCCGTTCCATTCGATCCGTTTGCGAACACAGGCGCGCCGTTAATAGGGATGCCGCCGCTCGTTTCAACGAGCACGCTTATGTAGTTCGAGGGCGAGCTTAGGGTGATCGTTTTATTCGTCGCGCCCGAAATGGAAACAGGATAGTCTGCCGGTGCGCCGAAGCCATTTCTGCTCACTTGGATCACTATCGATCCTGACGGGACTTTGAATTGATAGTTGTTGCCGCTATTGGGAGAACAGATCGTATCCTGCGCCCCCATGAAGATGCCGCCGCCCGTCCTGGTCACGCCGACGCAAGCATTTGTGATCGGATTACTGTTTGTATCCACGAGAGATACGGTCAAGGTGTTGCTCGCTTGCGTGAAGGCGAACGTGCCGAGACTGCTCGTCGTTGCGGACGTGTAATTGACAGACGGGATGACCGGCGCCCAATACTCGTTGTTAGAGCCGTCTTTGAAGTTTGCGGCTGAGCCGAGCGTACCGCCGTATACGTTGATATTCCATGCTTCTCCGCTATTGAGGTTGAGTTGCACGAAACCGTCGCCGCTGCCGTTGAATCCAGGCGTGGCGTATGTCGTGTCGGTGTAGACATTCGAGAACGATTGATTGTCGGCACTGTGGGCTTGCACGAATGCGTGAGCGCCGGAGACTCCGCCCGTGAGCTCAAAGGTCGTCGTAGCGTTCGGAACCGCGAATACAAGCGTCGTCGTACCGACTTGCCCCACGCCGCCGGAAGAGAGGAGGTTGATGGATTTGAAGGCGGGCGGCAGGTATGTTTCGTAGAAGCTTTGATTACCCTTGTTGAACGGATTGACGCCGACCATGTAATTACAGTCGAGAATGTTCGACCAAGTCGCGTCCGAGCTGGAGTTAAGCCAACGAAGACCCATGAAGTATTGCTTGTCGGGACAGCCGGCCCCGACCTCCACATTTGTAAGATCGGATCCCGTAAGCGCTACATTGCTTCCGCCACTTTGCTTCAACACCTGAATATTGAGGGTATCGAGACCTCCGATATATACGGTCTGGACTGGCGAAGGCGCACCGCTGTTGTAGTCGGACTGTTCGAAACCCGCATAAGAGCCGTCGAGAAGACCGTTATTCGACTTCATGGTGAATATCGAGAACGGCTGGTACACGCCTGCGCTGCTTGGATTTGTGATTCCGTTCACGGTCACCGTCAGCACATCTCCCGCATTGACGGCCGCGTTGCTGGTCGTCAGGACGACGCGATTAATACCAGTGCTCGTGGTAGTGGCGATCGCGCCTGCGGCTACCTGCGCCCCCGTGCTCCCATCAATCGTCTGCACCGAACTTGTTGTCGCGGTCGCGAGACTGTATGTGGCGGGAAAGTTGATACCGATCTTTCCTCCGACAGGAATTGTAGTCGCGGTCGTGATGGTGAACGTATAGGAAACGTTCGTCGCTCCGGGGGTAAGCGATGAGGGAGTGATGTTCGAGTTGATGTCCGAAACGAGAGCCGCGCCGGCGCGTATGAGACTGCGAGTTGACGTGGCATTAAACGCCGTTGCGCTCAAGGGACCGGCGGGCTGTCCCGGGTTGGTCGACGTGCCGGCCTGCACGTTCCAGGCGAGGTTGCCCATCGAGGAAATCTGGCCTGCCGCATTATTGATTCCGCTTAAAGTCACCGAAAACGTCGTACCAGCGGGCACGGTGCTGCTTGCATATCCCCAAATCACGAAACCATTGCCCACGCCGGCGGCGGTCACGCCGAGAGCATGCGTCGAAGTCGAAGTGACGAGCACAATGCTCGAGGACGCCACAACCGTCGGTGAAGCTGCCGAGAACTGCTGCGGCGCGTTCACGGACGGTAGGAAGAATTGCACGACGTTATTCGCCCCAATGGCACCCGTCGTCGTGGCGGTGAACTGCCAGGAGGTGTTTGTCCCGCCGATGAGATCGTCGGTGTTGGGAGTGGCGGGTGCGGCTGTTAGGGCGTCGGCATGCGCGAGCGCAACGGGGAGTAAAAGTGCAGTGAGGAGAAGAGCCGCGGTAACGAATAAAATGCTGACTCGAGCATAGTTAAGACCCATACATGCCGAATTACGTTATGATATACCCCAATTGTGCCACGGCATAGGTGAAGAACTATGCACGCAAGTGGGAGCTGTGCATAAAAGGTCATTCATCACAATCGAGAGGTATGCTCCCTTCTTTGGGCGGCCGCTCAGGGATTCGAGCCGCCTGCATCGCCTCAAGGCCCTTGACGTAACACCTCTACTTCACGGCGCCATCTCTCGGGAATTCAGCCTGACTCCTGACCGACTGAATTCACGTAGAGAAAAAAGCTTCGGTGTACAGCTGCTCTTCCGGGATCCCGCTGCTTCGGAGATCGCGCCACATGTCCCTCACGAACGATATTGAGCCGCAAAGCAAGAATTCGCCCTCGGGGCCATGTACAAGATTGCGCAAGATGGCGCTCGCGTTCATTCTACCTTGAATGATCGGGCACGAGGGGGCCTTTTCTCGAGTGACGAAATATTGGACGTTAAAATTCTCGCGCCCGGACCAGACGATGTCGAACGTGTTTGCAAAAATAATATCATCCATGGTTCTCACACTGTAAAACAGCGAGAGATTCCTCGACGGATTGCTTTTGGCGGCGTCTAATATCATGCTCCGGAACGGCATGATGCCTGTACCGCCGGCAATCATCACGAGCGGGGCTTCGCCCGACTCACTATAAAAGTAGCCGAGCGGCAGCGATCCTGTAATCCGGTCGCCGGAGGTCATCGCGCACAAACGGTTCGAGAAATCGCCGATGGCCCTGACCGTGATATTCATAGTGTCCTCCCAGGGAGCGCTTGAGATGCTATACGCTTTGCCTTCCGGTGTCCCTGATTCCGGAAAGTACACGGTGATGCACTGTCCTGGGATATAAGCCGGTATGCTTCCGTCGTCACGCAATAGTTTCAGCGTAGAAACTCCGGGCGCTTCAAGGATCTTTTCCCTGACCACATATGTCTCTCTAGGGTCTTTCAACATATTGTTCTTCGTAGTCCTTGATCGCTTCCCTGAGCGCGAGGTGACCGAGGACGGAACAGTGGTATTTGCGGTCCGGCAATCCTCCAAGTCGGTCGATGATGGATTCCGGCGTCATCCGCTTTGCCTTCGAAAGCGCCATGCCGCTACCTTCGGTCGCCATTACTGACATCATCGAGGTTGAGGCGATCGCCGAGGCGCAGCCGAACGTGCGCCACCTGCACTCGGTTATCCGCTTTGTTTCAGGGTCGACTTTGATCCACACCACCATCATGTCGCCGCAGGCGGGAGACCCGACGACGCCGACACCGTCAGCCTCATACTCCTTTTCTTCGAAAAGAATGTTCCGAGGATTGAAAAAGTGATCCTTCACCGTATCGCTGTACAGCCACTGATCCACGTCGCATGTGAACGCTCTATCATTCATACGACGGCAGTGAGGGAGGAGATGCGCGCCAGGCGTTCGACGATCGGCGGGAAAACGGATAGCACGTAATCCAACTTTTCCTTCGTCGTGCTCCTGCCGAGTGAGAAACGGATACTGCCGTGCGCAAGCTCCGCGGGCTGACCTGTCGCAAGCAATACATGAGAAGGCTTCAGGTCGTGCGCGGAACATGCGGAGCCGGTCGAAGCCTCGACGCCGACTTTATCGAGCATGAGAAGGATCGCCTCGCCTTCGACAAACGGGATCGAGATGCTTAGATTATTCGGGAGGCGCTCGCGAGGATGCCCATTTAGCACTAGGTTCGGGATCTTCGTTCGTAGGTGTTGCAGAAAGTAATCCCGAAGCCCGGCGAGTCTCGCCGATTCCCTTTCTCTCATGCGCTCCGCCTTGCAAAGAGCCGCGCTACATCCAACGATGAATGGAACGCTTTCCGTCCCCGCGCGCAGCTGCCGCTCTTGCTCGCCGCCGACAATAAGAGGCCGTATGCGCACGCCGGTCTTTTTATAGAGCAGCCCGACACCCCTGGGGCCATAGATCTTGGAGCCGTTGAGGGTCATGAGATCAACGCCGATCTCGTTCACGTCCAGCGGCATGGATCCGGCCGCTTGGCACGCGTCTGTATGCAAGAACGGATACGGGCTTTCACCCTTGTGCTTCCGTAAAGCGGCAGCGAGTTCATGGATTGGTTCTATCGTGCCGATCTCGTTGTTCGCGTACATAACGGAGATCAACACGGTGTCGTTCCTGACGAGCCGCATGCACGCCTCAACATCGATCCTGCCAAAGCGGTCGACCGGCAAGATACTTACTTCACATCCCTCTTTCTCGAGCTCGCGAGCAGATTGGAGAACCGCCTTGTGCTCGATCGCAGAAACGATCAGATGATTCCCACGGGCCCGGTTCGCGCGCATGACCCCGAAAATCGCTAGATTGTCCGATTCGGTCCCTGAGCCGGTAAAAATAATCTCTTCAGGCGCGCATACCAAAATCTGTGCTATGTCTTTTCTGGATTGTTCGATGGCACGGCGTGCGGCTCTGCCGCTCGTGTGCATCGAGGAAGCATTGCTGTATCTCGGGGAAAAATACTGGAACATCTCTTCGAGAACACCCGGATCGATCGGAGTCGTCGCAGCATAGTCCAGATACACGCGGCTATCTGATTCCACAATAGTCGACATAGCGAGCCGCGGCCGCTTGAAGTGCGGCAAGTTCTTCATCGTTGTAGGTCGCCTTTTTCCTAAATTGCGGGTTCAACAGTTTCGTCGGAATGAATTTCTGCAAATAATAGCGCTTCGCTCCGCGAATTTCCCGTGCGATCTCTTCCAGATCATCGGGCGACACCAGTGCCTTGACAAGGGTCGTTCTGAACTCGTACTCGACCGATGCCGAGAGAAGAATACCAATGCTCTTTGCGATAGCTTCGATATCGACGGGACGAGCTACCGTGCGGCTGTAGGAGCGAAGCGGCGACTTTATATCCATAGCGACATAATCGACCAGTGTTCCCTCTATCAAGTCCTTGAGCATCGCGGGATTCGTACCGTTGGTATCGAGTTTCACCGACACGTTGCGCGCCCGCACCTTTTTTAAAAAATCCGGCAAATCCGCATGCATGGTCGGCTCCCCCCCGGTCACGACGACTCCTTCCACCAGTTTTCTTCGTTCGTCGAGAAAGTCGAAGAACTCATGCTCGGTGATACGAGTCTCGACAGTTTCGTCAACCAATTCCGGATTGTGGCAGTACGGACATCTGAAATTACACCCGATGGTATAAACCATGCAGGCGACCTTCCCCGGATAGTCGATGAGCGTCATCTTTTCCAGTCCGCCGAATATCATGGCGTTTCTGTTCCCGCTGTCGAGGAAACGAGGGTGGTGTGCTCCGGCGCACTACGCGGATCATACGTCTGGCGGATCTTGAATTCTGATTTCTTTGCCGCGTTCCACTGACTAACCGGACGCAGGTACCCAACGATGCGTGAATATACCTCGCACTCGCCCATGCAACTGGGACAGCGGAAATGCTCTCCCGCCACATACCCGTGCGAGCGACAGATGCTAAAGGTCGGGGTTATGGTGAAATACGGCAGACGGTAGTTTTCGCAGACCTTCCTAACGAGCGCGGGCACGGCGCGGGCATCGACGATCCGTTCGCCGAGGAAAAGGTGCATGACCGTGCCGCCGGTGTATTTGGTCTGGAGATTGTCCTGTATATCCAAGGCTTCGGCGATGTCATCCGTGTATGAGACCGGCAAATGCGATGAGTTCGTATAAAACGGCTGTGCGCCTGTCCGGGACTCTTTCTCGTTCGCAACAACGATATCCGGGAACAGTTTTCGGTCTTTTTGCGGGAAGCGGTATGTAACGCCCTCACCCGGAGTTGCTTCGAGGTTGTAGAGGTTGCCGGTCTCCTTTTGATAGCCCACGAGACGATCGCGCATATAGTCGAGTACGTCAGCGGCAAACGCCTGTCCGGACGGCGTACCGATATCTTTGCCGAACATATTGATAGCAGCCTCGTTCATTCCCATAAGCCCGATCGTCGAAAAATGATTCTGCCAGTACGTTCCGTATGCCTCTTTGATCTTGCGCAGGTAGAATTTCGTATACGGATAGAGGTTCGCATCGGTCAACCGCTCAAGGAGTTTTCGCTTGATCTCGAGGCTTTCTTTGGCGATATCCATCTGCTGCGCAAGCGATGAAAAGAAGATCTCCTTGGCCTTTTCCGGATCGCCGCCGCTTTGCTTTCTTGCAAGGTACCCAAGTCGCGGCATGTTTATCGTCACAACGCCCACGGAGCCGGTGAGCGCATTGGCGCCGAACAGGCCGCCGCCGCGCCGATCGAGCTCAGCAAGGTCGAGACGAAGACGGCAACACATCGATCGCGTATCTTCCGGCTTCATGTCGGAATTGACGAAATTACTGAAGTACGGGATCCCGTACTTCGCCGTAATTTCCCAGAGGCCTGCGAGGTTCGGACTATCCCAATCAAATTCGCGCGTGATATTTATAGTGGGGATGGGGAACGTGAACACGCGGCCCGCCGCATCCCCCTCTTTCATCACGGCGAAGAATGCGCTATTGAGCATGTCCATTTCTTTTTGGAATTCGCCATATGTATCTTTGCGGGGCGTACCTCCGATGATCACGCGCTGGTCCTTGAAATTCGGCGATGGCGTTAGATCAAGCGTGATGTTCGAGAACGGGGTCTGGAAGCCGACTCGCGTGGGAACGTTCATGTTGAAAATAAATTCCTGGATGCATTGCTTCACTTCCGCCTGATCGAGATTGTCGTAGCGGATGAAGGGCGCAAGCAGCGTATCAAAATTGGAGAACGCGATCGCCCCCGCCGCCTCGCCCTGAAGCGTGTACATGAAGTTGACGATCTGCCCAAGCGCGGTTCGAAAATGCTTCGGCGGCGCCGACTCGACTTTGTCCGAAACGCCGCAGAATCCTTCCAAAAGTAAGTCCTGCAAATCCCACCCAACGCAATAGACGGAGAGCGTGCCGAGGTCGTGTATGTGGAGATCCCCGCCCTCGTATGCTGCTTTGATCCTCTCCGGATATATTTTATTAAGCCAGTATGTTTTGCTTACTTCGGAAAAAATGTGGTTGTTCATCCCCTGCAAGGAGTATCCCATATTGCTGTTCTCTTTGACCTGCCAGTCGAGCATGTCGAGATAGCTGTCGACAAGTCCCAACGAGGCGGCGGTCGCGAACGCGCGGATCTCCGCATGCTTCTCACGGTAGATGATGTACGCTTTGGCGGTAGCGGCGAATCGTTTAAAAATGAGCTGTCGCTCGACGACATCCTGTACGCCCTCGACCGTCGGCGCCTGATCGACGGATGTGCGCCGGAGTTCTTTTATCACTGCCTCAGTTATCCCCTCTGGAGCGCCTTCCCGGTATTCGCCCGAAGATCGCATCGCTTTCTCGATAGCGGCGAGTATTTTTGTTTCATCGAACGGGACCACTGAACCGTCTCGCTTCACGATCGTTGAGGGTTTTTCCATATTGTTATCGTTGGGCTGCAGCTCGCGCAGAGGCTGTTACACTTTCGCCGTTGAGGGACCGGACGCTATACATCGCGATGCCGCCAACAACCGCACTTGTAAGAAAGATGACCGCGATAAAGCGCCCGATATGCACAATGGGCGAGAGGTGCGCTTCCGTTGTCGTTGTGGATTGAAGACGTTGCATACGATTTGTGTTACATTGATAAGTATCAATACATGATACATATAGACAATCATCTATGAATGGAAACCCACTGGGGATAACCGGACGCAACGTGAAGAATATGACGAAAAAAGAGGAGAAAACCTACAAACGACCCTCGTGGGTGAAAAGCGGCGAAGAGGAGCTCTGCCCTGATTGCTTTAAGGTGGTCGGCGAAAGAAGCCGATATAACCTCGTGTGCATGCTCGGAAAAGCCAAGGAAGGCATGACGGTCGGCCAGCTCACGGAAGGGATGCAGTTGCGTCAACCAACCGTCACCCATCACCTTACCGTGCTTCGATCCGTGAACGCGGTTGAGAGTGAAGCCCGCGGACGCGAGCGGATTTATAAATTGAATCGAGATGCGCATTGCTTTGAGGAGTGCAAGAT
>VFSW01014958.1_pt1 | contig 10694 bp, 10 predicted proteins | sample 5358111 | NCBI WGS metagenome assembly VFSW01 (sample SAMN11554181, study PRJNA540505) | mine drainage metagenome | isolation source: sediment from site ElyBrook_90M | place: USA: Ely Copper Mine, Vershire, VT | collected 2017
ATAGCCCAAAACATTATGAAATGGAAATGTTATTTCTTAACAGTACCTAAGCAACTACAGAGTTTTCGCGAATTGCCCGGCGCCGGATCGTCATGGCGCTCGACACGGCGGTTCGCTAAGCTCACAGTTGACGCGGCGAGCGCAAAAGGCTGCGCGCAACATTATGGATAGCACACTCTCGCAACAACTCTTCGAACGCGCCCGGCTCTCGATTCCGGGCGGCGTGAACTCACCCGTCCGCGCCTATCGCAGCGTCGGAGGCGCCCCGCCTTTCATCGAACGCGGCGAAGGCTCCCATATCTTCGACGTGGACGGAAACGAGTACATCGACTACGTCGGCTCCTGGGGGCCCCTCATTCTGGGTCACCGCCATCCGGCGATTCTCGACGCGCTGAACCATGCCATGGCGCGAGGCACGAGCTTCGGCGCGCCCACCGAAGGGGAAATCGAACTGGCGGAAACAGTACGGGAAATGTTCCCGTCGATCGAGATGGTCCGCCTGGTCAATTCCGGCACGGAAGCGACGATGAGCGCGCTCCGGGTGGCGCGCGCCTTCACCAATCGCGATCTCACCATCAAGTTTGAAGGCTGTTACCACGGGCACGTCGATTCGCTCCTCGTCAAAGCCGGTTCGGGCGTGGCGACTCTCGGGTTGCCCGACTCTCCCGGCGTACCGAAGGGATTCAGCGACACCACGATTACCGTTCCTTATAACAACGTCGAAGCCGTGGAGGAAGCCTTCCGCGCACACCGGGACAAAATCGCGGCCGTGATCGTCGAGCCCGTTTGCGGAAACATGGGCTGCATCCCGCCGAATGGCGGCTTTCTCGAAGCGCTTCGCCGCATTACGGCCCAACACGAGGCGCTGCTGATCTTCGATGAAGTGATGACCGGATTCCGGGTCTCCGCCGGCGGCGCGCAGCAACTGTACGACATCCGGCCCGATCTCACGACGCTGGGAAAGGTGATTGGCGGGGGACTTCCGATCGCCGCTTACGGAGGCCGGGCCGACATCATGACCTGGATCGCTCCGAGCGGCCCCGTCTACCAGGCCGGCACTCTGTCGGGCAACCCGCTCGCGGTGAGCGCCGGACTGGCCGCCCTCCGCCACCTCCAGGCGCATCCGGAGATCTACGATCTGCTCAACCGTTCGACCGGCGCGCTCGCCGCCTGCGCCCCGGAGAACATCACCGTCAACCGGGTGGGCTCAATGATGACGTGGTTCTTCACGGACCAGCCGGTAATCGATTCTGAAACAGCTAAACTAAGCGATATCAAGAGATTCGGAAGATTCTTTCATGCGATGCTTGAGCGTGGAATTTATCTCCCGCCGTCTCAATACGAGGCCCTGTTCGTCTCCGCGGCGCACACGGAAGCCGACATTGCCCGCACCATCGACGCAGCTCGCGAGAGCTTTGCCATCGCATTGTCGTAATGGTCCGGCGGGCTCCAACTTAACTAAGGGCGCGGTGTGTCTATCACCTGGCGGACGCGGCCGGCCAAAGCTTTCGCGCTGAAAGGTTTCATGATGTACTCCTCCGGCACGAAATCGGCGTCCGTGGAAGAAGCGGCGGCCGGGGATGAGGGAAGGCTGAAATTTCCCGACATCAACAGAACCCGGATGGAGGGCCGCGCGCGCTTCATGCGGGCTGCCAGATCCCTGCCGTCCATTTCGGGCATGAGGACATCCGTCAACAAAAGATCGATGGGACCGGTGTGGGCATCGGCAACCGCGAGAGCCTCCGCTCCCGACGCCGCATGCAGAACCGCATAGCCGCAACTCCGCAGAATCGACACGACCAGTTCGCGGACATCTTTCCGGTCCTCCACAACCAGAATCGTCTCGCCGCCCGGATCGGGGGCGGCTTCCCGCTCCCGATTGCCCGGTTCCGGGACTGCGGGGACATGGCCCGTCCGCGCCCGGGGGAGAAGAATTTCGAAAACCGTTCCCGAAGTCCGGCCGCTCGTGACCGAATTTCTGACCGAAATCGAGCCGCCGCCGCGCTGGACGATGCCGGAGACGGTAAACAGACCGAGCCCTGCGCCTTCGCCTTCTTTGGTGGTGAAGAAAGGGTCGAAGATATAGGGCTGCGCGTCTTCGGAGATGCCGGTTCCCGTATCGCTCACCGCCAGCGAAACGAAGTCCTCCGATCCCGCGGTCGCGAGGGTCAGGGTTCCGCCTTCAGGCATCGCGTCCCGCGCATTGGCGGCCAGATTCATCACCACCTGAAGAAACTGCCCCTCGTCTCCCATGACGGACCCGAGCGCCGGTTCGAGATCGATCACCACGTCAACGCGGTCTCCGCAAAGACGCTGCAGCATCGGCAGATTCTCCAGGATGAGGGCATTGAGGTTCAGCGGCGCGTCGGCGGTCTTCTGTTTGCGGCTGAACGCCAGCAGCCGGCCTGTCAGATCGTGGGCGCGTTTGGCGGCATGGCGGATCTGAGTCACCATTTGAGCCGCGCGGCTCTCCTGCGCGATTTCGCGCTCCAGTAAATCGCAGTAGCCGGCGACGACGGTGAGCAGATTGTTGAAGTCGTGCGCGACGCCTCCCGCCAGTCTTCCCACGCTTTCAAGCCTCCGCGCGTCGGCAAGCCGGCCTTCCAGAAGTGCCCGCTCCGTTTCCGCGCGCCTGCGGGCCGTGACGTCCCGCAACAGGGCAAAAACGAACCCGTTCCCGGAGGCTTCGAAAGGCGCGATGGCTGCTTCGAGCACAACTTTCGAGCCATCGGGTCGAACCAGAGGCTCCTCGAAATGCGCCGCCACAGGCAATTTCCCGTCTGCCGCCTGGTAAGGCCGGAAGGCCTCGACCGGATCGGTCCAGCCGCAATCCCGGAAATGCCTGCCTTCGAGGCCGCCGGGTTGAAGCCCGCATAAGCGCGCGAAGGCGGCGTTGGCCCTCAGGATTGTGCCTGCCGCGTCCGTGAGCAGCATGGCGTCGATGGAGTTCTCCCAGACCAGCCGCAGCTGCTCTTCCGAATTCCGCAGCAGGGCGATCTCCCGATCCCGCGCGGCGACCAGTGCCTCAAGGTCTCTCGACGCCATTTCCAGTTGCTCCGCCCCACGCCCGCACCGCCGCGCCGCGGGACTACCTGAGTCCCAGCGCGATCGGCACCAGTTCGTCCATCGTGCTGACGTAATGCATCGCGATATCCCCGATCTGCTCCGCCTTGAGGTCCTCTTTCACATTGACCTCGTTCTCCGCCGGCAGAATGATTTCCCTCACGCCGCTGCGCTTCGCCGCGAGCACCTTCTCTTTAATCCCTCCGATCGGCAGAATCTGGCCGGTCAGCGTGATCTCGCCCGTCATCGCGAGGTTCTCCCGCACGCAGCGATCCGTCAGCATCGACAGCAGCGCGGTCGCCATCGTGACGCCTGCCGAAGGCCCATCCTTGGGAATCGCGCCCGCCGGCACGTGGACGTGGATATCGCTCGTCTTGAACACATCGGGATCGATCCCGTACTTCGTCGCGTTGGCGCGCACCCACGTGAGCGCGGCCTGCACCGATTCCTGCATCACCGATCCCAGCTGCCCCGTCATGATCAGCCCCTTGCTGCCGCCCGGCATACGTCCGGCTTCGATGAACAGCACATCGCCGCCCACCGGGGTCCACGCCAGACCCACGGCCACGCCGGGGCGCCGCGTGCGCTCCGCCACCTCCGTATCCGGCCGGAATCTGGGCGCGCCCAGAGACTCCTCCACCAGCGCCGCGCTCACCTCGAGCACCGGTTCCCTGCCCTCCGCATAACGCCGCGCGACTTTGCGGCACACCGTTCCGATTTCACGCTCCAGATTGCGCACGCCGGCCTCGCGCGTGTAGCGCCGCACAATGAACCGCACCGCGTCGTCCAGAAACGTCAGAGGCTTGTCGGCATCGAGTCCGTTCTCCAGCTTCTGCCTCGGGATCAGGTAACGGAAGGCGATCGTCACCTTCTCCTGCTCCGTGTAGCCCTGGAGTTCGATGATCTCCATGCGATCGAGCAGCGCGCCCGGAATCGTGTCGAGAACGTTCGCCGTGGTGATGAACAGCACCCGCGAAAGATCGAACGGCACATCCAGATAGTTATCCCGGAAGGTGAAATTCTGCTCCGGGTCAAGCACTTCGAGCAGCGCCGAGGCCGGGTCCCCGCGAAAATCGCGGCCCAGCTTGTCCACCTCGTCGAGCACGAACACCGGGTCGTTCGCGCCCGCGCGCCGCAGCGCCTGCATGATCTGGCCCGGCATCGAGCCTATATAGGTGCGCCTGTGCCCGCGGATCTCCGCTTCGTCGTGCATGCCGCCCATTGAGATCCGCTGAAACTTCCGCCCGAGCGAACGCGCGATCGAACGGCCAAGCGACGTCTTCCCCACTCCGGGCGGCCCGACGAAACACAGAATCGGCCCCTTGAGCTTCGGCTTGAGCTGCATCACGGCGAGAAAATCGAGAATGCGGTTCTTGACCTTTTCCAGGTCGTAGTGATCCTCATCCAGAATCTCCGCCGCGCGCTGCACGTTGACGGCTTCTCCCGAGGAAACGGCCCAGGGAAGGTTCGTCAGCCATTCCAGATACGTGCGCGCCACCGTGTGTTCGGGCGACATCGGGCTGATGCGCGCGAAGCGATTCAGCTCCTTGAGCGCTTCTTCCTTCACCTCATCGGGCATCCCCGCCTTGTCGATCTTTTCGCGAAGCTCCTGAGTCTCCTGCTCGCGGTCGTCGCCCTCGCCCAGTTCCTTCTGGATCGCCTTCAACTGCTCCCGGAGATAGAACTCTCGCTGGCTCTGCGACAGCTGCCCCTGCACCTGCGATTGAATCTTCTGCCGCAGTTCGAGCAGTTCCACTTCGCGCGCCAGCTGCTGATTGATGAACTGCAGCCGCACCCGTGCGTCGTTCTGTTCGAGTACCGACTGGCGCTCGATATGGCTCAGGCTCGGCAGCGATCCGGCAATGAAATCGGCCAGCCTCCCGATCTCGGTAATAATGCCGGCAGCGGTCGAGACATCGTCCGAGAGATTCGGCGTGGCCGCGACAATCTGGGTGAACTCGCTCAGCACGTTCTGCCGCAGCGCGGTCAACTCCGGCGTCATTTCCGGCTCGATCTCCGGCAGCCGCTCGATCCGCGCGCGCAGGAAAGGCTCGGTCGAAACGTACTTCCGGATTTTCATGCGCGAGACGCCTTCGCAGAACAGCAGTTGCCCTTCGCGCATCCGCACGATCTTGTGAATGATGGCGACCGTGCCGGTCTCGTGCAATTCGTGCGGGCCGGGTACATCCGTGCGCGGATCGATCTGCGACAGGACGCCGATCAGTCTGTTCTCGCCGAGAGACTCCACCAGGGCGACGGAAGTGGGCCTCCCCACGCTCAGCGGCAGCAGGGCGTTGGGGAACAGCACCGTGTCGCGCACCGCCAGGATGGAAATCTCTTCGAACTCAGGCGCGTCCGTCGCGCCGGCCTTCCCGGTGGATTCCACATTGGATTCCGGCGGCATTGCCGGTTCAGTGGGCGGAGGGGTCTCGGCGGGGAGCGATTCCATGCTTTTAGAGTAACGAGGGGGAAAGGGAAAGGCTACTGGCCAATGGGATAACACCCGAGAACGCGCAGCATATCGGCCAGTTCCGCCAGATGCCCCAGCGCGTTGCGCGGCGCCGCGTCCTCCACGTGCCCGATGAAATCGAGATAGAAGAGATACTCCCAGGGCTTGCCCCGCAACGGCCTCGATTCGATTTTGGTCAGATTCAGGTCGCGCAGCGCGAATGCGCTCAGGGCGCGGAATAAAGCGCCCGGCGTGTTCCGCGTGCTGAAGATCACCGTGGTCTTGAAGCGCTTCGCCGCATCGGGTTTCACGAAGCGGGAGCCGCGCTTCGGCCTTTCGAGCAGAAAAAACCGCGTGTAATTGCTCCTGTCGTCCTCGATCGATTTCCTGAGAATCCGGCCGCCGTAGATGCCCGCCGCGGCCGCCGATGCAATGGCGCCCGCATCCTTCAGGCCTTTTTCCATCACCATCCTCACGCTTCCCGCGGTGTCGAAGAAGGGCGTTCTTTCGATCCGCGGATTTTCTTCGAAGAAGCGCCTGCACTGATTGAGCGCGACCTCATGCGAATAAACGCGCCGGATCTGCGCGAACTTCACGCCCGGAGGCGCGATCAGATTGTGCACGATCCGCACAAACGTCTCGCCCCGAATCACCAGATCGTACTTCAGCAGATGATCGTAATTTTCATGGACCGAACCGTGCAAGGTGTTCTCAATCGGGATCACGGCGCAATGACATTTTCCGTTTACCACGGAAAGGAAAACCTGCTCGAAGGTTTCGGTCGGTACCGGGATCAAATCCCCGCCCTCGAACTGACTCGCCGCGACCTGGCTGAAGGCGCCCGGCGCTCCCTGAAAAGCTGCTCTGCGTTTCATTGCTCGCCTTTCTCCGGATCCCGGGCCGGGCCGTTCCACCGGCGCGCGTCTTCGTCGGGCAAACCGAGCAGATCGAGGACGCGGTCGACGCTCGAATCCACCAGATCCCCGATCGTTTCGGGCCGGTTATAGAATCCCGGAACCGGCGGCGCGAGGATCGCTCCCATTTCGGCGAGCGAAGCCATGGTCCGTAAATGTCCGAGATGAAGAGGGCTTTCCCTGACCATAAGAATCAAGCGCCTGCGCTCCTTCAGGGCCACGTCCGCGGCCCGGGTGATCAGATTCGCAGTGATGCCGTGCGCGATCGAGGACATCGTATGAATGGAGCAGGGGGCGACCACCATTCCGGCGGTCTGAAAGGAACCGCTGGCCAATGGACCCGAAATATCCTCCACCGGCCACGAATAATGGGCAAGCATTTTCAGGTCGGCCGCTTTTTTTCCGGTCTCCAGATAAAGAGTTTTTTCACCGGAACGGCTGAGGATAAGGTGAATTTCCGCAGTTGACCGATGCAATTTCTCCAGAATGCGGAGCGGATAAACCGCGCCGCTCGCGCCGGTGACGCCGACGACAATTCTCAAAGCCTGCCTCCAGAAAAACATCTGTTCTGTTCCGAATCCGGAACACATCCGCAGAAAATTATTGAAGCGGGAACGGCCCTGAAGTTATAATCCCACCAGGAAGGTGCTCGTTTGGCGCAATCGCCCGCGACCTGCATCCAGAGACAGGATCATAGCATGGAAGAAGCCGGACAACGTCTGCGAAGGGCGCGCGAAAGGCTCAACCTGAAGTTCAGAGACGTCGAGCAGGCAAGCCATTTGATTGCCGAACGCCGCGGCAACCCGGAATTCGGCATCCTGATCAGCCGCTTGTCCGATATCGAAAACCAGGGGACCCTCCCTTCCCTTTTCAGGCTCTATTCGCTGTGCTGCATCTACCGCCTCGATGTGAACGAAGTGCTCGGCTGGTACGGAGTTCCGGTGGAGACGATGGCGGCCGACGCGGGCACGCTCCAGCTGGAAAAGACCCATGCGATCCACTTCGGCGCCGACGGAAGCGCCGAAGCGCTGCTCCCGATATCCCTCGATCCGGGCATCGATCTGCGCCGGACCTTCTTTGTGAGCGAACTCGTGCAGCGATGGGGCAAACTACCCCTCGCTCTGCTCGGTGGAATCGATGTAAAGAAGTTCCGGTACGGCTTTGTGGGAACGGAAGACTGGGGCATGTACCCGGCCATTCCTCCGGGATCGCTTCTTGTGGTGGACGACACCAAACGCAGAATACAATCGTCCGGCTGGCGCAGCCTGAGCGAGCGGCCCGTCTATTTTCTGGAGCACCGCGACGGCTATTATTGCCGCTGGTGCAGCCTGAAAGACGGTGTGATGAGCCTGATTTCGGATCCGGCATCGGAGGCGCCCGTCCTGAACTTCGGTTTTCCCGGTGAAATCGAAGTGATCGGGCAGGTGGTGGGCGTGGCTATGAGTCTGGATCCCGAGAAGCGACGCCGTATTCGGCCCTGATCAGTTCCAGAACCACGCCGAGGTCTTCGTGGAAGAGCTTCCGCTCCACGTCCCGCGATTCGCCGGGGACCCAGATTCCATAAGGTTCCAGCGTCAGCCAGTTCGCCACGATCTCGCGCCGGTCCCCGTGCAACCCGGTAAGATACTCTTCCAGTTCGTCCTTTTGCCGCGCCAGCCCGTAACAAAGCCATTCCTGAAAGACACTCATGTGACTGCGGCGGAGAATGCGGTCGACTTCGCCTTCGCCGATTCGCTGAGCCAGACCGAAATGCTCGTAAGCCCCCGTGTTTACATTGCGTAACGACGCCAGATAGGCCACTCTGCCGATCAGCGTCGGGATCCCCGACAGCGTCCGCCGCCAGGAGTCCGCAATCGCGGCCTCATGGGTTGAATTCACAAAGGCTTCCAAACGCATTGTACAACTCTCGTATTTCCCCGGCTTGCCGGGGAAATCAGGGTTGCAACGTTCCATTTACGGGACTCTTATCCCCCTGAATAGCACTTGCGGATCGAGCCGGGATAGACTGCGATTGTACCTCCTAAATCAAGAGAACAAAAGGACATAAACACAATGCGCAAACTCATGATGATCCTGACCCTGACCGTTTCCTTACTCGGCCTCACCGCCGTCTCGGATGCGATGGCGCCCCCGGCATGCGGCAGTAACTGCCCGTTCATCCGGTAGACGCTTCCGGTTTCCCGGATACGGTTGTTATAATTCGGTCGGCGCACCTTATGGATCTGCACGCGGCCACCGAAGTTCTCCAGTCAGCCCTTGCAGTGATTGCAGCCGCTCGGCTGGTGTATTTCGACTTGGCGAAGAAGTTCCCGGCTCTTCTCGCGTACCTGATCTTTATCGCGATATCGTCTTGTGCCGCTGGCGTTGTCGATCAACGTTCTTCCCTTTACTTCTGGGTCTACGTTTCGTACGCGCCTGCTCAATGTATTTTCAGTGTTCTTGCGGCGCGCGAGTTGTTTACGCTGACCTTTGACAACTATCCCGGTATCCGGACCGTGGGACGGTGGACCATGTACGCGGGAATTGGACTTGCGGCGAGTGTGTCTTTAGCCCTTACAAAGGTCTTTTGGAATACCGGCGCCAATGGCGGCAATAGTTGGGGCGTCTTTTATCTCGAAGTCGCCCAGCGATCGGTTGTCTTTAGCTTGGCGGTTGCCATCATTGCGATAGCTTTTGTCCTTTCCAGGTACCCCCTGCACCTGGACAGAAACACATATGTGTCCGCCGCTTTTTTCAGTGCTCTGTTCGTAAGCGACGCAGTGCGACTGTTCATCGACGGCTTGGCGCAGGGCCTCTACAACAATTACGCCGACTGGGGCGAAGCCATCCTCATAGCGTTGTTTCTCACGGGTTGGGCCGCTTTGCTCCGGCCGCAAACTGCCCCAGCGGCGCGCATCGCCTTCTCCACTCCCGAGGAAGATCACCTGCTCCGGCAACTAAACTCTCTGAATCAGCTGATGAGCCGCGCCGCGCGGCAGTAATATCCCCCAATTTTTTTTAAAGGTCTTGCATATCCCGTCTGGCTCTAGTATTATCGGGTCATTAAACAAGGAGTTTTCGTCGATGACTCTACTCGTGGTCGGCTCGTTGTTCCTGATCGGGTTCGGATTGTTTGCCTGGCAATTCCTGTCCAGAATGCGCGCTTTGCGCGCCGCCGAGACCTCCCCTCCCGCATCCATTTCAGCCGACCGTTACCGCCCCATGCTTCGGCTCCTTTCCGATGAGGATCTGGAATTTGTCGCGGCCGATACCAATTTACGCAGGACGCTCCGCTCCCGGCGCCGCAAACTATTCCGCAGCTACCTCCGGTGTTTAACCCGCGATTATGCCCACCTGCTCGGCGGCATTCGCGCCGTGATGGCCCGCTCCGGAATGGATCGTCCCGATCTCGCCCGCGCTCTCGCCAGAAATCGCATGTTATTCGTGATGGCAATCTGCAAAGTCGAGTTCCGTCTCACTCTGCACGCCGCAGGAGTGGGTAAGGTCGATATCTCCGGGCTGGTGGACGCGCTCGAAGCCCTGCGCGGTCAGGTCAGCGTCCTTTCGGCGGCTCCTCTGGCCGCTCGTTAGATTGCTTCCGGATTTTCTTCCTGGAGACTGGCGGGCACGCCGGTTCTCCAGGAGGGATACATTAGAGACACCTTCAGAAGTTCGCAAATTCTCCTGCCATCCACCCTTCTGCCCGCAGTCGCTTTCCCGGAAGCCTCACCGATCCCCTCCAGTTGCCACAACTTAGCGCACCACCGCGCGATTTCGTCGCTCGGGCACGGCTCCTCGTCGCCGACCGGCCAGGCGCCCTCAAGATCCGAAAAAACGCCCGCTTCGACAATCGCCGCCAGGTCTTCGGCGTGGATCCGGCTCACAATTCCCGAACCCGAGCCCCGGGGCATCTTCCCCTGCCGAATGGCTGCGTGCACTCCGCGGCCAGGACCGTAAATCGCAGCCGCGCGCAGAATCAGCCCGGTCCACGCGCCCGAACGGACCCATCGCTCCTCGTCCAAACGCAGCCGGCCGCGCTCATCGTTCGGATTCACCGGAGTTTCCGCATTCACATCGACCCGGTCGCCATAAACTCCGGTAGATGAAACGTAAACGATTCGCTTCGGCTCCAACCGCTCCATGAAGGCGTGCAAGCGAGCGTTCTCCGCCGGTTCCAGCGGGGGGATCAGATCCACCAGGACGGCATTCTTCGGCAGTCCGGCCGGCGTCCGGCCATCGCGCGTCAATTCCGACAGCCGTAGTCCCGCATCCGAAAGAGCGCGGAAGCG
>VFSW01014960.1_pt1 | contig 10693 bp, 14 predicted proteins | sample 5358111 | NCBI WGS metagenome assembly VFSW01 (sample SAMN11554181, study PRJNA540505) | mine drainage metagenome | isolation source: sediment from site ElyBrook_90M | place: USA: Ely Copper Mine, Vershire, VT | collected 2017
CGTCGTGCGTATGTAATCATATTAAAGGACTAGGAGCCACTTATGTCCCACTCCCCTGTTCAACACAAGCTTTAAATACTTTTACTTTTATATTATGATTCAATCGTGATTGTTTCGCGAACCGCATACATTGGATTCATGAACTTCATGATTCATAAAGTGAAAAAATGCCAAAAACGACAAAACAAATAGAAAGCGAGATACAGGCTCTGAAGCAGGAGCTTAGTGTGCTTTCATCCAAGAGCGAGCCGTCTTCCTTGGCAAATGAGGGCAATGTTGCTACATTATTTAAACAAATGGTAGAGGAAAGGGAGAGAACCAACAAGATCCTCATGGGCATAGCTACCCGCATATCCCAGCTTGAAAAGGAGATAGATACGATCTATTCGGAGGATACTGCCTACCCTGAGGCAGAGGGCAGGAGACAGATACCCGTGTCGGGCCTTGATGCAAAAATACTCAATTACATTCAGTCAAAAGAGATGGTGTGCGCCGACGAAGTAAAGGTAGCTATGAGCTATAAGGGCAGAAATGCGGCATGCAGCAGGCTGAATAAGCTTCACAGGCTCGGAGTGCTAGAGCGATTCCAGCTCGGTCACAAGGTTTACTACAAATATGATGCTGGCAGGGCGACCGATATACTCATTATATCACCTCCACAATAAGTGAGCGGGCCTGCCTTTGCTGGTAGGCCTGTCTTTTCCTCTTTTTGCAAGAAACTCTTCTGAACTGCATGCTGTTTGTCAGGATGCCCTGACATCAAAAGATATTTATGCTCAGCGCGCCATATCTGATGCATGGATGGTGTCATAATCAGCCACGCTGCCGACTTCGATGGCATAGCAAGCGCTGCACTTATAATGCGCAAATACGGAATAAGCAGCAGGAACGTGGTATTTGTAGATTATGGCCGCGAAAGCATAGAAAATGGCGAAAAGCGCTTCATGAAGCTGTTCAAGAACAAAGGCACGCTTTTCATAACCGATCTTAACGCCGAGTCCACGCCTGATGTTTTCCTGCGCATAGTCTCCTATGCCAAGCGGAAAAAAGGGAGCGTGTTCTGGTTCGACCATCACCCCTGGAGCGAAGCGCATGTTAACTCCATAGCAAAGAGGTGCAATGTCGCCATAGTCGGCGAGAATGAGAAGTTTTGCGCCTCGGAGATAACCGCAATGGAACTTAGCATGAACGACGGGTTTGTGAAGGCGCTGCTGCACATAGTGCATATCTCTGACTTTGCACTGACTCCTGACAACACTAAAATGAAGAGCATAATAGGGTCGTATGTCCTGGGTCTATCCCACTTCAGGATTCAGGGCAACTCCATCTATCTTAAAAAGATTGCCCAGATAGCCGAACATGTGAGCAAAGGCGAGATTCTTCCTAAGTCGCTGCAGCAGGCGTCAGCCAGGTTCTCCTCCCTCAACGACAAGCGCCTGAAGAAAATGCTTAGCACCATAATCAAAGGGGGTGCCGTCTCGGTAGGCTTCACTCCCATAGTATCGACAAATGATGCCTGCAACCTTATAATAAAAAAAACAGGCAGCGACATAGGCTGCTACGTGAACATGGACAACTGCAAAGCCCACTTCCGCAGCATAAAGAGCGACTGTTCGCTGTTGGCGCAGAAGTTCGGCGGAGGGGGGCACCCGCATGCAGCAGGCTGTGATTTTGACAAGAAAAAGTACAACGTAAATACCCGCTCCGGAAGAAAGGAGCTTGCAGATGAAATAATCAGAGCCGCAAAGGCGATATACTGATTCACTCAGCTGAAAATTTCAATAGGGCAGAACTATTCGAGAGTTGGAGGCTATGGGATCATCAAGACATAGTAACAGAGATCAGTTCGTTTTTGTAAGACCATTGGATCACAACGTGACATTTACAAAAAAACACCGAAGCAGTACGCTGTCCGCGGCTAAGCAAAAGTCAGGACCCTACTGTGCCGAATCCTGAGAGCTTCCATCTCTGGCTGAAGTTCCTAAGTACTGATATCTTGGTGGACCTGTCTATGCATGCAGGCCTGCTGAACTCTATCTCGAGCCTGTTTTTCTTCATGTTAGTTATTGCGCCTACGAATGTGCCTGTGCCTATGCCCAGTAGTACATGTTCGCCTTTTTTGAAGGCCTGCTTTGGGATATCGTTCCTGTTGAGCGAGCTGTAGTTCATCGTTATGCTGCTGACTACCTCTGGAAGTTTGCCTGCCCTGCCTATGGCCTGGCCCACAAGGCCGTCCGCCTTTGTGAATGCCGGATCAGTTTCAGTTCCCACTGCTATAAGTCCTCCTGCAATCGCGCTGTCAAGATGCTCGCTCCCTGCTGACAGGCTGCTTATCTTTGTTATAAGGGGTTCATAGACCTCCTTCTTTGATTTGTCTCCTGACAGGTTTACGCCGGGTCTTATCTCTATCTCATCCCCCACTTTTAATGTGCCCCTTATTATAGAACCGCCTACTACCCCTCCTACTAGTTCATTTATCGATGCTCCAGGCCTGTTCACGTCGAAAGACCTTGCGACGTACATTATCGGATCGGCGCCGGTATCCCTGTCAGGTATCTTTATCTTCACTATCTCATCAAGCAATGCATCTATGTTTATGCCCTTGTTGGCCATGAGCGGAACTATGGGTGAGTTCTCCACTACGCTCCCCTTGACGAAGCTCCTTATCTGTTCGTAGTGCCTTTTGGCGCGCTCCTTTCCTACAACGTCTATTTTTGTCTGTGCTACTATAATGTTCTTTATACCTAGCGCATTGATTATCATCAGGTGCTCCCTAGTTTGCGGCATTGGGCACTCTTCCGATGCGGATATGACAAACAGCGCGCAGTCTATTATGCTCGAGCTTGCTATGGCGGTTGCCATGAGCGTCTCGTGTCCCGGAGCGTCAAGCAGAGAGATCTTCCTGAATGGCACCGAAGCCGCCCCGCTGGCGCACATGTCATTCACGGTAAACGGAAACTGCGCCGAGTCTGAGCACTTTTTAATCACGGCATCGGCGTAGCCAAGCTTTATCGTCATGCTTCTCTTGAGGCTCTCGCTGTGCACGTCAGTCCACGTGTGCGTCAGTGCAGACACTAGCGTGGTCTTTCCATGATCTACGTGCCCTAGCGTGCCTATGTTAAGTTCACTCTGTTTCATCATAAAAACTACTCAGCCCTCTTTCTTCTCCTTAGGCTTGAAGAGCTCCTCCATCGGTTTGCTTCCATATCCCTCTATGACGGTGTTAATCTGCACTGTATCCGTGCTTACGGTATTGCCGCGCACCGACCTTCTTGACCTATAGCCTCTGCCTCTCTGGCGCATGCCGACTCCATATCCAAGCAGCGGCGTGGCCTTCCTAGTGCCATCTATCTCGGATCGCGAAGGCGATCCCGAACTGTCGCTGAGCCCGGTTATCTTTATCTTAAATCCTTCGAGGCCGACTACCGCACCGTCTATGCTCTCTCCCATGCGCTTCCCAACGAGCTGGGCCTCCCTGTCCTTAGGCACTTCTACCTGCCCTGTCTTCCCGTTCTTCCTATCCGAATAAACAATCTGCATAAAATCACTTATTATAAACATAACCAAAGCACACTTATCTGTACATGCTTTCGGGTTCCTCCTTGAACCTGCTTATGCGGTCTGCAACCTCCTTGGGCACTGCCGGCTTTACCTCCTTGAGCGCCTTTGTGAAGTCCTCCTTCCTGACTACATCCCTCTTTGCCCTTATGGCATTCATGCCGGCTTCACGGCATACATTTTCTATCTCTGCGCCTGTGTAGTTCTCTGTGGCGTTGGCAAGGTCCTCTATAGCTACGCTTTTATCCAAAGGCATCCTCTTAGTATGGACCTCGAATATGGCAAGCCTTGCCTCCGCCCCCGGCATAGGTATGTCGACTATCTTATCGAAGCGGCCTGGTCGCAGCAGCGCCGGATCTACATGCTCAGGTCTGTTTGTAGCGGCTATGACAACTACATTCTTGAGATCCTGCAGGCCGTCCATCTCTGTAAGCAGGGTGTCAACAACGCGCTCGGTAACCCTAGAGTCGTCCGAACCAGAGCCTCTCGAATGCGCTATTGCGTCTATCTCGTCAATAAATATAATGCACGGAGATGAAAGCCTTGCCTTCCTGAATATCTCCCTGACTGTTTTTTCGCTTTCTCCAACGTACTTGCTAAGAACCTCGGGCCCCTTTATGGAGATGAAATTGGACTCACGTTCAGTGGCCACAGCCTTTGCAAGGATAGTCTTGCCCACTCCTGGTGGTCCGACGAGAAGGACGCCCTTTATCGGGCGCACGCCCATCTTTTCAAAAGCTTCCGGATGTTTGAGCGGCATCTCAACAGCTTCGCGCAGCTCTTCCTTTACTGTTTCAAGGTCTCCTATGTCGGACCAGTGGACGTTAGGCCGTTCAACAAACACTTCCCGCAGCGCACTGGGCTGTATGTTCCTCAGCGCCTCCATGAAGTTTTCCCTGGTTACTGTAAGATTTGTGAGTATGTCAGTAGGTATTGTCGGTTTGCCGACTATGTTGGGCAGTATGCCGCGCAACGTCGCCATCGCGCTTTCCCTGACTAGTGCATTGAGGTCGGCTCCAGTGTAGCCGTGAGTTACGTTTGCCAGCTCCTCTATACTTACGTCTTTTGCAAGCGGCATGTTCCTTGTATGTATCTGGAGTATCACCTTCCTGTCGTTCCTGTTTGGAACTCCTATCTCTATCTCACGGTCAAAACGCCCGGGTCTTCTAAGCGCCTGGTCTATGGCGTCGGGCCTGTTGGTTGCAGCAAGTATTATAACCTGCCCCCTCGGAGGCATGCCGTCCATTAAAGTCAGCAGCTGCGAGACCATCCTTCTCTCTACTTCGTTCGTCGCCTCCTCCCTCTTGGGTGCTATGGCGTCTATCTCATCCATGAATATTATGGTGGGCGCCTTCTCGTTTGCGTTTTTGAATATCTCCCTGAGCTTCTCCTCGCTCTCTCCGACAAACTTGCTCACAAGCTCCGGCCCTGAAATCGTTATGAAGTTGGCATCGCTCTCATTGGCAACGGCCTTGGCAAGCAGCGTCTTGCCTGTGCCTGGCGGCCCGTAAAGAAGCACGCCCTTAGGCGGATCGATTCCAAGTCTTTCAAATAACTCGGGATACCTTATCGGAAGCTCTACCATTTCGCGTATCTTCTGCTTTTCGTCATCAAGGCCTCCTATGTCCTCGTAGTGTACGTCGCCTATCCTAACCAGCGACTCGGACACTGGCTCATCCTTTATCATAAGATTGGTGTTGTTTGTTATCCTGGCTATACCGTGTGGCACAACCTGCACCACCAGAAAGTTAAACACGAAGCCGAACATCGGTATTGGTATGGAGTCGCCCTTGGCTATAGGTTTGCCCTCAAGCCTTTTCTTCGCGTATCCGACAAAGTCGGATGTAAGCGGAGCGCGCTGGTTTGGCGGAGGAGCAAGCACCACCTTCTCTGCCTCCTTAACATCAGCTTTTGTAGCGAACACCTTGTCTCCTATTCCCACGCCGAGGTTCTGGCGCAGATAGCCGTCTATGCGCACGAATCCAAGACCCTCGTCGCTGGGATGCGACTGCCACACTACCGCGGCAGTGGACTTTATCTTTCCCTTTATCTCTATGATGTCTCCCGAGACTACGTCTAGCAGCTTGCGCGACTTGCTGTCTATCCTTGCTATGCTGCGCCCAGAATCGGTAACAAGCGCATCCGCAACAGTGAGCTCTATGCTGTTTGTCATAAACGTACCAAATAAACCGGTTAATTTTATTACTTATATGGAATAAAACTTATAAATGCTTTGTGTTATTGGGTACTCCTTGACGTGAAAGCCCCTGAAGTAAACTGCAGCCCCTGGTACTGCCGCAAAGAACAAAATAAATACCTTTCCGTCCATATATTCAGCATCAGTCGTGATTCTAAATGGGAAAGTTCGCTCTAGCAGATGAAGCTCTGACAAGGATATGGGTGTGCAAAAGATGCAAGGCCAGGAACCGGGCCGGCGTTAAAAAGTGCAGGAAGTGCGGAAGCAAGTATCTCCGTGTCAAGAGGAAGGAGAGCCGAGTGAAGAAGTAACGCTAGGTATTCAAAAAGAATATTCAAAAGAATAGAGGTAATCAAATGGTAGATATGACGCCTATAGAAAGCCTGGTAGTCCAGGCTATGAAAGACATAGGGGCAACAAACGAGGAAAAGAAGAAGACTGCTGACGACATTGCAAAGAAGTGCAACAGACCGAAAGGCATGGTCACTAACACGCTAGTATCCCTTGTGCAGAAAGGCGCTGTAAAGAGAGTAGTGCGCGAGAAGGCCTCCGGCTACTACGTACTTCCGTCCTAAGGTCGTTCGATGCCCGACAGCATAGAGTTTTCAGCAAAGTACAGGGACTGGCTTGTCATAAAGAAGGCCAGTGTCAACGAGGAGACAAAGCCCGAGGAAATAGCATTCACTCTCGCGTCAATAAGGCAGACCCTTGACAGGAAATCGTTTGAGTTTCTCGGCATTGATCTGAAGGCCCTCGATTCCTACGTAGAAGGCATTACTGCTGGCAAGGCAAAGCGCTTCAACGATCTTGCTTCTGCCATTCAGGCGCTCGGCACCCCAGGTGCAAAAGCAGCCGTGGAAAAGTCCATAGGCGCAAAAACCGAGTTAAAGGATATCGCAAATACCTATTTGCTTAGAAAAACTCTACAGAACCTCAAGTTTGACTGCGATGTAAACCAGGAGATGCTGAGCAAGGCATACTCGTACCTCAAGCTTCCTAAGCCGCCAGGGAGAAAGCCGAAGCAGTAAGCAGGCGATTGGTTTAATTATCTGATTATGCTTATTTTTATCCACGGGGAGTTAGGCTAGCTTGGTAGGCTTTCAGGTTTGGGACCTGAAGACTCGAGTTCAAATCTCGAACTCCCCAGTTCCTTTTTGACGACTGAAGTGCACATGTTCGGAGAGGAGAAGTATGCAGCTTTTTTGTCCATGGAAACCTCTGCCGCATGCTAGGATATATAGATTTACACCGATTAACTGTCTACACAGTGAAAGGATGTGATTTTATGGAGTACGAGTACAAGGACGGCATCATAAAACTTCCAAACAAGGAACTTACGATACTTGACAGGCTCGTCCTAGACTTTGTTTCTCGGATTGACGTGCAATACGTGATAGTGAGCGGATATGTAGCCATATTGTTTGCAAGGAGCAGGAGCACGGAAGACGTCGATTTATTCATAAGAGACGAGGGCCTTGCAGCATTCACCACCTTCTACGAGAAGATAACTTCGGATGGCAAGTACTACGCCATAAATGCAGAGGATGCGCGTGATGCGTACGACCTCATGTCAGTGGACAAAAGTTCATTGCGTTTTGCAGAGAAAGGCACCTATGACCCGAATTTTGAGGTAAAGTTCGCAAAAAAGGATACCGATTTTTACTCGCTGGAGAATGCGTGGTCTGTTGAACTTGGCAACGAGGATAAGATAATAATCTCGCCGATGGAGATTGAGATTGCCTATAAATTATACCTTGGAAGCGATAAGGACTTCGATGATGCGGCACATCTGTATGTGATATTCAAGGGAGTATTAGACCTGAGAAAGCTTAGGAAATTCATAAAAGACTTAGGTATAAGAAAGTCTGTGGTTAAAAGAGTACTGGATGAGGATGCATGAAGGACCGGAATCCCCTAAAGATTAGGGACCGCAAGAAGTTTCTTAAAGAGTTGGCGGAGGACAAAAAACGCAATTCTGAAGACAACTTGAGATTTGTGAAACTTCGTGCAGAGTGGCTAAAGCGGACAAGCAACGAGGAATGGAGCAAGCGCCAGAAGTTGCTGATAGACTCTATTTACAAGAGGAACAGGCATCTTAAGCCAGGCTGATCCTGTCCACGCATAGTTGTACCTGAAAGAAACCGTCAGAGGAAAAAATCCCTAAATAGTAGTTCCGAAAAGGAGGTAAGTTTCAGCTAGTTTTCTATGTCTGACGCGCTGCTTAAGCAGTCGAGATAACACATTTCAGTGCTGATCAACTCAAATTCTGCATGAAACCTGAGAATAATGCACAAAAATTCATGTAAAAATTGCAATAAACCAAAGCACACACTGACCAAAAACAGGAAAAAAGTCATTCCGAGGGGTTTAGATTCTTAGGCGGATGTGCCTACACCGCGTTCTTCCTACAATGTCTGTGGAATGTAACAGAAGTTCCTTGAAGAACGTCTTCAAGTGGTTACGAAGTCATTGAGTCTTATCACAAAAAGATTACACCTGAACCTGATTCTCTGCCATAGGTTATATATGATACATGAGACGATGTAGAAGAATAGGCGTCCCATGAAATCCCTTGTGGTTGTCTTTATATTGACCCTGTTGACCTCCCTGAATCCGGTCTCTATCTCCCATCTTGTTCTGTACATCTTCCTTATCTTCTTAGGGTTCTTCTTCGTGTCTGAAACGAGGAAGAAGTCATCGTCTTTGCCTTTGTACCGGTATATCCAGTAGCTGCGCTGCACGATGACCAGGGTAATCAGTGTCTTTTCCGCGTCCGTGAGCCCCTCCAACTCTATCACTCCGCAAGCCTTGTCGTACGAACTCCAGAACTCTTCCGGCTCCTTTCCGAATACCTCACGCGCCTGGCTCAGCTTCTCGGCTATGTAGCGTAGCTGGAGCTTCATCTCCTTGTACTTTTCAAGCTCGATCTCCTGCATCACCGAATCATACAGGTCCTGCACAGTGGGCTCCGGGTTCGTCTTGTACAGCTCTGCCAGCAGGTCCCTTACCCTTTGCGCCTGCATCGGCGTAAGCTCAAGCGCTATCTGAAGGACCTCGCTGGCTACGCCTGTGCGGCGTTCCGGCTTCATGCCGCGCAGCGCAAACGGGTTTATGCGCAGGTTGCCTGGCACGCTCCACTTGTTGACGTATTCATCCAATCCCGTGTATGTCTTGCCCCAGTTTATTATGAGGAATGGAATCCCGAACTTTCCGTAGGCCCTCACGAGCAGGGTTTCCTGCGTTGTTGACTTGCCTGCCCCTGACTCGCCTATTATCATGATGTGCGGGTTGGGCTGGCTGAGCAGCTGTAGGTCGTACATGCCCTTCGAGCCGGAGTAGCTGACCTTTGTGCTCTTCCTGTTGTTGCCTTCCGAAGAGATTAATGGGGTCTCTTCATTGACCCTCGTCGGATGCGGGAACTCGTAGCCCATGTTCACGCCGTTGTGCCTGTGCTTCTTCTCCACGTCCTTCGTGTATCAGTACAGGTAGAAAACAGCAAAGCTCGCGACGATGTAAATCCATATGTCCGTGAAAGGCGAGAACAGCGGGAAGAGCAGCTGCAGGCCGAAGAACACAAATACATGCTCGCGCAGCGGCACGTCGCGCCTTCTTCCATGGTTCACGTACTTGAAGAAATCGTCCACTATCCTCTTGCGGCTGCGCGAGTGGTAGCCGGAGTAGAAAGCCATGGCTATGGCAAACACTACGACAATGTAGACTATGTACGCCGAAATGTCAAAGGCTATTCCCATGTCCCTGTACCAGATATGCTCTGGAAGCGGAGTTTTATAAAGGCCCACCTGTCAAAATGTTCTATCTTGCTTTTTCTTTCAGCGTAGGGGATTGTTGTGGTTGCCACAACCAACAGAGTTGCTCCATCTTTCAGCTTATACTGTTTAAGATCGGTATCGACAACTCCGGAGTCCAAAAATCCATGCAAGCTTTGTTCTGCGCTTGGAGGCATGGAAGCAAATTCGTCGAGCAACAGCATCGTCTTGCCGTCGTTATTTGCAGTTTCTATGGCTTTGGCTGCAGTTCTCAGTGTTTCTCTGGCATCCATGTCCTCTCTTCCCTTGCTCTTTGTGCAGTCATGCCTTATTACCTTTATCTTATATTTTTCTGCGAAGGACAATACTTTTTTCGTGGAATCGGTCCCGGTCACGAAAGTTCCCCGGTGTGCGTAACCCATTAAAAGGTCTGCTCTTAAGGATAAATCAAGGCGCTCTTCATCATCCATCTTCACAACCTCGCGATCTTTCCCGCATCGGTCAGCTTCAGCTCCGGGTCCCTGACTATGAGGTCCATGTCCTCCAGCTCGTCTATCGCCCTGTACAGCATGGCCGTGGATATCTCCATGTCCTTCGCAAGCTCGGTTATGGTCTTGTACTTGTCCGAGCCTATCTTCTCGAGTATCTGCTTCTGGTTCTCGGTGAGCTTGAAGCTCAGCCTTGGCAGGTAGACTATGCTGGACTTGTCCTCCTCGGGGTTGTACGCTATCTTGCTTACCCTATCGTGCCTTGCGTACGCCGCGAACAAGAGTCCAATTGCCTTGGTCTTCCTGCCTGACGTGATGTTCACGAATATGTGGTCCTCGCTGGGCTGCAGGTCTATGACCTTGACGCACTCCCTCGCCACCTCCACTATGTCATAGACGTCTGTCTTGACCGTCTTGACCTCTATAACCTTGCCCAATGACTCTTGTATCAACTTCAGCGCACTCTCCTGCCCCTTGTCAGGCTCCTTGTCTATGAGAAGTATGAGCCTTTCGGGCCCGAGCCTTGTGCTGGCAAGGATGACCGGCTCCGGGCTGTACAGTGTGGCTATGAGTACCTTCTTTCCCATGTCAACTGATTGTATATCTGCGCTCTCGCTTTTATAGCTTTCCATATCCATTCCCATGCCGTGATAAAGTACTGTATTCAGTATATACTTGTATCA
>VFSW01014961.1_pt1 | contig 10693 bp, 10 predicted proteins | sample 5358111 | NCBI WGS metagenome assembly VFSW01 (sample SAMN11554181, study PRJNA540505) | mine drainage metagenome | isolation source: sediment from site ElyBrook_90M | place: USA: Ely Copper Mine, Vershire, VT | collected 2017
GGGCACTGCCACGGGCTCGTGCACTGCGCGTCCGGACGCTGCGTGATGCGCGCGTCGTCGACGCCGGAGGACGTCGACTCGAAGGGGAGTGAGCCGTGCGCGTCGTGCGTGCGGTCGCTCGCAAAGAGGAAGGGCCGCACGTCTTGGTGAAGACCGCGGCCCTCGCAATCCTGGTGTGCAATCAGGAGAAGAACTCGGCTTTGACTCTGCCCCAGGTCGCCTCGTCGAGGCGCAGGGAGAGGTCGCGGTCGACTTCGCCGCCGTCGGCCAGCGTGGGGCCCACCTCGCGCGATCCCGTGAGCGCGACGAGCCGGTCGACCTCGCCGCGCATCCACCGCATCGCGCTGCGTCCGCGGAGTAGGCTCTTGAGCGATGCATTGAGCGTGCTCGGCTTCGCGGTCAGCTCGACGAGCCAGCCGCTCCCGTAGGGCGAGCGGTTCACGACCGCCGGGTCGCCGCCGAGCGCCGGGTTGACGCGGGCGATGGTCCCTTCGATCGGCGCCCGCACCGGGATCTCGTGCTCGCCGTGGCGCAGGATGGCCATGACGTCTCCCGCGACCACCTCCTGGCCGATCCTGCGGGTCTCGACGGACTCGACCGAGCCCACCAAGCACTGCGCGAAGTCGTCGATACCCGTCATTACGCACCGGGAGGACGCGCGACGCGCCCAGCTGTGACGCGGGTGCAGCCGCAGGGTCTCCGGCACGTCGATGCCCTGCACCTGCATCATCGTGAGCTCCGCGCGGCCCAGGAAGGCGTGCGCCGTGGTGGCGACGAGGACCAGAGGCATGATGGCGAGGAGCCCGAACTGCAACACCATACCGAACGCAGCGAACAGCGGGATGAGCGCGATCACCGCGACGGGAACGCCGACGATCCAGAGGTAGTTCTTCCACGTGAGTGGTTTGGTGGTGGACATGACCTGTGCTCCTGGCGCTGCGTGCTCCGTCGCGCCGCTGTCTTTTCCTTCTCATCGTGCAGACGACGTGCCGTCACCGTGCGCGCGACAGGATTGCGAATTTGCCGTGGAATGCGCGGTCATCGGCGCGCGGCACGCGCGCTCTCGATGGCGGCAGCCCATGTGGGTTCGATGAGTTGTTCCACAGCCCGCACCCGGGACTGTTGAAGGCTTCATCACCACGCCATCACAAAAACACGGCGATTTCGCGGGACCCATCGAGAGGTGGGGAAGGATTCAGCAGTCCGATCGATGGTGGCACTTCGGGCGCAGTCGATCGCACCGAAGGGTGGACCGCTTTGGTGACCCGCGGGATCGGTCCCGCCGCAAGCTCGCGAGCGCTTCAGTGCGCGGCGTCGAGCACGCGTCTCGAGTACGCCTCCGGGATCGCTTCGGGCGGGGGAGTGCCCCGTACGGGCTGATCGATCGTGGGCGGGCAGGCCACCGCGTCGAAGGATCCCGAAACGCAGCTCTTGTTCTCGTCGGGGAAGCACGCGGCAAGACCTCCCGTGACCCGGCCGTCCGGTCCCGGCTCTTGGAGGACGAGCAGCGCGACGCCGCCGCCCACGCCGGCCCAAGCTGTGCCGTCGAACACCTGGTAATGCACTTGCCAGGCGGATGGCCCCTGCGCGCCGACCCGCAGGCTCGTCGACCGGATCGGGTCGGAGCCTTCGAGCCTCAACCACACGCTCGCGGACGTGGGAGGCGAGATCGGCCCGCACGGCGACTCGGCGGCCCCGGAGGAGAGCACGATGTCGGTGTGCGCGTAGCCAGGTCGCCGGTCGACGATGTACCTCGCTTCGCGTGCGACGAAGGTGGCGCCCCTCACGCGACCGCTGACGAGCGCGTCGGGGATGGCTTCGGGAGACGCTACGGGTGGCTCGACCCGCACGCTCGGCGGCGGCGTCAGTTCGTCCCGGCAAGACGCGACCAGGACCATCAGAGGCAGGAGGCGGGCCCGACGCATCACTCGGCGGGCTCCGAAGAAGACACTCGCGCGAGGCGGAGCTCTCCGAGCTCGATCGGCACGGCCGCTTTCAAGAGGAGGGTGTAAATCAGCGCGCCCATCGCCCAGATCGCGGCCGACACGCAGAACTCGGTGAAGCTCGGGCCGTACTCGACGACCTCGCCGAGCGTTGTCGGCACGAAGCCCGGGATGACGAGGCCCATGCCCTTCTCGACCCACACTCCCACGATCGCCGCCGCGCAGCCGGCCTTGAAGACCGATGGGCGGCGGTGCAGCCCCGGCGTCGCGAACACGGCGAGCGCGAACACGTCGAGCGCCATCGCCGCCCAGATGTACGGCACGAGCTTGTGGTGTCCCCGCAGGCCGAAGAGCAGGTACCGCATCGAGACCGCGTGTTCCTTGAAGCTGTAGAGCTCCGTGAAGATCTCCGAGAAGAAGAAGAAGAGGTTGATCATCATCGTGATGACGACGATCTGCCGCAGCCGGTCGATCGCAGCGTCGCTCACCGGGAACTTCATGCGGTCGCGCACCTCGGAGAGCGCAAGGATCATGAGCGACGGCCCCGCGGCGAACGCCGAGACGAGGAACCGAGGCGCCAGGATGGCGGCGTTCCAGTGGCTCCGAGCGCCCATGCCGCTGTAGAGGAACGCGGTCACCGTGTGAATGCTGACGGCCCAGCCGATCGAGAGGAAGACGAACGGGAGGTATTTCCTGCGGTCCGGCTCCTTGCCGCGGAACTTGGCATAGAGGAGGTACGTCGTGATGTAGAGGTTGAGCGCGAGGTAGCCGTTGAGGACGATGACGTCCCACGAGAGCATCGAGCTCGGCCAGTTGAAGCGGCCGATCCCGGGGATCAGGTGCCAGAAGCGGTCGGGACGGCCGATGTCGACCATCACGAACGCGAGGCACATGGTCAGGACCGCGACGGCGAGGAGCTCGCCGAGGACGACGACGTCGTGGAGCGCGTGGTCGTGGTAGACGTATGCGGGGATGACGAGCATGACGGCCGCCGCCGCCATCCCGACGAGGTACGTGAAGTTGGCGATGTACGCGCCCCAGGGTACCTGGTCGACCATGTTCGTCGCCACGAGCCCGACGCGCAGCTGATGCACGTACGCGAGGACGCCGAGCGCGATCCACGCGGAGAGGAAGAGCAGCCAGAGATAATAGCCCCGCCCTCCGCGCGACATCGCGCCGAGCGTTGCGCCGACAAACCGCGGGAAAAGGAGAATCGCGCGCATCGTCCCTCACGCGAAGAAGTAATAAAAGCGCGGGAGGGTCGCGAGATCCTCCTTGAGCACGTAGACGCGCTTTTGTTCGATGATCTTCCGAATCTCGCCCTGGGGATCGTTCAGATTTCCGAACTTGCGCGCCCCCGTAGGGCAGGCCTCGAGGCACGCCGGAAGGCGCCCCTTGCGTGTCCGGTGCAGGCAAAAAGTGCACTTCTCGACGACGCCCTTGAATCGCGGCCGGTTGGACAGATACCCCTGGTTCGGGTTGATCCGCTCGGGAGGGACGGTCGGCGGCGTCCAGTTGAAGCGACGCGCGAAATAGGGGCACGCGACGATGCAGAAGCGACAGCCGATGCACCAGCTGTAGTCGACGACGACGATCCCGTCGGGCTCCTTCCACGTCGCGCCCACGGGGCACGCCCTGACGCAAGGCGGGTTGTCGCACTGGTGGCACTGCACCGGGAGGTAGAACTTGTCCTTCGCGGGGACCTTGTCGGTCCCGTAGTTCGGCGTCCCCTCGTTGAAGTCGAGCGTGCCGGAATTTATCTCGAATACGCGGATGTATCGAATCTCCGGGTCGTCCGGCAGGTTGTTCTCGCGGGCGCACGCCTCGACGCAGCGCCGGCTTCCGTTGCACACGCTGAGGTTGAGCGCGTACGCGAACTCGACGCCGTCGATCGGCGGTGGGTCGGAGATGTGCGTCTCGACGCCGGTGCGTGCGCGCGTCTCCTCCTCGATGCGGCGGAAGATCCGCTGCTTCTCGGCGTCCGTCAGTCTCTTGTAGTGCTGTCGAAAGAACTCCTCGACCGTCGGCGCCGTCGGCCCGCAACCGCTCGCGGCGGCTGCGGCGCCGAGGCTTGCCAGCTTGAGGAAGGTCCGCCGCGTGCCCTGCTCGCCGAGCCGCGTCTCGACGAGCTTCTCGACGCGCTCCTCCGTGGAGACGACGTCTTCCGAGCCCGAGGGCTCACTCTGCGCCATGGTTCTCCGGGGCCGTTTCGGGCGAGGGCATGGTGCGCGGCCACGCCGGGGGGTGTTCCGGCGTCATCGGCGCAAACCGAGGGTTGTGCGGGTCGTGGCACGCCGGGCACGATCGGCGCTGCCGATCGCCCAGCCACCAGCCGGTGGTCATGCCGTGGATCCCTGTTTTCCAGTCGCGCAGCTTGTCGCCGTGGCACGACCCGCAAAGCTCGTATGCCTCGTTGAAGCGGACGAGCGTCCCGTCGGCGAGGTGCAGCCGGTCGATGTGCTCCTTCGTGTGACACCGGTAGCACCACCCGCTCAGCGTGCCGTGGTTGAGGACTTTCTGCGTGTGAAATTCGGTCAGCCTGCGCTCGCGCGGGTCGGGGATGCGCCGATCGTGGCACCGGGAGCACGGATACGTCGGCAAGAGCGGCTCGCGTGCGTCCACCTGCACGGAGCCGGAGGCGATCGGCGGAGGAAGCGACGTGGATAGCCTCCGTGGCTCGTCCCCGATGCTGCAGCCCACGAGCAATGCAGCGGCGAGAGCCGCGAGCGCGTGGACTGCCATCGGCGTCCCCCGAAGCAACGCATGTGCCTCGCGCGGTTCGACCCGCGGTTTCACGCCGCCATCCGCCGTCCGCGCTCTCGCTGCGCACCGTCGCGACGGGGTCTGCGAGGCGCAATCCTTACGTGCTCGCGCGAAATAAGCTCCTTCGACCCGGTGTCCTCGCGACGTATTCGCGCGATCCCGGCGATATTGTCGCTCGTTTCCGAGCACGCCACGCCCATCCACCGGCCCGGCTCGGGAACTGCAAAGCAGCGCCGGAGGATCGAGTCGATGTCGTCAGAGGGTGACCCCAAGGAGGTGCCTCGTCGCGACTTCCTTGCCGTCTCGGTCGGCGGAAGCGCCGCGGCGCTCGCCGTCGCAAGCGCCTACCCGGTCGTGCGCTATCTCGAACCGCCGCGCGACACCGTCGCCGGGCCGACGGTGGTCGGCAAGCTCGAAGACTTCCCGCTCGGATCCGTGCGCACGGTGGTTGTCGCCGAGCGTCCGGTCTTCGTGCTGAGGAACGCGCTAGAGGTCCGCGCGTTCTCCGCGCTCTGCACGCACCTTCAATGCATCGTGCAGTACGCCCCCGAGCAGAAGCGCTTCGAATGCCCGTGCCACGGGGGGGTGTACGCGCTCGACGGCAGCAACGTGGCAGGCCCGCCGCCGCGGCCTCTCCGCGAGCTGGAGGTGACGATCGCGGAGGGCAACGTCCTCGTGGGGGCCGGGTGACCGCCGTTCCGCCTTCCTCCGGGCCGCTCGCGTGGGTACGGGATCGCGTGGCGTGGCACGGGCTCGCGGACGCGCTTCGCGAGCATCGAGTCCCCCGCCGAGGTTTGTTCTTCTACCTCGGAGCGGTCAACGCATTCCTGCTCTTCCTCCTGCTCATCACGGGCGTCCTCCTGACCGTCTATTACAAGCCGGACGCCTCGCAGGCGCACGAGTCGGTCCAGCGCATCATCGGCGAAATCTCCTACGGGCACATCGTGCGCGCGATCCACGTCTGGAGCGCGGACCTCTTCGTCGCCGGCGTGCTGCTCCACGTTTTCACGATCATGGTCCGGCGGAGCTTCGCGCCCCCGCAGGAACTCGCGTGGTTGAGCGGGTTGCTCCTCCTCTTCATCGGGCTGGGGCTCGCCTTCACCGGCGCCGTGCTGCCGTGGAGCGAGCGCGCGTACACGGACGCGCACGTCGGCAGTGAGTTCGCCCGCTATGTTCCGCTCGTCGGCGGCTGGCTCGAGAGGCTCATGCGCGGCGGGGATCGCGTTACGTCCAACACGCTCGCGCACGCTTTCGGCTTTCACGGGGCCGTCCTTCCCGCGGCGCTGACCGCGGTCGTCGGCGCGCATTTCCTGCTTCTCTTGCGCCGGCCGCCGAGCCGGTCGCTTCCGCCGCAGGCGGAGAGCCTCCCGCTCTATCCCGATTTCATCGTTCGTCAGGCGGTCGCGATGACTTCGGTGTTCGTCGTGGTCCTCACGCTGGCGACGTTCGTCGAGCGCCCGCTGGGACCCGCGGCCGATGCCCGGCTGCCGACACCGACCGGCGCCCTGCCGCCCTGGTACTTCCTGCCCGTCCACGCTCTGGTGCGCGCCGCCCCCCGGGAGCTCCTCGGCATCGAGGGTCCGCGCTTCCTCGTCGGCGCGGGGTGCGTCGTCGGCGTGGTCCTCGCCGCATTGCCATTCATCGACCGCAAAGGCTCCAGGCTCACCGCCTGGCTCGCTTGGATGCTCCTCCTCGCGTTTTTCCTCCTGTCCTTCCGTGCGCTCTACTGACCGACTCCTGCTCCTGTTTTTGGCCTGCGTCCTCGCCGTCGTGGGAGGGCAGACCTTTGCGCGCGCCGCGGTGCCTGCGGCGTCTGCAAACACGTTCCCTGCCGCGTCGGCGCTGTTTTCGCGCACGCTGCCACCCCCCACCCTGGCGACCAACGGCTGCGCGTCGTGCCACGCGATGCTGACGGACGCGAAGCTCCGGACGCCCGCGACCCAGTTCGCGCACAGCGCTCACCGCGACGAGCGCATCGGATGCGTCGGGTGCCACGGCGGAGATCCCCGCGACCCCACCGTGGGGGCGCACGCCGCAAGCATGGGCTTCCAGCCCCACCCCACGCACGCCGAGGTCCCCCGGATCTGCGGTGGCTGCCACAGCGACGCCGCCTTTATTCGCGTGCTGAACGGCCGCCTGCCGGTCGGGCAGTTTGCTCTCTACTCGCTGAGCCTGCACGGCAAGCTCACCGCGGCCGGAGATCCCGCCGCTCCCGACTGCTCGTCGTGCCACGGAAAGCACGAAGTGGTGTCGCCGGCCTCGCCGCTCTCGCCCGTGAACCGCGCCAACGTCGCCCGGGTCTGCCGCGATTGTCACGCCGACCGCGATCGCATGGCGCGCTTCGCGATCCCGACCGACCAATACGAAAAGTGGGAGAAGAGCGTCCACGGCCAGGAGTTCGCCGCCGGGAACAAGAACGCTCCGACCTGCACCGGCTGCCACGGAGCGCACGCGTCGACCCCGCCGGACTCCGCGTCCGTCGCGCACGCCTGCGGGCGCTGCCACGAGGACGAGATGCGTCTCTTCGAGCAGAGCCCCCACTCGCAGGGATTCCGGAAGCGCGGGCTCTCCCAGTGCGTCGCCTGCCACGGCAACCACGACATCCACTACGCGACGGCCCTCATGGTCGGGACGGGACCCGACGCGACGTGCATGAAATGCCACGGGCACGACGACAAACCACGGCAGGTCGCCGATGCCATCGCGGGGCTCTTGCTAACCGCGCGGCCCCGCGCGGGCGACGCTCGCGATGCCGTGGCACGGGCGGCCGAGCGAGGCCTGCACATCTCGGGAGCCTCCTACGCGCTCGACAGGGTCTCGAGCGCGGAGATGAAGGTCCGCACCGTCGTCCACACGCTCGACCCGGCGCGAGTCGGCGCCGTCACCGGGGAGATCGACGAGGCCGTCGACGAGACCCTCAAGCTCGTCGCGCAGGCCGATCGCGCGCGGACCGTCGAGCGGCGCGGCTACTACTTCGCGATCGGGCTCGCGGGGCTGCTCCTGGTGATGCTCGTCCTCAAGGCGCGCCAGCTCGATCGTCGCAGGGCGCGAGGCGCGCCATGACGACGGGCGGCGCTCCGCCCGGGGACGCGGGAGGCGTCCGCCCGGGGCGACGCGACCGGCGGCTGGTCGCGCTGAAGTGGGGTTTCCTGGGCGTGGTCGTGCTGCTGGCAGTCGTCTTCACGCGCGAGCAACGCCGAATCGACCACGACCCGCAGTTCTGCGCATCGAGCTGCCACCACGAGCCGAAGGGCGAGTCCGCCCCCGGTTTCCACGCGCGCGGGCATGCGGGGGTCGCTTGCCAGGACTGCCATCCGACGGACCTGGGGACGGGGCTCCGCCTCCTGTGGGCGAGCTACGCGAGGCGCGGCTCGCCGGCCCCGCACGGCACGGTGACGGCCAAGGACTGCGCGAACTGCCACGAGAAGGGTCCGGCCGAGTGGCGCCTCGTCGCCGAGACGCAGGGGCACCGCGGGCACAGAGACGTCAAGAAGGTGGACTGCCTCTCCTGCCATGCACCGGGCATCCACGCGGCCGGCGCCGACGCCGGCTCGGATTTGGATACCGGCGCCGCAGCCGCGGCGTTCGAGAAGGTGTGCGTGAAGTGTCACGAGGACCAGCGCGTGCACAAGCCCACGACGCAAGGCGCCGAGACGTGCCTCTCGTGTCACAGCTACGGCGTCTCGGCGAAGAACGTCCTGCCCCCGACGACCGTGACCTGCGCGAAGTGCCACGACAGCGCACGCGACCTTGCGGCTTCGGTGCACGGCGCCGAGACGCCGCCGTTGAAGGAGGTGAACGAGCACGCGCTCCACTCCGGCGTGGCGTGTCAGCTCTGCCACAACCCACACGGGATCAAGATGCACGTGCGCCCTGGCGAACCGTCGTGCGCGGCGTGCCACAAGTTCGAGAACTTCCAGGTCGGCGGGGAGGACCGCTCGGGGCCGGAGGAGCATCGCCGCTGCGAGGGGTGCCACAAGCCGCACTTGCCCAGGGAGACGGCGCTGCAGCGCTGCGTCGACTGCCACCCGAAGAACGCAAAGGGCCTGCTCGGCGACGGGCTGGCGACCCGAACCACCGCGCTCCGCCATCGGAACTGCGCGAGCTGCCACGTGCCGCACACCTGGAAGGCCGAGCGGAGCGGCTGCATGACGTGCCACAAGGAGGAGACCGCGCTCTTTCAGACGCGAAGCCCTCCGCAGCACAAGGCGTGCGCCGATTGCCACGAGGTGCACGGGGCTCCGCCGAGCGGAGCGGTGTGTCTCAAGTGTCACTCCGACACGAAGGGACAGCACGTCGCCTTGGCGCCCGAGCGGCACAAGGACTGTACGTCCTGCCACAACCCCCACGCCCCCAAGCCTGAGGACACGAGGACGGTGTGCGCGAAGTGCCACTCGACGGAGGTGACGCAGATCGTGCGCGACGGACCGGAGCCGCACGCGAAGGACGGCTGCTTCACTTGCCACAAACCCCACAACAACCCCCTGCCCGCGCCGAACGTCTGCGCGAATTGCCACACCGACAAGGGGAAGGCCGTCCTCGCCGCCGAGCCTGCGAAGCACCACGTGTGCATCTCGTGCCACCAGCGTCACGTCTTCCGCATCACGGACGTCGTGGCTGCTTGCTCGAAGTGCCACCAAGGCCTCTTCGACGTCTCCGACAAGCCCTTCTCGCACATCCCGCACCAGGCCGATTGCCGCAATTGCCACACGTTCCACGGCTCGCCGAAGGTCGCGCAGGCGCGGTGCTTGACGTGCCATGAGGACGTCGCGGCGGCGTTCAGGCCGCCGAACGCGAAGCACGCCGAGTGCGGGTCGTGCCACCGGCCGCACACGCCGGCGAGCACGGCTCCGGCGCAGTGTCGCGCTTGTCACGCCGACAAGGCCGCGATCGCCTCCACGTGGCCGCCCTCCTCGGCGCACGCCAAGGAGTGCAACCTGTGTCATCAGCCACACGACGTCCGTGACAAAAAGGCATGCAGCGAGTGCCACGCCGGCGAAGCGACGAGCGCCATGGGGAGCAAGCACGAGTGCAAGCAATGCCACCCCCCTCACGCGGAGCCGCCAGGAACGGGGCCGGCGTGGTGGTCGCGCTGCGCGTCGTGTCACGAAAAGAAGGTGGAGAGCGTGAAGGAGCGGGGGCCGACGCACTCCGAGTGCCGGAACTGTCACCAGCCCCACCGCTTCGGCATTCCGTCGTGCACGAGCTGCCACGCCGACATGGGCGCGAAGGGTCTGCACGCCGTGGCAAAGCACGCCTCGAGCTGCACGTCATGCCACGACCCACACGTCGAGGCCCTCCCGACGAGGGACCAGTGCATTGCGTGCCACACGGACAAGCGCGGGCACGAGCCGAACGCCAAGACGTGCTTTGCGTGTCACCTCTTCCGGCAATAGAGAGAGCGGATGCTCTCGGTCCGGATCGACGGATCCTTTCTTCCCGAGGACGACGCCCGCGCCTTCTGGGAGCGTTTCAGCGACTGGATGGACGCGCACCCAGGGGATCTCGGCGGGTTCGCGCACTCCGAGGGGCTGGTGAGCGTGCACCCGGAGATGCACGACGGGGTACCGACCTTGGCCTGCAGCCGAGCGGCATCGCAGCGGCCCTACACGACCGCTCCGCAAAAGGACAAGAGAAGGGACACGAAACGATGACGCACATGGACATCCAAGGCTCCCAGTGCTACTGGGCGCGGCGCGATGCTTCCGGCCGCGCTCGTCATCCTCGCCCCTCCCGAGAGTCCGATCACCATCGACGTCGATCTCACGTCGATCGTGGTCGTCGTCCTCTTCGTCGCGTTCATGCTCGTCCTCAAGCCTCTCCTGTTCGACCCGATGCTCAAGCTCTTCGAGGCGCGCGAGAGGGTCACGCTCGGGAGGAAAGTGGAGGCGCGTGAGATCGACGAAAAATCGACGCGTGCGCTGGCGGATTACGAGAAAGAGATGGCGAAGGCGCGGGAGGCCGCGCAGGCGGCGCGAGAAGGGATC
>VFSW01014962.1_pt1 | contig 10693 bp, 6 predicted proteins | sample 5358111 | NCBI WGS metagenome assembly VFSW01 (sample SAMN11554181, study PRJNA540505) | mine drainage metagenome | isolation source: sediment from site ElyBrook_90M | place: USA: Ely Copper Mine, Vershire, VT | collected 2017
AAAACCGAACCCAAAGCCGCCGAGAAGATTGATAAACCGGAGCCCAAACCGAAGGACGCCAAACCAAAAACCGATCAGATCGCCGAAGCGTTGAAAAAGGAAGAAGTGAAAAAGCCGCCGAAGAAACCGCCTGAGTTCAAGCCCGATCAGATCGCCGCGGAACTGAAAAAGGAAGAGCCGAAGAAACCGCGCCCGGCTCCCAAATTCGACGCCGATCAGGTCGCGGCGCTGCTCGACAAGCGCGATCCGCAGCGGCAGCTCGCGAGCGCCGAGACTTTAAGCAATGCGGCGTCGCTCGGAGCGCCCACCGCGCACGCGGTGCAATTGTCGGTCTCGGAGCTCGACGGGCTGCGCCGGCGGCTGAGTGAGTGCTGGAATCCGCCGCCTGGCATCGACATGAATTCCGACTTCTATGTCGTGCTTCGGGTTCAGTTCAAGTCGGACGCCTCGCTCGCGGGCGAACCGGTCGTGATCGAGGATTCGGCGTCGTCATTGGGGCCGGCGCTGGCCGAAAGCGGCAAGCGTGCGCTGCTGTCGTGCCAGCCGTTCACCATGCTCAAGCCGGAGCATTACGACCTCTGGAAAGACATTTCCGTGAAATTCAATCCGCATGAACTGCTCGGTCAATAAAGCGATTTCCCGGTCATGATGCCGCCTCCTCATTCGATTTCCACGCCGACGTTGTCTGTGACGCGCCGCCTTGCGCTCCAGCTTGGCGCCAGCGCCGGAGCTTTGCTGCTTTCGGCGCGCATCGCCCCCGCGCAGGTTCGCCTCGACATCACCCAAGGCAATTTCCAGCCGATGCCGATTGCGATCGCGGATTTTCTCGGCGGCGCTTCGAGCGACAACGAAACCGCCGTGGGCGTATCGCAGATCATCACCGGCAACCTCAAGCGCAGCGGCCTGTTTGCACCGATCGATCCGGCAGCTTTTCTCGAAAAGATCGGCAATGTCGACGCCGTGCCGCGTTTTGCCGATTGGCGCACTATCAATGCCCAGGCACTGGCGACCGGACGCGTTACGCGCCAGGCCGACGGACGTCTGAAGGCCGAATTCCGCCTTTGGGACGTGCTCGCCGGCCAACAACTCGCCGGCCAGCAATATTTCACCACGCCGGACAATTGGCGCCGCATCGCTCACATCATTTCGGATGCCATTTACGAGCGGCTGACCGGCGAGAAAGGCTATTTCGACAGCCGCGTGGTGTTCGTCGACGAGACCGGCGCGAAGGAGCGGCGCATCAAGCGGCTCGCCATCATGGATCAGGACGGCGCCAACGTGCGCTATCTCACCCGCGGCGACGAACTTGTGCTCACGCCGCGGTTTTCACCGTCGACGCAGGAGATCACCTATATGGCCTACGGCGAGGGCGATCCGCGCGTGTATCTGCTCAATATCGAGACCGGTCAGCGCGAGATCGTTGGCAACTTTCCCGGCATGAGCTTCTCGCCGCGGTTTTCGCCCGACGGACAGCGGGTGATTATGAGCCTGCAGGAGGGCTCCAATGCCAACATCTTTGTCATGGACCTTCGCTCCAAGGCCATGACCCGGCTGACCGATACGCCGGCGATCGATACCGCGCCATCCTATTCGCCCGATGGCGCAAAGATTTGTTTCGAGTCCGACCGCGGCGGTCATCCGCAAATCTACGTCATGGCCGCCACCGGCGGGCAGGCGCAGCGCATCAGTTTTGGCGAGGGAACTTATTCCACTCCGGTATGGTCGCCGCGCGGCGACTACATCGCCTTCACACGTCAGGCCGAGGGCAAATTCGCGATCGGGGTGATGAAGCCGGATGGAACGGGCGAGCGCGTCCTCACCGAAGGCTTCCACAATGAGGGACCGACCTTTGCACCCAACGGCCGCGTGATCATGTTTTTCCGCGATCCGGGCGGCAACGCCGGACCTTCGCTGTTCACGATCGACACCGGCGGACGTAACGAGCAGAAGGTGCCAACGCCAAGCTTCGCCTCCGATCCGGCCTGGTCGCCGCTGCTCTCCTGAAAGCTCGGTAGAACGCCTAATAAATGCCACAAGCAGATGAGTGCGGCGCGGCAAATAGCGTCCTATTCAATTACCTCGTCGGCAATCGCAAGGAGCGTCGGTGGAACGTTCAGGCCGAGTTCCTTCGCGGCTTTTAGATTGACTACAAGCTCGAACTTAGTCGGAGCTTGTACCGGCAAATCTGCCGGCTTGGTGCCCTTGAGGATGCGGTCAATGTACCCGGCTGCTTGGCGCGATTGTTCGGCAAAATCACTGCCATAACCCACCAACCCACCTGATCGCGCGCAATAAGCGGAAAAATAGATTGCTGGAACGCGGTAGCGGGCTGCCAAGTCGATGATAAACTCACGATTTGTCGTGTTGAAAGCGTTCGGCATCACGATAATGCTGCCACCTGTATTGCGCGCTTGCCCGGCTATAACCCCCTTAATTTTTTTATTCATATTAATAGTTGCGAGATCTACACGGACGCTAAACGAAGTTGCAGCGGTTTGAATTGAAGGCATCAAGAATTCGAGCGGGGGACCACCCGGATTGAACAGCAGCGTGACGCGGGCGATGCCTGGCGCAATCTGTTTTAGCAATTCCACCCATTTGCCGCCCTCTGCGGCATCGTCAACGGTGAAGCCGGTGATGTTGCCGCCTGGACGTGCGAAATTCGCGGTAAAGCCGCTACCAATTGGATCTGACACGGTTACAAATACGATCGGGCTTGTCGGCATCTCGCGAGCCAAGGCTTTGACCACGGGAGTAGTCTGACCGAGGATCGCTTCAGGCCGCACGTCAGCCAATTCTTTTGCCAAAGTGCTAATCCGATCGGGATCAGGCCCAGCCCAGCGAAGTTCGATGCGTAAGTTGCGGCCCTCTATCCACCCCAGCTTCGCAAGCGCACTCCGAAAAGTCGCCGCCATAGATTGCGCAACCGGGTCGCTCTCGGCGAATCCCATCAGCACGGCGACCAGCCGTGTCCCGTTCGGTTGCTTCTGCGCGCGCGCAGCGGGCGGCCATCCAACGGCAGCACTGGCAATCAGCGCAATGAACTCGCGTCGCCTCATGGGCCCTTCCCCCGAGCCTGAGGACAATATCCTAACACGTCGGGTGGGGGTACTTGCGCGTTGCCCAAGTTGCCTTTGGGTCAAAGCCGGCGGCAATTGGGGTTGCCTCGTCCGCAAAGACACCGTGCATGCGCGATGCCTACAAACGATGGAAAGCCGCAACCAACGCCAGCTGTCGCAAGCGATAGCGAACCCCCCCGCGCGGATCGTAGCGTGAGATCGGCCGTTTTTCCTAGCGGTGCCCGTCCCAAGTCGCCACGGGGCCGTCACGCGACTGCCGGTAAGCCCACACCGTCGCCGCATTTACGGCCTATTAACCATTGCAAAAGCTTTCCGGGCGACGTGCGGGCTGCAGCCTTCTTTGCAAGGCTCCATCAAGGTTGACGGAACGTTCGCTTAACGAAGGCGCGGCTAGATCGCTCCAGGCACCAGCCATGTCCGGTCGCGACGGAACAATGGAGGCACCGCTATGAACCTGGTCAGTATTTTCCGCGGCGCCAAATTCGCGCTTCTCGTGCTGGGCGCGATCGCGATCGTGGGCTGCGCCAAGCAGCAGCCCGAACCGACGGCCATGGCCGGCGCGGCGGCGCCCGGCAGCCAGCAGGATTTCATCGTCAATGTCGGCGACCGCGTGTTCTTCGACACCGATTCAACGGAGCTATCCGAGCAGGCGCGAGCGACGCTCGACAAGCAGGCGCAATGGCTCAACCAGTACAGCCGCTATGCCTTCCTGATCGAAGGCCATGCCGACGAGCGCGGCACCCGCGAATACAACATTGCGCTTGGCGCCCGCCGCGCCCAGACCGTGCGCGAATATCTGGTCTCGCGCGGTGTGTCGGCACAGCGCATGCGCACCATCTCCTACGGCAAGGAGCGGCCGGTCGCGGTGTGTAACGACATTTCCTGCTGGTCGCAGAACCGCCGCGCGGTGACGGTGCTTAATAATCAGAGTTCGTAGCAGACGCCGCTCGCCAATACCGCAAAGTTCGAATCCGGGCGGCGTCATTTTGCCTTCCCTGAAGGCGCCTTTGCGCTGACCACTGCCCCATCTTCCTGCATCTCTCGCAGTTCTGGCTGAAGATTTTCGCGATCTCGTTCGGCGTGGGCGTCGTCACCGGCATCGACATCGGATATCATTAAATATCCAGGCGAGCTGTCATCAAAGGACCGCTAAGATCGTGCTTCGACATCAACCGTGGCATGAAGCGTCCGTGGCATGAAGCATCCATGGCATGAAGCATCGGCGGTCCATGTTCAGATTGCGGCCCGTTTGGCGGGAGTTTCGATTATGAGTTTCGGCGCTCTCGCTCGCGCGGTAGTCATGGTCATCGTCGCAGCGGCAGCCGCCTCGTGTGGTCAAGATAATCGCTACGTTGCGCCGCCGCCTCCGAAAGTCGTCGTGGCGCAGCCGGTGCAGAAGCCGGTGACCCTGTACCTCAACCTGACCGGCAACACCGCGCCGTTCAGGACCGTCACTCTGGTGGCGCGCGTTCAGGGCTATCTGGAATCGATCGATTATAAGGATGGCGCCACGGTCACGAAGGGAACGCAGCTCTTCGGCATCGAGCGCGACATCTATCAGGCGCAGCTCGATCAGGCCAAAGGGCAATTGGCGCACGACCAGGCGGGGCTCGAAGAAGCGCAAATGAATCTGACCCGCTACCAAACGTTGGAGCAGCAGAAGTCAATTGCAGCGCAACAAGCGGAAGACCAGGTCTATATCGTGCAGCAGGACAAGGGCACTGTCCTGCTTGATCAGGCCAACGTCGAAACCGCGAATATCAACCTTGGCTATACGAGGGTCCTCGCCCCCTTCGACGGCGTCGTGACCAATCATCAAGTCGATCTCGGCGCGCTCGTCGGCATGTCCGGACCGACTACGCTCGCAACCATCGTCCAGCCCGACCCGCTTTACGCCTATTTCACCGCGAGCGAGCCGCAAATTCTGGGGCTCCGGCGAAACCTTGCCAACCGCGGCCAGAGCTTGCGCACGACAGACCTGTCGGACATCCCGGTGGAGATCGGGCTGCAGGATGAGGAGGGCTATCCTCATAAGGGACACATGGACTACATCTCGCCGCAGCTCGACACCTCGACCGGCACACTGACGGGGCGCGCCCTCTTCGACAACAAGGATCACGCCCTGCTGCCAGGGCTGTTCGTGCGAGTTCGGATACCGATCGCTCGTCAGGACAAGGCGCTGCTGACGCGAGACGATGCGATCGGGACGAGCCAGGAAGGCAGCTACGTGCTGGTGGTCGGATCGGACAATGTCGTTCAGCGCAAAATCGTCAAAACCGGACCAAGGCAGGGTCAGCTCCGAATCATCGAATCCGGCCTCGATCCCGCTGACTGGGTCGTGACCGAAGGCGTTCAACGCGCCTTTCCCGGCGCCAAGGTCGAGCCGCAACGATCCGAGCTGACGTCGGTCGCGACCGATCCGTCGGACGCGGCCAGAGGCGCCGCCAAGACGACCGACTCCGGCGGGACGCCGAAATGAAACATCGCGGGGCACCGGCGTGATCTCGCGGTTTTTTATTGATCGGCCGGTGCTCGCCAACGTGCTGGCGTTTGTCTTCGTCCTGATCGGTTTGGTTTCGCTCATTCAATTGCCGACTTCGCAATACCCCAACGTCGTCCCGCCGACCATACAGGTGAAGACGCTCTACCCGGGCGCGAGCGCCAAGACCCTGGTTGACACTGTCGCCCTGCCGATCGAGCAGAGCGTCAACGGCGTCGAGGACATGCTCTACATGCAGTCGACCAGTGCGGACGACGGCAGCTATACCTTGGTCGTCACCTTCGCGATCGGCACCGACCCCGACAAGGCGCAGATCTTGATCCAGAACCAGGTGGCCGCCGCCCTTGCGTCGCTGCCGCAGCAAGTCCAGGCCCAGGGTGTGACGACGGCGAAGAAGTCGACTTCGATTCTCGAAATCGTCACGCTGGTTTCGCCGGACAGCCGCTTCGACCGGCTGTTCCTGTCGAACTATGCCGTCATCAACGTGCAGAACGAACTGGCTCGCCTCAAGGGCGTCGGCGACGTGACGATCCTCGGCGCCGGACAATACGCCATGCGCATCTGGATGAACCCGGACCTGCTTCAGGCACGGGCGCTGACGCCACAGGACGTCATCAACGCCATCCAGCAGCAGAGCCAGGAAGTCGCGGCCGGGCAGGTTGGCGCGCCGCCGGCACCGCAGGGCCAGGATTTCCAATATACGCTCGACCTCAAAGGCCGCCTGGACGATGCCGCCGAATTCGAGAACATCGTCGTCAAAGTCGATGCCGCAAATGGCGGACGAATCACCAGAATCCGCGACCTCGGCCATGTCGAGCTCGGCGCCCAGACCTACAGCACGTCGTTTAATCTCGACAGCCGACCGGCAGCCGGGATCCAAATCTCCCTTCTGCCGGACGCCAACGCGATTGCGGTCGCCAACGAAGTCCACGCCAAGATGGAGGAGCTGGCCAAGAGCTTTCCGGCAGGCCTCACCTATGTGACGCCCTTCGATACCACGAAATTCGTGAAAGCCGCGATCAACGAGGTCTATCTAACGTTGCTCGAGGCCGGGGTTCTGGTGCTGATCGTCATTCTCGTCTTCCTGCAGGATTGGCGGGCGATGCTGGTCCCGGCGACGACCGTTCCGGTGACGATCATCGGCGCCTTCGCCGCGATGGCGGCGCTTGGGTTCTCCGTCAATCTTTCGACGCTGTTCGCCATTGTGCTCGCGATCGGCATTGTCGTCGACTACGCAATCGTCATCGTCGAGGGCGTCTCGCGCTATGTCGAGCAGGGCGTTCCCGGCCGCGAGGCGGCGGGCAGGGCGATGGACGAGCTGATGGGTCCGGTCATCGGCATCACGCTGGTGCTGATGTCGGTGTTCATTCCGGCCGCCTTCCTGCCGGGGCTGACCGGGCAGATCTACCGGCAGTTCGCGCTTGTCATCGCCGCCACCGCCTTCATCAGCGCGATCAACGCCGTGACCTTGAAGCCCACGCAAAGCGCGCTATGGCTGCGGCCGCCGACCCCGGGTGCGCGGCGCAACCTGTTCTCTCGCGGCTTTAACGCTGTCTTCGGCGCCACCGAGCGGGCCTATGTCGGGCTCATCGGCGCAATGACCCGCCGCAGCGGCGCCATGATGGTCCTTGCGCTGCTTCTGGTCGCTGTCGCGGTCTGGGGGCTGGTGCGCGTGCCGACCGGGTTCTTGCCCGATGAGGACCAAGGCTATCTGATCGTCAGCGCACAACTGCCCGACGGCGCTTCGAAGGAGCGCACCGACGCGATCATGCAACAGATCTCAGAGATCGCGAGGACTGTCCCCGGCGTCGACCACGCGGTCACCGTCGGCGGCCTTTCCATACTCGACAACATGGCGCATCTCGCCAATGCCGGCGTCGCCTTCGTGGTCCTCAATGACTGGGACGCGCGCGCCAAGCAGAAGGGACAGGATCTGCGCTCGATCTATCAGAATCTGAGTCGCTCCTTGCAAGGCGTGACGCGGGCAGTCGCGTTCGTGCTGCTTCCGCCCCCGATCCAGGGCATCGGCAACGTCAGCGGCTTCAGCATGCAAGTCGAGATCAAGAACGGCGATTTTGACTACACGCTGTTGCAGAGTCTGACGGACGCCGTGATCAGGGATGGCCGCGCTCAATCGGCTCTGCAACGGGTGAGCACGACGTTCCGGGCCGGCGCCCCCCAGCTCAACGTCACCGTCGACCGCATCAAGGCCGAAACGCTCGGCATCACGGTCGGCAACGTCTTTTCCGCCCTCGCGGGCTACGTCGGATCGACCTACGCGGCACAGGTCAACAAGTTCGGACACGTGTTCCAAGTCTACACGCAGGCGCTGCCCGACTACCGCGCGAGCGTTGACGGAATTGAGAACCTCAAGGTCAAAGCGGGCAACGGCACCATGACGCCGATCGGTACGGTGGTCGATATCAAGGAGGTCCAGGGTCCCCCGCTCATCAGTCTCTACAATCTCTATCCATCGGCGACCGTCGTCGGCAGCGCAGTCGCCGGCTTCAGTTCGGGACAGGCGCTCGACATCATGGACCAGATCGGCGCGCAGGCGCTGCCGACCGGAACAGGCTACGAATGGACCGCAATGTCCTACCAGGAGAAGGCGGTCGGCTCGCAGATCTATTTCGTCTTCGGCCTCGCGATTTTGCTCGTTTATTTCGTCCTGGCGGGCCAGTACGAGAGCTGGGTCCAGCCGCTCTCCGTGATCCTGTGCGTGCCGCTCGCCCTGATCGGGACAGTCGGTGCGCTGACCGCTCTCGGTGTCGCCAACAATATCTACACGCAGATCGGCCTCATCCTCCTGATCGCGCTCGGCAGCAAGAATGCAATTCTGATCGTCGAATATGCGCGCCAAAAGCGGGCCGAGGGCATGGAGATCATCGCGGCGGCGGTCGAGGGGGCGCGGCTTAGGTTCCGGCCGATTCTCATGACCTCCTTTGCCTTTATTCTGGGTGTCTTCCCGCTTGTCATTGCGACCGGCGCGGGCGCCGGGGCGCGCCGATCGATCGGCGTCGCGGTCTTCAGCGGCATGATCGCCTCGACCTGTCTCGCCGTTGTATTCGTGCCCTCGTTCTATGTGGTAATGCAGCGTTTCGAGGAGTGGCGGGCGAGCGGCAGGCGTCCGCTCGTTCAGCCCGTGTAATCAAATGAACGGCCAATGAACAAACAATATACGAACGCGGGTGCCCGACGTCATGATGAAGACTCCCATGAGCGGCGAGTCACAATTTGGACGCAGGATTCGCTATGTTAAGCGCTGCCTATTCACCGAAATACTTGCCGGCGATGATCCGCTCTGCCCTCCTGCCCGTGGCCATCTTGGCGTGCTTGCTGCGTGCCGACGCCGCCGGCGCTCAAGATTCCCCCTCGGAGCTGGTGACGCGCATCGATCGCCTCGAAGCCGTGATCCGCAACCTCACCGGCAACATCGAGCAACTGCAGTACCGCAATCAACAGCTTGAGCAGCAGGTGCAGCGCCTGCAGGCGGAAGTGCAGGCGGGTACGCCGGTGACGTCGGCCGCGCCGCCGCGACCGACGGCGCAATATTCACCGCCTGGCGCCATAACCCCGCCTGCAGTGGCGGCGGCGCCGCTGGCTTCGCCCGCCTCGCCCATGTCGCCGCGGCCGCAATATTCGCCGCCTCCCGCCGCGGCCGCGCCAGCGGTGGTTGCGGCGGGGCCGATCGCTCCGCCGGGGCCGATCGATACGGCACCGCGGCCATCGACGACCCGCCGCGGCGATGCGTTCGACCCGTCGCTGAATCCGAACGCGCCCGGTGCGCCGCGCCCGCTCGGCGCCAGCACGGCTGCAAGCGAGCCGCCGCCTCCGGTCGCCGAGGCTTCAGGAGGGCGTCAAATCAATCCGCCGCTCGACCTCGCAACGCCGCGGGGCGAACTGCCGCCGCCGCCGCCGGCCAATACCCGCGCCACTGGCGCTATGCAGGCGACGCTGCCGCCAAGCAACACCGCCAGGGACGAATACGACCTCGCCTACGGTTATGTATTGCGCCGCGACTACGCGCAGGCCGCCGACGCGTTCCGCGTATTCCTGCGTCAATATCCGAGCGATCGGTTGGCGCCCGAAGCCTTGTACTGGCTCGGCGAGAGTCTGTTCCAGCAGCAGCGCTACCGCGACGCCGCCGAATCTTTCCTTGCCGTTTCGACCAAATACGACACCACCCCGCGAGCGCCTGAAGCGCTGCTGCGGCTCGGCGAGTCACTTGCTGCCTTGGGCGAAAAGGAAGCGGCCTGCGCTTCGCTCGGCGAGGTGTTGCGCAAATATCCGCGCGCCCCGCAAAACATCAAGCAGACCGTGGAGCGGGACCAGAAGCGTGGGCGATGCTGAAGGAGCGGTTAGCGATGCGGAAGCGAACGCGCTGTTTAGCGGTCTTGAGGGTCTGCGCGGGCTGCTGCTCGCCGTCTCCGGCGGTTCCGACTCCACCGCGCTCCTGGTGCTCGCCGCGCGTTGGGCCAACGGACTCAAGAAGCGGCTGAAGCATTCACCGCCGAAACTCGCCGCGATCACGATCGACCACGGGCTCCGGCCGGAATCGCGGCGCGAAGCTGCGGCGGTGAAGCGGTTGGCGCGTCGCCTCGGTGTGCCGCATCGCACATTACACTGGCGCGGCGCCAAGCCGAAAACCGGCTTGCAGGAAGCGGCGCGCAATGCCCGCTATCGGCTGCTGGCGAAGGAGGCGGTGCGCGCCGGATACGAACATATCCTGACGGCGCACACGCTCGATGATCAGGCGGAGACCGTGCTGTTTCGCCTCGCTCGCGGCAGCGGTTTGACGGGGCTCGCCGGTATGGCGCACGCCGCAACGATTCCTGCCGGCCGCGATGCGGCGATTTTTCTGGTGCGGCCGCTGCTTCGCGTTTCCAAAGCCCGGCTGGTTGCAACGTTGCGTGCGGCCGGCATCGCCCATAGCGAAGATCCGAGTAACCAAGATCCGCGCTTTACCCGCACGCGGCTGCGCGCGTTGCTGCCCGATCTGGCGCGCGAGGGGCTCGATGCGCGCGGCCTCGGGGGGCCGCCCGGAAGCGGAAGGGCGGCCCCACGCCCCCCAACACAAATTAGTTATGACAGCCCCCCCCCCGCGGGGCGGGCG